>WNFM01329168.1_pt3 | contig 12145 bp, 8 predicted proteins | sample 5400271 | NCBI WGS metagenome assembly WNFM01 (sample SAMN13153352, study PRJNA577476) | soil metagenome | isolation source: 60 cm saprolite on Douglas fir-dominated hillslope | place: USA:California | collected 2013-09-17 | reverse complement strand
TCGCGGCTGGCCGGTTTCGACCGGATCATCGGCTTCGACATGGGCGGCACGTCCACCGATGTCACGCACTGGGCCGGCGAATACGAGCGCGCATTCGTCACGGAAGTCGCCGGCGTGAGGCTGCGCGCGCCGATGATGAGCATCCACACGGTCGCGGCCGGAGGCGGGTCGATCTGTGTCTTCGACGGTGCGCGCATCCGGGTGGGACCGCAGTCGGCCGGAGCGGCGCCTGGTCCGGCCGCCTATCGTCGCGGCGGGCCGCTGACGGTGACCGATTGCAACGTGATGGTCGGCAAGCTCGATCCCGAGTTGTTCCCCAAAGTATTCGGTCCGAACGGCGACGCCGCACTCGACGCCGAAATCGTCCAGACGAAATTTGCCGCACTCGCTGAGGCCGTGTCGGTGGCGCACGGGATCGTGCGGACGCCCGAGGAACTTGCCGACGGTTTCCTGCGGATTGCCGTGGAAAACATGGCCAACGCGATCAAGCACATCTCGGTGCAGCGCGGCTACGATGTCACCGAGTACACGCTGTGCTGCTTCGGTGGCGCGGGCGGCCAGCACGCCTGCCTCGTCGCCGATGCGCTCGGCATGGCGCGCGTTTTCATCCACCCGCTCGCGGGCGTGTTGTCGGCCTACGGCATGGGCCTGGCGGACGTGAGGTCGTTGCGCCAGCAGGCGGTGGAGGCGGTCCTGAATGAGTCCGCGCTGGAACTCGCCGCGGCGAAATTCGCGGCGCTGGACTCCGCCGCCCGCGCCGAAGTCGAACTGCAGGGAGTGCCGCCCGCGCGCATCACGTGCAAGCACACGCTGCACGTCAAATACGACGGCACCGACACGACACTCGAAATCCCGGCGGCGCCGCGCGTCGCCACGCTCATCAACGACTTCGAGAAGCGCTATGCGCAGCAGTACGGCTTCCTGATGCCGGGCAAGGCGCTGGTCATCGAGGCGGTCGCGGTGGAGGCCATCGGCAAGATGCAGGCGGTGGCCGACGAGCGGCCGGCGTTCGTGGAGCGCCCCGGTCCGCTCGAGGCGCTGAAGTCCAACCGTATCTACACCGATGGTGCGTTCCACGATGCGCGCGTCTACGAACGAACGCAGATGCGTCCGGGCGATCAGATTGCCGGCCCCGCCGTGATCCGCGAACAGAATGCGACGACCGTCATCGAGCCCGGCTGGCGCGCAACGCTGACCGATCGTGACCACATGGTTCTCGAGCGCATCGAAGCGGCGCAGCGCACGCACGCCATCGGCACGACCGCCGACCCAGTCCTGCTCGAAGTGTTCAACAACCTGTTCATGGCCGTCGCCGAGCAGATGGGCGTGACGCTTGCGAACACGGCGTATTCGGTCAATATCAAGGAGCGGCTCGATTTCTCCTGCGCGATCTTCGACGCGACCGGCAACTTGATCGCCAATGCGCCGCACATGCCCGTTCACTTAGGCTCGATGGGCGAATCGGTGGCGACGATCATCGAACGCCGTGCGCGCACGATGCGGCGCGGCGACGTGTTCGTCCTGAACGCGCCCTACAACGGGGGCACGCATTTGCCCGACGTCACCGTGATTGCTCCGGTCTACCTCGAAGGGTCGCAGCCGGAATTCTATGTGGCCTCGCGCGGCCACCACGCCGACATCGGCGGCATCACGCCCGGGTCGATGCCGCCTGATTCATCGCATGTGGACGAGGAGGGCGTGCTGCTCGACAACGTGCAACTGGTCGCGCAAGGGCGCTTCCTCGACGCGGAAATGCGCGCGATCCTCTCGTCCGGCCGCTATCCGTCGCGCAACGTCGACCAGAATCTTGCGGATCTTCGTGCCCAGGTTGCGGCGTGCGCGAAGGGCGCCCGCGAATTGGCGAAGATGGTCGATCACTTCAGCCTGCCGGTGGTGCGCGCCTACATGCAGCACGTGCAAGACAATGCCGAGGAATCCGTTCGCCGCGTGCTGGACGTGCTGAAGGACGGCCGCTTCGAATACGAGATGGACAGCGGCGCGAAGGTCGCCGTCGCGATCTCGATCGACAAGGGGAAGCGCGAGGCGACGATCGACTTCACGGGTACCAGCCCGCAGCAGCCGACCAATTTCAACGCGCCGGCCGCGGTCTGCAAGGCGGCCGTGCTTTACGTTTTTCGCACGCTGGTCGACGACGAGATTCCCATGAACGCCGGGTGCCTCAAGCCTTTGCGCATCGTCATTCCTGAAGGGTCGATGCTGCGCCCCGCGTATCCGGCCGCCGTGGTGGCGGGCAACGTCGAGACATCACAGACGATCACCGATGCGCTCTATGGCGCGCTGGGCGTGCTCGCGGCGTCGCAGGGAACGATGAACAATTTCACGTTTGGCAACGACACTTACCAATATTACGAAACCATTTCCGGGGGCGCGGGCGCGGGCCCGGATTTCGACGGCGCGAGCGTCGTTCAGACCCACATGACGAACTCCCGGCTGACCGACCCGGAGGTGCTCGAATGGCGCTTCCCGGTCCGTCTCGACGCGTTCGGTATCCGGCGCGGCAGTGGCGGACGGGGCCGGCACAACGGTGGTGACGGTGCCGTGCGGCGCGTGCGCTTTCTGGAACGGATGACGGCGGTCATGCTGGCCAACCACCGCCGCGTTCCGCCGTTCGGTGTCGCGGGCGGCGCGCCCGGTGAACGCGGCCGCAACTGGGTCGAACGCCGGGGCGGCTCGCGCGAGGAATTCGGCGCGACGTGCGAGGTGGACATGCACCCCGGCGATGTGTTCGTGATCGAGACCCCCGGCGGCGGTGGGTTCGGTACGGAGCAGCGGTAACATTAGGGCCAGATCAACCCAAGGAGACCAAAATGGCCTCGATCTATGATTTCAGCGTCGACGATATTCACGGCAAGCGGGTGAACCTCGACAAGTACAAGGACAAGGTAATGCTCGTCGTCAACACGGCGAGCCAATGCGGCTTTACGCCCCAGTACAAGGGTCTCGAGGCGCTCTACGAGAAGTATCACGCCAAGGGACTCGAGGTCCTGGGCTTTCCGTGCAACCAGTTCGGGGCGCAGGAACCCGGAAGCGAAGACGAGATCGCGCAGTTCTGTGAGGTGAATTACGGCGTGACGTTTCCGCTCTTCGCCAAGGTCGACGTCAACGGCGCCAAGGCGGCGCCGGTCTACAAATATCTCAAGTCCGAGAAGCCCGGCTTGCTCGGCAGCGAGGCGATCAAGTGGAACTTCACCAAGTTCCTCGTGGATCGCAAAGGCAAGGTTCTCGCGCGTTACGCGCCGAACGACACGCCCGAGTCGATGGCCGGCGACATCGAGAAAGTGTTGTGATGTATCGCACCGTTGCCTCCATCGTGCTCGCGGTGGGCGTGACGGTGATGCCACTGCCCGCCGCAGCGCAGGCCGACCTGAACAAGGTCTTGCACGCTTCGTTTCCGATCGCGGAAACGGGCTTCGACCCGCAGGCGGTGAACGACATCTACTCGAACTATGTCATTCGGGCGATGTTCGACACGCTGTACATCTACGATTATCTGGCCCGCCCGTACAAGGTCGTACCCAACGCCGCCGTTGCCCTTCCCGACATCTCCGCGGATGGCCGCATCTGGACTGTCAAGATCAAGCCGGGAATCTATTTCATCGCTGACCCGGCGTTCAAGGGACAAAAGCGCGAGTTGACCGCGGCCGACTACATCTATTCGTGGAAGCGCGTGATCGACCCCAAGGTGCGCTCGCCGAACCTGCAGACTTTCGACGACATGTTCGAGGGCTCCGACGTGGCTGTGGCCAAAGCGAAGGAGACCGGCAAGTTCGACTACGACGCGCCGATGGAGGGTTTGCAGGCGCTCGACCGTTACACGATCCGGATGAAGTTGAAGCGGCCTTCCTACGACCTGCTGTCGAATCTCACCCAGGTCCAGGCGGCCGCGGTGGCGCGCGAGGTGATCGACACCTACGGCGACGGCAGCAGCCGGGTGGCGCAGAACCCGGTGGGCACGGGGCCGTACGTGCTGAAGGAGTGGCGACGCGGACAGAAGATCGTGCTGGAACCCAATCCGGGTTTTCGCGAAGTGACGTTTCCGGACAGCAGCGATCCCGCGGACCGTGAAATCGTCGGTCGGATGAAGGGCAAGAAACTGCCACGGATCGGCCGCGTGGAGATCACGATCATCGAAGAGTCCCAGCCGAGATTACTCGCCTTCGAGCAGGGCGGCCTCGATTACGTCGAAATCCCGGTCGATCTCGTCTGGAACGTCATGGGCAAGGACAACAAGCCGCTGCCGCGCTTCGCGAAGGCCGGCGTCACGCTTGCACGCGACGTCCAGCCTTCGATCAGCTACACCTACTTCAACATGGAGGATCCGGTTGTCGGCGGCTATACCAAGGACAGGATCGCGCTTCGCCGCGCGATCAGCATGGCTTACAACGTCGACGAAGACATCCGCGTCTTGCGCCAGGGTCAGGGAACGCCGGCCACGCAGGTGATTCCACCCAACGTGACCGGACACGATCCGAAATTCGCGGGGCATGCGAAATTCGACCCCGAAGGTGCCAAGGCGCTGCTGGACAAGTTCGGCTACGTCGACCGCGACAAGGACGGCTGGCGCGATCTGCCGGACGGCAGGCCGTTTGTGCTGAAGATTGCGACGACGCCAGCGGCACTGGACCGCCAGCGCAGCGAGTTGTGGCAACGCAACCTCACCGCCGTGGGCATTCGTGTGGAGTTCCCCAACCAGAAGTTTCCCGACCTCATCAAGATGGCGCTCGCGGGGCAATTGCAGGCGTGGAGCCTCGGCAACATCAGCACCACGCCTGAGGGCTATCAGTTTCTCGGTTTGCTCTATGGCGGCTTTGCGGGAATGTCGAACCTGGCGCGCTTCAAGCAGCCCGATTACGATCGTCTTTACGACCAGTCACGCAGCTTGCCCGACAGCCCGGAGCGAACCAAGCTCTTCCGCGAGATGACACAAATCGTCTCGACCTATTCGCCGTGGGTGCTCACGGCTTATCGGATCGAGAATGTCGTCGTCTATCCGTGGGTGATCGGCTACAAGCACAACGCCTTCCAGCAGCACCCGTGGATGTATTTCGACCTCGATCTCAAGATGCCGCATCGCTCGGTCGCGCCATGAAGAATATGCACTGCATGGTTGCGTTCGCCGCCATCACGGCGCTGCTGCCGCTGCCTGCGGCGGCACAAGCCGATCCGAATAAAATGCTGCGCGTCGCGTTTCCCAGCGCGGAAACGGGTTTCGATCCGCAGGCCGTGAACGACATCTACTCGAATTACGTGAATCGTGCGATCTTCGACCCGCCTTACACGTACGACTACCTGGCCCGGCCGTTCAAGATCATTCCGAATACCGCGGGGGCGCACGTGGACGCTGCGAATCAAGCCGGGCATCTACTTCAACGATGATCCGGCGTTCAAGGGCAAGAAGCGCGAACTGACGGCCGCCGATTACATCTATTCGTGGAAACGCGTGATCGACCCGAAGGTGCGCTCGCCGAACCTGCAGGTGTTCGACGACATCTTCGAAGGGTCGGACGCGGCCGTGGCGAAGGCGAAGCAAACCGGCAAGTTCGACTACGACGCGCCGATGGAGGGGCTACAGGCGCCGGACCGCTACACGATCCGGATCAAGCTGGCTCGGCCCTCCTACGACCTTTTGTCCAACCTCACCACGGTAATTACGGCGGCGGTGGCCCGCGAAGTGATCGAAGCCTACGGCGACGGCAATACGTGGGCAATGCAGAATCCCGTAGGCACGGGGCCGTACCGTTTGAAGGAATGGCGCCGTGGCCAGAAGATGGTGCTGGAACCCTATCCCGGCTTTCGCGATGTGATTTTTCCTGACAGCAAGGATCCGGCGGACCGCGAGATCGTCGCGAAGATGAAGGGCAAGAAGCTGCCGCGGATCGGCCTCATCGATATCACGATCATCGAGGAATCGCAGCCGCGCCTGCTCGCCTTCGAGAAGGGTGACCTCGATTACTCCGCGGTACCTAACGATCTCATCTGGAACGTGATGGGCAAGGACAACAAGATCCTTCCGCGCTTCGCCAAGGCGGGGGTCATGCTGGCGCGCGGCGTCCAGCCCGCGATCACCTTCACGTATTTCAACATGGAAGACCCGGTCGTCGGCGGATACACGAACGACAAGATCGCGCTGCGCCGGGCGATCGGCATGGCGTACAACGTCGACGAGGAAATCCGCGTGTTGCGCCAGGGCCAGGGGACGCCGGCAACCCAGGTGATCCCGCCCCCGGTGACGGGCCACGATCCTGCGTTTGCCGGGAACGCAAAATTCAACCCGGAGGCCGCGAAGGCGCTACTCGACAAGTTCGGCTACGTCGACCGCGACAAGGACGGCTGGCGCGACCTGCCGGACGGCAAGCCGCTCGTCTTCAAAATGGCCACGTCGCCGTCGGCAATCGATCGGCAATACAACGAACTGTGGCAGCGCAACTTGACCGCGGTGGGCATTCGCGTCGAATTCGTCAACCAGAAATTCGCCGACCTGCTGAAGATGGCGCGCGCGGGCCAGTTGCAGGCGTGGACGCTCGGTAACATCAGCACCACACCCGAGGGCTATCAGTTCCTGGGGCTGCTCTATGGCCCGCATTCCGGATTCTCGAATTTCGCGCGCTTCAAGCAACCCGATTACGATCGCCTCTACGACCAGTCCCGCAGCATGCCGGACAGCCCGGAGCGAACCAAGCTCTTCCGCGACATGACGCAGATCGTCTCGACCTATTCGCCGTGGTTGCTCACGGCCTACCGGATCGAGAACGTCGTCGTGTATCCGTGGGTGATCGGTTACAAGTACAACGCGTTCCAGCAGCATCCGTGGATGTATTACGACATCGACCTCAAGATACCGCACCGTCCGGTCGAGCCTTGAGGGCGCCGCAATCGGCGGAAAGTGATCCGTGGTAAGAACGCGACAAACGCATGCTCGAAGGAACCAATGGCGAAGCCGTCGTTTGTCAGCGAAAGGCGTCGGGCGTAGAATGGCCCTGACATTTCCCCACTCTCCTGGACGAACAACGTGAACCTCAACCCCAATTCGCACTCGCCGGCAACAATGGCGTCGCTGCGCATGGGGCGGCGCTCGTCCTTGCCCTCCGGCGCCGGAATTGCGATCACCAGCGATTTCGATGCCCTGCATGTAGCAATTCGAGCAGTACCGATTTAACGCGCCCGCCGGGTTACCCGCCGGGATTTGGCGGGAACCGGATTCAGTAGGCGCTTTCTTCCTTCCGGACTCCCGCCTGTCGTAGCTTCATTCGCGTTCGCGTTTGCCTTCGCGCGCGCGCCGGATTCAATCTCGGTCCGGGCCGTTGTCACAGGTGTCGTCATGGAACGATTGCAACGCCTTCTTCGCCGTACGTTTCGCGGGCTCTGGCTGTCGCCGGATTTCCGTCGGCTCTGGTCGTCGCTGACGATCACGGCGTTCGGAAGCCAGATCACGAACCTCGCGCTGCCGCTGACGGCGGCGCTGCTGCTGCAGGCGACGCCGCTGCAGATGGGCATCCTGATCGCGCTCGAAACGCTTCCGTTTGCGCTCGTCTCGCTGCATGCGGGCGTTCTGCTCGACCGCGTTCGCAAGTTGCCGATCGTGATTGCGTCGGACCTCGTGCGCGGGCTGGCGCTGCTCGCCATACCGATCGCGGCCTTCACCGGCACGCTGGCCATGGAGATTCTCTATGTCGTCGGCTTCTTTTGCGGCGTGTCGAACGTGGTCGGCGGCGGGGCTTATCAGGTGCTGCTCGCTCAGCTCGCCGGTCGCGACCGGCTGGTGGAAGCCAACGCCAAGATCGCGTTGGGCGAAACGTCGTCGGCGTTGATCGGGCCTGGTCTCGCCGGCGGCCTGATCCAGCTCCTGACGGCGCCGTTCGCGATCATCCTCGACGCGCTGACATTCTTCGTGTCGGCATTGATGCTGCGCAAGGTTCGCGTGCCGCAGGACGTGGTGAACGGCGGACGCAAGGCATCGGTGTCGGCCGAGATTCTCGAGGGGCTGAAGCTCGTGTGGCACAACCGTACGCTGCTGGCGCTGGCGTGGGTGGCCGCGTTGTGGCAACTGCTCCATCACATGCAGCTTGCCGTGCTGATCCTGTTCGCGACGCGCGAGCTCGGCCTCTCGGCGGGCGCGATCGGCCTTACTTATGCCTTCGGTGGCATGGGGTGCGTGCTTGCGGCGGCGTCGGCGGAAAAACTGTCGACGCGCTTCGGCGTCGGCACCGTCATCGTCTATGGGCTGATGCTGACCGCCGTAGGCTGGCAGGCGTTCGGGCTTGTGTCAGGCCCGGTGTGGTTCGCCACGCTGGCGCTGGGAGTCGCGATGCTGTTGTTCGATTTCGGCGCCGTGCTGTACGCGATCAATTATCTCGCGCTGCGCCAAGCGATCACGCCGGATCGGCTGATGGGCCGCATGACGGCGACGATGCGCTTCCTGACCTTGGCCGCGGCACCGCTCGGGTCACTCGCCGGTGGCGCGCTCGCAACGGCGATCGGCTTGCGCAACACGCTGCTGACGGTCGGCGTGCTGGCCATCGCGTTGACGGCCGGCGCGATACTCTGGTCGCCGGTGCGGCGGCACCGGACGCTGCCGGCCGTTCCAGCGGAATGATTGCTACAGAATCGTTCCCGCGGCGACCGTGCGATTGGTGACTTCGTCGATGACGATGAAGGCGCCGGTCGTGCGGTCGTCGTGGAACGCGTCGATGGCCAGCGGCTCGTTGACCGCAAGACGCGCGCGTACGAGGTCGTTCATCGCGACTTCAGCGGGCGGCGCGACGGGCGCGAGCGTGGCGAGGTCGATGGCGTGCACGATCTCCGCGAATCGCGCGCGAACCGTCCGCGTCGTGTGCTTGACGAGGTAGCTCGCTGCGGGTTGCAGCGGATCCGCGTCGAACCAGCACAGGTCAGCGATGATTTCGCGCGCCACGCGCGGGCGCGCGTTCACCGGAACGAGAAGGTCGCCGCGCGCGACGTCGAGATCACGGTCGAGGCGAACTGTGACGGCGTGACCCGGCAGGGCCACGGACACCGGACCCTCGGGACCGGCAATTCCGGCGACGACCGCGCGCAATCCGGCGGGCATCACGGCCACTTCCATGCCGACTTCGAGCGTGCCGCTGGCAATCGTGCCTTGCAGCCCGCGCTGCGGCCGCCCGCGGTCGGCGGCCAGCGTGCGCGTCACGCGTTGTACGGGAAAGCGCAGAGGTCGTGTGGCGCGCGAGCGCAGGACGTCCACGCTTTCCAGATAGGCGAGGAGTGTAGGCCCGCCATACCAGGGCAGCGCGTCGCCGCGCGATGCCACCATGTCGCCGGTGAGCGCGGACAACGGAATGGCGTGGACTTCGGTGAATTCGAGATGCGCCGCGAGTGAGGTGAATTCCGCGTGAATCGCCTCGAACCGCGCGCGGTCCCAGTGAACGAGGTCCATCTTGTTCACGGCGAGCACCAACCGCGAAATGCCCGCCCAGCGCGCGAGGAATGCGTGGCGCCGCGTCTGCGGCTGCAGCCCATGTACGGCGTCGACGAGCAATACGGCAACGTCCGCGGTGCTGGCGGCCGTGACCATGTTGCGCGTGTACTGCTCGTGGCCCGGCGAATCGCCGATGATGAACTTGCGTGCGGGCGTTGCGAAATAACGGTAGGCGACGTCGATCGTGATGCCCTGCTCGCGCTCGGCGAGCAGCCCGTCGGTGACGAGCGAAAAGTCGATCGGCATCTGCCCGGCGCGGCGCGATCCGGCTTCGAGCGCCGTCACCTGGTCGGACAGGAGGCCCTTGCTGTCCCACAAGAGCCGACCGATCAGCGTGCTCTTGCCGTCGTCGACGCTGCCGGCCGTCGTGAACCGCAGCGGAGTCGCGGACGATTTGGCAACGGCATGCATCAGAAATAGCCCTGGCGCTTGCGCAGTTCCATCGCTGCGTCGTTGGCCTGGTCGTCGAGTCGCGTCGCGCCGCGTTCGGTAATGCGCGTCGCCGCCGTTTCGTGAACGATGTCGTCCAGCGTTGCGGCGATCGACTCGACCGGCGCGGTGCACGGGATGTCGCCGACGGTGCGAAAGCGCACGGACAGATTCACGACGCGGTCGCCGGGCGCAGCGGGGGTGAGCGGCGTGACCGGAACCAGCGCGGCGCCGCGCCGGACCACGTTGCGCCGGTGTGCGAAATAGATTTCCGGAAGGGGGATTTCTTCCTGGCGGATGTACTGCCACACGTCCAACTCCGTCCAGTTCGACAGCGGAAACACCCGCAGGTGTTCGCCCTTGTGCACGCGCGCGTTGTAGATCGACCAGAGTTCCGGCCGCTGCGCTTTCGGGTTCCACTGGCCGGAGTCGTCGCGGAACGAGAACACGCGCTCTTTAGCGCGCGCCTTTTCCTCGTCGCGGCGGGCGCCGCCGATGCAGGCGTCGAACCCCAATTCGGCAATCGCATCGAGCAGCGTGATCGCCTGGTGCGGATTGCGCGATTCGTTCTCGTGGCGCAGCCGGACGCGGCCCGTGCGGATCGACTCGTCGAGCGAGCGCACGACGAGCGGCAGGCCGGCGTCGCGCGCCACCCGGTCGCGGAACGCGATCACTTCGGGAAAATTCTGCTCGGTGTCGATGTGCATCAGCGTCACCGGCGCTTTTTCGGGAAAGAACGCCTTCTGCGCCAAACGCAGCACGACCGCGGAATCCTTGCCGCCGGAGAAGAGCAGCGCGACGTTGCGGCACTCGGCGACGACTTCGCGCAGGATGAAAATCGACTCCGCCTCGAGCTCGTCCAAATAGCTGCTGCGATGCGGCTTCGCGAGCGGCGGCAGCGTTGCGACGTCGGTCAGCGCGGGATCGTCCTGCATCAGCATGGCGTTGGCTTATCTACGTCGAGACCGTGGCAGGCCGGTCGCGGACGACGCGGCCCTGCGCGTCGATGTGGATGCCGCATTCGCGTGAGGCGGGCGCTTCCCACCACCAGCGTCCCGACCGCGGATCTTCGCCGGGCATCACGGCGCGTGTGCAGGGGGCGCAGCCGATGGAGGGAAAGCCTCGCTGATGCAAAGGATGCGTCGGCACGTCGTTGGCGCGGACGTAAGCCCAGACGTCGTCTTCGCGCCAATCGGCGAGCGGTGCCAGCTTCATCATGCCGTGTTCGTCGTCGCGGGCGAGGATCGGCGTGTCCGTTCGCGTCACCGACTGATCGCGGCGCAAGCCAGTGATCCACACGTTCTTGCCTGCGAGGGCGCGGGCAAGGGGGCGCACCTTGCGCAAGTCGCAGCATTGCTTCCGCAACTCCACGGAGCGGTAGAACGGATTGGGGCCATGCGCGGCGACGAAGGGCTCGATATCGGACGCGTCGGGAGTGTAGAAATGGACAGGCAGGCCGTAGCGCTGGCGAACGGCGTCGATGAACGCGTGTGTTTCGTCGTGCAGCCGCCCCGTGTCGAGCGTGAACACTTCGACGGGGAGGTCAAGCGCTGCGATCAGGTCGAGGATCACCATGTCCTCGACGCCGAAGCTCGACGCCAATGTGGCCGGGGCGTGCGCCGTCACCGCGTGGCGCAGGCGCTGGGTGGCCTCGGAGGTGCGCAATGGCAAGTTCATCCCTCCGGATAGTAGGCAACCCGTTTAATAGATGGAAATGACTTTTGTGCGGGTGCGATATTCCAAGGGGCTATATAACTGACTCGGTGGTCAGACCCTTGAAACCATCCGATGCGAAAGGATGGGGATCGGCGGTCAGCTTGCGTCGCGTTGGAACGGGTACACGCTGCCGATCCGCAGCAATTGCGACAGGTGGTCGAGCGCGCGGCGTGATTCGTCGAGCAGGGCGGGATCGGCCAGATCGGCCGGCGACAGGCGATCGCGGTAGTGATCGCGGATCCACTGCTCGAGTGACCGTGCGAGATCGTCGTCGAGAAAGACGTTCGCGCGGATCGCCATGCGTTCAGCGGGCGTCAAAGCAACGCGCAGCCGGAGGCACGCCGGCCCGCCGCCGTTTTTCATGCTTTGCTTCAGGTCGAACGTCAGCACTTCGGCGATGGGCCCGCCGCTTGCGACGAGCCCGGCCAGGCACGCGTCCACGCGCGCGTTGTCGCGGCACTCGGCCGGCGCGACGAGCAGCAGCCGGCCCTCGGGGCGCGCGAGCAACTGGCTGTTGAAAAGATA
>WNFM01103423.1_pt3 | contig 12145 bp, 11 predicted proteins | sample 5400271 | NCBI WGS metagenome assembly WNFM01 (sample SAMN13153352, study PRJNA577476) | soil metagenome | isolation source: 60 cm saprolite on Douglas fir-dominated hillslope | place: USA:California | collected 2013-09-17 | reverse complement strand
TGGTGGACGTGGGGCGCATACACTACGAGCCGATTGCCTTTCTGGGATGCAGCGGCCCGGATATATCTGCCGCCTTTGGTCCAGCGCGCAACCGCTCCGAGTTGAAATCAGGTGGTGTCGCCTGGATGTTAGGCGCGGGCGGCCCTATGGGAAGAATGCATGTTCAACGTGCATTGGAAATGCCCGACGGACCGCGCAGTGTGATCGCCACGAATAGGGGCATGGAGCGACTCGAAAGTCTGATGCGGCAGTTTGTTCCGCTGGCCGAAGCGCACGGGCGCGAATTTATCGCGTTTAGCCCACAGGCTGAACCGGATCGCCTTGAGAGAGAGTTTACGCGCTTAACTGGTAGGCGCGGTTTTGACGATATCGTGGTAATGGTTCCACAATTGGCATTGATGCAGGATGCGGTGCGGCATTTAGCGGTGGATGGAATGTTATCGCTGTTTGCTGGATTACCCCCCGGCAATGAAATTGCCGTCCCGCTGGATCACGTCTATCTACACGGCGCGCAATTTGTGGGGACAAGCGGATCCAAGTTGAAAGATCAACAGTTTGTTTTGGCGAAAGTTCAGGCCGGAAAACTGTCACCGTCCCGCTCGCTGGCAGCGATTGGAGGACTGAAAGCTGCCGCGCAAGGCTTGCAGGCTGTCATAGAGGGTACCTATCCCGGCAAAGTTGCGATCTTCCCGCAGCTACCCAATTTACCGTTGCTCAGTTTGACCGATCTGCAAACAGTGCTGCCGGAAGTCTACGCCCATCTCGGCTCCAACGAGGTTTGGTCTGTCCAGGCAGAGCACGCACTGTTTGATGCCTGTCTACCGCGTTGACAAACCTTATGGAAACCCCTTATCTTATCGGTGTTGATCTGGGAACGAGTGTCGTCAAGGGCACGTTGTTTGATGCCGAAGGCGTGGCGGTGGCAGATTGTACGTACCCAGTCGCGCTGGCGCAGCCGGAGCTAGGCAGCGCCGAACAACGCGGGGATGAATACTACGCTGCCACGTTAAACACGATTCGAGACGTGGCGGAGCAGGGGCGAATCAAGTCGGCAGACATTGCAGCTATTGCGCTGGCGGGACAAATGGCCGGAGCAATAGGGATTGACCGTAACTGGAACGCTATTACGCCCTGGTTTCCGTCTACACTGGACACACGCTATCAGGTCTATCAGACTCAGATGGTGGCGCAAGCAGGCATCCGCCTCACGCAACTAACCGGAGCACTGCCGATCACCGCACCGCGAATGCTGTGGTGGAAGGCCGAATATCCAGAACTGTACCGACGCATCGACAAGGTTTTAATGCTGGCAAACTACGTCGCGGGACGAATGGCGGGCCTCTCCGGCGAGGTAGCGTTCATCGATCCCTCGTATTTGACGTGGTTCGGACTAGCTGATACGGCTTCCCGCCAGTGGTCACACGAACTTATCCACGCGTTCGATCTTGCGCCGGAGAAACTACCGCGCATCGTGCCCGCCGCTACCGTGATCGGCCACCTGACCTCGGAAGCTGCCAGCGCGTGCGGTCTAGCGTCAGGGATTCCGTTGGTGGCTGGCGTTGGTGACTCGGTTGCAGGCTTTCTGGGCGCTGGATTGGTCGATCCCGGACAGTTAATCGACATCGCCGGAACGTTTTCCGTCTTTGCGCTTTGTCTGGATAGCTACGTGGCTGATACGCGCTACCAGATGCTACAAACGTTGGCTGGGCCGCTGTCGGACTCGCATTGGTACGCGATGAGCTACATTGGCGGCGGCGGACTCACGCACCGCTGGTTCTGTGAACAGTTTGTCAGCAAAGAGGAAGAGCATGGGAATCGGGTTTACCAATGGCTAGATGCTCAGGCTGCGCAGCTTCCGCCCGGCTCCGAAGGGCTCCTGTTCATCCCGCACCTTGGCGGACGCGCCTGCCCGCCCGACCCTGCTGTGCGCGGCACCTGGACGGGCTTCACCTGGAAGCATACCAGCGTACACTTTTACCGGGCATTGCTGGAGTCGGTTGCCTACGATTACGCGGAGGCACTGGCCGTGGTTCGTAATTACCTACCCGCCAGCGCTTTCGGTGAAGTTCACGTCATTGGCAGTGGAGCCAACAGTAACCTGTGGAATCAGATCAAAGCCGATGTGTTGGGACTACCCTATATCCGGCTTGGACGTGATAGCACGGCGACGTTAGGCAGCGCTGTTGTGGCGGGCCACGCGGTGGGCCTGTATCCCGATATGGCAGCAGCTGCCCGGCGATTTGCGACGCGTACTAGTGAGGCCGAAGATACTTGGTGGCCACGCTCAGCGTCTCACCGCTACTATCAAGAATTCAGCGTCGCTTATCGGCAGGCAATCAAGGATCTGCGGGGGACTTTTTCAGCGTTGAGGCAGATCCGCCCCTTTGATGAGCCTGGACCAGCATAAGGAGATCAATTTACGTGAGCACGCCTCAATCTTGGCGAAAAACATCGCAGGAGCTTATGCGAGCTCATCACCAGCCCGTAACGGATCATTATGATCTCTATCCTGCTTTTCACCTCTCCAGCGACCAGATTCATCTTGGCTTTAGCGCACTGGCAGAGGGCATCCGAGAGTACAAAACGGTGGTTATTGACGGGTACGGCGGTGTCCTGTGGGAGACTTTTCGCAGCCATCTAGATTCGCTTTTGCGGACAAAACGTACCGTCCACTGGATCGACGTTAACACAGCACTGCATTCCGAAAGCGCCATTAATGAACTGGTAGCCCCGTATCTGGGCGGTGACGATCCGATTTTCGGCACGCGCTTTAATGGAACCCTGCGCGACTTTTTCGACATGCGCAAACTCCAAGCGTTACAGCCTGATCCACAAGCTGACCTCAATATTCTCTACGGAAGCGGTGCCGCCCTTGCCGGGTGGCAAGCGCCATACGTCTACGTAGACGTGCCCAAAAACGAAATTCAATTCCGTTCGCGGGCAGGCAGCATCACGAATCTGGGCGCTCAACAGGCTGACGCTCCGCAGACTATGTATAAGCGTTTCTATTTTGTGGACTGGGTGGTCTTGAATGCGCACAAAGCAGCCCTACTGCCACATATCGATTGGCTGGTCGATGAGCAGCGGCCTGATGAGCCAGCGATCATCGCGGGAACTGATCTTCGCGCGGCGCTAAAAGTAATGGCGCATAGCTATTTTCGTGTCCGTCCCTGGTTCGAGCCAGGAGCCTGGGGCGGACAGTGGATCAAGAAGAAAGTGCCGGAGCTTCCGCAGAACGTCCCCAACTACGCCTAGTCTTTTGAATTGATCAGCCCTGAAAACGGGATCCTGTTCGAGAGCGACGGCAATCTGCTCGAAGTATCCTTCGATGTGCTCATGTTCCAGGAAGGTGAAGCAGTGCTTGGTCACTATAGCCGGAACTTCGGAGCAGAATTCCCTGTTCGCTTTGACTTACTTGACACGTTCGACGGGAGCAATCTGTCAGTGCAATGCCATCCGCGCCAGGAGTACATCAGGGCGAAGTTTGCCGAGACATTCACGCAGGATGAGACCTATTACATTCTCGACTGCACAGACGACGCAGTGGTATACCTGGGTTTTCAAGAAGGTGTCGATCCCCATACGTTCCGGGGCGAATTGGAAAACAGTCTAGGAAATGCCTCAGTCATTAAGATCGAACAGTACATCAATGTCAATCCCGCGCACAAACACGATTTATTCTTGATTCCTAACGGCACGATACACGCCTCCGGGGCGAACAATCTTGTACTTGAGATTAGCGCCACGCCATATATTTTCACCTTCAAGATGTATGACTGGCTGCGGCTGGGTCTTGATGGCAAACCCCGGCCCATCAATATCGCGCGTGCCTTTGAGAACCTCGATTTTGGGCTTCAGGGGGAACGGGCCAAACAGGAACTCATCAGCCAGCCCTATGTTCTTATGCAAGGCAATGGTTGGAAGGTGATTCACCTACCTACTCACTACAAGCATTTCTACGATGTTCATCGCCTGGAATTTAGCACGAGGATCGACGTGAGGATGGAGGGTTCTCCGCATATTCTCAGCCTGGTCGAGGGTGACAGCGTGATCCTGGAACTGCCCGATGGACAATGCCCGCGTTTTTGTTATGCAGAAACCTTTGTGGTTCCGGCGGCGACTGACCATTATCGATTGGTGAGTTCCAACGGGACCCCGAACATGGTCGTCAAAGCCTTCATGAAGTCCGAATGGTTCGAGCGGGCGGAAAACCGCTGGTTAGTGCAGTAGTTACTCATCCACTCATTGGTTGCTAAACTTTTCAATCACTTGCACGGTCTGGCTGAATAAGCGCAAAATCATCTTATCGCTCGCTTGGCGTATTTAGCCTCACAGCGTCGAGAATGAGTGCCTTTAGCGCTGCCTCATTTACAGTGTCACTTTCGTGGAAGTCGATGGCACGAACCGTCATGCTGTCTAGACGTGTATTGAAGAGCTTGTTCGGATCCTTCATCTGAGCACCCTTGGGGAATGTCAGCCGCACGGCGTTCTTGAGCGTATCTCCTACGCATATTATTCCATCATGAGACCAAACGGGGACTCCCATTGGGTTGGAGGGGTTTTTCCATTTCACTTCTTCGACCACGGCAGGGTCGGCTTTCAGGATCAACCGCCAGTCAGCTGGCTCCTTGATGATGGCATCTATCTGTTGAGATGGGGACTTCTCGTCCGTGAATGCCTTGGACTTTTGCGTTTCGTTCTTTGGGCTCATGGAAACCTCCTCATGATTCTCAGACGTGAACCATACCCGCAACGGCGAGGTATTGAGTTTAGCTCTCAACGAGAGGATGAATAAGCGGTTTCTACAGGGTGATAATGTCGAGGTCGATTTGTGCGCGATCCCCTCGATTGCGGACAATACCATATTCCAGGGGAGTGTTCTTTTCATCATAGACAACGCCAATTAACACTAGTAGTGGTGTGTGCTCCGTAATACCTAGTAGCTCGGCCTCTTCGGGCGTACAAGGCTGTGCTTCGATAACGCGCTTGCCATGATGAATATTGACATCATATTTGGTGCGCAGCGTGCCATACAGCGGCTCTTCAGTAAAATTCACGGTCATAATTCCGGGAAAGTAGTCATGAGGCAAGTAGGAGACCACAAGGTGCATCGGTTCATCATCAACAAAGCGGAGTCGGCTTAACTTCAGGACTTCCTGACCAAGTTCCAGTTCCAAGTGATAGGCCACATCCGCGTTAGCTTTGATGAGTTCCTGCTGCAAAACCTGGGTCCTGACCGGCAGGCCGCGCATGGTCATGTCATCGTAGAAGCCTGCCAGCCGCTGCACGTAGCGCGCAGGAAACTTGGGCGGCGCGACAAATGTGCCTTTGCCATGAATGCGGTAAAGCAGTCCCTCGTATATTAAATAGTCGATCGCCTTGCGAACAGTTGTCCGGCTCAGAGAGTAGCGCTCACAAAGTTCAAACTCGGTAGGAAGCGGATCATTCGGGTTGAGGGTACTGATTTGCTCGCGCAGAAGTTCCCGTAATTGGTGGTACTTTGACCCCGCTGCACTGTGTTCGATAGGGTTATTGTGAGCTTCGGGCCGTTTCATAAATTCGCACATTCTGTTATGCAGCGCTGAGCCGCTTGAAAAGCCAAAGTTGATCTTACCTATATTATCCCGATCCTGGCTCTGTCTGCTATCCAGGTTTTGCCGAGTAACCTTGCTCCAACACTGCCCATCAATGGTTGATCCCAAAGTTCTATACCGACCACTCAGACGAGATTTGCCCGTTTGAGTCATTGACAAAACGCTATCCACTCCTATAATACCATATGTGTTGTAACTACAACACTACAACATGGTCAAATTTAAGAAAGTTATAACTTTGGCATCGCAGCTTTAGGGAAAGCTGTGTTTTGGTCTGAAGCTCACTCAATAAATATCTAGTCACATCCGGCGTACCTCCTGAAACACGGCGCTGTGAGTCGGGGCTGCTGGTGGATAAGCTGAGTTCCACAGGTCACTTTTGAGCTTATCAATGCTGAGACTTGAAAGGAGAGGAATGATTATCGAACTAAAGCTAAGTCGTTTGCGAAGCCGGATCTATCTGGCAATTTGACCGTTATTCAAAACTCATTTTTGTAAAAAGGGAGCTTAAAATGTCACGTCAACCAATGTCTCGCCGCAGCGTCCTCAAGCTGCTAGGCTTGGGTACTACATCAGCGCTATTTATGGGCGCTTTGCCGGAGCTTGCCAACAGCGGATTCCGCAACGGGAGCGTCAATGAGGCAACCCAGGAGGCAACTGCAGCCGCTACCGTTGATCTTAATTCCCTGGTCGTTAAGGCAGTGGCGAACCTGACTAAGCCGAACAGCCAGATACGCATCGGCTGTTCGTGGGGTTTGGTCGTTCATCCTTATTGGCAGGCCGTGACAGTTGGTACAACTGCCGCCCAAAAAGCATGGGGTTATGACATCCGTATTGGTGGCCCTACAGTTATTGACCCGCGCGCTCAGATTGCCGAAGTCGAAACGTGGATCGCTCAGAAGTTTGATGCTATCGTCTATCAAGCGCTGGATGCCGAAGGCTCAGTACCGATGATCAAGAAGGCCATCGACGCAGGCATCCCGATGATTACTATCGACTCGGACTCGCAGACCTCAAACCGGACGGTATTCGACAATCAGGCCGACGACGTTGAGCAAGCGAAGGCTCAGTTCGATCAACTCGCCAGCGAGATGAACGGCGAGGGCGATTGGGCCTTTGTCGTCGGTGAGTTCACTCAGGCCCAGAAAATGGCGCAACTGGACTGGATGAAGACTTACGCGGCTGCGAACTATCCGAAGATGAATTTCACGACGGTTCAAGAGTGCAACGACGACGAAACGAAGGCCGCCGATATTGCCCAGCAGTTGATCGTTGCCAATCCCAACCTGAAGGGTATCATCTCCAATTCTGGCGCAGGGCTACCTGGATCAGCTCAGGGTATCAAGGCCGCCGGAAAATCAGGCGTCGTGAAAGTAACCGGGGTTGCGATTCCATCGCTGGTAAAGTCCTTCATCAAGGACGGCACGCTGACACGCGGCTTCCTCTGGGATCCGACCCATCTAGGCTATCGGGCCATCGCCATCGTTGACAAATTGCTGCACGGCACGGACATCACGCGGGCAACGAAGCTGGCTGTATGGGACAACACTGAAGAACTGGCAGACCTGCGCCCAAATCGTCAGAATTCTGCGGTGATGGATATAATCCTCGGCAAGCCTTTGCCCATAGACAAAGATAACATCGACTCGTTTAAATTTTAAGTTCTGGTCAACACATTTGGGACTCTTTGGGAAATGCCGCACCCAGAGAGTCCTGATTCGTCGAAAAAAAGAAGTGTTTACTGGTTGTTAGCAGGTAATTTAATCCGACATGCAAAAAGTCCAGCCTGTTTTAGAAGTTCGAGGTGTCAGCCGTTCATTTGGTGGTGTGCAAGCGTTAGTCGATATAGACTTCGAAATTTTGCCCGGCGAAGTTCATGCGCTGGTAGGCGAAAATGGAGCAGGCAAATCCACCCTTATCAAACTGCTTTCCGGTGTGCATCAGCCAGAAGTAGGCGAAATCTGGCTGCGAGGAAAACCTGTAAAATTAACATCCCCTGCCAAAGCGTTACGACTGGGGATTGCAGCGGTCCATCAGGAATTTAGCTACTGCCCCGATCTGAGCGTACTTGAGAATCTATATCTCGGTCGAGACTTGCCACAGACGCGACTTGGGCTGGTAAATTGGGACGCTGCACATCAGCACGCCGATGAAGTTTTATCAAGCATTGGCATCTCCGTCGATTTGAAGTCTCCCATTAAGGCGCTTAACAGTACGCATCGCAAGCTCGTCGAGATTGGTCGTGGCATTCTGTTCCAAGCGTCGATCTTAATCCTGGACGAGCCAACCGCCGCTCTACCGAGCGAAGATATTCAGCATCTTCAGGCTGTCGTAAAGCGACTCAAGGATACGGGAGTCGCCGTTATCTATATTACGCATCACCTCCACGAGCTTCCACACATCGCGGATCGGGTCACAGTCCTGCGGGATGGGCACAAGATTACGACCCACCCGATGAAGGACTTGAGTGAGGATGAATTAATCCGACTAATGATTGGCCGCTCACTGAACGCCCTTTTCCCTAAGCAAGATACGACGATTGGCGACCCCATCCTGGAAATAGAGAACCTGAGCGTGACGGGGGTAATTCAGAACATCAGCTTTCGCTTGCACCGGGGCGAGATTCTTGGCCTTGCGGGTTTGGTCGGCGCTGGCCGCAGCGAATTGGCGCAAGCCATCGTGGGCATTCTCCCCCTCGAATCGGGCACTATTTCGGTTGACAGAAAGCAGTACCACATCCGCGATGTAGACGACGCAATCAAGGCTGGTATCGCCTATGTGCCCGAAGACCGCCAACATCAAGGGTTGATCCTCGGCATGAATATCGCAGATAACGTGACCCTGCCAATCCTGGAGCGGTTTAGCTCGTGGTTGTTTGTCAACGAAAGAAAACAATTGGCATTTGTCGAAGAAAGTCGAGAGCGTCTGCACATCAATTTTTACCGGCCACGGCAAAGAGTGAGCAATCTTAGTGGTGGTAATCAGCAAAAGTGCGTGTTAGCCAAATGGATCGGCACGAAGCCGCGAATCTTGATTGTTGACGAGCCAACTCATGGGATCGACGTGGGCGCGAAAGCCGAGATTCACGCTCTCATTAGCGCGATGGCGGCAGACGGGATGGGCATCATCATGATCTCGTCTGACCTGCCCGAAGTGTTGGGCATGAGTGATCGGGTGTTAGTCCTCCATGAAGGACGAGTCAGCGCCGAATTCAGCCATGATACGCTCGATCCAGAATTGATCATGCAGGCAGCGATGGGCAGGCAGCAGGAGCGCCGTTCATGAAATCAACTTTGCGCGCAGCCATCACCTGGGAAAATATCCTATGGAGTTCGCTTATAGTATTTATCGGCATCGTGGGCCTCATCGCACCGAGATTCTTGACCATCGCTAACTTTACCCTGATCTTGTACTCATCGGCGGTGTTGGGCATTGTGGCAATCGCGGAAACTATCGTCATTCTGAGTGGCGGTATCGATATTTCGGTGGGCGCGATTCTGGCTATATCGGCCTCGACGATTTCCGAACTGGTGAGGAATGGCTGTCCTGCTTTTTTAGCGGTATTGATTGGCCTCGCGGCGGGTGTATGCTTAGGACTGATAAACGGTACTCTGACGGCCTATCTGCGCATACCGCCGATTATCGCCACACTGGCAACGTTAAGTCTATTTCGCGGCGCTATCGACATCGTGGTTGGGGGGCGGGCTATTAGCCCCCCTTCCGATCAGTTAGAGTTTCTGGCGTCGGGGAGTATAGGGCCGCTGCATGTTCAAGTCGTTGCGTTTGTTTTCATCGCGCTGCTGATCAGCCTGATTCTTGCACATACCCGGTTAGGACGGTTGATTTATGCTGTGGGCGGTAATTCACAGGCCGCAGAGATGGCAGGTGTCAATGTCAAGAATGTACGCCTGATGGTTTATATGATGAGTGGCGTGCTAGCGGCGGTGGCTGGCCTGCTGTTTGCGACACGTTCGGCCAGTATTACGCGCACAGCGGGTCTCGGCATTGAGTTCACCAGCATCGGTGCCGTGGTTCTCGGCGGAACAAATCTTTTCGGCGGATCGGGTCGCATTCGCGGCACCGTGGCGGGGGTGATTCTTCTGTATGCCATTTATAATGCTATGGTCATCGCGGGCATAACGGCAACCTGGCAAAACGCGGCAACAGGCGCACTCATCATTGTGGTAGTATCGCTAAACATTTTTAAATGGAGATTTAGAAATGACTGACCGCGTTAGCCTGGTGCCAACAAATCAAGCGAAGAAACCAGCGCGCCGAGTCAGCATTCTTCAGCACCGCGTGCTTCCACTAATGGTCCTGCTGTTTATAGCAGTTACAGTGTCCGCCATTTCCAGCCCTTATTTTCTGACGCCCGAAAATCTGCAAGTGCTAATCACTGCATTTTTCGTGGAGCTAGCCATTGTTGCCATCGGGCAAACACTCGTCATTCTCGTTCGCGGTATTGATCTGTCTGTTGGTGGCAATCTTGCGTTGTCCGCAATCACTGTTGGATACTTTTACAAACAGGGCACGGACATCTATGTGGCGATGGGGCTGGGATTGTTGGTTGGCTTAACTTGCGGATTTCTAAACGGTATGTTGGTCACGCTGTTTAGAACCCCGGCGATGATTGCGACGCTGGCAACGGGCTTGCTTTTCAATGGCATCGCTCAGGGAATTACGAGTGGGCGTCCGTTCAGTAGTTTCCCAGACTCATACCAGGCGCTGGGTCAGGGCTTCCTTGGGCCTATCCCCGTGCAATTAATGATTCTACTCGTATTGGCTGTGCTGACGCATACCATCTTGACGCACACGCGCTTCGGACGCCAGGTTTATGCCATTGGCGGCAATCCTCTTGATGTACATGGGCAGCGGACTCATGGCGGCAATAGCCGGAATCGTGGCGAGCGCGCGCCTACTGGCAGCAGGCCCTTTGCTGTCCACCGGTGTAGAACTCGGCTCCATTACCGCAGTGCTTCTGGGCGGCGTGAGTGTAGCGGGCGGCGAAGGCACAGTTTTTGAAGCACTGGTTGGTATGCTCGTAATTGCCGTGATCCGAAGCGGCATGACCCTGGCCGGAGTTACCCAGACTATTCAATTGACGACAGTGGCACTTGTCCTTCTGGGAATATGTATCGTCAATCTTCGCCTTGCTCGGACACGAGTATAACAGTAAACATTTAGCCGACGAATAGAGGAAAACTACAGATGAAATACCGTACACTTGGGCGAACTGGCTTGCAAGTCAGCGAAATTGGCTTTGGTATGTGGGGCATGGGCAGTTGGTCGAATTCCGACGATGCCGAGTCGTTGGATGCGCTGCATCGCGCTGTAGCGCTTGGTTACAACTTTTTTGACACGGCTTGGGCTTATGGCGAGGGCCGCAGCGAACAACTGCTCGGCAAGCTGATCCATACCTGCCCTGAGAAAGCGTTGTATACTGCGAGCAAAATACCACCGAAGAATTTCACATGGCCCGCTCGGCCTGAACATAGGCTAGAGGATACCTATCCCTATGAACACATGATAGATTTCACGGAGCGAACCCTCAAAAACTTAGGGCAAGACCACATAGACTTGATGCAACTTCATGTCTGGGACGATACCTGGGCAGACGATGAACGTTGGCAACGTGCGATTGAAGATCTGAAGCGGCATGGGAAAATACGCGCCTTTGGAATAAGTGTTAACCGCTGGGAGCCTACCAACGTTATTCGAGCATTACGCACAGGACATATTGATTCTGTACAGGTTATCTACAACATATTTGATCAGAATCCCGAAGATGAGCTATTTCCTCTCTGTGCAGAATTGAACATCGGCGTTATTGCCCGTGTTCCATTTGATGAAGGCAGTTTGACTGGAAACTTGACAAAGGCAACGACGTGGCCGAAGGACGACTGGCGGAATAGTTATTTCACCCCAGAAAATTTGTCGACTACCGTGGATCGGGTTGAATCGCTGCGGCAGACTGTCCCTTCCAGTACAACGATGTCAGAGTTGGCACTTCGCTTCACCCTCACAAACTCAACGGTGAGCACGGTTATTCCGGGTATGCGTAAGATCTCACACGTCGAAAGTAATGCTGCGGCAAGCGACGGCGACGTACTCAGCAAAGATATGGTTGATCAGTTGCGGCCATATCGTTGGGTACGCATCCCTACGAGAGCCTGGTCGCCCTAACTGGTTGTCACCTTTGAAGATGCAGCGGGTCGTTCACACAATTCAGGATGCTGGTCCATGAATTTGTGTAATGCGGGCGGAATGGACATCGCTTGCCCATTTCACAGGCTCAATAAATCTTTCGTTTTTCAGCGAGGTGCGGAATAGCGGCCACAGTGCCCTTCGTTTGTTTTCGGGTGTATAGGCGTAGATCTGGAATAGCCAATCTCGTCTATATTGATAATAACTTGGTCGTCTACAATCTGGGCCATGGGTATCAGGTTGTTTTTTCTGTCAGGTGTGTAAGGTGCTCAGATACAGTAAAGAAGGCCTTCCGGATTTTCGGTCCGTCTCGATGATTACCTTGTTGGCCTGTGTTATGCGTGCGA
>WNFM01352323.1_pt5 | contig 12147 bp, 11 predicted proteins | sample 5400271 | NCBI WGS metagenome assembly WNFM01 (sample SAMN13153352, study PRJNA577476) | soil metagenome | isolation source: 60 cm saprolite on Douglas fir-dominated hillslope | place: USA:California | collected 2013-09-17 | reverse complement strand
CATGTAGACCTGCTTGAAGCGGCGCACCAGGAAGAACGCCTGGTCCATCCAGAGCGGCCGCCCGCCGTGGGCGACGACGAGCGTGAGGTCGGGGAAGTCCACCGCCACGTCGTCCACCCCCATCGGCTCGCCGTTGCGGCTGCGCGCGCCCGGGAAGATGGAGGTGCCGGTGTGGATCATGACGGGAAGGCGCAGCCGCTGCGCCTCCTCGTAGATCGCCCGCAGCGAGTCCATCCCGCGCAAGTAGGCGTTGATCTCCACCGCCATGTGGCAGGGGTGGACCTTGAGGGCCTTGACGCCCATCGCGGCCGCCCGGCGCACCTCGGCCCCCGCGTCTTCCGCGAAGCGGGGGTGCACGCCTCCCATGGGCACGAGGCGGTCGGGGGCGGCCTGGCAATACTGGGCCACGTACTCGTTGACCCGGTGGCTGAAGCCCATGAGGTCGGGGCTCGGATAGTTCACGAGGACCGCCCGCTCGATGCCGTCGGCATCGAGGCGGCGCAGCAGGTGGGCCGGCGACTTCATGATCTGCTGGAGCTCGTCGACGTCGTCGCGTCCGCGGGTCATCACCTCGAGCACCGCGGGCTTGATCTCCCACCAGGGCTGGACGTGGATGTGGCAGTCGGTCACCGGCACGGCTGCGGAGGATAGCACGCGCCCTGTGCTAGTCTTCCTGCCATCGTGCTCGCGCTCACGATCCTCCTCCTGGTCTCCGGCCGTCCGCTGTTCTATTGGGGCGCCCGCCCTCCCGTGATCGCCACCGAAACGGCGCCGAGCCAGGGGGTGGAGGCACAGGTGCTCGAGGTCCACGCAGCCCTCGACGAGGGCGGGCTCGTCCTGCGCTTCACCTTCGACCGGTCCGTGCGGGACGCGACCTACCTACAAGGCGGCGCGCCCGTCTCGGGGCGGCTGCGGGCCGTGCTCTTCGTCGACGCTGACAATGACCGGGCGACCGGTTGGGACCTGGGGCCGAATGACTCTCGCACCGGCGCGGAGTACCGCCTGGAGGTCGGGGTGGTGGCTCTCGGCGAGGACCAGGACGAGAAGCTGCCGGCGCAGGCGCTGGTCACCGCGTTCGTGGCGGCCCTGGGACGCGATGGCCGGCGGAAGAGCCTCTGGCGTGGAGACGACGCGGCCGCGCCCCAGCAGGTCTCGGTCCGCGGGGAATGGGTCGAGGTGAGGCTCCCCCCGGAGGTCGTGGTGAAGGGGGGCGCCCGCCTCATCCTCACCGCCGGCGACCGGGTCTGGGACGGCCGGCTGCGTCCATGAGCCTCACCGACGCGCCGCTACAGGAACCCCCGCGGAAGATTCTCGTCATCGAGGACGAGGAGCAGATTCGCAGCCTGGTCGAGAAGATACTGGCGGCCGCCGGCTACTCGGTCGTCTCCACGAGCGATCCCACGCGGGCGATGGAGCTGGCGCAGCGCGAGAACCCCGACCTGGTCCTGTGCGACATCGCCATGCCGGGCCTGGACGGCTATGGTGTTCTCAAGGCGCTGCCGGGGGACCCCAAGACCGCGCGCTTCCCGGTCGTCTTCCTCACCGCGCATCGCGAGTTCAGCGAGCGGGTGCGGGCCTTCCGATTTGGAGTGGTGGACTACGTCACCAAGCCCTTCAACCGCGAGATCCTGGTCCGCAAGGTCGCGAAAGTGCTGGGCGGGCTCAAGGAGCGGTCGGGGGTGCGCACACAGGAAAGCGGGGAGTCGGTGCAAGAGCTCCTCGAGGACGTGAAGCGCGAGGCGCGCAGCGGCGTCCTCACCGTGCGCGACGAGGGCGGGGAGAGCCACGCGGTCATCGAGGGCGGCCGCGTCGTGGAGAGCACGATCCCCGCCGACGCGGGCGGCGCTGCCCGGGCCGAGTTCCGGGAGCTGGACCTCGACCGCGAGGAGATCGTCTCCCACGACCCGCCGAAGCTCCCCGGCGACCCCGCCTCCGTGTCGAGCTTCGAGGGCCTCCCCGACGTCTTCCGTACCGTTCTCGTGGTCGACGACAACGCGATGTTCCGCCAGTACCTCAAGGACGTGCTGTCGCGCCGCGGCTTCACGGTCTACGAAGCGGCCAGCGGCGACGAGGCCCTGCGCCAGGCGCTCCAATCCCGGCCCTGGCTCATCCTGACCGACGTGACCATGCCGGGCCTCGACGGCCTGGAGCTGTGCCGATCCATCCGGCGTCATAGCCTGATCCGCCACACGCCCCTCATCTTTCTTTCCGGCTGGGACGAGTACAAGGACCGCTATCGTGGGCTGGAGGCGGGGGCCGACGAGTACCTCTCGAAGGGCACGCCGATCCGCGAGCTCCTCATTCGCATCCAGATCGTCCTGAAGCGGTATTCCGACCTGGGGGAGCGCTCCTTCCGGGGGCCGGGCATGGAAGGGCGGCTGGAGGTGATCGGGGCCTCGGGCCTGTTGCAGATGTGCCACCTGAGCCGGCTCACCGGGGTGCTCACCGTGGGCTCGGGCACCCTGGCCGCCGAGGTGCGCTTCCTGGAGGGCGAGATCGTGGCCGCGCAAGCCGCCGTCAGGTCCGGAGAGGACGCGCTCCTGGAGCTGCTCGGCTGGCCCGAGGGCCACTTCTCGTTCGCGGCGGGCGATCCGGGGCCGGGCGCGCCCCTCGGCAGCTTCAACCAGGTGCTGCTCGACGCGTGCCGCCGGCTCGACGAATCGCGGCGCGGCGAGGCCGATCGGCCCGGCGTCGGCGACTAGTCAGAGATAGAGCTTCCAGAACTCCAGCATCTTGTTGAAGAGGTGCCGCCGGGCGGCCCGGTCCTCGATGCCGTGCTTGCGCATCGGGTAGATCATCATGTCGAACGGCTTGCCCGCCTTCACGAGCTCGTCCGCGAAGGCCCAGGTGTTCTGCGGATGGACGTTGTCGTCGTAGGTGCCGTGTACCAGGAGCAGGCGCCCGTGCAGGTCCTTGGCCCGCTTCACGAGCGACACGTGCTCGTAGCCGTCCGGGTTCTCCTGGGGCGTCTTCATGAACGTCTCGACGTACTTGGTGTCGTAGTAGGCCCGGTCGGTCACCGGGGCCACCGCGATCGCGGCTTTCCACTCGCTCGACCGGGTGACGGCGAGCAGGGTGGTGGTGCCGCCCCCGCTCCAGCCCCAGATGCCGACCCGCGAGGGGTCCGCCCAGGACTGCGCCTTGACCCAGCGCGCGGCCGCCACGAGGTCGCGGAGCTCCACGTCGCCTCCGACGCGGCGAACGACCATGTTCTCCACCGCCTTCGAGCCGCCGGTGGCGCTTCGCGGATCGACGTTGACGACCAGGTAGCCCTGGCGAAGCAGGACCTGGTTGAAGAGGGTGCCGCCATCCCAGGCATCCCGCACGAGCGGAGCGTTGGGCTCGCCATAGACGTTGAAGATCACCGGATAGCGGCGCTTCGGGTCGAAGCCCTTCGGCTTGAAGAGACGCGCCGGGAGCGGGAAGCCGTCCTCCCCGGGAATGGTGAGCATCTCGGGGTACTGCACCTGGAACGCCGCCAGGAGATCGTTGCCGGGCGGGGCCAGCACCGATTTCGTGCGCCCCTCGGAATCGTGGAGCGAGAGGCTCGGCAGCGTCGCGTGGCTCGAATGGACGTCCAGGTAGGCGCGGCGGTCGGGGCTCCAGGAGATCCGGTGCACTCCGTCTTCCTGCGACAGGCGGCGCATTCCCGAGCCGTCCAGGCCCACGCGGTACAGGTGGCGCTCCAGCGGCGACTTCTCCTGGGCGGTGAAGTACACGACACCGCGGGCCTCGTCCACCACCGCGGCGTCGAGCGGCGCCGCCTGCCAGTCCGCGGGCCCGCGCACGGACCAGGGGCCATTCGTGACCGCGTTCACGCGCTCGCCCTCGAGGGTGTAGCGGTAGAGGTGGGTGTGGCCGTCGCGATCGGAGGTGGCGAGCATGTGCTGCCCGTCGGCCAGGAACTGGAAGTCGATGTCGTTGACCCAGGCCGGGTCGGTCTCCGTCAGGACGCGGCGGCAGGCGCCGCTCGCGCGGTCCATCAGGTAGACGTCCCCGCGGTCCTGACGCCGGTTCAAGGTTTCGAAGGCCATCCGGCGGCCGTCCGGCAGCCACTTCACCTGGAGCACGTACTCGTAGGGGACGTCCGAGGGCGAGACCCAGGTCGTCTTCCGGCTTTCGATCTCGACCACGCCGAGGCGGACCACCGGGTTGGCCCCGCCGGCCTTCGGGTAGGCCTGTCGGATGACGCGAGGCACGGCGGGGGTGAAGTCCACGAAGGGGATGACGCTCACCGGCGATTCGTCCGTGCGCAGGAATGCGATGGCGCTCGAGTCCGGGGACCACCAGTAGCCGGCATCCGCGTGGTCGAAGATCTCCTCCCAGTACACCCAGGACAGGGCGCCGTTGAGGATCGTCGGCGAGCCGTCGGTGGTGAGCCGGGTCTCGGCTCGCTTGCCCAGGTCGAGGACGACCAGGTCGTTGCCCCGCACGAAGGCGAGCTTCTTCCCGTCCGGAGAAAGCCGGGGCGCGCTCTCGGCCTCGCTCGTCCGGGTGAGCCGCTCGAACCGTGACGACGGCAGGTCGAGCAGGAAGAGGTCCGCCTGGAGGAGGTAGACGGCGGTTCGCCCGGCGCGGTCGAAGCTCACCGGCCACTCGAGAGACTCCGGCGCGTCGTCGAGGAGGGCGCGCAGGCTGGCCAGCGCGGCCTTCGGGTCAACCGCCGGCGTCCGTTCGCCGGTGTCGGGACGAACGCGCTCGATCGTCCGCTCGGGCTTGGGCCGCCGCGGGTCGAGCAGGAGCAGCTCGTTCGCGGACGTCCAGTACGTCTCGGGGAGCTTGGCGACGGCGTCGCCGTCGTCGCTGTAGATCCACTCGACCGTGATCTCCGCCTTCCCCTGGGCGGCTGCCCCCGAGGAGATCAGAGAGGCGGCAAGGGTCAGGGCGGCAAGCTGCATGGGAGGCACCTCAGCGCGCGTCGTGGAAGATGACGCCGAGGGTATAGCGCCGCCCGGCGTGGACCCGGCTCACCCCGTGGCGCACCTGGCATCGGTAGGCGCCGCGCCTCCCGACGGCCGGCCGCTCGCGGGTGGGGAAGACGACCAGCTCGCCCTGTCCCGGCCGGATCGCGTGGCCGATGGACTGCGCCCGCGGCCGCTGCTCGACCAGCAGGAACTCGCCGCCCTCGTAGGCTTCGGGCGCCGTGAGAAACGCCGTGAGCTGCAACGGGAAAGCCGTCTCCCCGTACAGGTCCTGGTGCAGACAGTTGTAGCCGCCCGCCTCGTAGTGCAGCAGCAGGGGAGTCGGCTCCGTCTGGCCCTTGGCCGCGCACGTCTCGAGGAACCTCGTGTGGGTCTCCGGGAAGCGCCCGTCCCGGCCCAGCACGTCCATCCAGCGGTTGGCGATGCCGGCCAGCCAGGGGTACGCGTGGGTGCGCAGGTCCTCGATCAGCGGAGGCAACGGCCGGCGGAAATACTTGTAGTCACCGACTCCGAAGCGGTGGCGCGCCATCTCGACGCGACTGCGAAAGAGCCGGTCGTCGTCGTACAGGGCCACGATGGCGGCGCACTCCTCGGCGCTGAGGAACGCTTGTGTGCGCGCGTAACCGTCCTCGTTCAGGGCGCGCTCAAGATCCGCCCAGGGCAGGGCGGCGAGTCGCGCGGGGATGGACATGGACCGACCGTACCACGCCGGAGGCGCGGCTGCGCTCCGGACCTTGCGCTCCAAGTCGCGTCAGCTGGCTCGGACTACCTCATCCGGTTCGCGGCGCGGCCGCAGACCCAGGCGCTTGATCTTCTCGTGCAGGGTCGTGGGGAGCAGGCCCAGGGCCAGCGCCGCCCGGCGCTGGTTGCCGTGGGTGGCCAGGAGAGCCGACTCGATGAGTTGCCGCTCGTAGGCCTCGAGCAGCGCCTTGAGGTTGGGACGGGACAACTCGACGTTCTGGAGCTCTGGCATCGACTCCTCGGGGAATTGGGCCCGAACGCGTTTCTCGGGACGAACGCCCCCCGGGGATTCTCCGGGCCGGGGGCAGGTTTCCCGTTCTTCGAGTAAGACGGCGGAGGAATTCGGTGCAGAGGGCCCCGCTGCATAGGGCGCGCGCGACCGGTCGGGCTAAAATGCCGGGATGGAGACCGACACGACGATCGAGACCACGACCGGCCGCATTCATAACTTCGGGGCGGGTCCGTCGGTCCTGCCCGAGCCCGTGCTGGAGGCGGTGCGGGCGGAGCTGCTCGACTACGCGGGCACCGGCATGTCCGTGATGGAGATGAGCCACCGCTCGGCCGCCTTCGAGGAGATCATCCGGAAGGCTGAAGGCGACTTGCGCGCCTTGCTCGGCGTCGGCGACGATCACGCGGTGCTCTTCCTCCAGGGCGGCGCCAGCCTGCAGTTCGCGATGGTGCCCATGAACCTGCGGCCGGAAGGGGCCTCCGCCGACTACGTCCTCACCGGCCATTGGTCGAACGCCGCCTTGAAGGAAGCCGAGAAGCTGGGGCCGGTGCGGGTGGCCGCGTCGACCGAGGGCTCGCAGTACGATCACGTGCCGGCGGCGGGCGAGGTGAAGGCCGACCCCCGGGCGGCCTACCTGCACTTCACCTCGAACAACACGATCTACGGCACCGAGTGGTTCGCCGAGCCCTCGCCGCCTGCCGGGGTGCCGCTCGTCTGCGACGCATCGTCCGACGTCCTGAGCCGCCCCCTCGACATGGCGAGATACGGGCTCCTCTACGCGGGGGCCCAGAAGAACCTGGGCCCGGCCGGGGTGACGGTCGTGATCATCCGCCGCGACCTGCTCCAGCGGACGCCGAAGGGCCTGCCCGCCATGCTCGACTACCGGCTCCAGGCCGAGCACAACTCGCTCTACAACACTCCACCCTGCTTCTCCATCTACGTGGTCGGCCTCGTGCTCCAGTGGCTGCGCGGCCTGGGCGGCCTGGGCGAGATCGAGCGGCGCAACGCGGCCAAGGCCGGCCAGCTCTACACGGCCATCGACCAGAGCGGCGGGTTCTACCGCGGCCACGCCCGTCCCGACAGCCGCTCGCGCATGAACGTGACGTTCCGGCTGCCTTCGGAGGAGCTCGAGAAGGCGTTCGTCAAGGAAGCCACGGCCGCGGGTCTGGACGGGCTCAAGGGCCACCGGTCGGTGGGCGGCCTGCGCGCATCGCTCTACAACGCGTTGCCCGCGGCGGCGGTGGATGCGCTCGTGGGTTTCATGGCGGACTTCCGCCGTAGGAACGGCTGAAGCAAGTCCCGGAGGTCATGGATGGAGACGCTACGCTTGTCCCGCGCGTTTGGTGTGGCCGGAGGACTTCTCGCGGCCGTTCTACTCGAGGCGCCCGCCTTCGCCGCCGAGGAGCCGCTCTTCGACCTTCAGAAGGTAGCGGAGGGCGTCTACGCGGCCGTGGCCCGTCCCCGCACCCCGATCAACTGCAACGCCGCGGTCGTCGTCTACGATGATGGCGTCCTGGTGGTCGACACCCACTCGCGGCCCTCGAGCGCGCGGGCCCTCATGGAACAGATCAGGAGCGTGACCGACCGGCCGGTGCGTTATGCGGTCAACAGCCACTTCCACTGGGATCACGCCCAGGGGAACCAGGCGTATCCGGTTGCGTTCCCGAAGCAGGTGACCATCGTGTCCTCGGAGGCCACGCGGCAGAACCTCGCGAGCATGGGCCTCGAAAGGGTGAAGCAGCAGCTCGACGCGGCCCCGGCGCAGATCGCGACGCTGCGCGGACGGCTGACGTCGGAGAGGGACGCGGGCGCCCGCGCCCGAATCGAGGACGAGATCCGCCAGCAGGAGTCCTACGTCGCCGAGCTGAAGGGCCTCGAGCTGACCCTCCCGGACCTCACCTTCGACAAATCGCTCATCCTGCACCGCAAGGACAAGGACATCGTCCTGCTCTTCCTGGGTCGTGGCCACACGAGCGGCGACGTTGTCGCCTACCTGCCCAAGGAGAAGGTGGTGGCCACGGGTGACCTGCTCCACGGCTGGATGCCGTTCATGGGTGACGGCTACCCGCCCGAGTGGGTGGCCACCCTCGACCAGCTCGCGAAGCTCGACTTCGAGCAGATCATCGGCGGCCATGGCGAAGTCAAGCCCCGCTCCCACCTGACGGTCTTCCGGAACTACCTGGCCGACCTGATCGACGAGACGCGCCGGGCCCGTCAGAGGGGCGAGACCCTCAAGCAGGCCACCTCCTCCGTGGGCGCTGCCCTCAAGCCGCGCTACGCGGAGACCATGGGGGGAGCGCAGGCGTTCGACGGCTCGATCGGGAGCAACGTCGAGAAGGTCTACGGCGACCTCGAGGCGAAGCGGTATCCCTAGGCCGAATTCCCTTGAATCTGGAAAAGCTGGGCTGGACCTCCTCCTTCGAGGAGGCGTTTCGTTCGTTCGGTGAGGACGGCCTCACTCCCGGCCGCATTTCCGCCGGGTTCACCCACCTGTATCGCGTCCTGACCGGCGAGGGCGAGCTGCTCGCCGAGGTGGCGGGACGCTTCCGGCACCAGGCCGGCGGGCCCGAGGACTTCCCGGCGGTCGGCGATTGGGTGGCGCTGGAGCCTCGGCCCGACGAGGGCCGGGCCACGATTCACGCCGTCCTCCCGCGCAAGAGCGCCTTCGTGCGAAAGACGGCGGGAGACACCGTCCTCGCGCAGGTGCTCGCGGCCAACCTCGACACGGTCTTTCTCGTCGCGGGCCTCGACCGCGACTTCAACCCACGGCGCATCGAGCGCGCGCTCGTGCTGGCGTGGGAGAGCGGAGCGGTGCCGGTGGTTCTCCTGAACAAGGCCGACCTGTGCGCGGTCGCGGACACGGACGCCCGGAAGGCTGAGGTGGAAGCGGTGGCCCCCGGGGTGCCGGTGCACGTGGTCTCCGGCCGAAGCGGCGACGGGATGGAAGCGCTCGCGCCCTATCTCGCGCCGGGCCTCACGGTGGCCCTCCTCGGCTCCTCGGGGGTGGGCAAGTCGACGATCGTGAACCGCCTGCTCGGGGAGGAACGGCAGCGCACGTCGGAGGTGCGCGAGCACGACCAGCGCGGGCGGCACACCACCACGTACCGCGAGCTGATCGTGCTGCCGGGGGGCGCCGTGCTCGTGGACACGCCGGGTCTCCGCGAGATCCAGCTCTGGGGCACGGAAGAGGGGCTAGAAACAGCATTCGACGACGTGGCGCGCCTCGCCACGGGCTGCCGGTTCCACGATTGCCGCCATCGGGGCGAGCCGGGCTGCGCGGTGCTCGCGGCCGTCGAGGCCGGTGAGCTGGACGAAGGGCGCCTGGCCAGCCACCGCAAGCTCGAAGCCGAGCTGCGCCACCTCGCGGTGAAGGCGGACCTGGGCCTCGAGGCCGAGCAGAAGGCGAAGTGGCGATCGATCCACAAGGCTCAGCGGAAGAACCGGCCGCGGGAATGAGTGCCCGCCCCGCCGTCTGCTAGCATGAGAACGGATGCCCTCCTACGACGCTTTCCTGCTCGTTGCTTTTGGTGGACCCGAGGGCATGGACGACGTGATGCCATTCCTCGAGAACGTCCTACGGGGCAAGAACGTCCCCCCGGAGCGGATGCGCGCGGTAGCGGCCCACTACGAGCACTTCGGCGGGGTGAGCCCGATCAACGGCCAGAGTCGCGCCCTCCTGGAAGCGTTGCGGGCGGAGTTCGAGGACCACGGCCTCCGCCTGCCCCTCTACTGGGGCAATCGGAACTGGGCGCCCATGCTGACCGACCCCCTCCGCCAGATGATGGAAGACGGGGTGACGCGCGCGATCGCGTTCGTCCCCTCGGCCTTCAGCTCCTACTCCGGCTGCGGCCAGTATCTGGAGGACATTGCCCGGGCCCGCGCCGCGGTCGGTGAGCGCGCCCCGCGCGTGGACAAGGTGCGGGTCTTCTACAACCACCCCGGGTTCATCGAAGCGATGACCGATCGGGTGCGGGCCGCGTTCGACGAGGTGCCCGCCGAGCGCGGGGCGGCGGCCCACCTCGCCTTCACTGCCCACAGCATCCCGCTCTTGATGGCCGGCGGCTGCGCTTACGTGGCCCAGCTCGAGGAGGCCTGCCGCCTGGTGGCGCGCGGCGCCGGCCGATCGTCCTGGCGCCTCGTGTACCAGAGCCGCAGCGGACCGCCGCACCAGCCGTGGCTCGAGCCCGACGTCCTCGACCACCTGCAATCCCTCCGGGCCGCCGGAGCCACGGACGTGGTGCTCGCGCCCATCGGCTTCGCCTCCGACCACATGGAAGTGAAATACGACCTCGACTACGAGGCGCGGCACCGGGCCGGGGAGCTGGGCTTGAACCTCGTCCGCGCCGGGACCGCGGGGACCCATCCCCAGTTCGTCTCCATGATTCGTGATCTGGTCGAGGAGCGGCTCCGTGACTCGCCCGAACGTCGCACCCTGGGATCCCGCGGGCCCGCCCCCGACGTCTGCCCCGAGGACTGCTGTCCCGTGGGCGCGGGACGCCCCGCCCTCGTCCGGGCCTGACGTCCATGGCCGCCTCGGACCACGCGATCCTCTTCACCGGCTTCCCCGGCTTCATCGGAATGCGCCTCCTGCCCCGGATCCTCGAGCTCAAGCCTCACGCGCGGATCGAGTGCCTCGTCCAGGAGAAGTTCCTCGAGACGGCGCGCCGGGCGGCGGAGACGCTCTTGGGGAAGCACCCTCATGCGCGAGGCCGAATCGACCTCGTGGTGGGAGACATCACGGTCCAGGGGCTGGGAATCGAGGCCGGGCGGGCCCGGGACCTGCGCAAGTCGCTGAGGGAGGCCTACCACCTCGCCGCGGTCTACGACCTCACCGTCTCCCGCGAGGTGGGACGGCGCATCAACGTCGAGGGAACCAGGAACGTCCTCGAGCTCCTGGAGGAAGCGCCGTACTTCGAACGCCTGCACTATGTCTCGACGGCCTACGTCTCGGGGACGGCGCGGGGCGTCTACCGCGAGACCGACCTCGACGTGGGCCAGGGATTCAAGAACCACTACGAAGAGACGAAGTTCCAGGCCGAGGTCGAGGTGGCGCGGAGTCGGGTTCCCCGCACGATCTACCGGCCCGGGGTCGTGGTGGGGGATTCGAAAACCGGGGAGACCGCGAAGTTCGACGGCCCCTACTTCGTGCTCCGGGCCATGGAGCGGCTCCCCTCGCGCGGCCTCTTCATCCGGCTCGGCCGCGGCTTTCGCACCGTCAACGTGGTGCCGATCGATTTCGTGGTGGAGGCGTTGGCCCAGCTCTCGTCCGTCCCCACGAGCCTCGGCAAGACCTACCACCTGACGGACCCGAGGCCGCACTCCCCGGTGGAGATCGCGGAGATGTTCGCCCAGGCCATCGGCAAGAAGTTCGCCTACGTGCCGGTGCCGATGGCGGTGGCCAAGGCGTTCTTCGCGCGCAGGCTGGTGCAGAGCTTCTTCGGCATGCCGCCCCAGGCCCTCGACTACTTCGACGACCCGGTCCGTCACGACGCCACCCAGGCCACGAAGGACCTGGCCGGCCTGGGTGTTGCGTGCCCGCACCTTGCCGACTACGTGACCACGCTGGTCGAGTTCTACCGACAACACAGGGACGGCGTGCGCAAGTCCGCGATGATCTGAGGGGCTTGAGCTGGCCTTCGTGGCTCAGGTCTTCAGCAGCCGCTCCGGAGCCGGCCGGTCCAGGAACTTCAAGTGCAGCCGGGCGATCCCGTCCGGTCCGTCGTGGACGGCCCGCACCTCGGCGCGGGTGGCGAAGCCGCCGCCCGCCTCCTGCAAGAGGATCACGTCGCCCTTGATGAATTCGAGGGACGTCTTGACCTGGGCCCCGCCCTTGCTCAGGCTCTCGGCCACCGTCAGCTCCTCCTGGAGGACGGCGCCCCACTCGTCGACCTGCTGGATCGTGAAATTCAGGAACAACTGGAAGCGCGGATGGGCGCGGCGCTCGTTCGGATCGGAGGGGCTGGACGATGGCGCGCGCTCCCCGGAGCGCTGAGCCGCCCGGAAGGCCTGAGAGGCGCTCGGTGGCTGGACGGCCTCCGAAGCCGCGCCCGGGTGGGTGTCGTCGGGAGAAGCGGTCCCCGCCACCGCCGCCGACTTGGCCGCCGCCAGGGCCGCGTCGTCCGACGGCAGCAGGAAGCGCGCCCACGGCCTCTCCTGGAATCCCCGCGGCGGGAACTGGCCGAAGAACATCAGGCCCACGCGGCAGTCGTCGGCCCGCCGGATGATGCCGCGGACCAGGGAGTACACGCGGTAGGT
>WNFM01303896.1_pt2 | contig 12147 bp, 16 predicted proteins | sample 5400271 | NCBI WGS metagenome assembly WNFM01 (sample SAMN13153352, study PRJNA577476) | soil metagenome | isolation source: 60 cm saprolite on Douglas fir-dominated hillslope | place: USA:California | collected 2013-09-17 | reverse complement strand
TGAACGAAAACATCTCTTATTGGCTTCTGGAATGGCTTGCCAGGGCGAAACAACTCATCAATGCAACCTGGCTCCAGAAGGCTTTTCGTACAGCCTCTACTGCTCCGTTCGTTAAGTAATGATAGAATAAGAAAGGAGGAAGTGCCGAGGCAGCAAGGAGAGAGGAGATGCCAAAGATCCTGCGAGTGAGAGCTGCGCAAGATGACCAGGAAGCGCGCCAGGTCAGGAAGCTGGCAGCAAGCCGACATGGGCCCGCAGACTGGATCACCCATGCGCGCATGGTGGTGCTCAGTTGGGATGGGAAACGGGGGGAGACCATTGCCAAGGAGTTACAGTGTAGTGCCCAGACGGTGCGACGCCGCTTGCACCGCTTCGATGCCGAGGGCATCGAGGGGCTGGGCGACCGACCACGCAGTGGACGGCCCAGTCGACTGACTGAGGCAGAGCGCAGCAAGCTGATCGCGCTGGTGAGGAAAGCGCCCCCAGGACGGTTGGAGAGGCAGGCCGATGAACTGGTGGCGCGAGATGAGGAGGGCTCAGCCCAGTGGAGCCTCAATGCCCTGGCGCAGGCGGCCAAAGAAGTCGGCATACGGGTAAAGCGCAGTCAGATTCGGACCATCCTACTGCGCGAGGGCGTGCCTTGGCGCCACACGCATAGTTGGGGGACCAGCACTGATCCAGACTTTGTCCCAAAAGAACAACGGTCGTCAGCCACTACACCCAGCCGCCCGAGGACTCGACGACCGTCTGTAGCGACGAACTGGGGCCAGGAGTCCCACGTAGCTTTCCCCCCACTCCAGGCTGGTCTGTGGATGGACACCGCATCAAAGCGCCATTGGACTACAGTCGTGGTCCTGAGAAAACCTGGGTCTATGGAGCGCTGCGCGTGCGGGACGGCAAGGAACTCACTCGCTGTGCCGCCTCACGCAACTCCACGAACTATATCACTCTGCTTGAGGACATCGAAGCGGACAATCCAAGGGGTGACGTCTTCATTATCACGGATAATCTCAGCAGCCATACCAGTGCTCAGACACGAGTCTGGATGGCCGAGCATCCGCGCCTGCATCACATCTTTCTCCCCACGGGAGCCTGCTGGTTGAACTTGCAAGAAGGCTGGTGGCGGCTCTTGCGCCGTGACGCGTTTGCCGGGCAGAGTTTCGCTACCCCCGAGGAAATCGAGCAGGCGACACGTGCCGCGACGGCCCAGCTCAACCGGCGAGCCACGTCCTGGATCTGGGGTCGCCCTCCCAAGGATCATCGTCATTATCGGCGTGTTTTTTGTTACCGCATTTAACGAACGCAGCACTAAGCCTGGTGCGGCCCCTCCTCTGCGATAATCTCTCGACAAAGCGCAAGGCATGCGTTGCAGATGTTCACCCCGTGGGGGCCGATGGCCAGGTAGGACACCTGCTGCTGGTGTTTCCCACAGAACGAGCAACGCACCCCTTGCTCTTCCTGGGGTGCTTCGGAGCCGCGGCTCAGGGCCGCGACGCATTCGTCGCAGATAGAGACCTCTCCTGGTCCGGCAACCAGGCGCTGCACCTGGTCTTGCTGCTTGCCGCAAAAGGAGCACACCAGCTTGGGCTTCCCCTGTTCATTGAGAACCTGGATGACGTTCGCTAGCACCTCCTGATGCCTTGGCCCTCCCGGAGCAATCCCAGGAGGAGGTGTTCGGTGCCGAGATAGGAGTGGTGGAGGCGCCGCGCTTCATCGACGGCAAGCTCCACCACTTTCTTCGTTCGTGGGGTCAGGCGTATTTCGCCTGACCCAAGGTGATCTCCACGGTCAACAATGCCTTCGACGGCCTGACGCGCCTGGTCGAGATCAACCCCCATGCTCGTGAGCACCTTGCCGGCCACGCCTTCCCTCTCACGAAGCAAGCCAAGTAGGAGATGCTCGGTGCCGATGGAGTTGTGCTGGAGACGCTGCGCCTCTTCCTGGGCAAGCTGCATGACCCTGCGGGCCCGATCGGTGAAGCGATTGAAGTTCCCACTCTGTTTCGTGCGTGCTTCGGTTCCCTTCCCGCAGGAGCCGCCCCTGCGGTGACGTGTCAGCCATCTGCCGACCGGGCGAATGACTCGTTGCACTTTCATCTGCTGATCCTTTCTGTATCCTTGCTCCTCCTCACCCGACGAGCGTCAAGCGGTTCTCGCCTCTCCTCTACGCCTGTCCCACAGACGCGCTCAATGCGTTCATCGAGGGACGGTTCGCCCCATCGTCTGCCCCGGGGTGCTCGGCTGCGCTGAGCCAGGGCGTGCAAACCGCTGCAGGCAGGCCCGCGGCCCAACCAGCGCACCATCAAGGTATCGGCGCGGAAGGCGAGGGAACGCGCTTGCCTCTGCCAGCTCCAGGTGGCTGCCGCCCAAAGCGCCAGGGCGAGCGGTGCTCCAACGAGGGGAAGGCGGTGTATCCAGCAGACGATGAGCGCAACCACTGCCAGCAGCCCTATGCCGATGAGCAGGAAGCGCGCCAGGCCAGCAGAAACGCTCCCTGGGTGATCTCTTCCGCCAGCGCGCAAACGCAGTGCTGCTGCCATCGCGGCGGCATGATGAGCCTCCCAGAGCTGCCGAAAGGCCTCCTGGTCTCCATAAGCGGCATGCCTGATGAGGTCAGCCTCGCAAGTCGTCACGCATATCCTCCTTCTGTAGTAATAGTACACCCGAAGGTGGGCAAAAGGTTCCCAATACCCTACACCACAAATCCTCTTGCGCACAGTTTTTCGCCGAGGGACTCACTCAGTGCCTGACATCCAACTAGACAGTAAGAGATGTCTGTGCTATTGTTCCCTGTGCAACTCTTGCGCATCAACACGGAGTGAGAGAGAGGGCGGGAGAAAACTGTGACAGCTCGACCCATCATCTTCCTCGACGATGGCGGTGTCATGAACGACAACAATTTCGTCCCGCTGCTCGGTGGCTCACCTGAAGCGTGGTCCCGTGCCAATCGGGTGGTCACTGATCGCCTGTTCGAGCCAGATGCCTGGCGAAGGCGAGTCCAGGCGGCTGCCGATTACCGCAGCTTTGATCGCGACTACCAGGTCGAGTGGTTGGGGGGCATGTGCGAGTTGGTGGGGTTTGAGACCCCACCCGATGAGGAATGCCTATACCTTGCTCGTCATGCCGCAGCCTTTATTACCCGCCGCGTCCAGGCGGCTTTTCCCGGTGTGGGAGACACCATCCGCGCGTTGCGCCGCCAGGGCTACATGCTCCATACGGCCTCTGGCGAGTCCTCACTCGATCTGGAGGGCTACCTGTAGGCCATGGGGGTGCGTGACTGCTTCGGTCGCCTGTATGGCCCGGATTTGATCGATACACTGAAAGTGGGGCCCGAGTACTACGAGCGCATCTTCGCTGATCTCGGGATCGCGGCCGCAGAGGCGCTGGTGGTCGATGACAGTCCTCGCGCCACCCGGTGGGCGACGCAGGTGGGCGCACGTGCAGCGCTGGTCGGGGACTCGCCACTCCCTCAGACGGGAACGACTGTACACATTGGGAGCCTTGTCGAACTACCTGCTACGCTTCAACGGCTGGACTGAAGATCAGGATGGAACCTGGTGGCATTGTCAGCAGGCGACGGTTCTCTCGAAGCTATCCCTGCCCTCAGTGGAAACAAGAGCCCTGCCGACGATCGGGAGGAGGTGGACGGTTCTCTCACCGCCTCCACTGGAAACGCTTGCTGAGTGCTCGTGCCTCTGGTACCGTGACGATTAGAGCTACGGACGGATAGTGTACCGATCCCGGCGGTGGCGCTGACAGATGGCCTCTAACCACAGCAAGATATGGATATTCGAATGGTGATTGGTTCTCAGGCGAAGGAGACGTGGCAGTCTCGTAGCCGCTCAAAAGCGCGTAACTGCCTCGCAGCATACTCAGGTTCGCCAGGCAGACCATGAGCCACCAGTGCGAAATGACGGCGCAATTCCTGACGCAATCGCCACCGGATAAAGGGAATGAATGAGACCGGTGCTGAAAGAAGCAGACTTCTGCAAAACGGTCGTGTGCCAGATGTCGAGTTCAAGATCAATCAGTGAGTCGGGGTCTGGTGCAGGTGGAAGAGGCGGAGCGCCGATGAGAAGATGGCGTTGGAGACCCGCCGAGACTGGCGCACGGTTCAACAGAGTGGCATGCAAACGTGCCAAAAACGTAGCTGCCTCCTGGCGAAGCTTGGGATTCTCATGGTCAAATGGTGCTCCTGCCACATAGGGAAAAAGAGCAACAGATTGGTCGTTGTAGCGAAAGAGCGTGCTCCCGTCGAACACTCGCAGTGCCCACGGGATGCGCAATGAGGTTGTTGGCGAGTTCATCGTGAAATGAACATGGCATGAGGAGTTCTCCAGAGGCGCAGCGAGGGGTAGAGAGACCTGTGTGCCGATGAGATGACTGGTGTCAGGAGGTGAGATGAGAGGCCATCAGGGGTTGGCCCAGCGGAGAAACTGCCAGGACTCATAGATATGCCCCCTGAACTCACAGCCTTGGAGATACAGCCCGGTCGTCTGCAAGCTCAGGCGTTGGCAGGTCTCTTCCTCAGGAAACAGCACGTTGAGGGGAAACAAGCTGTTCAAAACATCCAGGATGACGAAGCGGGATGGCCCATCGGTGGTGAGCTGACAGCCGCCAAAGGCGTTGGCGGTTGCCAGAGTAACCTGTGCGAAAGTATCAACCCCATGGAAATTGACATGTAGGGTAGCTGGCTGGCACTGCTGGTGAGCTTGGACGAGACAGCGTGCTGCTTGCTTTTGGACGGACAGTGGACTCTCTATCTCTACGTCGCCACTATCGAGGTTCCCGCAGGTGAGAGCCGAGAGGTGGGTGAGGGAAAAGGCCACAGGGTTCATCAGGCAAAGTGCCAGGTACATCAGCAGCAAGAGCAGACAGCCAACGCGGTGCCGGTTCGGCCAACTCACAAGAGCATGGAGACGATGCATGAATTCCTCCAGATCTTCCAGCTCGTATCTTCCTCTGGCGAAATCAGAGCCAGGGCACATCCATCCATCACGGCCTGCTAAAGATTCTACGTCGAAAGGCGGGCTTCTCTCACCTTGTTGCGCATCCCGTGGGCATTGCAGCGATCACCTGAGGAAGCACAGCCTGAAGTGAGAGCATCAGACGATGTGTCCAAGCAAGTCGTTCGGGAGAGCGCCAGCATGGGCTCCTTCGCACAACAAGGGGACCCTGATGGGAAGGAACGCTCCAGACCAAGCACTCATCGCCACCGTCCAGCTGACGCGCCTGACCCAATGAGAGACCATAACGTTGGGCAATGATGGCCAGGAGTTCGTCAAGATCGTTCATGTACCCAGTCCGTTATACTTTAGCAAGCTGAGTAGACCTCAGCACTTTTAACCGGAGTGCAATAGCGAGTTGTAGAGGCGCGCAGCAAGTCATGCGCCTCTACAACATGGGAGTTTGCATCAACAAAGAGCTTAGACGTCAGAAGGACCAGGAAGCCACCCCGTCTGTTGAGCCCATTCGTCAGCTTGAGCAATGACCTTCCAGATAAAGGGACTCTTCGCCTCCGTATAGGCAACTCGATCCTCGACCCGAGCATACTGCTGTGCCAGTCCGATTTTCAACTGCGCGTATTGGGAAGCAACATCCGGGTGCATCCGCACATAATCACGAAAAAGCAGCGCGAACTGTTCACTGAAACTCCCTGCTCGCCGAACATGGATATGCACGCGTCGCTGCCCAGGGGTCTCACGGAAATAGCGTTTTGTTCGCTCCGGATTGTCGGAGCGAAAGATATATCCAAGACGCTCTAATGGGAGTCGATAGGCGTCAAGCGGCTCAAAATCAGCGACAGAGATTTGGATATCAATGACTGGTTTGGCCGCAAGCCCAGGAACAGAAGTCGAGCCAATATGGTCAATGCGAAGGGCAACGGGCCCAAGGGCGTCGCGCAAGGGCAGTGCGAACTGTTGAAACTGCTCGGGCCAAGTCACATCATAGGAGTGATCCACACTGGATCGCCAGCTTTCATGAATTCAGACATGGGTAGCATCTCCTGGAAATCATTTCGCGAGGGCTTCCTCTGCCCGAACAAACCCTCAGGAACAGAAACAGTAGGATGTGCCGGACTTCTATCTTACCGATTTTTGGATATTCAGGCAAGCAGAGCCCACTTACTGGTCCCGCTGGCAATCCCCGCGCCCTGTGTAGCATATGTGTTGAGTGCGGAATAGCTCCATCGCTTGATGGTAGGATGGTTGAGCATCTGACATTTCACACCGATAGGCCAGATGAGCAACTCCTCTTCCGGCAGAAGACGGGACGTACGACTGTGATGTCGCGAGTCTGTACTGGCAACGAGCGATGTTTGGTCTGATCGTCTGCTCTCACCTGTGCAACGCTAAATAAAGCGGTGAAACCTCTGCGGGAAACGTGGTAAAATGAAAGACCAAGAACGACGATCAAAGAGGTGCTGCCATAGCCAGGCCAGGTGAAGTCTACGTGCGCGATTTGGAACCCGGAGAGCAACAGATGATCGAGGAACTCTACCATCGAACTGCCGATGCCCCGATCAAGACGCGAAGCCAGATCCTTTTGTTGGAGGCCTCGCCAATGAGTGTCCCGCAAATCGCCCAGGTGATCTTTTACAGTGAGGATACCGTAGCTCGCTGCATTCATGAGTTTCATTTCGCCAAACCTGTTCTTGCGAAGTTTTCTGCTTATCCAGAGCAGATCGAACGGGTGAGGCTGCCAACCTATTAGCCTCAGTTCAATCCCGCCCGGCGGTTTTGGAAGCAAGGGCTTTGCAAAGTCACGCACACTACCTTTTTCCAGACCATCGATCGACTGCTTGATGCGGTCACTGGATTGCTTCGTGACATGTCGGCTAGTCCACCGACCGTTCGCTCAGTCGCCGGACGAGCTGCGTACGTCTCGCCAGTTGCTTGGGATTGAGAGAACAAGATGATGCACATCCCGCAAGAGAAGGAGGTTGTTGACAAGCTGGTAGCGTGGGGAACGGCCCATCCGTTGATCCGCGCCATGATCCTGACCAGCTCGCGTACCAGGCCGGATGGGCCAGTGGATCTGCTTTCCGATTATGATCTTATTCTGGCGGTGAGCGATGTGGGGCCGTTCGCTTTTGATGATGCCTGGATCTCTGAGTATGGCAGGCCGATGGTGCGCTGGGGCGATCAGGGCGAGATGCACGGTCTGACCACGTTTTTTCGGGGTGTGGTCTATCAGAATTCTGTGAAGATCGATTACAGCATCTGGCCGGTGGAACTGCTGGAGCACATCGCCGCCTCGGCCCTCCTGCCGGACCAACTGGACGTGGGCTACCGGGTGCTGCTCGATAAGGAGCAGCGAACGGCTGGATGGAAGCCGCCATCCTATCAGGCGCATATCCCCGCCAGACCGACGCAAGCGGAGTACCAGGCGCTCGTCGAGGAGTTCTGGTGGGGCACGACCTATGTCGCCAAGAGCCTGTGGCGCGATGACCTGGTCTTTGCCAAATGGACCCTGGACCAGGATCTCAAGCTCGAAACGATGCGGCGCCTGCTCGAATGGCGCATCGAGATCGATCATCACTGGTCGGTGAAGCCGGGGGTGCATGGGCGCGGCCTCAAGCAACTGCTCCCACCCGACATCTGGTCGAAGTTTACCAGGACGTATGGCTCGCTGGATGTCGAGGAGACCTGGGCGGCGCTCGATCTCGCGATAGCGCTCTTCCGCCAGGTCGCCCTCGATGTGGGCAACGCGCTCGGCTATCCCTATCCGCAACAGGTGGACGATCGAGTGAGCGCCTACCTGGAGGCGATTCGCGAGCTGCCGTCGTCGCGACGTTGAGACGACGACAGCTGAATCACCTGAATTGTTTCCCCAGTAGAAAGATGTCGCTTGAGCATGGCAGCAGGAGGTCGCTTCTGGGTTCCTATTTCCGTAAGAATAACACCGTTTTATTTAGATGTTTGTGCCCCTATGAGGTGCGCGACTGAAAGGCCGGGTAGAAAGGCTGAGCTGACGGGAGATGAGGCCAACGCGCACGCAGGGCATCACTGACAGATGCCAGCCAGGAGGTGAGGGATGGCAAACTGTGGGATTGCTGCGAGCAGTTCACCGAGGTGGTGATGGTATCGAGGAGCTGCCCCCGGCGCGAGAAACCCATTGGCTGGGGTGTATCAGCCTTTTCCAGCTTGGGCAGTCGCACCATGCGCGCCATCGTCCAGGCCGCACACGCCGCAGTGAGCCTGTGCGCGTACCCCACCTGATCGAGGACGGTGGGACAGGAGCGAGCCATCTCCTTCCGGTAGGCCTCTTCGGCTCTTTGACCCACTTCTTCAGGCAGACGGGACCAGCACGGGCAAGCCGGGAAAGGGAAGCGCACAGCGGCCACGTCGAGCAACGCATGGCGAAAGCATGCGTGCTCAAAGTCGAGGAACCGCAGGCCGTCGCCTGACACGCGGCAGTTGGCAGGGCTGGTATCTCCATTGGAGAAGGCGAGATAGGGGCCAGGCTCAGACAGGACGCGGAGGATCTCATCGACATCCGGACTGATGTCATGCAGAGCTGGTAAGTAAGAGCGGGAGGCCGTGATCTCCTGCAGGTGCCGAAACGCGCGCTCAATGCCAATGTCAAAGGCGGGATCAACCGGCCCATATCTGCTCCTCATCTGGTAGTACTCCGGAGCATGACCGGCGGTGGCTGCATGCATCTGACCCAGCGCAGCAGAGAACGCGACGAGACCCTGCTCGGCTCTGAAAGCATCACGGCCCGCGAGCAGATCCTCCAGCGCCGGTCCTGCCCCAAGATCTTCCATGACGAGAATCCCGGCCTCGTTGTCGGAGGTAAGAAGACGTGGCCCAACGGCACTCCCGCTCACGGTCAAGAACTCCAGGGCCACCTGCTCGTTGTGGAACTGCTCTGGTTCGCTGCGTCGGTGGACCGCCGGACGGTGCACTTTGACGACGACCGAACTCGGCACCAGGCCAGTATCGGCTTGTATGGTGTATCGTGTGATGTGGGGCCAGGGGGATATCCCGAACTGGGCCGACCAGCCCGAAGCCGCCGACTCACTCTGGACAATGCGGACGGGGGCTCCGGCATACGTACTCAACAGTCTGGTTATCCGCTCCAAGACGGCATCTGGCAGGCTCATCGCTTGATACCTCGTAAAGAGATGCTCTGCAGCAAGGTGGGTCTCTGCGGTTTCACAACGCCTCTCAGAACTCCGCCTTTTTCGCATATGTGCGTGCGGCCGAAGCCAGCGCCTCGGCCAGACGAGCAGCATCTTCGACGGAAAGCAGCACCGCCTCAGGGTGCAGACCAGGCCAGGTGGTGGCTGCTTCGCGACTCACGAAGTAATGCCCATAGGCGCAAATGGTGGCTTGTGCATTGGAGGCGTTGGTCTCTAAACTGGGCAGGCGGAGTGAGAGGACGAGGCTTGGCGGGTTCGGGTCGCGAATGCCCTCTGGAGTAACCGTCAGGCGAATCTGCCTGCCGGTTGCTGGACAGGTGCGGACGATATGGGCCTGCTGTCCAGTCAGCATGGGAAGCAGCAGGGTGTCAAGAGCACATCCGCTCCCAGGCACAATCTGGATATGGCCGCGATCATCGATGGCCAGGTCATTGTCGTGGACAAACGCCTCCATTTGTTGCGGCGTCCACTGCATCGCGGTTGCGAGTCGCTCAGGCGAGACCGGCCCCGCACCTTGGAGAAGCAGCAAACGAATCGTGGGGAGAAATCCCTCAGAGTGCGCTGCCAGAGCGTCGGTGTGGGCTGTAATGATTTCTTGCAGGGTGAGTTGTGACATGGGAATGTTTCCTTTCTATTCGCTTTCTCAGTGGCTCGGTGCGGACATTCGCACTGCAACTCTTGCAGAAAGCATGGCTGGCCGCAGAGAATCTCTCTGCTGACCAGGCACCGCAAAAATCGCCTGACGGGCCTGCGCGAGATCAACGCAGAACGGGCATGACCAGTGTATCCAGAACCACATCGAGACGACGAGCGTCTGCCAGGAACACCAACCACCCCTCACCTGCGTGGTTCCTCCAGGAGCATTCGAGCCAGGGCGTCAATGGCGGCTTCTGTCTCAAATGCAGGATCGAGCAGGTCCTGGAACAGGATACCCATGACCGCACCCCAGATCACTGAGGGAAGCGCTGAGGCAGCGGCCTCGCTGCTTCCGCGCGTGGTCGGCACGTCCCGCACCAAGTGCTCCACGGCGGCCCGTTGCTCGCCGATGAAGTCCCGCATCTCCTGGGCAATGTGCTCGTGGTGGAAGCTGACGCCGATCATTTCAAAGAGGAGCCGGTAGAACCCCCGATGCGTCGAGAGGTGGGTCTTCACGAGTGTGAAGGCTTCACCCAGGGTCAGAGAAGAGGGGACCTCTCGCATTGGGATCACCTGGTTGCACCCATAGCGGATGGCGGCCACCAACAGATCCTCCTTCGAGGTGAAGTAGTAGTGGATTAGCCCGGGCGGAACCCCTGCTTCCCGGGCGATGTCCTTGACTGAGGTGGCCTCATAGCCCTGACGGATCAGGGTCTGGTAGGCTCCGGCGATGATGCGTCCACGGGTTTCTTCTGGCATCAAATGCCTCTTCGGATTAGATTGGTCATCAAACTTAGGTTAGTTATTCAACCAAAACCTAATATAATCGAGAAGGAGCACGGTTGTCAAGGGCCAAGAGACTTGGGGTTACGGATCAGTGAACATAGAGGAGGCTCCGGCGCATCCGAGAGCCTCTTTTTCTGTCGAATCCGTTCCTTGATCAGTGCTCTCGTACTGCTTTGTCAGTGTCTCTGAATCAGATGCGCTCAAGTCTGGTGAGAAGCTCATTGCTCTGCATCGACTGCCAAAAAGCAGTTCCCGGGAGTTGGTTTGTAGAGCCACTCGAATCGAAACGACCAAAGCAGTACGAGGGAGAACGTCGTTAGGAGACATGAGGAGAAGGGTCGTGCCATTGCTAAACATCCTCCTCGATGATGGGGGGGTCATCACCGATAAGCAGCGGCGAGCCGCCGAGTTTGAGCGCCTGGTTGGCGTCTGCTTTGTGACGCTGCTGGGCCGGACTGAAGCGGCATGGACCCGCGCACACCGAACGGTGGTTGACCGGCTGGCCGATCCGCTGTCGCAGGAGGCGCTCGCCACAGATGACTTCGTGGGCTTTTACCGGGCGTATCAGCTCCGCTGGGTGGGTGGTATGTGCGAACTGCTGGACCTGCCCACACCGCCCGAGGAGGAATGCCTCGATCTGGCGTACCGCGCCCTCGGCTGGATCACACGACGCGTCCAGGCAGCCCTACCCGGCGCAGTCGAGGCCATCCGTCTCTTGTATCGCCAGGGGTACGCGCTGCACACCGCCTCCGGGTCGTGCTCGCTGGAACTGGCCGGGTACCTTGAGGGGTTGGGTGTGCGGCATTGCTTTGGTCGCCTCTACGGGGCTGACCTGGTGAACGCCTTCAAAGAAGGGCCAGAGTATTATGCGCGTCTCTTCGCCGATGTGGGCGTGCAGCCCGAGATGGCGCTGGTTGTCGATGACAGCGCTGAGGCTCTTGATTGGGCAGCCCGCCTCGGGGCCAGAACGGTCCTGGTCAGCTCCTCGCCTCATCCCGAAACAGGGACAACTCCACGACTTAAGAGCCTGGCGGAATTGCCGGCTTTCCTCCGACGATGGGCGTGAGGTGGTCAGCAGAAGCGGCATCCCTCCGTCGATGTGCCCTTTCCGTGAGGGGACATGACCAGTGCAAATGATCGCTGTCGCTTGACAGCGGATGCTCATCCTGGTTACCATGGTGAGTGGGAAAGCAGTAACATCCTATTATAAGGAAGCGCATTGCCTCACGAAAAATCTGCTTTTGGACTCTTCACCAAATCACCTCCACTTGAAGTGGTTTCTACCTCTGCAACAAGGTCACCTCTTGGTTCATGTTCCTTTGCACAAAGAACGGAAGTTGCTATCATGCGTTCACTGAGGCAGATTTTTCATGAGGCAAATGGCGGCGTTGCTGTCGTTTTGGCAGAACGGTTCCGCATCAGACCATTTCAGGGAAGGCAAACGTGGGAGTAAGAGTGACTCTTCAAAGCAGGCGTGCATTGCTCAAGCAGTTCGCCCCGCAGTATTGCGAGGCCGCGTCTGCCCAGAAAGGTGCGCTGCTGGATACCTTTGTCCAAGCCACAGGCTATCATCGCCGC
>WNFM01295537.1_pt1 | contig 12150 bp, 12 predicted proteins | sample 5400271 | NCBI WGS metagenome assembly WNFM01 (sample SAMN13153352, study PRJNA577476) | soil metagenome | isolation source: 60 cm saprolite on Douglas fir-dominated hillslope | place: USA:California | collected 2013-09-17 | reverse complement strand
AGCCGCCGATCTGCGCCTCGCCGCGGCGGGCGAGGCTGCGCACCACCGCCTCGATGCGCAGCCGCGTCGCGGTCTCGAGCTCGGCGGCCTCGTCCTCGAGCCGCGCCGCGAGGATCTCGCCGAGCCGGGCGAGCGGCGCCGCGAGACGCGCCAGCGCCGTCTCGAGCTGCGCGGCGGCGGGCAGCAGCTCGTCGAGCGGCGGGCGGGCATCGGTCTCGATCGCGTAGGCGCCGTCGCGCTCGGCGGCGCGGGCGAGCACCTGGCGGCGGACGATGGCGAGGAAGGCTTCGGCGGCCTGCGCCGGCCGGCCCTCGGCGACGCGGTGCTGCCAGCCCTCGCCAGGCAGCGCGCGGGCGGCGCCGAGCGCATCGGCGAGCGCCTTCTCGGCGGCATCGTCGCCGGCGACGAGATCCTCGACGCGCCGCCGCAACCCGCGGGCGCGGCCGCGCCCGCCGGCCTCGACGCCGAGCAGCCAGCGCCTGAGATCCGCGGTCTCCTGGCCGGAGAGCGCCAGCGAGAAGGCGCTGTCGGCGGCGTCGAAGACGTGATGCCCCTCATCGAAGACGTAGCGGTTCGGCAGATAAGCGTCGTCGAGCCCGCCGAGCGCCGCCTGGATCATGACGAGGGCGTGGTTGGCGACGACGATGCGGGCGCGCCTTGCCTTGCGCACGCTCTTCTCGATGAAGCATTTGTGGTAGTGCGGGCAGGCGGAGTGGATGCACTCGCCGCGCCGGTCGGTGAGGCCGAGCGAGCGGCCGCGGCCGAGCACGTCGGCCAGCCAGCCGGGGAAGTCGCCACCGCCGACGATGTCGCCGTCGCCGCTGCGCGCCAGCCAGCGGGCGATGAGGCCGAGCGCGACGGCATCGTTCGGCCGCATCGGCAGCTGCGCTACCGCCTCCTCGAAATTCAACAGGCAGATATAATTCTCGCGGCCCTTGCGCAGCACCATCTTGCGCGCTTTGACCGCGGGATCGGGATAGAGGCGGTCGAGCTCGCCGGCGATCTGGTGCTGCAAGTTGCGCGTATAGGTCGAGATCCACACGACGCCTTCGTTCTTCTCGGCCCAGAGACTGGCCGGCGCGATATAGCCCAGCGTCTTGCCGACGCCGGTACCGGCCTCGGCGAGGACGGCGTTGGGCTCACCCGGCGCGGCGCGCGGCAGGAAGGCCTGGCTCACCGCGTCGGCATAGTCGGATTGCTGCGGCCGTGCCTCGGCGCCAGTGCCGAGCAGCTCGGCCAGGCGACGTCGCGCCTCGGCGGGCTCGACCGGCAGATTGCCGGGCGCCGGCTCCGGCGCGTGCTCGGCCCATTCCGGCAGGCGGCGCCACACTGCGAGCCCGGCCGGCGCCGGGTCGCCCGCTCGCGCGACGCCCCCTTGCGCGACGCCCGGGCGTGGCGAAGCAGGTCGCAGCGCCGCCAGCACCGCCTCGCCCCAGCCCCAGCCGCCGCGCGCCATCGCCGCGGCGATCAGCGGCGCGTCCTCGTCGGGCGCGGCATCGGCGAGCTCGGCGAGCAGGGCTTGCGCGGCGGCGACGAGACCGAGCGCGGCATCGGCGAGGCCGGTCGGCCGCGCCAGGCCGAGCGCGGCGGCGAGGCCGCGCGGCGTCGGCAGGCAGAAGCGCGCCGGCCTGGCGAAGGCGAAGAGCTCGAGGAGATCGAGGGCGGGAAAGGGCGTAACGCCAAGGCGCCGCGCCATCGCCCTGCCGTGGCAGAGGAACGGCGGCTCGGCCCGCGCGCGCTTCACCGCCTGGGCGAAATCCAGCGTCGCGACCTCGCCGTCGCCGGTCAGCCAGATCGCCTCGCTCAAGCCGATGACGAGAGCGGGCGCGTCGGGCATGAGGAGGGAGACCGGGTTCATCGGACCCATACCGTGCGTCCTTCGAGACGCGCCCGCTGGGCGCTCCTCAGGATGAGGTATACCTTCAATGCCACGAACAATTCTTCCTCATCCTGAGGAGCCGGCAAAGCCGGCGTCTCGAAGGACGCGCGATGTTTGTGCAAGTCACCATCGCGGCCGCATCGTGCCCGACACAGCACCGCGCTCAGCCGCTATGGGCGAAGTCCCAGTAGAGCTCGCGGGCGCGGGTGTAGACCGGGCCGGGCTGCAGGTCGCGCTTCTCCACCCTGGTGATCGGCAGCACCTTGCCGTAATTGCCGGTCGAGAAGACCTCGTCGGCGGCGAGCACCTCGGCGAATTTGAGGCTGCGCTCGTGCACCGTGGTGCCGGCGTCGCGCAAGAGCTGGATGACGCGCTGCCGCGTCACCCCGGCGAGGAAGGTGCCGTTGGCGACAGGCGTATGGGCGACGCCGTCCTTGACGCAGAAGATGTTCGAGGTGGCGAACTCGGCGACGTTGCCCTCGAAATCGAGCACCACGGCGTTGTCGAAGCCGCGGCCGAGCGCCTCGGCGATGGCGCGCGCGCTATTGGGATAGAGGCACGAGGCCTTGGCGTCGGTCGGCGCCATGTCGGGCGCCGGGCGGCGGAAGCTGGAGAGGCACACCGAGAAGCCCTTGGCGCTCGGCAGCGGCGCCTCGTAGACCGAAAGGGCGAAGCGCGTGCTCTCCGGCAGCGGCACGATGAAGCCTTCCTCGGCGAAGAACATCGGCCTGATATAGAGCTCGGCGCCGCGCGGGAACTGCCGTACGCCGTCGCGCGCCAGCTCCTCGATCTCGCCGCAGGTCAGCATCGGCGCGAGACCGAGATTGCGCGCCGAGCGCACGACGCGCTTGCAATGATTGTCGAGGTCGGGCGTCACGCCCTCGAAGGCGCGCGCGCCGTCGAAGACGATCGAGGACTGCCAGGTGGCGTGCGACATCGCGCCGAGCAAGGGCGGATTGCCCTCGTGCCAGATGCCGTCGATATAGGTCAGCGCCCTCATGGGGATCAGCATAGACCTGGAATTGACGGGGTTGCACGCCAAAAACGCGACGTCTTGCGGGGGGCCGGCGAAGATGCCGGCGAGGCTTGTCGGAGAGCGCGGCGATGCGTTAGCGTCGCCGCCATGATGCAGCCGCTGATTTACCACATGTGCCGCGCCGCGGAATGGCAGGCGGCCGCGACGACCGGCTCCTATCCCGGCTCGAGCCAGGACGCCGCCGACGGCTTCATCCATTTCTCGACGGCGGCGCAGATCGTCGCCAGCGCGGCGCGCCACCGCGCCGGCCAGGGCGATCTCGTGCTGCTCGCGGTCGACCCCGCCGCGCTCGGCGCCGCCTTGCGCTGGGAGACGGCGCGCGGCGGCGAGCTCTTCCCCCATCTCTACGGCGCGCTGCCCTGCGAAGCGGTGCGCCGCGTCGCCGCGCTGCCGCTCGGCGCCGACGGGCGTCACGTCTTTCCGGCCCTCGACTAGATGGCCGACTAGATGGCCGATCTCGCCCGCCTCGCGCTGCCGCTGCTGCGCCTGCTGCCGCCGGAGACGGCCCACGACCTCACCTTGCGGGCGCTCGCCGGCGGTCTCGTGCGGCCGGGCGCCGAGGCGCCCGATCCCTTGCTGCGGACCGCTCTCTGGGGCCACGACTTTCCCAATCCGATCGGTCTCGCCGCCGGCTTCGACAAGAACGCGAAGGTGCCCGACGCCATGCTCGCTCTCGGCTTCGGCTTCGTCGAGATCGGCTCGGTGACGCCGCTGCCGCAAGAAGGCAATCCTCAGCCGCGCCTCTTCCGCCTCGCCGAGGACGGCGCCGTGATCAACCGGCTCGGCTTCAACAACGAGGGGCTCGCCGCGGTCGCCGCGCGTCTTGCCGCTCGCCGGCGCGTCGTCGCGGCTACCGGCGGCATCGTCGGCGCCAATATCGGCAAGAACCGCGACGCGTCCGACGCGGTGGCCGATTACGTCGCCGGCATCGCCGTCTTCGCGCCGCTCGCCGATTATCTCGTCGTCAACGTCTCGTCGCCGAACACGCCGGGCCTGCGCGAGTTGCAGCGCCGCCGCGAGATCACCGTGCTCATCGAGCGGCTGCTCGCGGCGCGCGCGGCGGCGGTGCCGGTGAAGCCGCCGCCGCTTCTCGTCAAGATCGCCCCCGACCTCACCGAGGAGGAGCGCGTCGATCTCGCCGAGGTGGCGCTGACCAGCGGGATCGACGGGCTGATCGTCGCCAACACCACGGTGGCGCGGCCGCCGGGCTTGCGCGGCGGCAACGCGCACGAGCCCGGCGGGCTCAGCGGCAAGCCGCTCTTCGCGCCCTCGACCGCGCTGCTCGCCGAGATGCATCGCCGCACCCGGGGACGCGTCACGCTGATCGGCGTCGGCGGCGTCGCCAACGGCGCCGATGCCTATGCCAAGATCCGCGCCGGGGCGAGTCTGGTGCAGCTCTATACCGGGCTGATCTATCAGGGGCCGGCGCTGATCGCCCGCATCAAGCGCGAGCTCGCCGCGCTGCTGCGGCGCGACGGCTTCGCCTCGGTGTCAGCCGCGGTGGGCAGCGGCGGCTAGGCGATGAGCGGGCGATAGAGCGAAACCGCGTTGTCATGCAGCACGCGGCGCGCGAGATCGGGTCCCAGCGTGTCGCTGACGAGATCGATGTCGCTCGCCGCGAAGGGCCGCTGCGCGCGGGTCGAGGGCAGGTCGGTGCCGAAGATCAGCGCCGCCGGGTTGATCGCGACGATCGCCGCCATCGCCGCCGGAACGTCGAGCGCGACGCGGCCGAAGCCGGTGGCTTTCACCGTGACGCCGTGCTCGACCAGCGCCAGAAGGGTCGGCAGCCCTTCGGCTGAAAGGCCGAGATGGTCGATGACGAGGCGCGGCAGGCGGCGCAGCCGCTTCACCAGCGGCGCGAGGCCGGCGGCGTCGGCATAGAGCTCGACATGCCAGGCGGCGAGATCGTGGACGCGCTGCGCCATCGTCTCCAGCGCGTCGATGCCCTCCGAGCCGCCGCGCCGGAGGTTGAAGCGCACCGCGCGGACGCCGCGCCGCGCGAGGTCGAGGATGACATCGTCCGGCGTCGCTGCGGGAAACTGCGTGACCCCGACATAAGAGGGGCCGAGCCGCGCCAGCGCGTCGACGAGATAGTCCTGGTCGAATTCCTGGAACGAGCCCGAGACGATGGCGCCGCCGGTGACGCCGAGCGGCGCGGCTTGCGCCAGGTAGTCGTCGACGGTGAAGGCGGGCGGCAGATAGCCCTGATTCTCGACCAAGGGAAAGCGCGGATCGATGATGTGGCAATGCGCGTCGAAGATCGGCGGAGGTTGTTGCATCGAGCGGTGCCTCAGATCGCCCTCTCCCCTCGCGGGAGAGGGATATTTGCTTAAATCCTTTGCCCAGCCGGCGCGCCGTGGCAAGAAGGAAGCCATGGCGAACAGCGATTCCGGCCCGGCGGCGGCCACTCCAACCCCGGCGGGCCTGCGCGAGATCGCACCCGCCTATGACGGTGTCATCCTCGATCTCTGGGGCGTGCTGCATGACGGGTTCAAGCCGTTCCCCGGCGTCGTCGACGCGCTCGAGCGGCTGATCGAAGCCGGCAAGCGCGTCTGCATCCTGTCCAACGCGCCGCGTCGCGCCGCCGACGTCATCCAGCGCATGGGCGAGATCGGCATCAGGCCCGGCCTCTATCATCACGTCATGTCCTCCGGCGAGGAGGCCTGGCAGCATCTCGCCCACCGCCCGGATGATTTCTACCGCGCGCTCGGCCGCGCCTGTTTCCATATCGGGCCGCCGCGCGACGACGGCATGCTGGCCGATGTCGGGCTCAGGCCGGTCGACGACATCGCAGCCGCCGATTTCATCCTCAATACCGGTCCCTGGGGCTGGGAGGAGAAGGCCGAGCATTACGAGGCGGTGATGCGGGCGGCCTGCGCGCGCGCGCTGCCGATGATCTGCGCCAATCCCGATCTCGTCGTCCATCATGGCGGCAAGGTCGCCATCTGCGCCGGCACGCTGGCGCAGCGCTACGAGGCGCTGGGCGGGCCGGTGCGCTGGCACGGCAAGCCGTTCCCCTCGGTCTATCGGACCTGCTTCGCGCTGCTCGGCATCGCCGACAAAAGCCGCATCCTCGCCATCGGCGACAGTCTGCGCACCGACATCGCCGGGGCGCGCGGCGTCGGCATCGACAGTCTGCTGATCGCCGGCGGCATCCATGCCGAGGAATTCGGCCTGGCGGCAGGCCAGGAGCCCGATGCGGCGCTGCTCGCCGCCGTGCTCTCGCACAGCGAGAACGCGCCGAGCTTCGTCATGCCGCATTTCGTCTGGTAGGACGCAGCGCGCCGCCGTCAATGGTGATGGTGGCGGTGCAGGATCTTGTCGGCGAGGCCGGTCTCGTAGGCCAGCCCGGCCGCGGTGATCACCGCCGCCATCGGGAACATCGAGCGCAGGAGGCCCTTGCGCTCGAGCGCGACCCAGACCGCGACATTGGCGAGGCCCGTGGCGTCGGCGGTCGAGGCGACGGCGGCGCCGACATGGAAATGGTCGCCATGCGGCTGTGGCAGGTTGCGGATGATGATGGCGCCCGGCTCCTCGGCCGGCGTCGCGTGATCGGGCGAGCGCGCGAGCTCCTGCAGCAGGGTCAGCGTCTTGAGCTGCAGGGCGTTGAGGTTGAGCGGGTTCTTCTTGCTGGTCATCTCTCATGCCGTCCGGTTGCTGTTCTTCCGGCACGATAACCGTTCGCCCGGCAGCGGCAAAGGCTCGAGGCGCGAAGCGCCGCCTTCGTGTTCTTCGTGTCTTCGTGGTTCGAACGTTTTTTGCTTCCCTCACGCCGCGGCGCGCCAGGCCAGGCGGGCGCGCAGGGGCAAATGGTCGGAGGCGAGGCGGGCGAGGGGCGAGCGGTGGACGAGGACGTCGCGCACCAGCGCCGGCGGCCCGGCATAGATGCGGTCGAGCGGCAGGATCGGGCACCAGGACGGGAAGGTGCGCGGCGCCGGGGCGTGGCCGAGCTCGCGGTCGAGCGCGCGGATGCCGCCGCGCCGGCCGCGCCATTCGTTGAGATCGCCCATCATCAGGATGGCGGTATCGGCGCCGCCCTCGCTCGCGCCGCCCTCGCTCGCGCCGGCCGCGCCCGCCACTCCACCCCCGACTGCCGCGCCGTTCGCGGCGAGCGCGCCGAGCAGCCGGCTGGTCTGCGTCCGCCGCTCGCCGCCGCGCAGCCCGAGATGCGTCGCGACGACGCGCAACATCGGCCCGGCGCCGTTTGCGCCCGCCGTTTCCCCGCCCACCGTTTCGCTGCCCGCCGGTTCGCCGCCCGCCCCCTTCGCGCCGATGGCGAGGTCGACGTCGAGGGCGCCGCGCGGCTCGCAGCCCGGCACGCTGAGATCGATATAGCGCACCGCGAGGACGGGAAACCGCGTCAAGATGGCGTTGCCGAAGCGGCTGTGGCGATAGAGGCGGTTCGGCCCGGCGACGATCTCCAGCCCGGTCTCCGCGGCGAGAAACGCCGCCTGGTCGGGCAGCTGGCCGCCGTGGCGCTGGCCGCCGACCTCCTGCAGCGAGATGATGTCGGCGCCGAGCTCGCGCAGCACGGCGGCGATGCGCGCCGGGTCGTAGCGGCGGTCGGTGCCGACGCAGGCATGGACGTTATAGGTGGCGACGACCAGGCTCGGCCCGCTCTCGGCGAGCGCCGCCGACTGGGCCGCTTCCAGGCGCCGCGCGCCGCGCCGTCCGGCATGGCGCAGCGCGCTCCCCCGGTCCTTGGCGATCTCGCGCAAAGCGGCGCTCATTCCCGGCATGTCCATCCCGGCATAGCTTCCCCACGCATTGGCCCGACGCATTGGGGGCCCGACGCATTGGGCGTCCCCATGCATTGACGCCTCGGGCGTTCCCGCCCCAGGCCTGTCCGTCCGTCTATGTTAACGCATTCGTGGCGACGGCGCTTCGCCCGAGCACCGCTGATTATGTTCGGCTGTTTGCGGCGCCGATCCCGTCTTCCGCCGGCCCGTCTTCCGCCGGACCTGTTAGACCGGCTCTCCCGCGCGATTGCCGAGCTTGGAGATGAGCCGCAGGATATCGGCCTGAAGATGGGGATCGCGGATACCGTAATAGCCGCGGATCAACGACATGATCTCGCGCCGGTCGAAGGTCTCGTTGCCCGGCGCGATGTCCTCGGCGAGGTTCTTCGCCACCATCCCATCGGGATAGCCCTCGAAGAAGAAGGCGGGCGAGACGTCGAGGACTTGCGAGACGTCGTAGAGCCGGCTGGCCGAGATGCGAATGTCGCCGGACTCGTATTTCTGCACGGCCTGGAACGACACGCCGATCTTGCTCGCGAGAGCGCCTTGGCTGAGCCCCAGTTGGATGCGCCGCAATCGCATCCGGCCGCCGACATAGACGTCGATCGGATGCGGCTCGTTATCCTTGCGTGGAACAACCACTCTCGTCTCCCGTGCTGCCTGCATTCCACCCGTGGTTGTTGCGTAGGGCCGAATAGATATCCTGTCAGGGATTCTCCAGCCGGTAAATCACCCCACGGGTACTTGCCACAAAATACCCATATCCTGCCGGGCTTATGCCGAACTTACGGCGGCGCGACGCGGCGGGCGGCAAGGCGCACAATAAAGTCAACGCCACCCGTGGCCATTGTCGGCCGCGACCGGCGCCCTGTAAGGTGGCAGTCACCTATTCTACTTGGGGTGCGGCGGGTTTGGCGCAAGGTCCGGACGAGCGGGGTAACGGTGTGGCGGGCGGTCCCGGAGGCGGTGAGGCCGGCCCGGTCGGCGGCGAGCGCGTGCTGTGCCGCGAGGATTTTTGCGACGAATGGGTTGCCGAGATCACCGCCCGCGCGGCCCGGCTCGGCGTCTATACGATGCTGTCGCCCGAGGAGCGCGAGGCCTCCCGCCAATCCTTCCTCGCCGCCATCCCGCCGGGAAGCGATACCTGGGTCTTCGGCTATGGCTCCTTGATGTGGAACCCGGCGATCCATGTCGCCGAGACCCACCCGGGGGTCATCCACGGCTATCACCGCTGGTTCTCGCTGACCATGATGATGGGGCGCGGCACGCCGGAATGCCCGGGGCTGATGCTGGTGCTCGACCGCGGCGGCTCGTGCCGCGGCTTCGCCCACCGCATCGCCGCCGAGACCGTCGAGTCGGAGCTGCGCATCCTGTGGCTGCGCGAGATGCTGGGCGGCGCCTACCGGCCGCGCTGGGTGACGGTGCGCACCGCTTCGGGGTCGGTCCAGGCGATCACCTTCGTCGCCAACCCCAGCCATCCGCGCTATTGCGGCAAGCTGCCCCATGACGCGGTGATCGACCGCATCGCCCGCGCCGCCGGCACGCTCGGCACCAACCGCTACTACCTCTTCAAGCTGGTCGAGCATCTCGACTTGCTCGGCATCGCCGACGGCCCCTTGCACGAGCTGGCGCGCCGGGTGCGGGAGAAGGCCGGCGAGGCGGCGGCGGGATAGCGCCGCGCCGCCGACGGAACCCTCTCCCAGCGGGTAAATCCGGGGACAGAATTAATTGACGCAACGCGAGGCCGATCGCGCGAACGCGACGAGACGAGAAAGTATTATGTCCCCGCAATTTCCTCGGTAGTGGACCAGCTTTGAAATGATCGGATTACCTGCCTGAGTTGATGCGTGCCGCGTGGGTCCTCGCCTGGCGCTGGTGGGATGCGCGCACAAGCTCACGCAACCGTCATGAGAACAAGAACGGGAGTCTGACGTTAGACTTTCGACCTTTTCTGTTCTTCCAGGAGCTCTCATGACCGTGCCGACCTTCCTCGTCCATGTCATCGCGGTGACGCTCGACCCGCACGTCCTGATCATTTTTTGCGCACCGCCTCGTCGGGGCGATCGCGGGAGCGGTCGTTTGGGACGTCGTAATCGAGGGCTATATGTATCTGCAGAACCCAGGTGGCTCCCACTCCCGCGTCGTGCCAAGTCTCGTCGGCGCCGTCGTCGCCAGCGCTGCCGTCTTCGGCGCGCGGCGTCTATGGGCTCGCGGCTTCCGTCGCCTGAGGAGTTCCGGGGACACAATGCTTAATTGAGATGGCCCCGCACTGCCGCTCACCTGCGTTCATTGCGCGCGAGAACGAGACGGAGACAAGCATTATGTACCGCCAATCGGATGTCCCCGCGATCGGCAGCCCTGTCAGGGATTTCCGGGCTGCAACGAAATCCGTGGGCGTCGCCCGAGGCGCGTCACGAAGCGGATGAGATCGCCACGATAGTGCAGCCTCTCGTAATCGACTGGCCGATTGCCGGTGGTATACGACGTGCGCTCGATCAGGAAGATGGGGCTGCCGGTCGGCACTTGCAGCGCCTGGGCGGCAACCGGGTCGGCCGCGGCCGCTTCCAACTTGTATTCGGCTTCGACCAGCGGCGTATCATACCTGTTCTCCAGCAGTGCGAAGACCGGCTCGGCCTCGAGGTCGTTGCCCGCAACCTTCTCCCCTATGTCGCGAGGCAAGTATGTCTCGTCGAAAGACATGGCCACGCCGTCGGCCAAGCGAACACGCCGAAGCCTGACCACCAGCGTCCCAGGCGCCACTGCGAGATGGTGCGCGACGGCTTCGTCGGCTGCCACGAGGCGCTTGTCGAGCAAGCGGGCGGTCGGGTTTCGCCCCAAAGCCTGCATGTCCTCGACGAAACCGGTCAGCTCGGTCAGCTCCTGCGTGATCCTCGGCTGGGTGACGAACGTGCCCTTGCCCCTCCTGACCTCGACGAGGCCGCGCTCGATCAAATTCTGGATCGCCTTGCGCACGGTCGTGCGACTGACTTTGAACCGCTCGATCAAGCCGTCTTCCGGCGGCAATTGAGTCTCTGGCGGCAGGCTGCCGTCAGCGATGCCGGCGGCCAGAACGGATTCGACGCGTTCGTAGAGGGGTGATGGTGACATAACGACATCGTGACATCATGATGTCTTGACGTCAAGACACGCCCCTCTTACCTTCCTGAAGGTCGGCGATGGGATACGGTAAGTATAATTGTCGATTGTATTAGTAATACAACTAATTCCCCATGAATTATTAGGGAATTTGCCAGATGATCACTCAGGAAAGCAAAGATTACGGCCCGATGATCACTCGCGGCCAATCATATGCCGATCGGATGGACCTAAGGAAACATTGCGCAATGTTCCGTTTTGAGTGGTCAAGTCGATTTCCGATCGCCAGCTGGGCGCCCATCCCCCTGCGCCTGATTGTTGGATATGGCTTCATGGAGCATGGTTTCGCCAAGCTGGCCCGGGGCTCCGACGCCTTCGCCACCATCCTGCACGCGATGGGCGTGCCGGCACCGCATGTCATGGCATGGTCGACCATCCTCGTCGAGGTGCTCGGCGGTTTGGCAATGCTCCTCGGCGCGTTCGTAGCGCTCGTCAGCATTCCGATGGCCGCGGTGCTATTGGTGGCTGCGTTTACCGTGCATCTGCCCTACGGGTTCAGCTCGATCAAGCTCATGGCCGTGACCGCTGCCGGCGCCCAGTTCGGGCCGCCGGGCTACGAAACCGACCTCCTCTATCTTGCCTGCCTCGCGGCCCTTGTCTTGGGCGGTTCCGGACCACTGGCGATAGATGGCCTTATCGGAAAGCGGAGGAAGGTCGGGCGCTCAACTCAGTAACTCGGCGATGGCGGCGCGCGCCATCGCATTTTCCCGGGGCAAGCCGATCGAGATGCGTGTCCACTGCTCGAGGGGCGGAAAGGCACGACCGATATCGATGCCTCTTGCACGCAGCGTCGTCGCGATCTCCCGGTGCGGACGGCCGGTTTCGAAGAAGACGAAATTTCCTCTCGAGTCCGAGTGCCGAAGTTTCAAGGCGCCGAACAGCTGGTTCCATTTCTCGCGTTCGGCGATGACCTTCGCCCGTATGGTCGCGACGTAGTCCTTGTCCCGCAAACTACCCGCCGAAGCCGCCAGAGAGAGGCGATCGAGCTTTTCGGGGGCGCCGATTCCGGCGCGCTTCAACGCGGCGGCAAGCGCTTTGGGGGCCACCGCGTAGCCGAGGGAGATTCCGGCCAAGCCATAGATCTTGGCGAAGGTCCTGAACACGACCACGTTCTCGCCGGCGCGTGTCAGGCCGACAAGCGTTCGCTGGGCGAAATCCGGCTCGAATTCCAGATAGGCCTCATCGACGATGACGGTGGCGCGCTTCGACATCTCGCGCACGAGCGCCGGGAACATCGCGGCGTCGCTGACGGTCCCGGTGGGGTTGTGCGGGTTGACGAGATAGATTGCCCGTGTTCGTTCATTCACCTTCGCGGCGATGGCGGGAAGATCATTCTGAAG
>WNFM01106639.1_pt1 | contig 12150 bp, 7 predicted proteins | sample 5400271 | NCBI WGS metagenome assembly WNFM01 (sample SAMN13153352, study PRJNA577476) | soil metagenome | isolation source: 60 cm saprolite on Douglas fir-dominated hillslope | place: USA:California | collected 2013-09-17 | reverse complement strand
CATGGACGCGATCCTCAAGAAGCTCGCGAACCGGCGTCTCTTCCCCAACCTGTCCGCGATCGTCGTCGCGGGCCACTCGGCCGGCGGGCAGTTCGTCGCGCGGTACGAGATGGCGAACCGCGTGCACGAGACGCTCGGCGTGCCGGTGTCGTACGTCGTGTCCAATCCGTCCAGTTACGCCTGGCCCGACGTGACGCGCCCGCTGCCCGTGGACGACGCCGCTCCGGCCAATGCGGTGCTCGGCTGGAAGGCAGACAAGCCCCACACGAGTTTCTCGTACGGCCCGTTCGAGGGGGCCGCGGCGTGCGCGAACTACGACCGATGGCCGGCCGGCCTCACGCAGCGCACCGCGGGCTATACGAAAGGCCTGTCGGACGATCAGTTGAAGAAGCAGCTGGTGTCGCGCCCGACCACGTACCTGCTGTCGCAGGTGGACACGCTGCCCCTCGGGGGATTCGATTCGTCGTGCTCCGCGATGGCGCAGGGGGCCACCCGCCGCGCCCGCGGCGAGGCGTACGTCACGTTCGTCAACGAACATCTGGGGGCGAAGCACGCGGTGGCGATCGTGCCGGAGTGCGGGCACAACGATCGGTGCGTCTACACGACGACCGAAGTGCTGCCGGTCATCTTTCCGAAGAAGTAACGGTGGTGTTATCGACTCTCGTGGCTTCCGCCTTCAGGCGGAAGACCCGGCTGCTGGTGACGACGCTCAGCGTGTGCGCGCTCGCCGGATCGGCCGCCGCGCAGACGCCGACCTGGGAGGTCGAAGCGTACGGCGGCGTCGTGGCCGCGCGAACCGCGAGCGAGGGATCCCGCACGCTGCCGGCCGCCGGGGCGCCGCTCGTCACGTCGAACCCCATCTTTCCCACCCGCCAGGTCTCCTCGTGGTTCTTCGGCGACGGCGCGGCGCTGTTGAACGGCGCCATCACCGATTTCGGAGCAGCCGGGCGCATCACGCCGCTGGACGCCGTCTTCGCACCGCTCGATTCCACGCACGCCGGAAGCGTCGGCGTTCGCCTGAGGCGCCGGATGAGCGGCCCGATGTCGGCCGAGCTCAGTGTCGACGCGTTCACGCGGCCCGAGGATCGTTCGTCCGGTCTCGCCGCCGCCGTCGAGTCGGCGGGCGGCAGTTTCAAGACGGCGCTCGCGGCTCTGCTCGCCACCGGTCCGTTCGCCGGCATCGTCGTCGACGCGACCGGCGCGCCGCCGACCGCCGTCACCCGCCGCGACATGGCCGCGACCGTGGCGCTCAGCGCCCGGTTCCGGCCGTGGGGCTCGTTCGTGCCGTACGGAACATTTGGTGGCGGCGTCATGGTGGGGACCGGCACGCTGCCGTCGGCGTCTCTCGAGGGCCGCTACCGGTTCTCAATCCTTGGCGAAGTCCCGATCGACGAAACCGATCGCGTGTCGCTGCGCTACACACGCCGCCCGGCGTTCGTGGTGGTCCTCGGCGCGGGCCTGCAGCGCGACATGTCCAGCCGGTGGGGCCTCCGCGTCGACGCCCGCATGCTGATGGGTCCCGACACCACGCGCGTCCGGATCGACGCGATGCCGTCCACCACTCGCTCCGGACCGTCGGGCTTCGTCGAGTCGTTCACGAACCCGGCCGTCCAGTTCAGCAACGATCCGTCGACCGGCCGCCGCTCGACGTTGAGCGGTCCCGCGCTTCAGGGTGTCGAGGTCTTCAAGGGCGGCCTGCAGACCCGCACGCTCGTCACGATCGGCATCGTCCGGAGGTTCTAAGCGTGTCGGGTCAGGTCTGCGTTCCGCCCCTGAGGGGGTCAGGTCAGCAATCTGCCCTTCGGCGGTATCAGGTCAACCCACGTGGGCGGATCATGGATCTGACTCCTACTCGAGCTTCAGATAGAAGATGCCCAGGCCGTGCGTGGCCGCGACGAGGAGCCGCTGCGACGGGAGAAATTTCACATCCACCATGAGCGCCTCGGGAAACCCGGCGCCCGCCAGCTCCCACGTCGACGATCCCTTGCGCAGCAGAATCGGGCCGAAGTCGGTCCCCGCATAAATGTCCCCCTTCACGTCGTCCACCGCGAGCGTGTTGATCGGGAGATCGCCGAGATCCCGATCGAAGGACGTGAAGGTCGCGATCCGCGTCGACGGATTGTAGGCGGCGCGGAAGACGTGGCCCGGCGCGGCCGGCGTCAGCGCGCTGAAGCCCGTGTAGGCGATGAACGCGGCGTTCGCATCGGCGCGATCGGGGACGATGCGCGTGACGAAGCGGTTGGGCATCGCGGGCGTGTCGAGGCGCGTGAAGGCGACGTCGGGCCCGGCGGCGTCCGCGTTCTTCGAGATGAACAGACGGCCGAAGCTGGTCGCCGCCCAGAGCGTGCCGGTGTCGGCGGGCGATCGCTCGGCCGCGACGATGATGCCGCCCGCGCGGTCCGAGCCGAACGCGTCGCTCGTGAGATCGCCCGGCTTGCGGCTCGCCGAGTCGGGCGTCGAGCCCGCGGCGAAGGGGAGCGCGACGCCGAGCGGGATCCAGTCACCGCACGTCGCGGCGGCGGAGCCGCCGATGAACTTGCAGCCCGCCTCGAGCGCGGTCTGGCTGCCGCCGTTGTCCTTCGTGCGCCACACGTGCTGGAACCCGGTGAACTGCGTGTCGGGGTTGACCTCGTCGAACGAGAGGAACTGGCGTCCGGTCGACGCGGTGATCGTGGCGCGCTCGCCGGCGGCGCGAATCGGATCGTCGATCCGGACCCACCTGGCGAGATCGCCGTTCGCGAAGTTCGCGAAGTAGCGATTGCTCTGGAAGCTCGCGAACAGCACGCCCGCCCGCGACGGGTGGAAGCCCGAGGCCGACGTGCCGTCGCCGAACGGGAACACGCTCTTCCAGACGCCGGGCGCGCCGGAGCCGTCGAGCCAGATCGTGCCGTTGTCCTGCAGCCCGCCCATCATCCGCTGCAACGGGGCCCGCGGGTCCACCGAGATGTTGTAGAACTGCAGCGTCTGCAGCCCGCGGTTCAGGAAGTAGAGCCGCGTCGGCACCGACGACAGCAGCGTCGAGCACTGCGGGGCGTTGTTGAACAGCTGTTGGCACCGGCCCGTGATGCTCGTGAACGTTCCGTCGTTGCGCACGACGCCCCCGTCGGATCCCACGAACGCGATGTTCGGGTCCTTCGGATGAAAGCCGATCGCGCGGACGTCGACGTGAGCGGAATCCCGCGGGTTCTGTGCGTCGCTCGAGAAGGCGAAGAAGCTCGCGCCCGCGTCGGTGGAGCGAAGCGTCGCCTCTCCGAACGTCGGCGTCGCGACGCCGCCGATCAGCACCGTGTCGGGCTGGCCTTCCGGCACGGCGACCACGAGATCGTAGAAACACTGGGTCGAACAGAGGCTGCGGCTCGTCGATCCCGCCTGCGCGGGGTCGGTGGACGTGAGCTTGATCCACGCGCTGGTGTTGGCCACGCTCGCGCCGCTGCCTGTCACCAGCTTCACCGCCGGCACGTCCGCATTGTCGAGACGGTACAGCCCCTGATCATTGGTCGACAGCGTGCCGTTGTACGCGTAGATCCGCGTGTGCCCGTCGGCGACCGTCAGATCGAACATCGCGAGATCCTGGAACCGCCCGGCCCCGGCGATCGCGTAAACGGGCTTGAACGACGCGTCTCCGCCTTCGAGCGCCGGCGCCGAACGGTGGATCGCGTTGTTCCACGCCGTCGCATACACGACGTGCGGATCCTTCGGATCGAGCTTGACCAGGCGCACGCCGATCATCGTGTCGCCCTGGCCGGCGCTCCGGTTCGGATTCGCCGGTACCACGGGGTCGAGCGGGGGTACCCACAGCAGCGTCCAGCTGTCGCCGCCGTTCACGGTTTTGTACAGGCCGGCGCGCGGCTGCGGGTATCCCGTCGTCTGGCTCTGCCCGCCGCGGACGGCCGTCATGCCCAGCATCGCCGTGGTGGTGGCGACATAGAGGATGCGGGCGTTGCCGGGCTCGACGACCACCGAGCTGACTCCGCGCGTGGACGTGAAATCGATCGCCGACGGCGACGCGACGGGATCGAGGATGTTCGTCGAGAGGCGCGTCCAGTGATCGCCGCCGTCGGTCGAGCGGTACACGCCCGTGCCCGCGCCCGAGTTCTGCGGAGTGTTCGTTTCCCCGGTGCCGACGTAGACAGTGTCGCCGCTCGCGTCGTTGGGGTCGATGGTGAGGCTGCCGATGTTATTGGTGCCGAGACCCTGCCCGATCCATCGCCACCCGGGGTCGTCGGTCCGCATCGCGTCCTCGCTCCGCCACACGCCCCCGCCGGCGGCGCCGACCCAGACGCGGCAACCCCCTCCGATCCGGCACGCCGGGGAGATCGCGAGCGCGGCGACACGTCCCGAGAAGTTCCCCGATCCGCTCGCGCCTCCGTCCGTCGTGCTCGACGGGCCGAGGCTGGTCCACGCCGGGCCCTGTCCGAGCATGGACCCGCGGTACGCGACGCCGCGGAACACCCAGTACTTCGCCGCCGCCGCGCGCGCGACCGCCAGTGTGCCCGGCGTGCCAGGGAACGCTTCCTGCCACGCGCGCAGATCGTCGAACGCGAGCGGCGAAAAGTTCTCGGCCGTCTCGGGCCGCGGCGCCGGTTCCTGCTGCTGGACGCGGGCCGCCGTCGCGCTCGCGAGGGCCATGAGGACGACGACAGGTATCCGCCTGGCCTTCATCGCGGGCGAGGGTATCATTTCGGGCCACATGGCGATCGGCGCGGTGGCCTACGCGTTTCTCCAGGGCGAACGCCGACGCCCCCGCGCTGGCCCACGGCTGACGTTACCGCAAGTCTGCGCGTTCGTACAAGGGATCGTTACGGGCCTGCTCCTGATCGTCGGCCTCGATCCGTGCACTGGAGGAAGCAGGCGGAACAACGGTCTCGTCAACTTCGGATCTGACAGAGTCGCACTAGCAGGTTGCTGAAAAAGTGACAACCTGAAGCCTGCTAGATTGGTGACGGCCGCGTAACGAGGGGAGCTTCATGAGATCGGGGATCAGAGTCGCGTGTCTGACGTGCGCGCTCTGCGCCGCGGGATGCGGCAGGCGGTCGTCAGCACCGACGGTGACGTTCAACGAGGACGTCGCGCCCATCGTGTTCGCGAATTGTGCATCGTGTCACCGGCCGGGCGAGGTCGCGCCGTTCTCGCTCCTGACGTACGCCGACGCCCTGAAGCATGCCGCCAAGATCGCCGAGGAAACCCGCGAGCGCCGCATGCCGCCGTGGCTGCCGGAACCCGGCGAGTTTCCGATTCTCGGAGACCGGCGGTTGCGCGACGATCAGGTCGACACCATTCAGCGCTGGGTGCGGGGCGGCAAGGTCGAAGGCAGGCCCGCCGACCTGCCCACGCCACCGGCGTCGACCGGCGGCTGGCAGTTCGGCCAGCCCGATCAGGTGCTCACCGCGGCTCGGCCCTACACCCTCAATCCCAGCACCGAAGACGTGTATCGCAATCTGGTGATCCGCACGGGGCTGACGTCGGCGGTTTTCGTCCGCGCCGTGGAGTTCAAGACCGGCGGCGCGCCTATTCATCATGCCGTGATCCGCGTGGACACCACGGGGGCCTCGCGCCGGCGTGACGGCCAGGACGGCCAGCCGGGGTTCGAGGGCATGGCCCAGGACAACGTCCAGGATCCCGACGGCCACTTCATCGGCTGGGCGCCGGGGCGCGGGCCCATCGTCGCGCCGGAGGGCATGCCGTGGCGGCTGGACCGAGGTGCGGATCTGATCGTCGAGCTGCACATGATCCCCTCGAAAAAATCCTTCGTGATTCAGCCGACCGTCGGCCTGTTCCTGACCGACACACCTCCGGCGCGGACGCCGTTGACCGTGAAGATGGGATCGAAGCTGATCGACATTCCGCCGGGTCAGCGCGCCTACGTCATCACCGACACGTATGAGTTGCCCGTGCCGGTGGACCTCATGAGCGTGTACCCGCACGCGCACTATCTCGGCAAGGAGATGCGCGTCACCGCCACATTCCCGGACGGCGCCGTCAAGACGCTGCTCTACATCCGGCAGTGGAGCTTTCACTGGCAGCAGGACTATCGCTACGCGACGCCGATCCCGCTGCCGCGCGGAACGCGGTTGACGATGCGATACACGTACGACAACTCGGAGGCCAACGAGGAGAACCCCCGCCACCCGCCGGTGCGCGTGCGGCTGGGGCCGAAGTCGACCGACGAGATGGCCGAGCTCGGGCTGCAGCTGCTGCCGAAGTCGCCGGCGGACGCCGCGCAGCTCGTGCGGGAATTCGACGACCGCGACTCGCTTGCGAACGTCGCGCTCGGGGAGATGCGCGTGCGCGAGGCGCCGAACGTCGCCGGCAACCAGTCGTTCCTCGGGGGCGCCTACGTGGAGGTCGGCCGGTTCGCCGACGCGATTCCGCACCTCGACGCGGCGCTTCGAATCGACGAGCGATCCGCGAGCGCGCACGGCGATCTGGGCACGGCGCTGATGGCCCAGGACCGTCTCGCGGACGCCCTGGTCCACCTGCGGCGCGCCGCCGCGCTCGCGCCGCGCGACGAGATCGTGCAGTTCAATCTCGGTAACGCGCTGAATCGGGCGTTGCGCGTCAACGACGCCGCCGCGGCGTACGAACGGGCGCTCGCGATCAACCCGGACTTCCCGGATGCGCACGTCAATCTCGGCAGCTTGCTGTTCTCGCACGGCCGGGTGACGGACGCGCTGCCGCATCTCGAGCGCGCGGCGGCGCTGAAGCCGAACTCGGCCGTCATCCACGACGACGTGGGGAGCGCCCTGGCGGCCACGGGCCGGTACGCCGGCGCCCTCCGGGAATTCCGTCGCGCGCTCGCGCTGAATCCCGAATACGGTCCGGCGCTCGAGCATGTCAGGCGGCTGGAGCAGATGGGCGTCCGGTAGGGATCGGTCCCCGATAGCGCGCGCGGGCGAATAAGCCGGCCTGAGGCGTACCCCTCGATCGCGTGCGCGATCCAGCCGGCGGTACGACCTGCACCCCGACGTGACGTGCGCCGCGAGGCGTTCTTACCAGCCGGGCATCAGGTATAAGCTGCCTCCATGAGATACACGGCGATCCTGCTCGCGCTCGTCCTGCCGTTTTCCCCGCAGCGTGTACCCGGAAGTCAGCTGGATCATCTGCCGGCGAACATCGAGACGATCACCGCGTTCGGCGAGCGCGCGGACATCTCGCCCGACAACCAGCGCATCGCCTTCATGGCGAAGAGCTTCGGCGACGCCATGGTCGTGGACCTGAAGACGCGCGCCATCCGCTGTCTGACCTGCAACGTGCCGGGCGCGGTCTTCCTGCGCGTGATGCACCTGGTCTCGGGCGATTACATCCTCATCGGACCGGATCACTTCGAGGACATCCGCGTGAGCCGGACCCGCGACAACGAGTTGTGGTTTCTGAGCAAGGAGCCCGGGGCAAAGCCCGTGAAGTTCCACGAAACGATGAGCGAAGGGATGGCCATCTCGAAGAAGACGCGCAAGGTGGCGTATTCGCAGGTGCACGCGCAGGTGCCCGACGTGCCCGCCGGCGCCTCGCGCCTGATCGTCGCGGAGGTCAGTCTCGACGGAGGCACGGCGGCGCTGGCCAACAGGGCCGTCGTCTACGAGAGCAAGGACAACGGCTGCACGCTCGAGGCGCAGGATTTCTACGACAACGACACGAAGTTGACCTTCACGTGCTACGAGCCCGGAGGCGCGGCGTCGGTGATGGGCATCGACCTCGCGACCCGCCAGGTCACCAACTTTTCCAAGGCGCCTGGCACCTACAACGAGGTCGAGGGGATTTTTCCGGACGGGCAGTACACGTGCGTCGAAGGCGATCGGCAGATCGCGACGCTGGGCGGCCGCGGCGGGTCAGGGAACATCGACATCTGGAAGCTGAAGTTGGACGGCACGGGGAAAGACTTCACGCGCCTCACGCACTTCAACGATTACGACGGAGGCAAGGCGTCGAACCCGGTCGTGTCCACCGACGGCCGGTTCATGGCCTTCCAGGCGGCGAGGACCACCGATCCGGCGGGCGTCGGCTATGGCATTCTCGTGTATTGGTTCCGGAAGCCCTGAGCCGGTGAAAATCGCATACGATGCGTCGGCAGGAGGGCGCATGAGGACTGTTTCGCGGTCCGCCGTGGCGGCGTGCCTGTCCGTGGCCGCGCTGGCGGCCGGGTGCGCGAGCGCACCGCGGTCCGGTCTGCACGCCACGCCGAGCGGGCTCGGCCGGCTGCCGTACAGCGACGCCGATGTGGCGTTCATGTCGGGCATGATTCCGCATCACGCCCAGGCCGTGATCATGGCCGGCTGGGCGCCGTCGCACGGCGCGCGCAAGGACGTCGCGATCCTCTGCGAGCGGATCGTCGTCGGCCAGCGCGACGAGATCGGCCTCATGCAGACCTGGCTGCGCGATCGCGGCCAGCCGGTGCCCGACGCGACGTCGACCCGCATGAAGATGACGATGAACGGCAGGGAGCACGAGATGCTGATGCCGGGGATGTTGAGCGACGAGGAGATGGCCGAGCTCGACCGCGCGCGCGGGCCTGAGTTCGACCGCTTGTTCCTCGTCGGCATGATCAAGCACCATCAGGGCGCGATCGACATGGTCGACGTGCTCTTCAAGGCGTACGGCGCGGCGCAGGACGAGACGATCTTCAAGTTCGCGAACGACGTCTTCGCCGATCAGTCCATTGAGATCGATCGCATGAACAAGATGCTCGACGAGGGCGGCGGGCGCCCCGAAGGAGAGAGATGAAGCCACTGATCGCCGGAACGTGCGTCGCCGTCCTGCTCGCGTGCGGGCTTGCCGCCTGCGGAGGCTCGTCGAAGACGGCCAAGCCCCCGGCGGCGGCTCCCACCGCGCCTCCCGCCGCGGCGGCGCCACCGCCGGCTGCACCGGCGCCCGCGCCCGTGGCGACGCCGTCTCCCAGCCCCGCACCTTCGGCCGCATCGCCGGCCGGGGCACCGGCCGCCGCCGCCCCCGCCGCCGACGCGCCAGCCGGTGGCCGCGGCGGGCGCGGCGCGCCGCCGCCTCCGCCTCCGACCCCCCCGAAGGTCATGCCGAAACCCGTGACGGCGATCGTGTCGGCAACCTCGCCGGCACCCGATCCCCGCGTCGGCCTCAAGGCCGGCTGGTGGGACGCCGGGCAGGCCGCCTGGAACATGAACATGGTGTCGAGCACGCCGCCAAGCGGTAAGTCATTGGGCGCGACCCACTCCGACCTGGCCTTCAGCGGCAAGTACACGATCCAGGGGCAGTACAACGGCTTCGACATCTGGGACGTCTCGAACCCGGAGACCCCCGTGCTCGCGCAACAGTACGACTGTCCCGCGTCGCAGAACGACGTGTCGGTCTACAAGAACCTCCTCTTCATGTCGTCCGAGTCGGGCTCGAGCCGGACCGACTGCGGCTTCGGCGGCGTGCCGGACCCCGTCAGCAAGGAGCGGGTGCGCGGCATCCGCGTGTTCGACATCAGCGACATCAAGAAGCCGAAGCTCGTCACGAGCGTGCAGACGTGCCGCGGCTCGCACACGCACACCGTGGTGACGCAGGCCGGCGACAACGACAACGTCTACATCTACGTGTCGGGCTCGGCGGGCGTGCGGTCGGCCGACGAGCTGCCGGGCTGCGCCGACGGGGGGATCGACGATCCGAACACGGCGCGGTTCCGGCTCGAAGTGATCAAGGTTCCGCTCAAGTCGCCCGAGCAGGCGGCGATCGTGAGCTCGCCGCGCATCTTCAACGCCCTGCCGGTGGCGCCGCGCAATCCCGAGCGGGACGCGGCGGGCCGCAGCAACGCACCGAACGCGGCCGGTGCGGCTGCCGCGCCGGGGGCGGCGGATGCCGCGGGCACGACAGGCGCGACAGGCGCGCCAGGAGCACCGGGCGCATCGAGTGCCGCGAATGCCGCGGGTGGACGCGGCGGCCGCGGACCTCAGGGGCCGCCGACGGGTCCGAATCAGTGTCACGACATCACGGTGTACCCGGAGATCGGCCTCGCGGGCGGCGCGTGCGGGGGCCTCGGCCTGCTGCTCGACATCCGGGACGCCGCCCATCCGGTGCGCCTGGATTTCGCGGCGGATCCGAACATGTCGTTCTGGCATTCCGCGACGTTCAACAACGACGGGACGAAGCTGCTGTTCAGCGACGAGTGGGGCGGCGGATCCGCGCCGCGCTGCCGCGACACCGACAAGATGGAATGGGGCGCCGACGCGATCTTCACCATCGAGAACAACAAGCTGAAGTTCCACAGCTATTACAAGATGCCCGCGGCGCAGACGGCGCAGGAGAACTGCGTCGCGCACAACGGCTCGCTCATCCCGATTCCCGGCCGCGACGTGATGGTCCAGGCGTGGTACCAGGGCGGGTTGTCGGTCTTCGACTGGACCGACGCCGATCATCCCAAGGAGATCGCGTTCTTCGATCGCGGTCCGGTGGCCGCGGATCGTCTGGCGATGGGCGGCTCCTGGTCCGCCTACTGGTACAACGGCCTGATCGTCAGCTCCGAGATCGCGCGCGGGCTCGACATCTACGAGCTGCTGCCGAGTCCGCTCGTGTCGGCAAACGAGATCGCCGCCGCGAAGACCGTCAAGCAGCCGTACTGGAACACGCAGGATCAGCAGAAGATCGTGTGGCCCCCGAGCTTCGCGCTCGCGCGCGCCTACGTCGATCAGCTGGAGCGATCGAAGGGCCTCGCGGCCGACGCGATCGCGTCGGCCCGGTCGAGCCTGGCGAGCGCCGAAAAACAGTCCGGCGCGCAGCGCAAAACGTCGCTCGCCCAGCTGGCCGGGAAGCTGGATGCCGCCGCGGGACCATCCAGCAATCAGGCCAAGGTGCGCGCGCTCTCCACGGCCGTCACCGACCTCGCCAACGCCCCGCGGTAAGCCGTCAGCGCTTCACCGCCGGCACGGGGTGACCCGTGCCGGCGGGATATCCCTTCCACAACCACTCCAGCGCCTCGGGGAGCGTCTGCTGCTTGACTGCGCGATCGCCGTGGCCCGCGTTGCGGGCGAACACGAACTGGTAGTGATAACCCTTCGCGGCAAGGACGTTCGCCATCTGCTCGTTCGCGACGACCCAATCGTGCATGTTGTCGCGCATCACGTTGGGATTCAGCAGGTCCCGATCGCCGACTTCCATCCACAGGCGAATCGGCTTGGCCGCGCTGCCGGGAATGAGATGTTCGTGGTATTCCCAGGCGCCGTGCGGCGTCGCGGGATCGGGCGGCCACTGCTGGTTCACGAACGTGCCTGAATACGTCAGCACGCGGTGATAGAGCTCCGGGTGATACCACGCCATGCTCAACGCGGCCGATCCGCCGGAGCTCGTGCCCATCGTCGCGCGCCCGTCAGGGTCGGTCGTCAGTTTGACGCCGTATTCCTTCTCGACGAGCGGCAGCACCTCCGTCTCGACGAGCTCGGCGTAGCGGCCCGACATCGTGTCGTATTCCAGACCGCGCTGGCTGCCTTGCGCGTCGCCGCTGCCGTTGCCGATCGAGATGGCGATCATCACAGGCACCCGCTTCTGGGCGATCAGGGCGTCCAGCGCGGAGAACAGCAGCGGATCCGGTCCGTCCGCGCCGACGATGAACGGCGCCACGGCGCCGGGTACATATTGCCGCGGGACGTACACCGCGACCTTGCGGGTGTACGGAGCGGGATGACTCGTGGTCACCACGAGCCTGGCGGAATCGGCGGGATCGGGCGTGCCGAAGGTCCCCGTCTCGCGCGCGATGCCGGGATAGATTTTGCTGTCCGACGAGCTGATCGAGAAGGTGTAGACGGCTCCCTGCAGATCCCGCGCCGCCATCTCGGGCGCGGGGTTGTGGGTTGGCCCGATGATGAAATTGCCCTCGGCATCGGCGGGCGGGACGGCGGCGTCGGGCAGCTCCCTGGCGGTGACGTACCCCGGCGTGGCTGGATCCCGGGTGGGCGGCACCGGCCGGGGAGGCGCGGCGTTTTGCGGCGTCGTCTGCCCGCCCGTCATCCACGCCCCGAACACGACCACGAGCGCGACGTGTACTGACATCCTCATCACGACATAGTGTAAGGCCACGGCCGCCATGTCGACTCGATCTGGCCCGCACCGTTACGGAACTTGGATCGCAGAGACATTCTTGTCGCTGAGAATGTTGCACGATGGAGCACGCAAGACACCCCGCCCTTGCGAGTGGGCGATAACCCATTG
>WNFM01272276.1_pt3 | contig 12151 bp, 9 predicted proteins | sample 5400271 | NCBI WGS metagenome assembly WNFM01 (sample SAMN13153352, study PRJNA577476) | soil metagenome | isolation source: 60 cm saprolite on Douglas fir-dominated hillslope | place: USA:California | collected 2013-09-17 | reverse complement strand
GTGATCGCCAGGCCCGTGTCGTACGAGCGCGGGGACCGCACGACATCCTTGCCAACCTTCAGCTCGTCGATCCCGTCTATATCGTGTAACGCCGCGAGCCGCTCGCGGTGCTCTCCGCGCGCCGCGGCGTCGACGTCCGCCTTGTACTTGAACGACACGACGTGGAGGATCTTCATAGTTCCTCGCCTTCGATCTCATCGTCGGCCACGTCGACGACGACGCTGTGGATGTCGATGCGGAACCACTCGCGGAACGTCTTGAGGTCGCGGGTCCCGGGCCAGGTCGAGGCGTCTTCGGACCAGGCCGAGAGCTGAAACTCGAACAGCCACTCGGCGTTCTCCTCCACCCACTCCTGCAGATCCTCCTCGAGGTCGTACTCGGGAAGCAGAAACGCGGATCCGTACGTTTTCGCGTGCGCGACGGTGACCGCCCCTTTGTTCGCGTCCCCGTCCGTGCGCAGCGTCCAGTCCAGGTACGGCTGGGCGCCGATGATGGTGACCGCCGTGCGGTTGATCAGGCGCATGGCGCAAATTGTAGCCGCAAAAATCAGACGAGGCGGACCCGTGGGGACTCCGCGGTCCGGCGCGCCGCCGCCGCAAGGCTTCGCGCCAGCGTCTGCGCCGCAGGCGTCGCCTGCGCGGCCGGTTGAGACGTGTAACACACGCGCAACTGGTGCCCGCCTCCCTGATCCACACGGCCCGGGCCTGCACGTGGGTGCCGAGCTGGCACCACAGGTACATCCCGCCGTCGGGTACCGTGAAGCGGAGGGCGCCGGCGGGCACGTGCTGCCGCAGGGCGTGGACCATCGCATCGCGGCGGCGCCGGTGCTCGGCCTTGAGCGTCACGAGATGCGCATCGAACACGCCGTGCTCGACCAGTTCGGAGACGACCAGCTGAGACAAGTTCTGGGTGTGCGGATCGACCTGCTGCTTGATGATCGCGAGCTGCTCGACGATGGGACGGACGGCGCTGATCCAGCCGAGCCGGAGGCCGGGCGCCAGCATTTTCGAAAAGCTGTTGATGCGAATCACGACCTTGTGCTCCTCGTCGAGCTTGAAGAGCGACGGCGGCGGCGAGCCGGTGAGGCCGAGCTCGCGGTAGGTGTCGTCCTCCACGATCGGCACGCGGTAGCGCGCCGCCAGCTCGAGCAATTCGCGGCGCAGCCGGATCGGCAGCACGACGCCGGTCGGATTCTGGTACGTCGGGTTCGTGTAGATCAGCTTCGGGCGGTAGCGCAGGAGCAGTTCCTCGAGCTCGTCGATGTCCGCGCGATTGATGTCCCACCCGATCAGGCGCGCGCCCGCCGAGCGGAACGTCTGAATCGCGCCCAGGTAGCCCGGGCGATCCATCACGACGGCATCGCCGGGATCGATCAGGCATCGCGCCAGCAGGTCGAGACCCTGCTGCGCGCCCGCCAGCAGCAGGATGTGCTCGGGCTCGCCGCCGAAGCGCGCGGCGAGCGCCGCGCGAACCCGCGGCAGACCTTCGGTCGGGCCGTGGCGCCACGCCGTCAGCGGCTCGCGGGTGAGCACGCGATCGACGGCGCGTTGAAACGCCTCGGTCGGAAAGCAGTCGAGCGCGGGCACGCCGGCCGCCAGTGACATGACCGCGGGGTTGGCGGCCGCGCGCATCAAATCCCGCACCGTGGTGTCGGTCGCGAGGAGCGCGCTCGCCGCCATCTTGCCGCGCCACGCGAACGGCGCGCTGCCCGCGTCCGGCTTCGCCGAGACGTAGGTGCCGCGTCCGACGTAGCCGCGGACGAGCCCGCGGGACTCGAGCTCCCGGTACGCGCTGACGACCGTCGCGCGGCTGACCCGCAGGGAGGTCGCCATCTCGCGCTCCGGCGGCAGACGCACGCCGGGCGCCACCTCGCCCCGCGCGATGCCGCCTTCGAGCAGATCGACGAGGCGGCGGTACAGCGGCCGGGTGCGCGGCAGCGCGCGCGGGTCCGCGTTCAGCGCGCGAAACAAGCCATTCACGGATTGGTCTGTCTTCAAAACTGTTTTCTTCGCCATGATCGGGTCAGGTGACTGCAAGACCGCTCAGAGAAAGCAGTCCAATCTTACTTCACGGAGATCGCGTATGGACGGTCTGGTCTATGTCGGCGGTGCGTTCCGTCCGGCGGCGGACGCGGCAATCAGCGTGTTCGATCACGGCTTGCTGTACGGCGATGGCGTCTTCGAGGGCATCCGCGCGTACAACGGCCGCGTCTTCAAACTCGAGCGGCACATCGAGCGGCTCTTCGACTCCGCGAAGGCGATCCGGCTGGAGATTCCGCACACGCCGCCGGAGATGTGCGACATCGTCGTCGAAGCCTGCCGGCAGAACGGCATCGTCGACGGCTACGTCCGGCTCGTCGTCACCCGCGGCGCGGGGGACCTCGGGATCGATCCGCGCAAGTGTCCGCGCGCCAACGTCATCGTCATCGCGCGGAAAGCGCTCTCGATCTACCGTTCGCCGTCGAGCGGCATTCGCGTCGTGACGTCGACGTTCCGGCGCAATTCACCCGATACGACGAGCCCGTCGATCAAATCGCTTAACTACCTCAACAACGTCCTGGCGCGGATCGAAGCGAACGACCGCGGCGCCGACGAAGCGCTGATGCTCGATGTGAACGGCTACGTCGCCGAGGCCACGGTCGACAACTTCTTCATCGTGACCGATCACGCGCTGCTGACGCCGCCGACCGCGACGAATCTCAAGGGCGTGACGCGGGAGACCGTGATCGCGCTCGCCGCCGCGCTCGGGATCAGGGTCGAGGAAAAGCCGTTCACGCTCTTCGATGTGTGGACGGCGCGCGAAGCGTTCATCTGCGGGACGGCCGCCGAAGTTGTCCCCGTCGTCTCCGTCGACGAGCGCGTCATCGGTACGGGGGCAGTCGGCCCTGTCACCGGGCGAATCGTCGCGGCCTACGACGAGCTCGTCCGGTCGCAGGGCCGATCGATTCTTCCGGCGCCGCCTCAACCCGAGGCGGTCGCCGGATATCGAGTCTGATCGCCCGGTGGGATTGGAGCGCGCGGGCGTCTACGGTCTCGCCGGCAACGTCGCGCGGGAGTCGAGGTCGTGCCAGCGGGCGTAGGCGTCCGCCAGTTCGCGCTGAAGCGCTTCGACTCTGGAGAGCGCCGCGGCAATCGCGTCCCGCGACTCCTTGTAGAAGTCCGGTCCGGCGATCCGCGCATTCAAGTCGTGCTGCTCGGATTCGAGCGCGTCGATGCGCCCCGGAAGCCCGTCCAGCTCGCGCTGCTCCTTGTAGGAGAGTTTTTTCGAGTGCGGAGCCGCCGGTCGTCCATCGCCGGACGCCTTCGCGCGAGCCGGGCGATTCGGGAGGTCCGGCTGAAGCCGGACACTGCCGGCCGCGCGCTGTCGAAGCCAATCGTCGTATCCGCCGACGTACTCCCGCACGCGGCCGTCACCCTCGAAGACCAGCGTGCTGGTCACCACGTTGTCGAGAAAGGCCCGGTCGTGGCTGACCAGCAGCAACGTGCCGGGCCACTCGACGAGCTCGTCCTCGAGCAGCTCGAGCGTCTCGAGATCGAGATCGTTGGTCGGCTCGTCGAGCACGAGCAGGTTCGCGGGCCGGGTGAAGAGCCGCGCCAGCAGCAACCGATTCCGCTCGCCGCCGGACAGCGCCTTGACAGGCGACCGCGCGCGCGCATCGGAAAACAGAAAATCCCGCAGGTAGCCGTGCACGTGGCGCGTTTGCCCGCCGACCGTGACGGTATCGTTGCCCTCGCCCACGGTGTCGAAAACCGTGCGTTCAGGATCGAGCTGCTCGCGCTGCTGATCGTAGTACGCAATCTGGACGTTGGCGCCGTGCCGCACTTCGCCCGAATCCGGCGGCAGTTCGCCGAGCAGCAACCGCAGGAGCGTGGTCTTGCCGGCGCCATTGGGCCCGATGAGGCCGATGCGATCGCCGCGCATGATGCGCGCAAAGAAGTCGCGGATGACGACCGGCGGGTCCGAGATCGGCGGGTCCGAAAGGACCCGCCCTACATCCGGTGCGGCGTAGCTCTTCCAGATGTGATCCGCTTCGATGACGAGCCGGCCCGACTGCGCCGCCTGGGCGTCGTTCACGACCTGTTGCAGCCGGACATTGCCGATGAGATCGCGGCGCGCGGCCCGCTCGGCGCGCATCGCGAACAGCGCCTTCACGCGCCCTTCGTCGCGCGTGCGGCGCGCCTTGACGCCGCGTCGCAGCCAGACTTCCTCCTCGGCCAGCCGCTTGTCGAACTTCTCCTGATGGACGGCCTCGGTGGCCTGCGCCTCCTCTTTCCGGCGCACGTAGGTCGCATAATCGCCGGGCCACGACGTCAGGCGCCCGCGGTCCAGCTCCACGATTCGCGTCGCGAGCCGCTGCAGGAACGCGCGGTCGTGCGTCACAAAGATCACGGCCCCGGCGAAGTCCGCAAGGAATTCCTCGAGCCACGTGATCGCGTCGATGTCCAGATGGTTGGTCGGCTCGTCGAGCAGGAGCACGTCGGGCTGGCCCACCAGCGCGCGCGCCAGCAGGACGCGCCGGCGCCACCCGCCCGACAGCGTGTCGACGATCGTGTCGGGCTGCAGCTGCAGGCGGGAGAGCACGAGGTCAACATGATGATCGCGCAGCCACGCTTCGTCGGCTTCGAGATGATGTGTGTGTCCCTCAGCCACGACGTCGAACACCGAACGGTGGGCCGACAGCGGGACGTCCTGGTCAAGGCGCGCCGCGCGCAGTGCGGGCTGGCGCCACACGGCGCCCGAGTCGGGCGCGATCTCGCCGCTGAGAATCTTGAGCAGCGTCGACTTGCCCGTGCCGTTCCGGCCGAGGATGGAAACGCGCTCGCGCGGCTCGATTTGCAGCGCCACTTCGTCCAGCAGCGGCACGTGGCCGAACGCCATCGACACGCGCTCGCACGACAACAACGGCATCTCCCCAACGTACCACGAGTTGCCGGACACGGCGGCGAGGCGTAAAGTCTTGCGCCGGAGCCCCATGCCTCTCAATAATCGATTCACGCTCGTGTGCGCGACCGCGCTCAGCCTCCTCCTCGGGGCTGGGGCAGTCGCGCAACCACGCCTGACGCTCGACTACTCCGCCATCGCGAAGCGCCTCGTGCAGCAGCTCGCGTTGAAGCCGGGCGAGCGTGTCATGTCGATCGCGCAGCCCGGCGTCTGGACCGATCTCCTTCCGCACATCCGGTACGAAGTGATGCGCGCCGGCGGCATCGACCTCGGCGTCGTCGAGATTCTCTCGGAGCCGGTGCCTGAGGCCTTCGATCCTGCCGTGCTCCAGAAGGGCGCTCGAGAGTCGCGCGCGTATTACAAGGCCATGTTCCGCGACGTCGACGCGGCCATCATGATGCCCGGCGCGACGCCGGCGCACCCCGCCTACGCCGCGATGCAGGATTGGCTGAAGGACGATCTGACGGAACATCGGGGCCGCCGGACGATCCACTTCCACTGGGTGGAGAACGGCAGCCCGTACCCGCTTCCCGGCCAGCCGCTGCCGCCGCGCGCCGCGATCGACGCGCTCTACCAGCGCGCATTGCTGCAGACGGATTACCCGGCGCTCGCCGCGGCCGAACGGCGGTTCGCGGCGGCGCTCGCCGCCGGCGAGGTGCGCATCACGTCGCCGATCGGAACCGATCTGAGATTTCGCGCCGGCAGCCGGCCCGTGAATTTCCAGGACGGCGATGCGTCGGCCGCGCGCGCGGCGCAGGGCTCGATTCTGATCGATCACGAGATCGAATTGCCCGCGGGCGCCATCCGGGTCGCGCCCGTCGAAGACACGGTCGACGGCGTCATCGCGTTTCCACCATCGCAGTGGGACGGGCGAGCGGTCGACGCGCTGAAGCTGCGGTTTGCGAAGGGCAAGATCGTCGACATTGCGGCGACGCCGGAAACGGTGCAGGCGGCGCGCGATGAAATCGCAAAGAACGGCGAAGCCGGGCGCAGCTTCCGCGAGTTCGGATTGGGATTCAATCCGCTGCTCGCCGTTCCTGATCGCGCGCCATGGATTCCGTACTATGGGTACGGGTCCGGCGTGGTCCGGCTCTCGCTCGGCGACAACACCGAGTTGGGCGGCCAGACCGGCGGCGGTTACGTGCGCTGGAATTTCTTTACCGATCTCACCGTGACGGTCGGCGGCGTGACATGGGTGCGGGACGGGAAGTTAGTCGTTGGTCGTTAGTTGCAGGTCGTTGGTGGTTACCGCCAGCCACCAGTCCCCAGCCCCCAGCCACCAGCCTCCTGATAAAATTACCCCCATGGATGTTCCGGAGCGGTACGAGCAGCTGATCGCCTTCCTCGGTTCGCAGCTCCCGGCACCCGTCGAGCAGCACCCGCTGGAGGACGGCACTCTGCAGTTCACGGGCGGCGACCCGCCAGAGGTCGTCGCGCTCCTCACCGACACGAGCGTCGTCGTGTCCGCCTTTTCCGGCGAGTGGGAGTCCGCGTTCAAGTTCACGGCGAAGCCGCGCCGCATGGGCCTCGTGAAGTGGCGGCGATTACCGGAGAACGCGCTCCTCGCGGCGCTCTCGGCGCTGGTCAAGGGCGCGCGCGAAGCGCGCCTCGCGTCGTTTCAGACCTGCCAGTACTGCGGGCAGCGGACGGCGCCCGAGTGGCTGCACGACACCGGCGTGTGTCAGGCGTGCTCCGATCGTCACAGCGGCGCGATTCATTGATCGTCCGGCCCGCCCGGCGCGTACCATAAGCGCGTGCCGTCTCTCCTGCTCGCCGAGTGGGCCGTCGCCGCGCTCGTGATGGCGCTGCTCTGGTTCTGGCACCTGCGGACCCGCAACGCGCGCATCGCCGCCGCGGCCCTCACCGGCCTCATCGCCGCCTTCGCCATTGCCGACGCGCGCCTCGGCCGCGGTTTCGGCCCGCGGCGCGCCGCCATCGCGTTCATGATGGGATCCTGGGGCCTGAGGCTGATGGTGCATCTGTTGTACGTCCGCGTGTTCGGCCGGCAGGAGTCCGGATGGCCCGTCGCGTTCCGCGCGCGGTGGGGGGAGCGTGCCAACGCCGAGTTCTTCTGGTCGTTTCAGGCGCTCGCTGCCATCGCGGCTCTCGGCTCCGTGCCCGCGCTCGTCGCGTCGATGCACGGCGCGCCGGATTTCTCGACCGTCGAAATGATTGCGTCTGGACTCTGGATCGTGGCGTTCGCCGCCGAGACGACAGCGGATCGCCAGTTGCTGCGATTCACGATGGACGTCGCGGACGAGGGACGCGCGTACCGTGCGGGACTCTGGCGCTATTTGCGCCATCCAGACTACTGGTGCGAAGGTCTGACGTGGGCGGCGTTCGCGCTCTTCGCGTTCGCGCCTCAGTTGACGACGAGCGTGTTCGATCCGTGACTGCGGAGATAGCGCCGCGCGTTTTGATACTCGGGACACGCGTGCGCGACGAGCTTCCAGAACTTCGGCGAGTGATCCAGGCGCTTCAAGTGCATCAACTCGTGGATCAGCACGTAGTCACGCACCCACGCCGGCATCGTGACGAGCCGCCAGTTCACGCAGATGTGACCCTTCGGCGAGCATGAGCCCCACCGCCACTTCTGATTCCGCACGCTGACCCGCGACACCGTCAGCCCGTGCTCCACCGCCAGCTCCAGCAGCCGTGCCGGCAGTTCGCGCGCAGCGCGCGTGCGGAACGCCCGCTCGACCTCCGGCGCAAGCGGCGCCCGCCGCGGCTTCAATCGATCGAGCTCCGCCCGCCGCTGCTGCGTCTCGATCCACGCGCGCTGGTCTTCAGCAAATGCCCTCGCGTCGCGTTTCGAACCCCAGCGAGGAACCGTCACGCGCACCGTCCCGTCGTCGGCCACGCGGATCACGTAACGGCGGGCGCGGGGATGGCGGACGAACACGGGGTTCAGGGTACCGGGCACCGGGTTCAGGGCTCGTAGTTCGGGGTTCGCGGTTCGTGGGGCGGGATTCGGCGCGCCGCTATCGAACGGCAGCATTGCCTGGGCAGCGAGCCGGCGTAAGCGATTCACAAGTCTCGGAAATGACAAGCCGTTGCAACTCCGTGGAATCGCGATGCCAGAATCGACTTAAGACTTTTCCGGTCAGAATACCCGAACTCCAATGTGGATCGTACGCGTTGCGCTGAATCGTCCGTACACGTTTGTCGTGCTGGCCCTGCTGATTCTGGGCATCGGGCCGCTGACGATCGCCCGGACGCCGACCGACATCTTCCCGAGCATCGACATCCCCGTCGTCGTCAGCCTCTTTCAGTACGGCGGCCTCTCGGCGCAGGAGATGTCGGACCGGATCATCTCCAACTACGAGCGCTCGCTCACGACCGCGGTCAACGACATCGAGCACATCGAGTCGGTGAACCTGCGCGGCGTCTCGGTCGTGAAGATCTTCCTGCAGCCGGGCGCGAAAGTCGATCTCGCGGTCGCGCAGACGACGGCGGTCTCGCAGGCGATGCTGCGGCAGGCGCCGGTCGGCACGCAGCCGCCGTTCATCCTCACGTATAACGCCTCGAGCGTTCCGATCATCCAGTTGGCGCTGTCCGGACGCGGTCTGTCCGAGCAACAGCTCTTCGACCTCGGCGTGAACTTCCTCCGCCCGCAGCTCGCGACGGTGAGCGGCGCGGCCCTGCCGTGGCCGTACGGGGGCAAGCAGCCGCAAATCCAGGTCGACCTCGATCCGTCGGCGCTGCAATCGAAAGGCCTCTCGCCGGCGGACGTGGTCAGCGCGATCAGCCAGCAGAATCTGATCCTCCCGTCCGGCACGTCCAAGATCGGCGGCTTCGAGTACGACGTCGATCTGAACGCCAGCCCGCAGACCGTCGACGAGCTGAACGACCTGCCGATCAAATCGGTGCACGGGACGCCGATCTACGTCCACGACGTCGCGCACGTGCGCAACGGCTACCCGCCGCAGACCAACATCGCGCGCGTCGACGGCCAGCGGGCGGCGCTGACCGCCGCAGACCAACATCGCGCGCGTGCTGCCGAGCCTGCCGCCCAACCTCGAGGTCAGGCCGCTCGCCGATCAGTCGCTGTTCGTCAGAGCGTCGATTGAGGGGGTGCTGCGCGAAGCCGTCGTCGCCGCGTGCCTCACGGCGCTGATGATCCTGATCTTCCTCGGCAGCTGGCGCAGCACGATCATCATCGCCGTCTCGATCCCGCTGTCGATTCTCACGTCGATCATCGTGCTCAGCGCGCTCGGCGAGACGATCAACATCATGACGCTCGGGGGCCTGGCGCTCGCCGTCGGCATTCTGGTCGACGATGCGACGGTCGCCATCGAGAACATCAACACGCAGCTCGAATCCGGGAAGGATCTGGAGCCGGCCATCCTCGACGGATCGCAGCAGATCGCGATTCCGGCGTTCGTTTCGACGATCTGCATCTGCATCGTGTTCGTCCCGATGTTCTTTCTCACGGGCGTCGCGCGCTATCTCTTCGTCCCGATGGCCGAGGCCGTCGTGTTCGCGATGCTCGCGTCCTACGCGCTGTCGCGGACGCTCGTGCCGACGATGGCGAAGTATCTCCTGCACGCCCACGAGGAGTGCCAGCACGGCGCGGCATTTCATCCAGGCAGCCGCAATCCGTTCGTCCTGCTGCAGCGCTGGATCGACGGCGGCTTCATGCGGCTGCGCGACGCGTACCGCCGCGCGCTGCAAGCAGCGGTCGATCGACGCGCGGCTTTCGCGTTCCTGTTCCTCGCCGGCTGCGTTGCGTCGCTCGGACTCGTCCGTTGGGTGGGCGAAGACTTCTTCCCGACGGTCGACAGCGGCCAGTTCAAGCTGCACCTGCGCGCGCCCACCGGCACCCGCATCGAAGAGACGGCCGCGCTCTGCGATCACGTGCAGGACACGATCCGCCGCGTGATTCCCGGCAACGAGATCGTCAGCGTGATCGACAACATCGGCCTGCCCTACAGCGGCATCAACATCGCGTACACGAATTCCGCGCCAATCGGATCGTCGGACGCGGACATCCTCGTTGCGCTCACGCCGAATCACCAGCCGACCGAGCGCTATATTCACGACCTGCGCCGGCGGCTCGTCGCGGAGTATCCCGGCGTTCAGTTCTCCTTCATCGCCGCGGACATCGTCACGCAGATTCTGAACTTCGGGCTGCCGGCGCCGATCGACGTCCAGGTCGTCGGCCGCGATCTCGAGGCGAACCGCCACTTCGCCGCGGCGCTCGTCACGCGCCTCGCGCAGATTCCGGGCATGGTCGACCTGCGCGTCCACCAGACGTTCAACCAGCCGCTGCTGCACCTCGACGTCGATCGGACGCGCGCGGCGGACACCGGCTTCACACAGCGCGACGTCGCCAACAACCTGCTGATTTCACTCTCGGGCAGCGCCCAGACAACACCGACGTTCTGGCTGAACCCGGCGACGGGCGTCAGCTATTTCATCGCGACGCAGACGCCGCAGTACAAGATCGACTCGATTGAGGGCATCGGCGGCATCCCGATCCAGGGATCGGCGCCGGGCGCGAAGCCGCAGCTGCTCGAGTCGCTCGCGTCGGTCAGCCGCGAAGCGCACATGGCGGTCGTCACGCATTTCAACGTGCAGCCGGTCATCGACATTTTCGGCGCCGTGCAGGGGCGCGACCTCGGCGGCGTGGCGCGCGAGATGACGCCGATTCTCGACGAGTCGAGGGCGCGGCTGCCGCGCGGATCGCAGCTCGTCGTCCGCGGCCAGGTGGAGACGATGCAGTCGTCGTTCGTCGGGCTGGTGGCCGGCATCGGCCTCGCGATCGTTCTCGTGTATCTGTTGATCGTCGTGAATTTCCAATCCTGGCTGGATCCGTTCATCATCATCTCGGCATCGCCGGCCGCGATCGCCGGGATCGTCTGGATCCTGTTCCTCACGCACACCACGATCAACGTGCCGTCGCTCACCGGCGCCATCATGTGCATGGGCGTCGCGACGGCGAACAGCATTCTCGTCGTCAGCTTCGCGAAGGAGCAGCTGCGCGACGGTCGCGCGCCGGCGGACGCCGCGGTCGACGCCGGGTTCACGCGCTTCCGGCCGGTGCTGATGACCGCGCTTGCCATGATCATCGGCATGGTGCCGATGGCGCTCGGCTTCGGTGAAGGCGGCGAGCAGAATGCGCCGCTCGGCCGCGCCGTCATCGGTGGCCTGATTTTTGCGACAATTGCCACGCTTATGTTCGTGCCTGTCGTGTTCAGCATCGTCCACCGGCACCATGGCAAAAAGGCCGCGGTACCGCCGGACGCTGCGGGAGTAGCCCATGTCGCCTGAGCCCACCTCCGTATCCCCGAAAGCCCCACGACGGGGGCTCATGATCGCGGGCATCGTCGGCGGCATGGCTCTGGTCCTGGTCGTGGTGAACGGGATCTGGAGCCCCAGGAGATCACGCTGCCGGGCACGATGATGGCCTTCACGGACGCGCCGATCTACGCGCGGACCAACGGGTATCTCAAGCGCTGGTTCGCCGACATCGGCACGCATGTGAAGGCCGGACAGCAGCTCGCCGAAATCGACGCGCCCGAGCTCGATCAGCAGCTGCTGCAGGCGCGCGCCGACCTCAACACCGCGCAGGCCAACGCGAGGCTCGCCCAAACGACGGCCGAGCGGTACCGCGACCTTATCAAGAGCGACTCCGTATCGCGGCAGGATCTCGACAACGCCAACGGGGGTCTGGAGGCGCGCGAGGCGGCCGTGGAGTCCGCGCGGGCCAACGTCCGGCGCCTCGAGCAGCTTCAGGCGTTCCGCCGCATCGAGGCGCCTTTCGACGGCGTCGTCACGGCGCGCAATACCGACATCGGCGCGCTGATCGATTCGGGCAGCAACGCCCGCGAGCTCTTTCACGTCGCCAACGTGTCCCGGTTGCGCGTGTTCATCAACGTGCCGCAGGTGTACTCACGGGCGGCCCGCGCCGGGCTGAAGGCGGACGTGACGCTCAAAGAATTTCCCGGCCGCCGCTTCACGGGCACCGTCGCGCGCACGTCGAACGCGATCGACGTCGCCTCGCGGACGCTGCTCACCGAAATCGACGTCGACAACGCGAAAGGCGAGCTGCTGCCGGGATCGTACGCCGACGTGCATATCGCGCTTCCAGCGCCTGCCGCGACGCTGAAGCTGCCGGTCGACGCGCTCATTTTCAAGACCGACGGCCTGCAGGTGGCTATCGTCGGCGCCGGAAACCAAATCGCGCTCGTGACGGTGACGGCGGGCC
>WNFM01106417.1_pt1 | contig 12151 bp, 8 predicted proteins | sample 5400271 | NCBI WGS metagenome assembly WNFM01 (sample SAMN13153352, study PRJNA577476) | soil metagenome | isolation source: 60 cm saprolite on Douglas fir-dominated hillslope | place: USA:California | collected 2013-09-17 | reverse complement strand
GTGGCAGGCCAATCACGGCTCCGGCTTTGTCGACATCGCGGGCGCCACCGGCCTGAGCTATGTGGTGAAGGAAGGGGATGAAGGCGCCCAGCTGCAGCTTGTCGCGACCTCGACCGACAGCGACGGCAGCGGCACCACGGCGACCAGCGCAGCGACCGGGACGGTCACCGATCCGGCGCCGACATTATCGATAGCATTGAGCGGCACAGCCCAGCAGGGGCGCATTCTGACGGCGATTGCCGTAGCCAGTAGTGGCGATGCCGTTATTAGCTACCAATGGCAACTCCTGAACGGTGCGACCTGGACGAACATCACGGGCGCTACCGCTTCGACCTATCTGGTGACCGAGGCCAATGAAGGCCATCAGATCCGCGTCATCACAACTTCGTCGGATGCTGATGGTGGTAGCGCCTCTGCGACGAGCGCGGCTACAGCGCCCGTTATAGACGTCACTCCGACGCTGTCTGTGACCGTCAGTGGCATAGCCCAGCAGGGCCGGATTTTGACGGCGATTCCGAAAGTGATCAGCGATGGCGACGGCGGCAGGACGATATATCAGTGGCAGGAGTTTGTTGGATCGAATTGGGTCAACATCACCGGTGCCACGCATAGGACTTACAGAGCCACCGAGGCCGACGAAGGCCACATGCTCAGGGTGCTGGCAACCTTCACGGACGATACCGGGCAAAGGGTGTCCGCGGCGAGTGCTGCAACCGGGCCGGTGATCGACATCAAGTCGACGGTGTCGGTTTCGGTCAGCGGCAGGGCGCAGGAGGGACAGACCCTGACGGCCCATGTCCGGGTGACCGGAGATGCGGATGGCGGTGCCACTGCCTATCAATGGCAGCGGCTTGTCGGAGCGACCTGGACCAACATCGCCGGTGCCGCGCATTCGACCTATAGGGCCACCGAGGCCGACGAAGGCCACAAGCTCCGGGTGCTGGCGACCTACACGAACGATACCGGGCAAAAGGCGTCCGCGGCGAGCGCTGCAACCGGATTTGTGATCGACATTCTCCCGACCCTGTCGGTCTCGGTCAGTGGCACCGCGCGGGAGGGACAAATCCTCATGGCGACCGCGCACGCCAACGACGCCGACGTCGTCATGCGTTACCAGTGGCAACAGCTCATCGGCGGGACCTGGACCAATATTTCGGGAGCGACGGCGGCATCCTATGCGGTCACCGAGGTGAACGAGGGGCGCCGGCTCCGGGTGGTTGCAACGTCGTCAGATAGCGACGGATTTGGTGCGTCGGCGACGAGCGCCGCAACTGCTTCGGTGTCGGATCCAGCGCCTACGCTGACAATCACGAATCCTGCATTGTTCGTGGCTGCGGGCGGGTCGGTGTCGCTGCCAATCGGGGTCTCTGGATTCGATTCCGACGACAAAGTATCGGTGAAAATTGCCGGTCTTCCCGTCTTCGAGACGATCACTGATGCGCTCGATAACAGGACGTTCAGCGGCAGCTCCGTGACCCTCACCGCGGCGGAGGTCAATAGCGGACTGACCCTGCATTCGACTTACGCCGGCAGCGGTCAGCCGGTGAACATATTGACGGTGACCGCGACCAATACGACAGTTGGGGAATCGGCAACATCGTCGGCCAAGACCATCACCGTGACGGATCCGCCGACCGCATCGCGCGCGGATCCGAACGTCCAGCCGGTGAATACGTTACTGTGGGCAATCGTAACATCGCCGCTGGGCGCTGGCTCGCCAACATTCACCGCCCGCAACCAGAGCCCGGCTGTCACGGTCGGCCTGACCCCGACACCAAACAATATCCCGACCAACAACATCACATATGCGGTCGGCGACGGGCGCACCGCAACTCTCGGAAAGGCGACCGTCCGGCTGTCCGGGCGGGGCGCCGGTGCGGAATTTGTCGATCAGCTGGCCGCCGTTACGGTCGCTCGCAATGGACATGCCGTTCATGCAGCGCCCGAATTGCCGGGCGCCGGCCGAGATGCAGGGACAAGCGGCCCCGGCGTCAGCGAGCCGGCAACCGCACAGTCGGCGGATGACCAAAGAGCTGCGTCGAGCGATACGCCGATCATGGTCGCCTCGGTCGCGGCCGGCCCGATCGGCGAGCAGGCTCGGATATCCGCGATGGTCGGGCCGGCGCTGAATGCACGCGATCTTGCGGCAGCTCTCTTTTTCGGGGGAGTGGCGATGCCCCGCCGGACGATGGAGCGCGCTGAGACGCATAAGACCGTGAAGGGCGCGACCAAGCCGCGGCGCCCGCGCATCGTGACCTTCGATCTTGCGGATGACCGGTTTGACGGGCCTGCAGGCTCGATGGCGGATGTCGCCGATTTGCCGCCCATGATCGAGACCGACGGCGAGGGCGTCGAGTGGACCGTCGTGTGACATGCAGGCGGACGGCCATTATACTTGGAAGTATCCTAGCAGGCGGCATTCGCATATTCACGCTGCGAGCGGCCCCTGCGCCACTTGAACATGCTTTGGAGGTGAGATGACATCGGAACGCAAAAAGCCGGCGCAGGGCGAGGGTCCCGCCGCCACCGGTGAGGCCGCAAGCGAGCCGGTCCCGAACAAGACGGTGGTCTGGGACGACAAGGAGATGCGGACAAGCTACGCTAACGTCATCAATGTGCTCTGCACGCGGGAGGAGTTCTCGCTGTTCTTCGGAACCAACCAGACTTGGAACTTGGCGGAATCTCCCGGGCTCGAGGTCAATCTGGGCAGTAGGATCCTGTTGACACCCTACGCCGCCAAGCGATTGCAACTGCTGCTGACCGATCGGCTGGCGGAGTACGAAAAGCGATTTGGACCGTTCAACCTGACGGGGTGATCCGCGGGGCGAAATCGCCCTGAAAGTCCATTTCGTGCTCACAGTTGGGCCTGCGCGGCGGCGTATACGCGTCCGTTATTTTGATCTAGCGTGTTAAACTAGGCGGCTCAGGGGCCCGGTTCGCTTCTGTCGCGCCGGTGCCGAGAGGATCGAGTGCGTGCAGCAGCAGGCCATCATTGAGGCATCGCCAGCGAGCCGAGAGCGCGCGAGCAGCACGGCAGACGAAGGCGCGGCCTGGAAGAATCTCGGCGAGGCGAAGACGGTCGAGGCCTTCGGACAGGCTTGGATCACTCTCGTCTGCCGAACCTTCGCGGGCCTGCGCCGGGCTGCCCTCCTGCTCGACCATCCCGACCACGCTCGGTTCGAGCCGATCGCCCACTGGGCAACCGACGCGGCGACCGATGACATCAAGGTGTTCGTCACGACCCTGGAGCCGCTCATTGCGGTCGCGATCGAGCGGCGCCGGCCTGCTCTAGAGGGCGTCGCAGACGGCGACCAAGAGCCGGCCTCCGAGCGGACCCTTCTCGGCTTCCCGCTGATCTTCGCCGGGGATCTTCACGGGGTCGTCCTCATCGAGGCCGTGCCGCAGGATACGCTCTCGGCACGCCGGATGGTCCGGCACATCGAGTGGAGCTCCGGCTGGGTGGAAGCCTTTATGCGCCGGACGATGCAACAGCAGAGCTCGAGCCTCGGCGACAAGGCCACATTCTTGGTTCAGTCGGTCGAGACGGTCATTGCGGAGCGGCGACATGTGGATGCGGCGCGCGCGTTCATCGGGATCCTGACGCATCGCTTCGGCTGCTCCCACGGGGCCGTGGGCGAGAACCGGCGCAAACGCATGCGTCTCGTTGCGCTCAGCCAGACCGCCTTGTTCGATCGCAAGTCCCGCCTTTCCAAGGCGTTCGAGGCCGCAGGCGATGAAGCCGCCGACCAGGCGACCGCGCTCGTGGCGCCGGGGGCGGGGGACGGCGCCTTCGTGCTCGTCGCACAGTCCGCGCTGTCGCATGCCCTGGACGATGCGTATGTCCTTACGGTGCCCTTGGTGGTGCGGGCGGACGTGGTCGGCGCTGTGACCCTGGTTCGCCGAGCGTCGGCATTCGCCCAGGAGGAGATCGATCTCATTGACGCGCTCTGTGCCGCCGTTGCCCCGATTCTGCTGGACAAGGCGGCGACCGATCGCGCCCTCCCGATGATTGCCTACGATCGGGCGCGCGAATTCCTGGAAAAGCTGATCGGGCCGCGGCATCTCGGGCTGAAGCTCGGCGCGGCGGCATTTCTGGCCGCGGCCGGCTTCCTGGTGGTCGCGAAGGACGAGTATCGCATCCGGGCCCGTGCCGAAGTGCAAGGCGAAGTGCGACGCATTCTCCCGGCCCCTTTCGAGGGCTACATCAAATCGCAATCCGCCCGCGCCGGCGACGTCGTGCAGGAGGGAACCGTCATTGCCGAGCTCCAGGACAACGACTTGGTCCTCGACCGGCTGCGGCACCTGTCGCAGAAACGCCAATACCAGTTCGAGCGCGACAAGGCTCTCGCCAAGCGCGACCTCGCCCAGATCAATATCGCACAAGCCCAGATCGATCAGGCCGACGCGGATATCGAGCTCGCCGACCAGATGCTCTCGCGCGCGCAGATCAAGGTTCCATTCGACAGCGTGGTGGTTAGTGGCGACTTGAGCCAATCGGTCGGGCGGCCGGTATCGCGCGGCGACGTGCTGTTCGAGATCGCGCCGCTCGATCGCTATCGCGTGACGCTCGTCGTGCCCGAGACCGACATCCGCCTGGTGGAGCTTGGGCAAAAGGGCGAGCTGTTGCTGTCCGCTTTCCCCGACCAGACCATTCCGTTCGAGATCAAGTCGATCACGCCGATTTCGCGCGCAAGCGACGGCGTAAACGGCTTCGAGGTGATTGGCGGCTTGCTCGGCCGGAACGAGCGGATCCGGCCGGCCATGGAAGGGCTCGCCAAGATCGACGCCGGCGAGCGCTCGTTGTTCTGGATCTGGACGCACGCATTCGCGTCCTGGCTGCGGATCAAGATCTGGAGCCTGGTGCCGTGACGGCGGAACGTGGCGCATGAATTCCCGGCAGTCGATCTATTCGCCGCTGTGGCACCGGGTGGAAGGGCTCTGTCCGCGCCTGCGGCCACAGACATTGGTCGAGCGTCACGTGGTTCGCGGCGAGGTTTGGTACGTGGCCAAGGATCGCTTCGGGGCACACTCCTACCGATTCTCGCCCGCTGTATATGCGGTCTTGATGCGGATGGACGGCGTCCGATCGCTCGATCAGATCTGGCACGAGACCGTCGCGCAGTTCGGCGAAAATGCGCCCGCGCAAGACCAGATCATTTCGGTGGTCTCCCAGCTTTACGCCGCCGAACTCGTGGATTCCGACCGACCGGTCGACCACGGCGAGCTCGCCGCGCGCGCCGCCACCCATTCTCGTCGCATGGTGGCGCAGCGCTTCCAGAATCCGATGTTCCTGCGTTTGCCGCTCGCCGATCCAGACCGGTTTCTCGAGGCCACCGTGCACCTCGTGCGGCCCTTCTGCGGCCTGTTGGGCGCGTGCCTGTGGCTCACGGGCGTCATTTGGTTCGTAGCCGAGGCGGCATTGCATTGGGGCGCGCTGTCGAGTGACGTCGGCGACCGGCTGCTGGCCACGGACAATCTGGTGACGCTGCTTCTCGTCTTTCCAGTCCTGAAAATCCTTCACGAGCTCGGCCATGCCTATGCCGTCAAGCTCGCTGGTCACGAGGTGCACGAAATCGGCATCATGATCCTGACCTTCATGCCGGCCCCCTACGTGGACGCATCGGCTGCCGCCGTCGTGCCCAACAAATGGCGCCGGGCCATGATCGGCGCAGCCGGAATGGTGGTCGAGCTCGCCGTGGCAGTCGGCGCCATGGCGGTCTGGCTGAGCGCGCAACCTGGCCTCGTCCGCTCGATCGCCTACGACACGATGCTGATCGCCAGCGTCTCGACCCTCGTCTTCAACGGCAACCCGCTGTTGCGCTTCGATGCCTACTACATCATGTCCGACCTGCTCGAGCTGCCGAATCTCGCCGGCCGCGCGCAGCGCTACTACGCGTATTTGGCGCAGCGATACTTGTTCGGACTGATGGCTGCGCCGAACCCCGCGGCAACCCGCGGCGAGCGTGCATGGTTTCTGCTCTATGCTCCCGCCTCGCTCGTCTATCGTTTGATCGTCGTTACCGGCATTATTCTATTCATCGGACCGCGCTACTTTTTTATCGGCGTCGCGATGGTCGTCTGGCTGGTCGCGGCGACGTTCCTGTGGCCGGCCTTCAAGATTCTGCGCTTCGTGCTCGTCGCGCCGCCGCTTGCCGAAGCGCGCTTGCGCGCGATGGCGGCCACCGCGACTGTGGCAGCGCTGTGCTGGGTCGGTGTCGGTCTGGTGCCGATCCCCTACGGAACGGTCGCCCGCGGCGTCGTGTGGATTCCCGAAGAGGTCAGGATCGTGGCCGAGACGGCAGGTCGCTGTGTCCGCTTCGCCGCTGAGCCTGGAACCCGCGTCGAGCCCGGGGACGTCCTGGTCGAGCTCGATGATCCCTATATCGCCAGCCGCCGGCGCAATCAGGAAGGCCGCCTGGCGGAGCTCGAGGCTCGCTTGACGGCGGCGGAGCCGACCTCACCGTTCGATACCCAGGTGATCCGTCGCCAGGTCGACTTCGCCCGCGACGAGCTTGCCGAGTTCGCGCGACGAGCGCGCGCCTTGACGGTCAGAAGCGAGCAAGCCGGAATCTTCGTTGTTCCGAACTACGCCGACCTCGTCGAGAGCCACGTAAAGCAGGGGCAGGTGTTGGGTTATGTCATGACCGACCGCGCCCCGGTCATCCGCGCCACCATCCCGGAGGCAGAGATCGAGCCCGTGCGCACCGGAACCCACGCGGTTTCGGTTCGCCTCGATGGCGCGCCGACCACGCCGATCGAGACCGGCCGCATCGTTCGAGAATTCCCCGAAGCCACCAGGCGCCTGCCGCATCCGGCCTTGGCGTCGGCCAACGGCGGTCCATTCACGGTCGATCCGTCGGCCAAGGAGCAGAACGTTTCGCTGCTCCCCTTCTTCGAAATTGACATCGCTGTACCGGCGGACTTGGTGCGAGATCACTGGGGGGAGCGGGCATGGGTCCGGTTCGACCACGGCGCAGAACCGTTGCTGGGACGACTGTGGCGAGCGACCCGACAGGTGTTCCTGGAGCATTTCCATGTCTGAGCTTGTCGGTCTCGCCCCGATCGCCCCGCCACGTGCCTTTGTGGCCACGGTCCGGCGGGCGGACCACGTTCCAATCGATTCCTGGTCCGCTTGGCTCGGCAGTCGTGCGGCGCTGGCCGGCATCGGGTTGCGTACCGCCAGGGCGCTCGAACAGGGTTCCGCTGCCGGGAAGGTGGCGCAGGACCTGCGCCCGATGTCGGCGGCGGGACTCGCGGATCGACGTCGCGAAATATCGCAAGCCTTGCGTCGTTGCGGCCTGAGCGGCGACGCGGTCGTCGAGGGCCTGGCGCTCGCCAGCGAGATCTCGCGACGGGTGCTCCGGATGACGCCCTTCGAGCCGCAGATCGCCGCCGCCGCCAGCCTGATCCGTGGCGAGGCCGTTGAGATGGACACCGGCGAGGGAAAGACGCTGACCGGCTTCCTGGCGGCTGCGGTTTACGCGCTGGCCGGCCGCGCTGTCCATGTCGTGACGACAAACGACTATCTGGCCCAGCGCGACGCCGAATTTCTCGGACCCGCGCTGGCACAGCTCGGGCTGGGCTGGGGCCTCGTGGTCGGCGGCGTATTGGCCGACGCCCGTCGCGACGCCTATCGCCAGGATGTCACCTTCGTGTCGAACAAGGAGGTCGCGTTCGACTACCTGCGCGATCAATTGCTGCGGGATCCGACCGCGACCGACCCCAACCTCTCGGCCAAGCTCGCGCGCGTTCTCGGCGGCCCGAAGGGTCGTGGGACGCCGCTGCAGCGCGCGCTCGACGTTGCGATTGTCGACGAGATCGACAGCGTCCTCATCGACGAGGCCGGCACGCCGCTGATCATCTCGGCGATCCAGGACGGCGATATCGATCCCGCGACGGCGGTGCTCGCGCTCGAATTGTCCGAGAGCTTCGTCGCCGGTCGTGATTTCAAGACCGACCCCCATGGGCTCCTCCCGTCGCTGACCGGCAGCGGTGCCCGGCTGATGGAGACTTTTGCCGCCGGACGCGGAGGGCCATGGCGCATCCGGCTGCGCCGCGAAGAGATGGTCCGCGCCGCGATCGCGGCCCGCCATGCGTTGCACCGGGATCGCGACTATCTGATCCGGGACGGCAAGCTCGTCCTCATCGACCAGCACAGCGGCCGCACCATGCCGGATCGCCACTGGGGGCATGACCTGCACATCATGATCGAGACCAAGGAAGGCTGCACCCCGACCGGTCAGCGCAAGGCGGTCGCCAGTGTCAGCTTTCAGCGTTTTTTCCGGGGTTACGCTCGATTGGCCGGCATGAGCGGCACCGTGCGCGAGATCGCCGCAGAGCTCGCGGCCGTCTATGGATTGCCGATGACACGCATACCCCGCCGCTTGCCGCTGCGCCGCCGTCACGACGGCAGGCAGGTGTTCGCGGATCGCGACCGGCTCTGGAGCGCGGTGACGTCGAAGGTCGCGGAGCTGCATGCCGCGGACCGGCCGGTTCTCGTGGCGGTCAAGTCGGTCGGCGAGGCCGCGCGCGCGAGCGATGCGCTTGCGGCGCGGGGAATTCCGCACGAGTTGCTGAGTGCCGCCCATGACGCGACCGAGGCCGCCATCGTGGCGCGCGCCGGGCTCATGGGCGCCGTCACGGTCGTCACCAACATGGCGGGTCGCGGTACCGATATCCGTCTCGGGCCGGGCGTCGCCGATCTCGGCGGCCTGGTGGCCATCATCTGCGAGCGACACGCCTCGCGCCGCGTGGATCGCCAGCTCATGGGCCGCGTCGCACGGCAGGGCGATCCGGGCGAAGTCTTGGAATTCCTGTCGCTCGAGGATTCTTTGCTCGAACCGATTGCGCGACCTTGGCGCCGAGCGCTCGGCTCGCCATCGATCGCACAGATGGCTGCCGGGCCGGCGTTCGCACACATGCAGGCCCGGTCCGAGCGGGTGCAGGCGCGGCGGCGAATGGATCTCGTCCGGCGCGATGAGCAGCTCGCAAAGATGCTGGCCTTCGCGGGCGGGCTCGATTGAAAGGGAGCAAACGTGGGCATCGCAAAGCGACGTGTGAATATTCTTCTGTTCATTCTGGCATTGGCCGGTCCAGTGCACATCCCATTCGCGTCGGCGACTGAGGACCTCGATGCTCTCACCAAACGTACGTCGTGCCTTATCGAGGCCAATTCCGTCATCAAGCTCTCCAGCCAAAGCCAGGGCATTCTCGCCAAGGTCAATGTCCGCCGCGGCGACGCGATCCAGGCCCAAACGATCGTTGCCGAGCTCGAGTCGGCCGTGGAGCGGGCCATGCTGCATGCCGCGCAACTCAAGGCGCAGACCGACGCAACCGTGAAATCGAAGGCCGCCGAGCTTGCGTTCGCCGAGCAGCGCCTGGCCCGGCAGCAGCAGCTTATCGACAAGGGCGTCTCGTCGGCGACGCCTCAGACGTTCGAGGAAGCCCAAACCAGGGTCGCGGTCACCCGCTCGGAGCTGCTGCAGGCAGAGCTCGATCGCAGTCTTTCCGCCATCGACGTGGAGCGTCTCGATGCCATTCTGGAGCGACGGTTGCTGCGCTCGCCGGTCGATGGCGTGGTGGCGGCGGTCGACATGCATCCGGGCGAATATGCGGATTCGGCCACCATCGTCGCCACCATTGCGGAGAGCCAACCGCTCAAGGTCGAGGTTTATCTTCCGACAGCGGCCTATCCGGTGGTCCGGGTGGGCATGCATGCCGAAATTCGGCCGCAGGAGCCGATCGGTGGAGCTTATGTGGCCGAGGTCGCCAGCAAGGACGCGCAGATCGACGCCGCGAGTGGCCTGTTTCAGATTCAATTGCGTTTGCAGAATCCCGGCAACGTCATCCCGGCGGGGCTGCGATGCTCGATCAAATTCCTGCGCGAAGATCAGGCGGGGGCGTCGAATCGATGAGCATTCGACGACAGGGTCTGATTGCCACGCCATGAACGTACTTTTTGTCCATAACAATTTTCCGGCCCAGTTCCGGCACGTCGCGCGCGCGCTGTCTCTCGATCAGGAGGTGCAGGTGGCCGCGATCGGTTCGCCGACCGCCCAAGCGATGCCGAACGTCAAGCTGATGAAATACCCGCCGCTGCGGGCAGATGTGACACAGACGCACCCGTTTGCGCGGCGGCTTGATCTGGAGTGTCGGCGCGCCGATCAGGTGTTCGCGGCCGCGACTTCACTGGTTTCAACCGGATTCACGCCCGATGTGATCGTGGCTCATCCAGGGTGGGGCGAAACCCTGCCGCTGCGCGCCGCGTTCCCCGACCCGCGCATCCTGCTCTACTGCGAATTCTTCTATGGTGCGCAAGGCCGGGACGTGGACTTCGATCCCGAATTTCCCGCCATGAGCCAGCATGAGCAAGTCGGGCTCAATGCCAAGAACGCCGCCACCCTGCTCGGGTTGATCGATGCCGATGCGGGCATTTCCCCGACGCCATGGCAGCGATCGACCTATCCGGTCGAATTCCAGAGCAAGATCAAGGTTCTTCATGAAGGCGTTGATGTCGACGTCGCGCGACCCAATCCACACGCGATGTTGCGGCTTGCGGACGGAAGCACATTCACCAGCGCCGACGAGCTCGTCACCTATTCGGTGCGAAGCCTGGAACCCCTTCGGGGGTTGCACGTCTTCATGCGTGCCATCCCAAAAATTCTTGCCGAAAGACCAAATGCTCAGATCCTGATCATCGGCGACGAGGTCAAGGTTCCCTACGGACTAAGGCCCCCCGAGGGCCGAACCTGGAAGGCGCACTACTATCAAGAGATCGAAGAAAAGATCGACACACGGCGCGCTCATTTTACCGGCCCGCTGGCGTATCACGACTTCCTGAGTGCCCTACAGATTTCGTCCGCGCACGTCTATCTCACCTATCCGTTCGTTCTGTCCTGGTCGCTCATCGAAGCCATGAGCAGCGGATGTCTGGTCATTGCCTCCGACACTTCGCCAGTTCGAGACGTGGTCAATTGCGAAAATGGGATCCTGTTTCCGTTCTTTGCGAGTGACCAATTGGCCGACCACGTCATCGATGCGCTCGCGCATCCGGATCGATACTCGCCGCTGCGATCCAAGGCGCGGGATGATGCTGTGAAGAAGTTCGACATGCGCCGCAAATGCGTTCCGGAATTCCTAGCCATGTTGGGACGAAAGCCCGTCGGTTCATGGCTGGCCGGCGCATAGAGATTGCGCCTTCCAAGGTCGGTGAGCGTGTCGATTTTGACGACCAAAGGCGCTGGTCGACAGGTCTTAGCGGGCACAAAACCCTCACGTTCGGAGGGCGATAATGCGCGCATTGTGACTTGCATGTGAACAAGCGTCAAGAGTGACCCCTCCACTGCTAAGTAACTCAATAGCTTAGCTCGCCAATCGGCGTCGGGACCCCACGCCGATTAACAAAAGTCCGCGACCTCGGCCTCGACCGCCTGGGCCAGCAGGGCAGGTGCCCCATTGCGCAAGACTTCGGTGAGTTGATCCTCGACGTTTCCTGGCTGAATCAGCTTGATGATGTTGCCATTGAGCACGGCATATCGCTCCTTCGATGGAGAAGTGGAGGCGTCAAGCACCCCCACGATATGCCGCCTTCCCGATTCACGCCGTCACCAAATTTGGCGATAGCTCCCTTCGCACCAGCGAAACGACAGTTAGCCCTTAGACCTTGCTTTAGTCGCTGCGTCATTGTGCTTCACCGCGGAGGAAGTTGTTGTCCCGACCAAAGTTTGTCCGTGGTCTAAGTAAGAAAACCCCTGAAATCGTGGATTTTCGACGCTGCGCGTCGGAAGCATGAGACCACGATGCCGACCATAGTAGGCCCGCGAACTTCTCGAAACCGCCAACGAGCCGCAACTGGCCAGCCGCGACAGCGCCGAGGCCGCCGGCGCGCAGGAATCCGGCCATTTGAACGGTGTATCTGCCGCTTGCAGCCGCCGGCATCGTGTGCCCTTAAGGTCAAACTGAGTATGTTAAAGCCGGAACGGAGTCCGGTACCGGTTCGCCCCGTCACGCAGACCAATCTCCAGGACCGCCCCTAGCAGTTCGGACGACACGCATAATCAGTCCGCTTTGCCTGGCAAGAACGGACATCGTGGGCTAGACCGGCCACGTCCGAAAAGTGCCATGAACAGACATGGCCTCAACCATCGCGTTA
>WNFM01344298.1_pt1 | contig 12152 bp, 13 predicted proteins | sample 5400271 | NCBI WGS metagenome assembly WNFM01 (sample SAMN13153352, study PRJNA577476) | soil metagenome | isolation source: 60 cm saprolite on Douglas fir-dominated hillslope | place: USA:California | collected 2013-09-17 | reverse complement strand
TGACCCTCAACGATACCCGCGAGCCTGCAAGGTGAACAGCTTCGCGTAGCGGCCGTCGGCCGCCATCAGCGATTCATGGCTGCCGCGTTCGACGATACGGCCTTCCTCGAGCACCAATATTTGGTCCGCCATGCGCACCGTCGAGAATCGATGTGAAATGACGATGGCTATGCGGTTTCGCGTCAGCTCGCGGAAGTGCTCGAACACCTCGGCCTCGGCCCCCGCGTCGATGGCGGCGGTCGGCTCGTCCAGCACGAGAATGTCCGCCTCATTGCGCATGAACGCGCGGGCCAGGGCGATTTTCTGCCATTGGCCGCCCGATAGCTCACGGCCGTCCTTGAACCATTTGCCCAATTGGGTGTGATAACCCGCCGGCAGCGCGTCGACGAATTCCGCGGCCAAGCCCTGGGCTGCGGCGCTCCGCCAGCGGCTCTCATCGTCGAAGGCGCGCACGTCGCCCGCACCGATATTCTCGCCGACCAGCATTTGGTACCGGGCAAAGTCCTGGAAGATGACGCCGATTCGCTGGCGCAACGTGGTCTCGTCCCATTCCTTAAGGTCGAGTCCATCCAGGAGGATTCGCCCCTGAGTGGGTTGGTAGAGCCGCGTCAGCAGCTTGATCAATGTGGTTTTGCCCGAGCCGTTTTGCCCGACCAGGGCCAGACTCTCTCCCGGCCGAACATGCAGATCGATTCCCGATAAGGCGGGGGTGGCGGCGCCGGGATAGATGAACTCGACGTTCTCGAAGCGGATGCCGTCGCCGGGACTCGGACCGCGCTTGGCCTCGCCGCCGGAGCGGCCGTTAGGCTGCTCCAAGTACTCGTAGAGATTCGACAAATAGAGGTTGTCCTCGTACAAGCCGCTGACCGCGGAGAGAGCGGCGCTCACGGCTGTCTGCCCCTGGCGAAACAGCATGAGATACATGGTCATTTGGCCCACAGTCATGGCGCCCAACACCGTCTCCGCGGCGATCCACGCGTATCCGCCATAGAGCGTTGCCGTGCCCAACAGTCCCAAGCCGAAGCCCCAGGCATCGCGGCGCAGAGTCAGGTCGCGGTCCTCGCGGTACAGGCGCGTGAAGATATCGCGGTAGCGATCCAGCAGGCGCGGTCCGAGCTCGAACAGTTTGACTTCCTTCGCGTTATCTTCGCGCGCCAGCACCGATTCCAAATAGATCTGCATACGCGCTTCGGGGGCGCGCCAGCGGAACAGGCGAAACGCCTCGCCGGAGAATTTCGCCTCCGCGACGAATGCCGGCAGTCCGGCGAGGACCAACAGCACCACGGCCCAGGGCGAGAAGCGGATGAGCAGGCCGCCGAAGGACACCAGCGAGATTGCATTCTGCAGGAGCCCGAATGTGCGCATCACCAGGCTCAGGGGACGGCTCGAGGCTTCGCGGCGGGCACGCGTCAACTTGTCGTAGAACTCGGAATCCTCGAATTGCGTCAAATCCAAGGTCAACGCCTTTTCCAAAATCATGACATTGACGCGCTGGCCCAATTGCGCGCGCAGCAACGACTGCGCGAGCGAGATCCCGCGTTGTGCCATGGACGTGGCGGCGACCAACAAGGCCTCGAGTCCCACATACTTCACCACGGGGGTGAGCAGCGTCGTGCCGGTGTGCCGATGCACATCGGCGGCATGGATGACCGCATCGACGATTTGCGCGCCGACGTAGGCGATCGCTGCCGGCAGCACTCCGGCGACCAGCGTGAGCAGGGCCAGCATGACGCTGAGCGCTCTGTTGGTGGTCCAGACGAGCGCCAGCGCGCGGCTGCTGTAGGCGAACACACCGAACAAGCCGCGTTGCGAGCCGCTTTGATCGCCCGGAGCGGCTTGGCCCAGGGGCGGCGAGCCGGCGTGATGGGGTGAAGGGTGTGCCGCCAAAATCTTGCTACTTCACCAAGCGCCAGGAGAACGGATAGCGGTACGGCGTGCCGTCGCTCACCCGGATCGCGGCGATGACGACCAACATGAGGTTCACCAGCCCCAAAATCCAAAGCAACACGAAGCCGATGAGCACGATGGCCAACAGGGCGAAGGCCATCCCCAACAGCCACACGGTGATCTGAAAATTCAAGGACTCCTTGGCTTGGGCGGCCACGAAGGGCATGGTGCCCCCCTTCGACCACAGGATGATCAAGGGACCCAAGATGGTGAACAGCACCAGGCTCCCGAACGGCAGAAAAATCAAACCGCCGCCGCCCAATACCCAGAGCAAACCGCAGAGATGCGCCGCCATCGCCCAGCCCCGTTCCTCACTGCTCACTACTTCGTTCATGTCGATTCCCTTATTGCAAGGAATGTGATCGGGCGCCGGTTAGTCTCCGCCTGCGGTCTATAATGCCCACATCCTGAGTGTCCGGTATGGCGGAGTAGTCGTGAAATTCAAGCCCTTGCTCGATCGTTGGAAGAAGGAGACGGCGCCGGCGCGAACGGCGAAGGAGTACGCGATTCGGCTGGAGCTGGATGACCTGCATGCCCTGGCTGAGTTGTTTCCGGGGCAGCCGCTCGAAGTGATCATTACCGACCTGCTGCATGCCGGTCTGGACGAAATTGCCGCCGCCATGCCGTATGAGCGGGGCCCCAAGGTCATTTCGCGCGACGATCAGGGCGATCCGCTCTACGAGGATATTGGCTTGACGCCGCGATTCGTCGAGCTCACCCGCCAGCTCAAGAAGAAACTCGAGGCGGAGGCGGGAAAATAGCGTGATGTGGGGCTCCGCTTGACGCTGCTCGCCCGGGAAGGCGATACTTCATTCATGTCGACCGCGCGCATCGTTCGCAAGGCTTGGTGGTGGCGCACTCCTTGAGGAGTGGGCGCTGGTCGGTCATTTAGTCTTTCGTCGGTATCCAGAACCCATCTCCGCTCGAAACCGGTGGTGGGTTTTTTATTGTCCGTGAGATCTGCAGTTGAATGAAGCCTCCTTTTGACATCGCGGCCGATCTCGATACGCCGGTGTCGGCCTATCTGAAGCTGGCGCCCTTTCGCCCGCGATTCTTGCTGGAAAGCGTCGAGGGGGGCGAGCGGCTGGCGCGTTATTCCTTCATCGGATTCGGCGATTGTCTGGAAGTGCGCCTCGACGCCGCCGGACTCAACATCGGCGGCGTGCATTCCCGCAGACCCGGATCCAGGCACGAGTTGTTGGATGCATTGCGCGGTGCCCTCACTCGAGCGCCGCAGCCGCAGCCCGAGATACCAGGGGTGCCGTTGCTCGGCGGGTTGGTCGGCTACACCGCCTACGATGCGGTGCGCTACTTCGAACGCGTTCCGGGACGCAATCTCGACGCGACCCCGACTCCGCACGCGCATTATGTTGCCCCAGAGTCCCTGCTGGTGTTCGATCACTTGACCCGCACGGTGGCGCTGCTGCATGACGGCAGCGAAGCCGAACGGCAAAGCCTGCGCCGCGACGTGGTGCAGGCCTTGCGCGGCGCCGTGCCGGCCATACTCGCTCCGGGGCGATTTTCGCCGGCCAGTCCCTCGTTGACGGAAGCGGCGCACGCGGCCCGGGTGCGGCGTGCGCAAGAGTACATCGCCGCCGGCGACGTCTATCAGCTGGTGCTCGCATCCCGGTTCGAGGGGCGCCAGCAGCTCGCGCCCTTCGAAGTGTATCGAGCGTTGCGGCTGCTCAATCCCTCGCCGTATATGTATTTTTGCGAGCTGGGCGACATCACGGTGGTGGGCTCCTCGCCCGAAGCGCTGGTCAAGTGCCACGATGGGTACGCGCAATTGCGGCCGATCGCAGGCTCCCGCCCGCGCGGCGCCGATGCCGTGCGCGACGCCGCGCTGGAAGCGGAGCTGCTGGCGGATCCCAAGGAAAATGCCGAGCACGTGATGTTGGTCGATTTGGCGCGCAACGACCTGGGAAGGGTCGCCACGGCGGGCTCGGTGGTGGTGGATCCCTACCGCGTGATCGAGCGCTATAGTCACATCATGCACATCGTCAGCGGCGTCAACGGCCGCCTGCGGCCGGGACACGATGCCTTCGACCTGTTTGCCGCGACCTTTCCCGCCGGCACCTTGGTGGGAGCTCCGAAGGTGCGTGCGATGGAAATCATCGACGAGCTCGAACCGGTGGGCCGGCAGCTCTACGGCGGGACGGTCGGCTACTTCGGCCGGCACGGCGACATGGATCAAGCGATCACGATCCGCACCCTGGTATTTCGCAAGCCGGGGGCGGTATCGTCGCCGACAGTTCCCCGCAAGCCGAATACGCCGAGCTGATGGCGAAGAGCGCCGTGCTGCGGCGTGCGCTCGAGCTTGCGGCGGAAGGTCTGTAGGACACTGACATGCGGCCCAAGATCCTGCTCATCGATAACTACGATTCTTTCACCTACAACCTGGTGCAGGCATTCTTGGTGCTGGGGGCCGTGGTCGAGGTCCATCGAAACGATGCGATCACCACCGACGAGGCACTCGAGCTAAACCCTTCTCACCTGGTCATTTCGCCCGGTCCGGGCACGCCCCGGGACGCCGGGGTCTCCATGCCGATGATTCGGGCGTTCGCCGGGCGCATACCGATCTTCGGCGTTTGTCTGGGCCATCAGTCGCTGGTGGAGGTATTCGGCGGCAAGGTCGTACGCGCGGCGCGGCTGATGCACGGCAAGGTGTCGCCCGTCATGCATGACGGCAAGGGGCTGTACGTCGGCATGCCGCGCGAATTCGAGGCAGGCCGCTATCACTCGCTGATCGCGGCCGCCGACAGCATTCCGCCGGAGCTCGACATCACGGCGCGAACCGCGGAAGGCGAGATCATGGGCGTTCGCCACAAGTCGCTGCCGATCGAAGGCGTGCAATTCCACCCGGAAAGCGTGCTCACGCCGGATGGTCCGATTCTCATGGGCAATTTTCTGAAGACTTGAAAATGGCGACCAGCCCGCACCACACGCTCGACATCCTGGTGCAGGGGCGCGACCTTGCCGAGACCGAAGCCGCGGCGCTCCTGACTTTATTGACGACGCCCGAAGTCGCGCCCGCGATGGCCGGCGCGCTCCTGACTGCACTGCGCGCAAAGGGCGTCACGGCGGCTGAGGTACGCGGCTTTGCGGGTGCCATGCGCTCGCTTGCGCGAAAACCGGCGCTGCCGGAGGCGCTCGATGCCATCGACATCGTCGGTACCGGCGGCGACGCTTCCGGCAGTCTCAATCTGTCGACGGGGGCGGCGCTGCTGGCGGCCGCTTGCGGCCTGCCCGTGGTCAAACATGGGAATCGCTCCATTTCCAGCCGCAGCGGCAGCGCGGATTTGATCGAGCGGCTGGGATTTACGCTGCCCCTGGACGAGACCCAGGCGGCGCGGTGTTTTTCGGCCACCGGGTTCACGTTCTTGTTCGCGCCGTATTTTCATCCGGCGATGAAGGCTCTGGCGCCGATCCGCGCCGCGCTCGGCATTCGCACGGTATTCAATTTGCTGGGGCCGTTGACCAATCCGGCCGCGCCGCGCTTTCGCTTGATCGGCGCCTATGATGCGGCGACCGCGGAGCTGATGGCCGGCACGTTGGCGGGGATGGACATCGAACGAGCTTGGGTAGTGCACGGCGCGGCGGGTTGGGATGAAGCCACGCCTATCGGTCCCTTCCTGGCGTTCGACGTTACGCGCGGTGCGATCCGTCGGTGCGAAATCGATCCGCGCGACTTCGGCCTCGCGATCTGTAAGGCCGGCGATCTGGCCGGCGGCGATGCGGACGCGAACCTCGCGGCATTGCTCGAGGTATTCGCAGGCCGTGACCGCGGTGCGCATTTGTCGGTCCATTCAGACGGGCATCGACATGGCGCGATCGGCCGTGGACAGCGGCCGGGCGGATGAATGACTGCGGCGGCTGCGGCAATTCGCGGCGGACAGCCAATGATGAGGAGAATGTGTTGAACGGAGGAACGCCATGAGCGGGTTTTTGGACGACATGGCCCGCTCGAGCGCGGCGCGCGTGGCGGAGGCGATTCGGCATGAGTCTGCGAGCGCCTTGGAGCGCCGTGCGCGGCGGGCGGCGCCGAGCAACCCCTTGCGTTTGTCGGCGTCAGGGTTCGACGTCATCGCGGAGCTCAAGCTGCGCTCCCCGGCCGCCGGCCGGTTGGGGGGCGAGAGCGAAGATTGGCTGGGCCGCGTCGCCGCCTATGCACGCGGCGGCGCCGCGGCCGTGTCGGTTCTGACCGAACCTTCTCGTTTCGATGGATCGCTCGAGCATTTGCGCCAAGCCTCGGCGGCGCTGGCGCCTCTCGGCGTGCCGGCGATGCGCAAGGATTTCATTGTCGATCCCTACCAGGTCTTGGAAGCGCGCGCCGCCGGAGCGGGCGGCGTCTTGGTCATCCTGCGAATGTTGACGCATCCCAGAATTGAAGAGCTGCTGGATGTTGCGGCCGAGCATGGCATGTTCGTGCTGCTCGAAGCCTTCGACGACGTCGATCTGGCCATGGCGCACGATCTCGAGACAGCGCGCTCGGCGCGGAGCGCGAGCCACGGTGCGGGCGGCGCGGAACCGGTGGGCGGCGTCCAGCCGATATTGATCGGTGTAAACTGTCGCGACTTACAGACCTTGACGGTCGTTCAGGAGCGTTTCGCGGAGCTTGCGCCTCTGCTGCCGGCCGGCTGGCCGGCGGTCGCCGAGAGCGGCGTCGCCTCGGGCGAGGATGCGCGGCGGATGCAGCAGCTGGGATATCGTCTGGCGTTGATCGGTACCGCTCTGATGGCGAGCGGCGACCCGTCGCGGCTGCTGCGCCATATATTCGATGCGACACGGACAGTGCAACCTTAAATGGCTACACTCGGCGCCATGTGGATCAAGATCTGCGGCATCACCAGTGCGGACGCAGTGGCTGCGGCCGCAGAGGCCAATGTCGACGCCATCGGTTTCGTGTTCGCGCCCAGTCCGCGGCAAGTGACGCCCGGCCAGGCGGCGCAGCTGGCCGCGCTGGCGCCGCCCGGCATATTGCGGATCGCGGTGGCGCAGCACCCCTTGCAAATGAAGGTCGACGAAATCTGTCGAATACTCAAACCGGATTATTTTCAAACGGATGTCGAAGATCTGCGCGAATTGAAAATCCCGGCGCACATCAAAGTGCTTCCCGTCGTGCGCTTCGGTCGTAAGACTCCGAGCCCGTTGCCGGCGCGCATGCTGTTCGAAGGCCCGACGAGCGGCATCGGCGAGCTCGCCGATTGGGGACGGGCGGCCGAGCTCGCGCGGCAAACTGAATTGATTCTCGCCGGCGGCCTGTCGCCGCAGAATGTGGCCGAGGCCATCCAGGCGGTGCGCCCGTTCGGGGTGGACGTGAGCAGCGGCGTCGAGGAAGTACCGGGAATCAAAGACCCGGCAAAGATTCATGAATTCGTCCGCACAGCGCGCGCAGCAGCGGCAAGCCTGGAGAGCGATTCTTGACGGTAATTCAATATAAGGAGCGGCACTTCCTACCCGGCGCAAAGACCCGGGTTTCCGTGCCGAATACATGATGAATTCAGTATTGCGCAGCGATCCGGTAATGTCCGGCGTTCCCGACGCCCGCGGCCGCTACGGCGCCTTTGGCGGGCGCTATGTTCCTGAAACCCTGGTGCCCGCGCTCGATCGGCTGCAAACGGGTGTCGAGCGGTATTTGCACGACGCCGAATTTCTGGCCGAGTTCAATCATGAGCTCAAGAGTTGGGTGGGCCGCCCAACCGCGCTCTCGCATGCGCCCACCTTGAGCAAGCGCTGGGGAGCCCAAGTCTGGCTCAAACGCGAAGATCTTGCGCACACGGGCGCCCATAAGATCAATAACGCCGTGGGCCAAATTCTGTTGGCGAGGCGCTTGGGCGCCAAGCGCGTCATCGCGGAAACCGGTGCGGGCCAGCACGGTGTCGCGAGCGCCGCCGCGGCCGCACGGCTGGGAATGCCCTGCGTGGTCTACATGGGCGCGGTCGACGTGGAGCGGCAATCGCCCAACGTCGGACGCATGCAGCTCCTCGGGGCCACCGTGGTGCCGGTGACGGGCGGCGAGGCGACCTTGCGCGCCGCCATCGACGAGGCGTTGCGCGATTGGGTGTCCGACCCCAACGGCACGTATTACTGCCTGGGCTCGGCGGTGGGGCCGCACCCGTATCCTTACCTCGTGCGCGAACTCCAGGCTGTGATCGGCCGCGAGGCACGGGCGCAGATGCTGGAGCGGGCAGGCGGCCTGCCTGACGTGGCGGTGGCATGCGTGGGCGGCGGTTCGAACGCCATCGGCTTGTTTCATCCCTTCCTGGGCGACACCGGAGTGAAACTGATCGGCGTGGAGGCCGGCGGCCGCGGCCCGGGGCTCGGGGATAACGCGGCCTCTCTGACCTTTGGAACTCCCGGCGTTCTACAGGGGAGCTATACGCTGATTTTGCAGGACGCCTTTGGCCAGGTGCGCGAGACGCATTCGGTGTCCGCCGGCCTCGATTACTCCGGTGTCGGCCCGGAGCACGCCTACTTGATGAAGAGCGGGCGAGTCGCTTACGAGTCGGCAACGGACGACGAAGCCCTGGATGCGCTTGCCGAATGCGCCAAGTTCGAGGGCATACTGCCCGCAATCGAAAGTGCGCATGCGTTTTTCGGCGCGCGGCGTTACGCCCAAACACACCCCGGCACGCGAATTCTCATCGGCTGCTCCGGCAGAGGCGACAAGGACATGCCCATCCTGCAGCGCACTCTGTTGAAGGATTTTTAGGTGTGAGGGACGCGCCGATCATGGCACCGCGTGACACCGTCTCCGCGGCCATCCACGCGGCGGCCCGGCAGGGCCGGCCGGCGTTGGTCGGGTTTCTCACGGCCGGATTTCCGACTCGACAGGGGTTCAAGGCCAATCTCACTGCCGTCGCCGGCGTCTGCGACGTGGTTGAAATCGGGGTGCCGTTCACCGATCCGATGGCGGACGGAACCACCATACAGCGGGCGAGCTTCGTCGCCCTGGCTGACGGGGTCACGCTGCCGTGGATCCTCGAGGAACTGGAATCTTTGAAGGAGCGGCAGCCGGCGCCCATGCTGTTGATGAGCTATTTGAACCCGCTGCTCAAGCTGGGGCTGGACGCCTTGCCGCGCGCGGCGGCGGCCGCCGGGGTGGCTGGATTCATCGTTCCCGACCTGCCCTTCGAGGAGAGCGACGATCTCAAACGGGCGCTCGATCTCGAAGGCCTGGCACTGGTGCAAATGGTGACTCCGGTGACGCCTCCCGACCGGTTGGCGATGTTGTGCCGGGGGGCGCAGGGTTTTGTGTATGCGGTGACCCTGACGGGGACCACGGGGACGCCCAAAACGCCGTCCGCCGACGTGCCGCCCGAGGTGCTGGAATACATGGACCGCGTCAAGCGTTGTTCGAGCGTTCCGGTGTGCGCGGGTTTCGGCATCCGTTCCCGGCAACAGGTCGCGCGCTTTGCGGGCCACGTCGACGGGGTGGTGGTTGGCTCCGCCTTGGTGGAAGTCTTGGAGCGCGGCGAAGATGTCAGAGCTTTCTTGAGGTCATTACGTTAGGTCCCGTGAGCGTTCGATGACGCGCAGCAGGAGGCATGCGGGTCCATGAAACGAGTGTTCCTTGCCGCGTCGCTGATACAGGTGGCGCATGCACGCAACGTGCTGTTGACCGCCGGAATCCAAAGCGAATTGCGCAATCAATATCTGGCCGGCGCCCTGGGGGATTTGCCGATGCTGGAAACCTGGCCGCAACTGTACGTCGAGGACGTCGACGAACAAGCCGCCCTGCGCGCCCTGGCCCGCGCCGCCACGGTGCCGACCGGCGCTTCCTGGACCTGCGAACACTGCGGTGAAGTGCTCGAACCGCAATTCACCAGCTGCTGGCGCTGTGGGTCGAATGCATCACATGTGCCATAGATCCATGGCAATGCGGCGCTAGACCGAGCCCTGCGCCACCCCGAATTTGAGGTCCCCAATAATCAAGAGTTTGAAGTGCCGTGTCGGACAAACACCGACACAAAATAGCGTGAATTCTGAGCCGAGGATCAGCGCCTTACCCTGGCGACCTCGGTCTGCACAGGTTACAAATCCAGCGGTGTTCAGTGTAACGATTACACGAGCGCGACCAAGAGGAGATTTGTGATGAACAGTGTCAGCTACAGTTATTCCGAGCAACGTGTTTCCGAGCAACACCGGTCGCCCCTGACCGCCGTCGGTTCCCTGCTGGGCGCATCGTCGGCCATGCAAGAGGTGTTTCGGCTCATCGAGCGTGTCGGACCCACCGAAGCCAGCGTGCTCTTGACCGGGGAAAGCGGTTCCGGCAAGGAATTGGCGGCCCAGTCGATTCACGAGTGCAGCGCGCGCCGCGACGGTCCCTTCATTGCCATCAACTGCGGTGCAATACCGGCCGGGCTCATCGAGGCTGAACTGTTCGGTTACGAGAAGGGAAGCTTTACCGGGGCGGTCCGCGCGCACGCCGGGGTGTTCGAACGTGCGCAAGGCGGGACGCTGCTGCTCGACGAGGTGACTGAAATGCCGCTCGACATGCAGACACGGTTACTGCGCGTTCTGGAGACGCGAAAGTTCTATCGCGTCGGGGCCAGCACCGAGTTCGCCTGCGATGTGCGCGTCATTGCGTCAACCAACCGTTGCCCGTTGCAGGCGGTTCAGAACGGCCAACTTCGCGAGGACTTGTTGTACCGCCTGGCCGTGTTTCCGGTCGACATGCCGCCGCTGCGCAGCCGCGGCGACGATGTGGAACTGCTGGCGGAGCACTTCTTGGCTGAACTCAATGATGCTGAAGCAGCATACCTGGCCGGGCAATGTCCGCGAACTCAAGAATTGCATCGAACGTGCGTTCATTCTCGGCGACGCGGTTCTCGAATTGGCTCCGTTGATTCCCGGCACCGCTGCGCGCGACGGCGATCAAGCCGGCGACGATAAGCGGCTGAACATTCGCGTGGGATCGCGCATTTACGACATGGAACGCTCGTTGATCGAGGCGACTCTGGATTACTTCAAAGGCAACAAGCGACGGGCGGCCGACGCACTGGGCTGCAGTCTCAAGACGCTGTATAACAAGCTCAACGGATATTCACAAAGCCAAGAGTGCGCGAACAGTTGAGCGCGCCCGGCCGGTCAGGCCTTCAACGGAGAATAAAACGTGTCAAGAGTACTGATCGCGGATGATCATGCGGTGGTCCGCGCCGGATTCAAGCAATTCCTGGAAGCCGACGCGAGTATCAATGCCGTGGGTGAGGCGGCCAGCGGTAACGAGACTCTAGACCTGCTGCGGGAGCAAGATTGGGATCTCGTATTGCTCGACATCCACATGCCGGATCGCAGCGGCTTGGATATTTTGCGACATATTCAAACCGGCCACCCCGGGGTACGGGTGTTGGTGATGAGCGGGCTGCCCGAGCAGCAATACGCGGTCAACGTCCTGCGCGCCGGCGCGAGCGGCTATCTGTCGAAGGAAAGCGCGCCCGAGGAATTGATGAAGGCGGTACGCACCGNNNNTGGCCGAGATATTGGTGGCAGATCTCGACGGCGATCCGGACAAGCCGCTGCATGCGCGCCTGTCGACCCGCGAGTTCCAGATTTTCTGCAAGCTGGCGGCGGGGCGCGGCGTCTCCGATATAGCAAATGAGCTCAGTCTCAGCGTGAAGACGGTGAGCACTTATCGGAGCCGCATATTGGAGAAGATGAGCTTTACGGCGAACGCCGACATTACGTCCTACGCGTTGCGCAACGGGCTCATTCAATAAGCGACCGTGTGAGAATCTTCCTACATCAGAACCTGGGAACCCGGTCTGGCCGCCATGCGGCACATGACGCTAAACTGCGACAAGCATGTACACGACTACTAATACTATGGACGCGATGTCAATGGCGCAGTGCCTGAGAGTCTTGCTCGTCGAAGACTCCAAGGTGCTGACGGAGCGATTGACTGAGGCGATTCGGCAAATCCCTCAAGTGGAACTGATCGGCACAGCCGACACCGAGGCGACGGCGGTGGCGTCCGCCCAGCGCGATTCGATCGATGTGATCATCCTGGATTTACACTTGAAGCAGGGCACCGGCTTCGGCGTCATGCGCGCGTTGGCGACGGCTCACTTGAAGCCGCGGATCATCGTGCTGACGAACTACGACTTGCCCGAATACAAGAATGCCGCGCTCGCCCTCGGCGCTACGCATTTTTTGGATAAGGCGCGCGACTACGGCAGGCTGCCGGAAGTCTTGCACGAGATCTG
>WNFM01106084.1_pt1 | contig 12153 bp, 15 predicted proteins | sample 5400271 | NCBI WGS metagenome assembly WNFM01 (sample SAMN13153352, study PRJNA577476) | soil metagenome | isolation source: 60 cm saprolite on Douglas fir-dominated hillslope | place: USA:California | collected 2013-09-17 | reverse complement strand
TTGCGGGCTGGTCCTGCGGCGTCGCAGTTGCCGGCGCTCCACCACCGCCGCTGTCGCCGCCGGGCGGGGAGTCCGCATGCGCCGGCGCGGCGGCGAGCAGCAGCGCAAGCGCGATGGCTGGGGATCCCAACCGCCATTGGCCGCGCAAACCGGTCATCATGATTGCCCTCGCCTCGTGTATAGGAGTTGGTGCTTACGACCGCGCCGCGACCGACCGCGTGGTGCCCGCCTTGCGGTTTAGCACCGCGATGAGCCCGTCGACGCCCTGGTCGCGCAGCACTGAGGAGAATTCCGAGCGCCGCGTGGCAAGCTCGCTGATCGTGCCGGTGAGATAGACATCGGCGATCCGCCAGGCGCCGTCGCTGCGGCGCATGAGATAGTTGATGCTCACGGGCTCGCCGTCCGACTTGACGATCCGCGTGTCGACGAGCACGGCGGTGCTGTAGGGAAGCTCGCCTGTGACCTCGAGCTTCTCGCCGGAATAGCCGTCGAAACGGTCGGCCCAGGTAGCGGTGATGTAGCGTCCGAAGGACTGGGTCAGCTCCTGCTGCTTCGCCGGAGGCAGCGCGGCCCAGGACGCCCCGACCGCCATCCGCGTCATGTAGGGAATATCGAAGGTCCCGAGCACGACCGGCTCGAGCTTGGCGTAGCGTCCGCCCTGGCTAAGGCTCTGGCCGTTCTGCATCGTGCTCAACAGTGTGTCGTAGAAGCCGCGCACCGGCTCGGCGGCGTCGGAGCCGGCCGCGCCGGCGCGATCGCAGAGAATGCCAAGCCCGAGCAACGCCGCCAGGGCCGATATCGCTACCCGGCGCGACGGATTGTTAAGTTGTCTCACTGTCATAAGGGCCTCTTGCTGCGGTGTGCGTCGTTGACCGATGACGAGAGGCTACGCTCCCGCGTCAAATTGGGCTAACTGATCGTTTAGTGATTTCTGATCGATAATTTCGCTCGAACGCACGGCACGGGCGGCGGTTTCAATAAACGCGAACCGGGCGGTAGCCGAGCCGATGACGCAGTCGCTCTGTGCGAGGGTGAGCCGCTATGTGAGCTTCCTGAGAGGCGTCGCGTCCTGGGGGATGGGGAAGCGGTTCACGTTGAGCGTCATCGACACCAGGCTGTAATAACCCATGGTGCAGATGAGATCGACCACCGCCTTGTCGCCGAAGCGATCGGCGACGGCCTTGAAGGTGGCGTCGCTCACCTCTTTCGTCTCGAGCAGCTCGCTGGCGAAATCGTAGATCGCCCGCTCGTCGGCTTCGAGGCCGGCGGGCCGCTTGCCGGCGGCGATGTCGGCGGCGATGGCCGGGTCGAGCCCGGCCGCGAGGGCGAAGCGGTGATGCGCGTACCACTCGTATTGCGCCGTCCAGTGGCGCGCGACGACGAGGATCGCCAGCTCCTTGAGCTTCTCCGGCAGCGAATTGCGGAAGCGCACCTGCTCGCCGAGCCTCTGCGCGGCGTCGCCGGTGGCGGGGCTGTAGAGGAAGACGCTGAACGGGCCGCCCAGCGACTTGCGCGGACCGCTGAGGATGCTGTCGGCGAGGCGCCGCTGCTCGGGGCTCATCTCATCCGGGGAAAGCGGCTTGAAACGCTGGTCGGTCATGGGCTTCTGCCGGCGCAAGGGGGGAGGGGGCGGCAGCATATCAATGCCTTAGGCGCAGCGGAAGCCGGCGGCGCGAACGTTCGCCACCCTTGGGCGTTCGTGCTTGTGCCGGCCTCGCCCCAAAGGAGGAGGGCGGAGGTGCGCAGCAACGCGGTATTCTCTGCGGCAAAAGAATGAACAAGGGACGAAACGCGGTGGAAAGAGACGCGCCGGACGGCGCGGCGCTGGTCGATCTGCTCGGCCCAACGGGCGAGGCGTTCTTTCGCGCCATGCTCGACGCGCTGCCGCCGATCGCCTTCATCATCCGCCCGGACGGCACGGCGGAGTTGTACAACCGTGCCTTGCAGGACTTTGCCGGCGCCCCGCTCGGCGGCGACTGGCAATCGCGCGCCGCGCTGCTTCATCCCGAGGATCGCGCGCGCGTGGCGGCGGCGCGCGAAGCGGCGGTCGCCGCCGGCAGCGAGTACACGCTCGAGGCGCGGCTGCGCCGCCATGACGGTGCCTATCGCTGGCATGTCATCCGCAACGCGCCCATCGGCCGCGACGGCAAGACCGTGGCCTGGCTCGGCACCGCCGTCGATGTCGACGACATCCGCCGCGCCAACGAGCTGCTCGAGCGGCAGGTGGCCGAGCGCACCGAGCGGCTGCGCGCGCAGATCGCCGAGCGCGCGCAGGCGCAAGCGGTGCTCGAGGACGGCGAGGCGCGCTATCGCGCGCTCTACAACCGCACGCCCATGGCGCTGCATTCGGTCGATGCGTCGGCGCGCATCATCGACGTCAACGACTACTGGTGCCAGCTCTTCGGCCATGCGCGCGAGGCGGTGCTGGGCCGCTCGCTGCCCGAGTTCATGACCGAGGAGTCGGCGCAGTTCTATCGCGACAATGCGTGGCCCGACATGCTGGCCAGCCGCGGCTCCGTGCGCACCTTCGAGTATCGTTTCCGCAAGCGCTCGGGCGAGGTGTTCCACGGCTGCGTGTCCTCGCGCGGCGAGTGGGACGCCGAGGGGCGCTTCGTGCGCACCTGGGCCGCGACCGCCGACATCACCGCGCAGAAGGCGGCCGAGGCGCAGCTCGTCCAGGCGCAGAAGATGGAGGTGGTCGGCCAGCTCACCGGCGGCATCGCCCACGACTTCAACAACCTGCTGACCGCCGTGCTCGGCAACCTCGAGCTGCTGGAGCGGCGCACCCGCGACGCGGCCGCTTCGCACTACCTGCAATCGGCGCGGCGCGCCGCCGAGCGCGGCGCCAAGCTGACCGAGCAGCTTCTCGCCTTCGCGCGCAAGCAGCACCTGCAGCCGCGCGCGATCGACGCCAACCGCATCGTCGCCGGCATGGGCGAATTGCTGGCGCGCACCATGGGCGGCACCATCGAGCTGCGCACCGCGCTCGACCCGCAGCTTTGGCCGGCGCTGCTCGACCCGACGCAGGTCGAGCTGATGATCCTCAACCTCGCCATCAACGCGCGCGACGCGATGCCGCTCGGCGGCACGCTCACCATCGCCACCGCCAACGTCGCCGCCGGCATGCCCGGCGTGCCGCCGGAGATCGGCGAGCGCGACAGCGTCCTGTTGTCGGTGAGCGACACCGGCACCGGGATGAGCTCGGAGGTGCTGTCGCGGGCGTTCGAGCCGTTCTTCACCACCAAGGAGGTCGGCAAGGGCAGCGGGCTCGGCTTGAGCCAGGTCTACGGCCTGATGAAGCAGTCCGGCGGCGCGCTGCGCATCGACAGCCGGCTCGGCGAAGGCACGACGGTGTGGCTCTACCTGCTGCGGGCGGCCGAATCCGCCGCGGCCGAGACGGGCGCGCCACAGGCCGCGGCGACGCGCGAGGGCGGCCGCATCCTGGTGGTCGACGACGACGCCGATGTCCGCGACATCACCGTGCAGCTGCTGCGCGAGGCCGGCTACGCCGTCGCCGAGGCCGATGGCGGGCGTGCCGCGCTGGCTGCGCTCGAGCGCGGCGAGATCTACGATCTCGTGCTGGTGGACATCGCCATGGCGGGCTTGAACGGCTTCGAGACGGTGCGCCGATGGCGCGGGCGCCGGCCGGGGCTGCGGGTGCTCTTCACCACCGGCTATGCCGACACCTCGATGTTCGATGCGCAGACCGGCGCCGATCCGGTGCTCAAGAAGCCGTTCAGCCGCGATGCGCTCGCCGCCGCGGTGCAGGGGGCGCTCCGCCGCGGCGCGGCGGCGACGGCGCCGCCGGCATCCGCCAAGATCATGCCGATCCGCTCACGCAAGGGCGAGTAGGCCGCGTCGCGCCCCTGAGCTCCTCCCTTGGCCGTGCTTGTCACGGCCATCCACGTCTTGTCGCAGCGCAAAGACATGGATGCCCGGCGCAAAGGCCGGGCATGACGACGGAGAGGCATCGACGGCATACAGCGTGGGAAACGCCGCCGCGGCCTCAGCCGCGGTCGTGCGCCGGGCGGTCGCCGGCGGTGCTGGCGGCAGCGGCCGTATTGGCCGGCGGCGACACTTGCGGCGGGGGCGAGGCGGCGGTCTCGTCCTCCTTCATGCCCGATTTGAACGCCTTGATGCCCTTGGCGAGGTCGCCCATCAGACCGGAGATCTTGCCCTTGCCGCCGAACAGCAGGGCCACGATCGCGATGACGATCAGCCAATGCCAGAGACTGAAACCACCCATGGGAAACCTCGAGACAAGCAGGGTTTGCGTGTTGTTCTGCCGCTGATGGCGCCGCCCGGGGCGCCGATTGTCAAGGGAAAACCGGCTGCGTCATGCGGGCAGGGGTGCAACGATCGGCGGAACCGGCCGTTTTCCTCGATGATTCCAGCGAGGAGGCGAGGATGACGATGCGGAGCGACCGTCCCCTGCTGGCCGGCCAGAAGGCGCTCGTCACCGGCGCGAGCGCCGGCATCGGCGCCGGCATCGCGCAGGCGCTGGCGGCGGCCGGCGCCGCGGTGGCGATCAACCACTCCGGCGCGGCCAGCGCGGCGGCGGGCGAGGCCGTGGCCAAGGCGATCCGCGACAGCGGCGGCACGGCGATCGTGCTGCGCGCCGATGTCGCGCGCGAGGACGAGGTCGAGGCGATGGTCGCGCGCTTCCTCGAGGCGTTCGGCCGGCTCGACATTCTCGTCGCCAATGCCGGCATCCAGCGCGACGCGGCGGTCGAGGCGATGACGCTGGCGCAATGGCAGCAGGTGCTCGCCGTCAACCTCACCGGTCAATTCCTGTGCGCGCGCGCTGCGGTGCGCTGCTTCGAGCGGCAAGGCGTCGACCCCGCGCTCTCGCGGGCCGCCGGCAAGATCATCTGCATGAGCTCGGTGCATGAGATCATTCCCTGGGCCGGTCACGTGAACTACGCCGCGTCCAAAGGCGGCGTCAGGCTGCTGATGCAGAGCCTCGCCCAGGAAGTGGCGTCGCGGCGCATCCGTGTCAACGGCATCGCGCCCGGCGCCATCCGCACCAACATCAACCGCGAGGCCTGGGAGACGCCCGAGGCGCTGCAGCGGCTGCTGCGGCTCATCCCCTATGGCCGCATCGGCGAGCCCGAGGACGTGGCGAAGGCGGCGGTGTGGCTGGCCTCGGACCAATCCGACTACGTCACCGGGACGACGCTCTTCGTCGATGGCGGCATGACGCTCTACCCTGAGTTCCGTGACAACGGCTGAACCGGCGCTTCGCGCGGGCAGCAGCAGGCGCGCTCAGGGTTTCCTGCCGTAATCGCCGAGATGCGGGATGCGGCAGTTGGTGCCGCGATAGGCCCAGGTGCGGATCACGCCATAGACATCGGAGGTGAAGAGCGTGGTGCAGAGCGGCGCGCCCTCGCTGTTGACGCGGCGGTACTCCAGCGCCTGGCCGCCATCGGTGAGGCGCTGGCTGCGCTCCGGCACGCCCCAGGCAGCGACGAGATCCTCCTCGGGATGGTCGATCCAGCTGTTGAGCGCGCCCTCGTAGACCGCGTTGGTGACGGCAAGCGTCGAGCCCGAGCCTTCGCCGGGGTGGCGCCCGAGACCGCACGCGCCGAGCGAGACGAGAGCGGCGGCGAGGAACGCAACCGGCAAGGAGCGGCGCATCAACAAGCGGCGACGTTGCGCGTCCATCGTGGGGGGTAACAGCCCGCCCGCTTGCGGGGTTCCCGAGCGGCTGGAATGCTGCGCTGCGGGATGGTAGGGTCGCCGGCATGCACCTGTCACCTTCCCGGCCGGCCGGGCTCCTGCTCGGGCTGGCCGTCCTCGGCGCCGCGCTGCTCCATCGGCCCGGCGCAACCCCCGCCCAAGCCCAGACTGCCGCGCCCGCCGAGGATGCCCGGCCCGCGTCCGGCGCGGCCGACCCCGGCGGCGACCTGCCGACGGTCGAGGTCACGCAGCACCCGGTGCACGCCGTGCCCGAGGGCGACGCCGCGCCGCCGCCGCCTGTGACAATTAAAGGACGCGATGGCAGCGTCACGGCGCTGCGCGCGCCGCCGGTGCCGGCGCGATACTCGCCCGGCCCGGCGCCCGTGACCCGCATCAGCGGCGCGGCGCGGGTCGCCGATGTCGTGTCGCTCAGCGTGCTCGGCCGCGCGGTGCGGCTGTTCGGCGTGCGCCCGCCGCAAGCGAGCGACCTCTGCCCGGCGAGCGAGTCGGCGGCGCCGCTGCCGTGCAGCGAGGCGGCGCGCGCCGCGCTGGCGGTGCGGCTCGCTGCCAACGCCGACATCGTCTGCCGCGTGCCGCCGGGCCAGCGCGCGCCGGTGCCGGCGGCGGTGTGCCACGACGCGACCGGCGCCGATCTCGGCGGCCTCCTCGTCGCCGAAGGTTTTGCGCTTGCCGATCCGACGCAGAGCTACGATTATTTTGCCGCTGAGGCCGCGGCGCGCCAGCTCCGCCGCGGCCTCTGGCATTACCGTTAGGACCGTTCGACCGAGTGACCAAAAAAAGACTCCTGGCGCGCCCTCGATTCATGCTCCTGCTGTCGGTTGCGCCGCCCCGCGGGGCGGCAGGCGACGGTGAGCGATAATGGGCGCGGCCAATCGCGTGCAGGGCGGCATCTTCACGCTCATGGTGGTCAAGGTCGGCGATCCCTATGATCCCGCGCTCGAGCGCGAGATCGGCGAGCAGGTCGCGCTCAGCCCCGGCTTCTTCGCCGACGCGCCGGTGGTGCTCGATCTCAAGGACAGCCTCGGCTGCACCTCGGTCGCCGACTACACGTCATTGCGCCAGCTGTTGCGCCGCCACGGCATGATCCCCGTCGGCGTCCAGAATGCCAGCGCGCTGCAGCTGCGCGCGGCCAAGGCCGTCGACCTCTCCGCCGTCGCGGGCGCCGCCGGCGCGGCGCGGCGCCCCGCCGAGCGGGCACCGGCGGCGCTGGAGCGCGCCGCCGACCGCCCCGCTGCCGACCGGCCCGCCGAATCGCGCACGCGCCTCTTGACGCAGCCGGTGCGCTCGGGCACGCAGATCTACGCCAAGGGCGGCGACCTCGTCGTGGTAGCGCCGGTGAGCGCCGGCGCCGAGCTCATCGCCGACGGCCACATCCATGTCTACGGCGCGCTGCGCGGCCGCGCCATCGCCGGCGCCACCGGCGACACCAGCGCGCGCATCTTCGCGCACCGCTTCGAGGCCGAGCTCGTGTCGGTCGCCGGCCGCTACATCGTCAGCGACGCGATTCCGCCGGAGCATCGCAGCCAGCCGGCGCAAGTGGCGCTGATCGACGACCGCCTGTGCATTTTGCCGGGCTGGGGCCAGGGCCGCGGCGCCGTCGAGGGCTGATGGTTCACACGGGGGAAGAAGGAGACGATCTTGAGCAAGGTCATCGTGGTGACGTCCGGCAAGGGCGGCGTCGGCAAGACGACGACATCGGCGGCCTTTGCCGCCGGGCTCGCGCTGCGCGGGCACAAGACGGTGGTGATCGATTTCGACGTCGGCTTGCGCAACCTCGACCTGGTGATGGGGTGCGAGCGCCGCGTCGTGTTCGACTTCATCAACGTTATCAATGGCGACGCCAACCTGAGCCAGGCGCTCATCCGCGACAAGCGCATCGAGAAGCTCTACATCTTCCCGACCTCGCAGACGCGCGACAAGGACGCGCTCAAGCGCGAGGGCGTCGACAAGGTGATGGATCAGCTGCGCAAGGAATTCGAGTACATCATCTGCGACAGCCCCGCCGGCATCGAGCACGGCGCCATGACCGCGCTCTATCACGCCGACAGCGCCGTCATCGTCACCAATCCCGAGGTCTCCTCGGTGCGCGACAGCGACCGCATCATCGGCATTCTCGCGGCGAAATCGCGCCGCGCCGAGAAGCGCGAGAAGCCGGTCGAGGAGCATCTCCTGCTCACGCGCTATTCGCCCGAGCGCGTGAAGCGGGGCGAGATGCTGTCGGTCGACGATGTCAAGGACATCCTCTCCGTGCCGCTCCTCGGCATCATCCCGGAATCGGAGACGGTGCTGAAGGCGTCGAACACCGGCGTGCCCGTCATCCTCGACCCGCAGAGCCCGGCCGGTCGCGCCTATGACGACGCGGTGGCGCGCTTCCTCGGCGAGCAGCGCGAGATGCGCTTCATGCTGCCCGAGCGCAAGCGTCTCTTCGGCGGGTTGTTCGGGAGGGCGGCGTCGTGAGCCTGTTCGATTTTTTCTTTCCCAAGAAGACGAGTTCCGCCTCGGTCGCCAAGGAGCGGCTGCAGATCGTGCTGGCGCATGAGCGGGCCGGCCGCAGCGGACCGGATTTCCTGCCGCGGCTGCAGAAGGAGCTGCTGGCGGTCGTCGCCAAATACATCCCGGTCAAGGACGACATGATCCACGTCACGCTCGGCAAGGCGGGCACCGCCTCGGTGCTCGAGATCAACATCGAGATGCCGAGCGAGCCGAAGGCGCTCAAGATGAAGGCGGCGACGGCGTAGGCGGCAATCCGATCAAGATCACGTCGACAAGAGAGCCGGGCCGTCCCGCCATGCGCAAAAAGCAAAAGCCCCGCACTTTGGCGCGGGGCTTTTTTTCGCTCGGCGGGGCTGGGCCCGCGCCGGGCTAACGGATGTCGATCGGGCGGCGCGCCGTGGCGGCGGGGAGCGTATCGGCGCGCATCGCCCGATCTGGTCAGCAATGCACGCCGCTGCGGATCGCCGCTGCCACCAGCGTCGGCGACAGCGAGTCTGTCGACACGGCGAAGTTGCAGCTCGAAGGCTGGTAGCTCGACTGGTACATGGTGGTGCGGCCGTGGCCGAAGGACGGCGCGCCGTCATGCATCCAGAGTCCGACGACGATGATGGCGACGAGGCCGCCGATGACCGGGCTGACGATATAATGTTGCATGACAAAGTCCCCCGCGATCAATGTACGGCAACGATAGGCGCGGCCCCGGCGCCGGTAAAGCACGATCGAAGAGAAGTTAGGCCGAGTTTGCCGGGCTTTTTACGTAATTAAGTAAGCCTTGGCGGGCCTGGGCTTTGCGGTTCGAACACGACGGCGCGCCGCCGCGCCGCGCCTCGCCTGGAATGCAGGCGATCAAGGCATGCTGACCGCGTGTGTGGAGCGGCGCCATAGGCGCCATAGACGTCACCCCTCTGAGCGAGCCTTCGGCTGTGACGCGGACGAGAAAGCTCGCTGCCGGATGTCGGTGTCCGAAGGACACGAACGATCTTCGGTTTGACGCAGAGGCGAGATCGCCTTAGCTTTGCCGAGGAAGGGGATGGAGTCCCCCATAACCGCCCGCACGGGCTGATGACTCCTGCCGCGTGAGAAAACGCCGGTGGGAGATCGTTTTGTGATCCCGCCGCGTTGCGGGTTTTTTCTTGGCCCCCTCGCGCTTGCGTTTGGTTTTGAGCAAGGGGTGCTGAGATGACCGAGATTTGGGCGCACGCCGCGCTGTGGTTGGGCTTGGCGCTGATCGCCACGCTGCTCTCGATCTGGCTTCGGGTCGCCACGGCGCTGTCCGAGATCGTCGTCGGCGCAATCGCTCAACTTTTCATCGGCGCATTGATCGGTGCCGCCGCGCTCGGGACGGGCGAGACCTGGGTCAAGTTTCTCTCCGGCACGGGCGCAATCGTTCTGACCTTCCTCGCCGGGGCCGAGCTCGACCCTGACGTGTTCCGAGCCAAGTGGAAGGAAGCGGGGGCTATCGGCCTTGTCAGCTTCGCCGGCCCGTTCCTCGGCTGCACGGCAGCCGCCTATTACGTGCTGCACTGGGATCCCATGCCGAGTTGGCTCGCCGGCGTCGCGCTTTCGACGACTTCCGTCGCCGTCGTTTACGCGGTGATGTTGGAGTTCGGTTTTAATGTCACCGAGTATGGCAAGGTCGTTCTCGCCGCCTGCTTTGTCACCGACCTCGGAACGGTGCTCGCACTCGGCCTCATTTTCGCGCCATTCACCTACAAGACCCTCATCTTCGTTGCCGTCAGCCTTGGCGCGTTGCTGATTCTGCCGTGGTTCACGTCGCACTTTTTTCGACGATACGGCAACCGTCCCTCCGAACTCGAAACCAAATACCTTCTCTTACTTCTGTTCGGTCTGGGCGCGCTGGCGGGCTGGGCGGAAAGCGAAGCTGTTCTGCCCGCTTATCTCATCGGCATGATACTCGCCGGTTCGGTCGGCAAAGACCACATTCTCATACGGCGCCTCCGCACGCTGTGCTTCGGCCTGTTGACCCCGTTCTATTTCATCCGGGCGGGGTCTTTCGTCTCCGTGCCCGACCTCATCGCCGCTCCGATCGCCTTCCTGTTCCTGTTGGTCGCGAAGGTCGCCACCAAGATCATGGGTGTCTATCCGGTCACGCGAGCGTTCGGCCAGCCGCGTCAGGAGGGCATGTACACGACCCTGATGATGTCCACGGGTCTCACCTTCGGCACCATCTCATCTCTGTTCGGTCTATCTCACGGGATCATCGACCAGGCCCAATACTCGATCCTCGTTGCGACGGTGATCGGCAGTGCGGTCGTGCCGACACTGATCGCGAATGCCTACTACTTGCCCAGGCACCTCTTGCGCGGAACGCCCGCCGAAGAACTCACGGACTCGACGGCGAGCCATTGAAGCTCGGCAAGCGAAGCTGGAAAGGAGCAGGCATGTGGCGGGCGTATTTCTGGGTTACATTCGGCGGCGCTCTAGGCAGTGCCGCGCGTTTTTGGTGCTCCGGGTTCGTTGCCAGAAACATCGGCGAGACGTTCCCGTGGGGAACCCTGGCCGTCAATGTCGTCGGTTCGTTTGTCATCGGAGTTTTCGGCGGCTTCGCCGAGCCGGATGGGCGCGTGATGCTCTCCACGAGCATGCGTCAGTTCGTGATGATCGGCCTTTGTGGCGGCTATACGACTTTCTCATCCTTCAGCTTACAGACGCTCGGCTTGGCTCGTGATGGCCAGCGGATTCAGGTCATCGGCAATGTCCTTCTGTCGGTATTGATGTGCCTGCTCGCCGTGTGGGCAGGTCACACCATCGCGCTGGTCTTGAACGAGTAACGGCAAAATGGGAGGAAGTCATGCAGATACCGAAAGACGCGGTCCTGTTGCGTATTTTCGTTGGCGAGGATGACAAGTGCGGCAGGCAGCCGCTTTACGAGGCGATTGTTCTCAAGGCGCGCGAGATGCACTTAGGCGGCGCGACGGTTCTGCGCGGCCCCCTGGGTTTCGGTCATTCGAGCCGGCTCCATACGGCGAAAATACTTCGGCTGTCCGAGGACTTGCCGGTGGTGATCGAGATCGTCGAAAGCGACGCGATGATAAAAACCTTCCTGCCGGTGCTCGACGAAATGATGACGAGCGGGCTAGTGACGATGGAGAAAGTGCAAGTCCTGCAATACGGAACGGAAGGCTTGAAAAAGCGCGCGGGCCTGGAGTGACTGCACAAGGGATGATCGGTCTATTTCATCTCAGGCTCGTTCCGCGACGTGCCCCGCATTCGTGGCCGAGCAACCGGAATTGAGTCGCCCTCTCGCGGAGAAGAAAGGGTTCCGTGGCGGCGATCACGTTGCCGCGCTGCACCGATGTGTTCCGCCCGGCGCGGCGCGCCTCAGGCGGCTTGCGCTTGGGGCAGCAGCCCCAGCAGCTCGGCGGCGAGCGCGGCGATCTCGTCGGCGGCCGGCGAGCCGTCGGCGCTCTCGGCGATCCCCCAGCCCTCGGCGAATGCCGCGGCGAGGGCGATGCGGTTGCCGATGGCGCTCGCGGCGAGGCCGACATCGTAGGCGGCGAGCCGCGCGCGCATCGCCGCCGTCAGGCAGGCGCGCGCCGGCACGCGGTTGAGCACGAGCAGGATGGGAACCCGCTCTTGCCGGGCGATGTCGAGCGTCGGCAGCGTCGCCCACACATCGACCGGCGAGGGCTGCACCGGCACCAGCACGAGGCCGGCGGACCGGATCGCCGCGCGCGCGTCGCCGTCGGCATTGGCGGGGCTGTCGATCAGCACGATGTCGGAATCGCGCGCGCGCTGCGCGATCTCGCCCACGGCGCGCCAGCCGGTCGACGCGACGAAGCCGAGCCCGGTGCCGGCCTCCCCCAGCCGCGCCTCGCGCTTATGGTACCAATGCGTCAGGCTCGCCTGCGGGTCGGTGTCGATCAGCGTGACGACACGTCCCTTGTTCGCCCAGGTGACCCCGAGATGCGCGGCAAGGGTCGTCTTCCCCGCGCCGCC
>WNFM01320348.1_pt1 | contig 12154 bp, 10 predicted proteins | sample 5400271 | NCBI WGS metagenome assembly WNFM01 (sample SAMN13153352, study PRJNA577476) | soil metagenome | isolation source: 60 cm saprolite on Douglas fir-dominated hillslope | place: USA:California | collected 2013-09-17 | reverse complement strand
TCGACGCCGAGCAGGGTCACGAGCTGCGTTGCGATCGGGTTCGGCCGCACCGGCGTGCGCAGGCTGAAGGCGCCGCGCGCGATGCCGTCATTACGCGGGCTCTGGCGGACGATGTCGCGGCGCGACAGGTGCAGCCAATAGAGCACCTCGATCTTCTGATACTCGGTGATGCCGTCGAGCGCCGCGACCCACGGCTCGAACACCTCGATGCGGCAGGTCGGTCCGTCCTGCCTTCCCTGGCGCGGGCAGGTCAGGCGATCCTGCCACGGCGTGTGGATGCGGCCGATGAAGACCAGCCCGGCATCGTTCAGCGGCGGCGCCGCGATCGCCGTCTCGCCGTCGCGCAGCTCGTTCTTGCGGACCATCCCCCCGCCTATCCGTCGATCGCGACCATCACGTCGGAGGCCTTGACCACCGCATAGGCGGCCTGGCCGATTGCGAGGCGAAGCTCGTCGACCGCCTCGTTGGTGATCGAGGCGGTGACGATAGCGCCGTTGACGTCGATGCGGACATGCGCCGTCGTCTGTCCCTTCGTAACCTCGACGATCTTGCCCTTGAGCCGGTTGCGCGCGCTGATCTTCATGACGAATTCTCCTCTGCGGCTGCGGAAGGAACGTGCGTCGGCTGACGGTCAGACTATCGCAGATTTGCGCGCCGGGTTCAGCAATCTCGCTCACCCCCTCTCGCTGTCGAGATCGTTCATCGCCATCGTGGGATAACGCTCGCCGGCGACGGCGTCCTTGGGCACGGCGCGCTCGATGGCGGCGAGATCGTCCTTGCTGAGGGCCAGGTCGAGCGCGCCGAGCGCCTCGGCCAGCCGGTCGCGGCGGCGGGCGCCGACCAGCGGCACGATGTCCTGGCCCTGCGCCGCCACCCAGGCGATCGCCACCTGCGCGACGCTCGCCTTGCGCGCTTCGGCAACCTTGCGGAGCGCCTCGACCAAAGCGAGGTTGCGGTCGACATTCTCGCCCTGGAAGCGCGAGCTCATGGCGCGGAAATCGCCGGCGCCGGCGGCATCCTTGCGCCAATGGCCGCTGATCAGACCGCGCGACAACACGCCATAGGCGGTGAGGCCGATGCCGAGGGCGCGGATCGTCGGCAGGATCGCCGCCTCGATGCCGCGCGAGATCAGCGAATATTCGATCTGCAGATCGCTGATCGGATGCACGGCGGCGGCGCGGCGGATCGTCTCGACGCCGACCTCCGAGAGGCCGATATGGCGGACATAGCCCGCCTTCACCATGTCGGCGATGGCGCCTACCGTGTCCTCGATCGGCACTTGCGGGTCGAGCCGTGACGGCCGGTAGATGTCGATATGGTCGAGGCCGAGGCGCTGCAGCGAATAGGCGAGAAAGCTCTTCACCGCCTGCGGCCGCCCATCGTAGCCAAACCAGCCGCCCTTGGGATCGCGCAGCGCGCCGAACTTGACGCTGACCAGGAAGCGGTCGCGCGCAACGCCCTTCACCGCCTCGCCGATTAGCATCTCGTTATGGCCCATGCCGTAGAAATCGCCGCTATCGAGGAGGGTGATGCCGGCATCGAGCGCCGCATGGATGGTGGCGATGCTCTCCTTGCGGTCGGCCGGGCCGTACATGCCCGACATGCCCATGCAGCCGAGACCGAGGGCAGAAACCGTGGGACCCGCGGTCCCGAGACGACGATGCTGCATGTCAGATCCTCCATAAGGCTGGGCCTAAGATCGGGCGGCAGTCGCCGCCGCACTGTCCTAATTTATGGGGGCTGGCGTGCCGTGCGATAATCCCGCATCAATAGGACAGGCTGTACGGAATTTCGTACAATGGCGGAGCAGGATCTCGGCGATCTCGACGCCTTCGCGGCAGTGGCGCGGCAGCGCAGCTTCCGCGGCGCGGCGCTGCTGCGCGGCGTCTCCGCCTCGACGCTGAGCGAGGCGGTGCGCCGGTTGGAGACTCGGCTCGGCATCCGCCTCCTGAACCGCACGACGCGCAGCGTGACGCCGACCGAGGCGGGCGCCCGGTTGCTCGACCGGCTGGTCCCCGCCCTCGGTGAGGTCGCGGCGGCGCTCGACGCGGTCAACGGCTTTCGCGACAGCCCGACCGGGACGCTGCGCCTCAACGTGCCGTCGATCGTCGCGCGGATGGTCCTGCCGCCGATCGCCGTCGGTTTCCCATCGACGTGCTGGCGGCGGGCTTCGATGCCGGCGTGCGCTATGACGAGCGGCTGGAGCAGGACATGATCGCGGTGCCGCTCGGTCCGCGCGTGCAGCGCTTCGTCGGCGCGGCGGCGCCGTCCTATCTCGCGGCGCGGGGACGGCCGGCGCATCCGCGCGACCTGCTCACCCATGCCTGCATCCGTCACCGCTTCGCCAGCGGCGTCACTGCGCCCTGGGAATTCGAGCGCGACGGCGAGATCGTGCGGATCAGCCCCACCGGGCCGCTGGTCGCGACCTCGATCGATCTCGAGGTCAGCGCCGCCATCGCCGGGCTCGGCATCATCTTCAGCTTCGAGGAATATCTCGCAACGGCGCTGGCGAGCGGCGCCCTCGTGCCGGTGCTCGAGGAATGGTGGCAGAGCTTCTCCGGCCCGTTCCTCTATTACGCCAGCCGGCGACACATGCCGGTGCCGCTGCGCGCCTTCATCGATTACATCAAGACGCGGCCGGGCGGCTGAGATGACGAAGATTCTGTTTCTTCCCGGCGCCGGCGGCACCGCGGCGTTTTGACGAGCCGCTGTTTCGGCCGACAATCCGGAGTTGGTCGCCGGGCTCATCGCCGCGCATCTCACATAGAAGCGCTGCTTCCTAAGGCACGATCGTTTGAAGTCGAATCTTCTTTTTCGTCGTTCCCGCGAAAGCGCGCGAAAGCGGGAACCTAGGGGCGAGCGACGTGCGGTTACTCCTGGGCACCTGCTTTCGCGCTACGGCATGCGAACAAGTATGAAAGGCCTTTGGTTTGCAAAGTTATTCTCGTCATTCCGGCCCCACAGGTCCAGCCTTCGGCTGGCCCGAGGACAGGCTCCGCGCAGCGAAGAGCCGGAACCCAGGATATTGGCTGGAACCCTGGGTTCCCGCTTTCGCGCGCTTTCGCGGGAACGACGATCAAGGGGTAGGAATCGAGATATGTGCATGCCGCAGCGCTTTCGCGGGGGCGAGGAGACAGAGAGTCACTCTGAAAGATCGTGCTCTAGCCCGGCGGGACGGCATAGCGCTCGCACAGCACGGCGACGCTGTCCAGAAATGTGCGCTGCCCGGGCTCAGCGCTCGCGCTTGGCGAAGCTCGCTTCGGGAAAGGCGTTGGTGCCGGCGGTGTCGCGGCCGAGCAGCCCGTTGGGACGGAAGATGAGGATGAGGGCGAGCACGGCGAAGACGGCGACGTCCTTGTAGGCGCTGCTGAAATAGCCGGCGAAGAGCGCCTCGAAGAGGCCGAGGAGGAGGCCGCCGATGAGCGCGCCGCTCACCGAGCCGAAGCCGCCGAGCAGGGCCGCGGTCAGCGCCTTGAAGCCGAGGAAGTAACCCATGAAGAAATCGGCCTCGCCGTATTGCAGGGTGAAGGCCGTACCGGCGACCGCGGCGAGCACGGCGCCGATGGTGAAGCTGCGATTGAGCGTGCCCCAGATATCGACGCCGAGCAGCCCTGCCATCTTGGGATCGTCGGCGCAGGCGCGATGAGCGCGGCCCCAGCCGGTATGCATCAAGAGATAGCCGAGCAGCGCGGCCATCAGCACGGCGAGGACGAAGATGGCGATCTGGCTGTCGGCGAGATAGACGCCGAAACCGCCGCCCTCGAAGACGATGAAGCGGCTGTGCGAGAGCGCCGGGAGCCATTTGTAGCGCGTGCCCTGCATCTGGCGGACGATCTCGCGCAGGGTCATCGAGAGGCCGATCGCGCCGATCAGCGTGTTGAGCCGGCCGGCATGCAGCAGCGGACGATAGATCAGCCGTGCCGTCACCCAGCCGTTGAGCGCGGTCAGTGCCGCGGCAAAGGGAAAGCACAGCACGAGGGCCCAGAGGAAGCTGCTGACGCCGAGCACGATGAAGAGAAAGAACCAGGTGATGAAGGCGAAGGCGCCGATCATGAAGAGCTCGCCATAGGCGAACTGGATGGTGCCGGTGATGCCGTAGACGAGGGAATAGCCGACGGCGACCAGCGCGAAAACGGCGCCGAGGGCGAGGCCGTTGATGAGGAGCTGAACGAGATAGGCGGCGTGGGTCGCCAGCGGCAGATCGGCTTCGGGCGGCGCCAACAGCACGCGCGGCGTCGGCAGGCCGAGCAGGTGGCGCAAGAGGATCATGCGGGTCTCGGAGAGCGCCTCGCCGTCCTCGTCGACCGCCACGAGATCGATGCGGTCGGCGCTGAAGGCACCGCCGGCGAAGCGGCAGGTGACTTGGTGGCGACCGGCGACGCCGGTGACGGCGAACCGCACCATGCCGTCATGCTCGACCGGGAGCGCGGCGAGATCGCCAACGTCGCCCGCCAGCGCGCCGACGACCTGCCGGCAGATCGCGCTCTGCCGCTCATCCGCGGCGCAGCCGAGAAGCGCGAGCAGCAGGATGGTCAAGGAAAGCAGGCGCCAGCACATTGCGCCGCAGTATGCGGCGAAGCGCCGGGCCGCGCATCAGCCGCGTTGCCGGTTACCGCGTGACGGTTATGGGGACGACGCTGCCGCCGCCGGGCTCAGAGCTCGACCGAGCGCAGGCGGAGCGCGTTGCCGATCACGGTGACCGAGCTCAGGCTCATCGCCGCGCTGGCGATCATCGGATTGAGCAGCAGCCCGAGCAGCGGGTAGAACAGGCCGGCGGCGATCGGCACGGCAAGCGCGTTGAAGACGAAGGCGAAGAAGAGATTCTGCCGGATGTTGCGCATCGTCGCGCGCGACAGGCGCCGCGCCCGCACGATGCCGTGCAGATCGCCCTTGAGCAGCGTGATCGCCGCGCTCTCCATCGCGACATCGGCGCCGGTGCCCATGGCGATGCCGATCTGCGCCTGGGCGAGCGCCGGCGCGTCGTTGACGCCGTCCCCCGCCATGGCGACGAAGCGGCCCTCGTCCTGGAGCGTCTTCACCGCCGCGGCCTTCTGGTCGGGCAGGATCTCGGCGACGATTTCGTCGATGCCGAGCCGGCGCGCGACGGCTTGCGCGGTGATCCGGCTGTCCCCGGTCAGCATGACGACGCGGATGCCCTCGGCGCGCAACACCTTGAGCGCGCCGATCGCGCTCTCCTTGATCGGATCGGCGACCGCGACGAGCCCGGCCGCTTTGCCGTCGACGGCGACCAGCATCACGCCGTGACCGTCCTGGCGCAGCGCGTCCGCCCGTGCCGGCAGCTCGCCGGGATCGATCCCGAGCGCCGCGAGAAGCGCCTGGTTGCCGACCGCGACGCGCTTGCCGTCGACCATGCCGACCACCCCCTTGCCGGTCTCTGACGCGAAATCGGTCACGGCGGCGAGGGCGAGGCCGCGCTCGGCGGCGCCCGTGACGATCGCCTCGGCGAGCGGATGCTCGCTGCCGCGCTCGAGGCTGGCGACCAGGCGCAGCAGCGCGTCCTCGGCGAGGCCGCCGAGCGCGGTCACGCCGGCGAGACGCGGCTTGCCCTCGGTCAGCGTGCCGGTCTTGTCGACGACCAGCGTGTCGACCTTCTCCATCGTCTCGAGGGCTTCCGCGTTCTTCACCAGGACGCCGGCGCGCGCGCCGCGACCGGTGCCGACCATGATCGCCATCGGCGTCGCGAGGCCGAGCGCGCACGGGCAGGCGATGATGAGGACGGCGATCGCGTTGAGCAGCGCGAAGCCGAGCGCCGGCGGCGGCCCGAACAGCGCCCAGGCGATGAAGGCGATGATGGCGACGGCGATGACCGCCGGCACGAACCAGGCCGAGATCGCATCGACGAGGCTCTGGATCGGCGCGCGCGAGCGCTGCGCCTGCGCCACCATGGCGACGATCTGCGCGAGCAGCGTGTCGCTGCCGACCCGCTCGGCGCGCATCGTGAAGCTGCCTGTCGCGTTCACCGTGGCGCCCGTCACCTTGTCGCCCGGTCCCTTCACCACCGGCAGCGCCTCGCCGGTGATCAGCGATTCGTCGACCGCGCTGCTGCCCTCGATGACGACGCCGTCGACCGGGATCTTTTCGCCGGGGCGGACGCGCAGCCGGTCGCCGAGCCCGACCTGGTCGAGCGGGATATCAACCTCGCTGCCGTCGTCGCGGATGAGGCGGGCCGTCTTCGGCGCGAGATCGAGGAGGGCGCGGATCGCGCTCGAGGTCTGGGCGCGCGCCCGGAGCTCGAGGACCTGGCCGAGCAGCACCAGCGTGACGATGACCGAAGCCGCCTCGAAATAGAGAGCGACCTGCCCGTCGGGAGAGCGGAACGAGGCGGGGAAGATATCAGGGACGAAGGCGGCGACCAGGCTGTAGCCATAGGCGACGCCGGTGCCCAGCGCGATCAGGGTGAACATGTTGAGGCGGCGATTGACGAGCGAGGCCCAGCCGCGCGCGAAGAACGGCGCGCCGCCCCACAGCACCACCGGCGTCGCCAGGACGAGCTGAAGCCAGACCGTCACGCGGCCCGGCAGGATGCCGGCGAGGCCGTGCGGCATGAGGTCCTCCGCCATGGCGAGGGCGAGCAGCGGCAGCGAGAGGGCGACGCCGACCCAGAAGCGCCGCGTCATGTCGGCAAGCTCGGGATTGGCCTCGTCGGTCGCCGACGGCGTCATCGGCTCGAGCGCCATGCCGCAGATCGGGCAGCTGCCGGGACCGTCGCGGACGATCTCGGGATGCATCGGACAGGTCCAGGCGCCGGCGGCCTGCGCCGGACTCGGTGGCTCGGCCATGCCCCCGTGTTGCGTGCCATGCGGCTTGTCGAGATATTTGCGTGGATCGGCGGTGAATTTCTGCCGGCAACCGGCACCGCAGAAGACATAGGACTGGCCGGCGAATTCGGCGCGGTGCTTGGCCGTCGCCGGATCGACCGTCATGCCGCAGACCGGGTCGGTCGCCGCCCCTTTGGCGCGCAGCTTCTCATGATCGCCATGCGGATCGTGACCGGCGACATGATGAAGATGCCCAGCGCTGCGCATGATTGCTCCCTGTTACGGCGGCAACAGGGAGATGGGGCTTCCCCTTGCGGGAAGGTCAACCCCCCGGGGATTGCGGGTTATGCACCTCGGTTATGCGCCGGTGGCGAGCTGCTTTCGCGCCGCCGGGGCGTCGAGGAAGGTGGCGCGGATGTCGAGGCTGGAGCGCTCGCCGATATCGCCCCAATTCGCCTTCAGCCAATCCTCGGCCGTGCTCCGGCCGAGCTCCTTCATATAGAGCAGGAAGTCGAGATCGGCGTTCATCTTGCTGGTGACGCCGAGGGCCCGCATCTTCTCCTCGTTGCCGATCATGTGGATATGCATGTGCTTCAGCCGCGCCGCGTCCTTGCCTTTGAGATGCTTGCCCTGGACGAGACGCTGGACGAAGGCGATGGCGCGCATCTCGGCGATGAGCGCCGAGTTGAAGCTGATCTCGTTGAGGCGGTTGGCGATCTCGCTCGCCGAGCGCGGCGTCCCCTTGCGCACCAGCGGGTTGATCTGGACGATGGCGACGTCGCGGCTATCGCAATAATAGATCAGCGGGAAGATCACCGGATTGCCCATGTAGCCGCCGTCCCAATAGGGCACCCCGTCGATCTCGACGGCCTGGAAGGTGAAGGGCAGGCAGGCCGAGGCGAGCAGCGCCTCGACCGACAGCTCGTGCCGCATGAAGACGCGGGCATGGCCGGTCTCGACATTGGTGGCGCAGACGAAGAGCTTGAGCGGATCGCAGGCCTGGATCGCCGCGATGTCGAGGTGATCGGTCAGGAGATCGCGCAGCGGGTTGAGGTTCATCGGGTTGAGCTGATAGGGCGAGAACAGCCGCTCGACGATATCGAGCCACATCGCGCCGGGCGAGCCGTCGATGTTCCAATTGCCCAGCACGTGGTCGAAGGCGCTGCGATGCACCGGGCTGAAACGGGCGAGCTCGGAGACCTTGTGCCAGAAATAGTCGAGCTCGTCCCGGGCGCCCTGCCGGCCGCCGCGCTTGACGAAGCCCTGGGCGAAGATCGCCCCGTTGAGCGCCCCGGCGCTGGTGCCGCTGATGCCCTCGATCCACAGCCGCTCCTCCTCGAGCAGGCGGTCGAGGACGCCCCAGGTGAAGGCGCCGTGGCTGCCGCCGCCCTGCAAGGCGAGGTTGATCGTCTTGATGCCGGAGACCGTGTGGATGACCGGCCCGTTGCCCGTCTTCGTCCCGGCGTTACCCGTCTTCGCGGGTGTCGGCTTGCCGATCCCCGCCTTGGCGGATTTCGCCTTGGCGGTCGTGATCCTCACCGTGCCAGCCGTCTTGGCCGTCTCAGCTGTCTGCGCCTTCGTGCTCTTCACCGTCCCGCGCTTCGTCTTGACCGGCATGGCATGCTCCTTCTCGGCAAGTGTCGCCGCGATCGTGCCATTCGCACGTGACCTTATTGGTGCCCTGGCTTATTCCAGGGGCGCCCCCTTGCGCTCGGGTATCAACAAAGCGGTCGCCGCGATGTCGACGAGATAGATCACGGCGAGGAGCGAGATCGCCGTGGCGAAGGAATATTGCGTCGCCAGAATGCCGATCACCAGCGGCCCCAGCCCGCCGACCGCGCGGCCGAGATTGAACAGGACGTTCTGCGCCGTCGCTCGCGCCTCGGTCGGATAGAGCTCGGACATCAGCGCGCCGTAGCCGCCGAGCATGCCGTTGACGAAGACGCCCATGATCGCGCCGCCGACGAGGAGGGCGAGCGGCGTCGTCAGCTGGGCGTAGACGACGACCATGATGGCGGCGCCGGCCTGGAAGGCGAAGAAGATCGGCCGCCTGCCGATGCGGTCGGCGAGCTGGCCGAACAGCCAGATGCCGAAGCCCATGCCGAGCACGGTCACCGACGTCCACAACGCCGATTGCGTCAGCGAATAGCCGAACTTGCCCGAGAGATAGCTCGGCAGCCACAGCATGACGCCGTAATAGCCGAAATTCTGCACCGCGCAGAGGATGAACATGCCGAGGCTGATCTTCGTCGTCGGCCAGTCCTTGACCAGCAGCCGCGCGGGAAAGCCGCTGCGCTTGGCCTGGGCGCGCTCGACGAACAGCGCCGGCTCGCCGACCATGCGGCGGACGAAACATGCCGCGCCAGCCGATGACCGGCAGCAGCAAGGGTGTCGCCAGCGCCGCCAGCAGCACGCCGGCCTGCCAGCCGAGCCCGACATAGGACGAGACGCGCGCCCGCTTGCGCGCCGGCCAGGTCTCGGCGACCAGCGCCATGCCGATGCCGAACTCGCCGCCGAGGCCGAGCCCGGCGATGGTGCGATAAGCGAGCAGGTCCCAATAGCCCTGCGCCAGGGCGCAGAGGCCGGTGAAGATGCCGAACAGCAGGATCGTCCAGGTCAGCACCTTCACGCGGCCGACATAGTCGCTGAGAATGCCGAAGAGGATGCCGCCGGCGACGGCGCCGAACAGCGTCGCGGTGGCGAGCGAGACGGCGGCGGTCGGCGAGAAATGCAGGTCGGCGACGATCGCTCGCATGACGAAGCCGAGGATGAGGAGATCGAACCCGTCCATCGCATAGCCGATCGCCGAGGCGAACAGCGCCTTCCTGGCATTGACATCGGCCTTCGCCGCAACGCTCCCTCGACCGCCTGCTCTTTCGCTGATTGCGCTCATCGCTATTCCCCCGCCCTCGCAGATGCGAGATGAATAGCACAACCGCGCAGGACAAGGGCCACGACTTCCTCGGTCGCGGCGGCGAATTGCGCCTCGCTCAGGGATTTGACCCCCATCACCGCATGCACCTGGGCGGCGAAATCGGCGAAGGTCTGGGTCAGCGCCCAGATCGCGACGAAGAGGTGGCGGGGATCGATCGGCGCCATCCGCCCCGCCGCGATCCAGCCCCGGATGATCGCCGCCTTGTCGTCGATCAGCGCCTTCATGTCGCCGCGCAGGAAGCCGCCGATCTCCTGGGCGCCGTGGATGATCTCGTTGGCGAAGACGCGCGAGGCGTCGGGATAGCGCCGCGAGAAGTGCATCTTGGCGCGGATATATTGCTCGAGCGCGGCGGCCGGCTCGGCCGTCGCGGTGATCGCCGCCGTCTCGCCCAGCCAGAGGGCGAGGATGTTGTCGAGCACGGCGCGATAGATCGCCCGCTTGCTGCGGAAATAATAGTGCAGATTGGCTTTCGGCACGCCGGCCGCGGCGGCGATTTCAGCCATGCGCGCGCCGGCAAAGCCGGAATCGGCGAAGACGCGCTCGGCGGCGCGCAGGATGCGCGCCTCGTTGACCCGCCTGACGCGGCCCTTACTTGGTGCCGAAGAGGCGGTCGCCGGCATCGCCGAGCCCGGGGACGATATAGGCATGGTCGTTGAGCTCGGGATCGATCGAGGCGGTATAGATCGGCACCTCGGGATGCTCGGCCTGCATCGCCGCGACGCCGGGCGGCGCGGCGACCAGGCAGATGAACTTGATGGTCTCGGCGCCGAGCTCCTTGAGGCGGCCGATCGCGGCGCAGGCGGAATGGCCGGTCGCCAGCATCGGATCGACGACGATGACGACGCGGGCGGCGATATCGTCGGGCACCTTGAGATAGTACTCGACGGCGGTCAGCGTCTTGGGATCGCGGTAGATGCCGATATGGCCGACGCGCGCCGACGGGATGAGGTCGAGCATGCTGTCGACGAAGCCGAGCCCGGCACGCAGGATCGGCACGAAGCAGAGCTTCTTGCCGGCCAGGACCGGCGCCATGAATTTGGTCAGCGGCGTCTCGATCTCGCGCGTCGTCAGCGGCAGGTCGCGCGTCGCCTCGTAGAGGATGAGCGGCGCGATCTCGCGCAGGAGGGCGCGGAACTGCCCGGTCGAGATGTCCTTGCTGCGGATCAGGCTGAGCTTGTGCTGGACGAGCGGATGCTCGACGACGACGACGTTACGGTTCATGCGGGCCCCCCAGAGCTACAAACAAAAATCAGAAAACGGTGCCGTCGCTGGCGATGGCGAGCGGCGGCGGCCCGCCCGGGCGCGTCTCGGCGGCGATCCGCCGCCCCGCTGCCCAGGTGCCGCCCTCGAGCACCTTGGCGAGCGGCAGGCTTTGCGCGTCCATCCCAAGGGCGGCGCGCACGCCATCGGCGACGCGATCGAGCAACGCCACGGTGAGCGCCCGCCATTCGACCACCGCCTCGTCGTCGACGGCGAGCACGCGATGCGCGAGGCCGGCATCGCGCGGCACGATGACGCCGAGATCGAGGAACAGCCCGCCATTGCGGTATTCCGCAAGGCCGGTCAGCTCGTCGATCGCGATGACTGCGATGCCGGCCGCCTCGAGCGGCTCGATCAGCGAATAGGCGAGCCATTGCGAGAGCTTGTGGAACGGCACCAGCACGTCGCCATGGCGCCAGGTATCGCCGAGCGCGATGCCCGCCATGTCGTGCCGTCCCGGCCAGATCGTACCGAAACCGCGCAGCAACGCGGCGAGGATGGAAGACGCCGCGAGCCTGCCATCCACGGCCTGGCCGGCGAGATGGTCGAAGAGGTTGCCGATGCGCCCGGCGGCGCCAAAGAGGGCCGGCTGCGCCGCCAGCGCTTCGCCGAGACGGCGCAGCAGCGCGGCGCGGCCTGCGATGCCGACCAGCGGATTCGCCGCCGTGACCTGCATGCCGGCTTCCAGCGCGGCCTCGTCGAGCCGGCGCAAAGCCGCCGCCTCGGCACGCAGCTTGCGGTGCGGATCGGCGGAGAAGAGGCCGGCGCGGAAGAGATGGAAGCTGGCGACGCCGAGCCCCTCCGAGCGCGCATAGGTGCCGCCGCCCGCCTCGCGATAGCGCCAGGCGGCGCCCGCCCCGGCATCGAGCAGCACGCTGGTCACCGCGAGATCGAAGCGGATGCGGGCGATCTCGGCTGGCGATTCGCCGGCGAGGTCCTGCGCCAGCGCGCCCCAGCGATCGACGCCGCCGACGCCGAAATGCCGCCAGCGGCTGTGGAAGGGGATAGCGAGATCGGGGTAATTGGCGCGGATCGTCGCCAGCACGTAATCGACGGTCGGTGCCAAGCGCTCGGGGCGGTAGGTGAAATGCGGCGCGCGGTCCTGCTCGGCAAGCGCCAGGATCTCGTGCGCCCGCGTGCGCACCGCATCGGCGGTCAGCAGCCAGGCGGCCTGGGCTGC
>WNFM01345276.1_pt1 | contig 12156 bp, 14 predicted proteins | sample 5400271 | NCBI WGS metagenome assembly WNFM01 (sample SAMN13153352, study PRJNA577476) | soil metagenome | isolation source: 60 cm saprolite on Douglas fir-dominated hillslope | place: USA:California | collected 2013-09-17 | reverse complement strand
GCCTTCCCGACCCATCAATCTGGGCGCTGACAAGGAAGCGGAGTAGCGACCGAGCACAGCGAGTCAAGGCCGCCGCTGGACCGTCCCAACCCAGCCGCCGATCCGCAGGCGGCGATCATCGTCTGCCTGAATTTCGGCGACGACGGCTACGAGGAAAGCGTCGAGGAAGCCACGCGCCTTGTCCAGAGCGCGGGCGTCCAGCGCCTCAAGGTTCTAAGGGGCAACAGGAAAAGGCCTGATGCGCGGCTCTACGCGGGCGTCGGCAAGGTCGAAGAGATCGGCCGCGCCGCGGCAGACCTGAACGCCGCCGTCGTGGTGTTCAACCACGAGCTCTCGCCTGCCCAGGGAAGAAATCTGGAAAAAGAACTGAACAGGCGTGTGATGGACCGCACCGAGCTGATCCTCGAGATCTTCTCGCAGCGGGCGCAGACGAGCGAAGGCAAGCTGCAAGTCGAGCTGGCGCAGCTCCAGCACCTGTCGACCCGCCTGGTGCGCGGCTGGACGCACCTCGAGCGGCAGCGCGGCGGCCTGGGCAAGACCGGCGGCCCCGGCGAGAAGCAGCTCGAGCTCGACCGACGGTACATCGGCCAGCGAGTCAAGGTTCTCAAAGAAAAAATCAATTCAATGAAAAAGCAAAGGCAGGTACAACGGCGTAGCCGGGTGCGCCGCGACGTGCTCTCGATCTCGATCGTCGGCTATACCAACGCGGGCAAGTCGACCCTGTTCAACGCGCTCGCGCACGCCAAGGCTTACGAAGCGGACCAGCTGTTCGCCACGCTGGACACCACGTCGCGCCGCGTCTGGCTCCCCGAGGCGGGCAACGTCGTGCTGTCCGATACCGTGGGCTTCATCCGCGGCCTGCCGCACAGCCTGGTAGCGGCATTTCGCGCCACGCTGGAGGAGACCGTGCACGCCGATCTGCTGCTGCATGTGGTCGACGCCGCCTCCCCGGCGCGCGACGAGCAGGCCGCCGAAGTGGACAAGGTGCTGGCCGAGATCGGCGCCGACGTCGCGCCGCGGCTCGTGGTCTGGAACAAGATCGACGCTGCAACGCTGGCCGCGAGGGCGGAGCGCGACCAATATGGTAGGATTTCGCGCGTTTTCGTGAGCGCGCGCACCGGCGCGGGACTGCAGCAGCTGCGCGGTGCCGTCGCCGAATTCGCGCGGGAGCGGGCGGCGGCACGCGGCGCCGCGCTCCCGCAGGCGCAACCCCTTCAACCTCATTGATATTCCGATGTCCTTGAACGACCCCAACTGGGGACGCGGCGGTTCCCGCGGCCCGCAAGGCCCCGGCGGCGGCAACCAGGGCCCGCCCGACCTTGACGAGCTGTGGCGCAATTTCAACCGCCGGCTCGGCGACCTGTTCGGCAAGCGGCGCGGCGGCGCCGAGCCGCCCTCGGGCGGCGGTCCGTCGTCCTGGCAGTTCGGCGGCGGCGCGGGGGTGCTCGTCCTGCTGGTGCTCGCGGTATGGCTGGCGAGCGGCTTCTACATCGTGGACGCGGCGTCGCGCGCCGTGGTGCTTACCTTCGGCCGCTACTCGCAGGAGACCGAGCCCGGCCTGCGCTGGCGCATGCCCTGGCCCATCCAGGCGCACGAGCTCGTCAACCTGCAGTCGGTGCGCACGCTGGAAGTCGGCTACCGCAACAACGTGCGCACCAAGGTTCTGAAAGAGTCGCTGATGCTCACCGACGACGAGAACATCGTCGACCTGCAGTTCGCGGTGCAGTACACCGTCAAGGACGCGCGCGACTTCATCTTCAATGTGCGCCGGCCCGACGAGTCGGCGATGCAGATCGCGGAGACCGCGATGCGCGAGGTGATCGGCAAGAGCCAGATGGACGGCATCCTGTACGAGACCCGCGAGGCGATCGCCATTCGCGCGCGCCAGCTGATGCAGTCGATCCACGACCGCTATGGCACGGGCATCGCGGTGAGCACGGTGACCATCCAGGCGGCGCAGCCACCCGAGCAGGTGCAGGCGGCGTTCGATGACGCAGTCAAGGCCGGGCAGGACCGCGAGAAGCAGAAGAACGAGGGCCAGGCGTACGCCAACGACGTCATTCCGCGGGCCCGCGGCACGGCGTCGCGCCTGCTGCAGGAATCCGAAGGCTACAAGCAGCGCGTCATCGCGAACGCCGAAGGCGACGCGTCGCGCTTCAAGGCGGTGCTCGCTGAGTACACGAAAGCGCCGGGCGTGACGCGCGAGCGCATCTACATCGAGACGCTGCAGCAGGTGCTCTCCTCGACCAACAAGATCGTCATGGACTACCGCGGCTCGGGCAACCTTCTCTACCTGCCGCTCGACAAGCTGATGCAGCAGGGCGGGTCGGCGACGCCCTCCGAGTCGCAGGCCTCGCAGCGGCCGTCGCCGGAGCCGGCGCCGCCCGAGGCCGGGCCGCGCTCGCGCGAGACCCTCCGGAACCGCGAACGGGGAGAGCGCTGATGCGAGCCGTAGGCCCCATCCTCGCTCTCATCGCTCTCATCGCGCTCATCGCGTCGAGCATGCTGTTCACCGTCGACCAGCGCCAGAACGCGATGGTGTTCCAGCTCGGTGAGGTGAAGGAAGTGGTGACCAACCCGGGCCTGCACTTCAAGTGGCCGCTGATCCAGAACGTGCGCCACTTCGACATGCGGATCCTCACTTTCGACGACGCCGAGCCGCTGCGCTTCATCACCTCGGAGAAGAAGCCGCTGCTGGTCGACTCGTTCGTCAAGTGGCGCATCACCGATGTCCGCCAGTACTACGTCAGCGTGCAGGGCGACGAGTTCCGCGCCGCGACGCGAATCAAGCAGACCATCTCCGACGGCCTGCAGTCCGAGTTCGGCCGGCGCACGGTGCACGACGTGGTCTCTGGACAGCGCGATGAGATCATGGCTGAGGTGCGGCAGAAGGCCGATGTCGACCTGAAGCGCATCGGCGTCGAGATCATCGACGTGCGCCTTAAGCGCGTCGACCTGCCGACCGACGTCAGCGACTCGGTGTTCGGCCGCATGCAGGCCGAGCGCAAGCGCATCGCCAACGAGCAGCGCTCCACCGGCGCAGCCGAGGCCGAGCGCATCCGCGCCGACGCTGACCGGCAGCGCGAGATCATCCTCGCCGAGGCCTATCGCGACGCGCAGCGCGTCAAGGGCGAGGGCGACGCCAAATCGGCGGCGATCTACGCCCAGGCTTTCCAGCAGAACCCGGAGTTTTACGCCTTCTACCGCAGCATGGAAGCGTACCGCTCGAGCTTCCGCGGCAAGAACGACCTGCTGCTGCTCGAGCCGAGCTCGGATTTCTTCCGCTACCTGAGGGACTCGCAAGGCCGCTCCACAGGCAGAAAATGAGGCTCGCGTGAGCTCGGGCGCAATCTTTCTCATGGCGCTCGCCCTGATGCTGATACTCGAGGGCGTGCTGCCGTTCCTGGCGCCCAACCTCTGGCGCGACACTTTTCGCCGCATCACGCTGATGAGCGACGGCCAGATCCGCTTCGTCGGGCTGTCCTCGATGCTCGTCGGCCTGCTGCTCCTTCTCTGGGCGCGGAGCTGAGCATGAAGTGGGTTCTCCCCGAGTACATAGAAGATATTCTGCCGGCTGAGGCCGCGCGGATCGAGAGTCTTCGTCGTTTGGTATTGGATTTGTTTTTTAAAAACAAGTTTGAGCTGGTCATCCCGCCCCTCCTCGAGTACATGGACTCGCTGCTCACCGGCACCGGCCACGACATGGAGCTGCGCACCTTCAAGGTCGTCGACCAGCTCTCCGGCAGGATGATGGGCGTGCGCGCCGACATCACGCCGCAGGTGGCGCGCATCGACGCGCATCTGCTCAACCGCAAGGGCGTGACGCGGCTGTGCTATTGCGGCAGCGTGCTGCATACCCGGCCGCTGGTCCCGGGCGCGACGCGCGAGCCGATCCAGATCGGTGCCGAGATCTTCGGCGAGGCGGGCGTTGCGGCCGACCTCGAGATCCTGCGCCTGCTGTGCGACTCGCTCGCGCTCGCCGGCGTGCGCGGCGCGCGCGTCGACATCGGCCACGTCGCCGTATTCCGCTCGATCGTTCGCGAAGCGAAAGTTAGCGCCGAGCTCGAGGCCGAGCTGTTCGAGGCGCTGCAGAAGAAGGACGTTCCGGCATTGAAATCGCTGACGGGAAAAATAAATTCTTTGGCGCGCAACGCGATTCTTCTTCTTCCCGAGCTTTACGGCGGCGCGGAAGTTCTGGCGATCGCGGAAAAGAAGCTGCCGAAAATAGATTCTTTGCAAAAAGCGCTGAAAACCCTGCGTGCGCTGGCGAACGCCTGCTCGATCCAGGCGAGCTTCGACCTCGCCGAGCTGCGCGGCTATCACTACCACTCAGGCGTGGTGTTCGACGCGTACTGCGGCGGCGGGGCCGCCTCCGCCTCCATTCTGATTGCGCGCGGCGGCCGCTACGACGAGGTTGGAAAAGCCTTCGGCAGGGCGCGCCCGGCGACAGGGTTCTCGATTGATTTACGCAGCCTGGCCTCGATCAAGAAATCGAACGGCAAGAAGAAAAAGAAGAAATGAAGACCGTGGCGCGCAACGTCGTCGTCATCGGCACGCAGTGGGGCGACGAGGGCAAGGGCAAGATCGTCGACTGGCTGACCGACCGCGCGCAGGGCGTGGTGCGCTTCCAGGGCGGGCACAACGCCGGCCACACGCTGGTCATCGCCGGCAAGAAGACCGTGCTGCACCTGATCCCCTCGGGCATCCTGCGCAGCGACGTCGATTGCTACATCGGCAACGGCGTGGTGCTGTCGCCCGAAGCGCTGCTCTCGGAGATAGACGAGCTCGAGGCGGCCGGCGTGCGTGGCGTAGTCGCGCGGCTCATCATCTCGGAAGCCTGCCCCCTGATCCTGCCCTATCACGCGGCGCTCGACCGCGCCCGCGAGGCCGCGCGCGGCGAGAACAAGATCGGCACCACCGGCCGCGGCATCGGCCCGGCCTACGAGGACAAGGTGGCGCGCCGCGCGATCCGCCTCCAGGACCTGCTGAATCCCGAGCGCTTCGCCAGCAAGCTCGAGGAGCTGCTCGAGTTTCACAATTTCGTTTTGCAACATTTTTACAAGCAGGAAAAAATAGATTTTCGGAAAACCCTCGACGAAACCCTGGCGTTGGCGCCGCGCCTGGTGCCCCTGGTCGCGGACGTGCCGCGAGCGCTCTATCACGCCAACAAGGCGGGCAAGAACCTGCTGTTCGAAGGCGCGCAGGGCAGCCTGCTCGACATCGATCACGGCACCTATCCGTTCGTCACGTCTTCGAACTGCGTCGCCGGCGCGGCGGCGGCGGGGGCCGGGATCGGCCCGCATCAGCTCCACTATATTTTGGGGATTACAAAAGCGTATACGACGCGCGTCGGCGGCGGGCCGTTCCCGACCGAGCTCTCGGACGACGTCGGCGAGCGCCTGCGCCAGCGCGGCCAGGAGTTCGGCGCCACCACGGGGCGGCCGCGGCGCACCGGGTGGTTCGACGCCGCGGCGCTCAAGCGCTCGATCCAGATCAACGGCGTCTCGGGCCTGTGCATCACCAAGCTCGACGTGCTCGATGGCGTCGAGGCGGTGAAGATCTGCGTCGGCTACGAGGTCGAGGGCGAGATGAGCGACATCCTGCCGGTGGGCGCCGAGGAGCTCGAGCGCTGCGTGCCGGTCTACGAGGAGCTGCCCGGCTGGATGGAAAGCACCGTCGGCGTGAAAACCTACAAGGGGCTGCCGAAGCCGGCGCGCGCCTACCTGCAGCGCATCGAGAAGCTATGCGCCGTGCCGGTGGACCTCATTTCCACCGGCGCCGACCGCGAGGAGACGATCGTCATGAGGCATCAGGCGCAGGACGGCAAGCCCGCCTCGAAGATCATGCCAGCGGGCGCGGACTCGAACCCCCACAATCTTGCGATCGCTAGCACCTGAAGCTAGTGCGTCTACCAATTCCGCCACCTCGGCAAGGGACGCGAATTTTAGTGGCTAAGCGATCGAAATTCAAGGTTGCATCCGGCGGCCGCAACGATCCGGCGCGCGACATCCTGCATGCGCTCGAGCTCGCGGGAGAGCCGCTCACGCCGAAAGAGCTGGCGAAGCGGCTGCGCGTTTCCCGTCCGGAGAAAGATTCTTTTGAAACGGCGCTGACGGCGCTCCAGCGCGCGGGCGACATCGTGCAGAACCGCGCCGGCGCGCTGCTCGTCGCAAAGCGCATCGCGGTGCTCGCCGGGCGGATCCAGGGACATCCCGACGGCCACGGTTTTCTAATGCCGGATGACGGCAGCGCGCAGGTGTTCCTGCCGCCGGCGGAGATGCGGGAGGTGCTGCACGGCGACCGCGCGTCGGTGCGCACCGTCGGGCGCGATCAGCGCGGTCGTCCGACCGGGACGATCGTCGAGGTGCTCGAGCGCGGCAAGCGGCGCATCGTCGGCCGCCTGCACGCCGAGCACGGCGTCACGTTCCTGGTGCCCGAGGACCGGCGCATCGCGCACGACATCCTCGTGCCGCCTGCCGAAATGGGCCGCGCCAAGCCGGGCGAAGTGGTCACCGTCGATCTCATCGCGCAGCCGAGCAAGCATGCGCAGCCGATCGGCCGCGTCGCCGAGGTGCTCGGCCACTACGCCGATTCCGGCATGGAGATCGAGATCGCGGTGCGCAAGTTCGACCTCCCGTACGAGTTCTCGAAAAAGGCGCTCGCCGCGGCGCGCGCGATGCCGGAAACGGTGCGCGTGGAGGACTGCGCCGGACGCGAGGACCTGCGCGAGCTCGAGTTCGTCACCATCGACGGAGAAACCGCGCGGGATTTCGACGACGCGGTGTTTTGCCGGCGCGAAGGCAAGGGATTCCGCCTGCGGGTGGCGATCGCCGACGTCAGCCACTACGTGCGCCACGGCGATCCGCTCGACATCGAGGCGCGCGAGCGCGGCACCTCGGTGTACTTCCCGCGCCGCGTGATCCCGATGCTGCCCGAGAAGCTCTCGAACGGGCTGTGCTCGCTCAATCCGGACGTCGACCGCCTGGCGATGGTCTGCGAAATGGCCGTCACGCCGAAGGGCGAGGTCGCGCAGTACGAGTTCTACAACGCCGTCTTTCGCTCCCATGCCCGCCTCACGTATACGCAGGTCTGGCAGAAAATCTCCTCCGGGAAAACCCCGGACCACCTGAAAAATCTCTACGACGTATTCAAGGTCCTGCTAGAGGAGCGCAACCGCCGCGGCGCGATCGACTTCGAGACCGTCGAGACGCGGATGATCTTCGATCCCAAGGGCAAGATCGAGAAGATCGTCGCCGAGCCGCGCAACGATGCGCACCGGCTGATCGAGGAATGCATGCTGGCGGCGAACGTCTGCGCGGGCAACTTCATCGCCAAGCACGAGCACCCGGTTCTCTACCGCGTGCACGACGTGCCGGCGGAAGAAAAGGTGCGCGCGCTGCGCGATTTCCTCGCCGAGCTCGGCCTGCAGCTGCCCGGCGGCGAGATCCCGCGGCCCAAGGACTATGCCCAGCTCCTCGAGCGCATCCGCAAGCGGCCGGATTTCACGCTGCTGCAGACGATCCTGCTCCGCTCGCTCAAGCAGGCGGTCTACAGCCCGGCGAACAAGGGTCACTTCGGTCTCGCTTTCGACGCCTACCTGCACTTCACCTCGCCGATTCGCCGCTACCCCGACCTGCTCGTGCACCGGGTGATAAAGGCCTTGCTTTCAAAAAGAGATTATTCCGGCGTGGACTGGGAAGCGCTGGGGCGCCACTGCTCGGAGACCGAGCGGCGCGCCGACGACGCGAGCCGCGACGTCGAAAACTGGCTGAAGTGCTTCTACATGCGCGACCACGTCGGCAAGAGCTTCGTCGGCACGATCACAGGGGTCACGGCGTTTGGGCTGTTCGTCACCCTGGACGACTACTTCGTCGACGGCCTGGTGCACATCTCGGAGCTCGGGCGCGACTACTTTCAGTACGACGGCGTGCGCCACGTGCTGCTCGGCGAGCGCACCGGCAAGCGCTTCCGCCTCGCGGACCGGATGAAGGTGAAGCTGGTGCGGGTCGACCTCGATTCCCGGAAAATCGATCTGGTTCCGGCATGAAAGAGCCGAGGATCGTTTTCGGCTTCCATGCCGTCCTGTCCCGGCTTCGCGCCAACCCGGGGTCCGTGATCGAAATCTTTCTCGACGAAACGCGGAAGGATGCCCGTGCGAAAGACCTTGCGGCGGCGGCGGAGCGTGGCGCAGTGCGCCTGATGCGCGTGCCGACCAAGCGGCTGGATGGCTTCTACGGCGGGGGCCGGCACCAGGGCGTGGTCGCCCGCGTGGAAGTGCAAAGTCTCGAGAAATCTCTGGATGAGATTCTGGAGAAGGTGGAGAAGCCCATGCTCCTGGTGCTCGACGGCGTCACCGATCCGCACAACCTCGGCGCCTGCCTGCGGGTGGCGAACGCCGCCGGCGCCGATGCGGTCATCGCGCCGAAAGACCGCGCCGCCGGCATCACGCCGGCAGTCTCGAAAGTCGCCAGCGGCGCCGCCGAAGCCACCCCTTACCTGATGGTCACCAACCTGGCGCGCACGCTGGCCGAAATCAAGCAACGCAACATCTGGGCCATCGGCACCGACGAGCGCGCCGCGAAAACCCTCTACGAAACCGACTTGCCCGACTCGATCGCCTGGGTGCTCGGCGCCGAGGGCGAAGGCATGAGACGCCTGACGCGGGAGAGCTGCGACGTTCTGGTGAAGATCCCGATGCGCGGCGAAGTCGAGAGCCTCAATGTCTCGGTCGCCGCGGGAATTTGCCTGTTCGAGTCGCTAAGGCGCCGGACACCGAGATAACTCAGGCATACTTGGCGGTCATGGAAGTGCTTCTGGTAGACGACCATCCGCTGATCCACGAGATCATGCCGGCCGTGCTGCGCAAGGCGTTCGGCGAGGTCGAGGTCGTCGCGGCGAACGACCTCGAAAGCGCCTTCCAGAGGCTGGCGCATCACAAGCCGCCGGACTTCGCGTTGCTCGACCTTAGCCTGCCCGGCCACGACGGCCTGGACACCCTGAGGCGCTTCCGCTGGAAGTTCTCCGATGTGCCGGTGGTGGTGCTGTCCTCGATAGAGGATGCGGCGACCGTGCGCGTGGCGCGCGGCATGGGAGTGGTCGGCTACCTGCCGAAGACGCTGGGCCCCGAACAGATGATCGATGCGCTGAAGCAAATCGCCGCGGGCGGAACCTATTTTCCGCCCCCCGCGCCGAGTAAATAGCGCTTCCCCAAGCTTCGGTTTTTCAAGTAGAATCCCGCCCCTCCACGATTCCACTCGTGGAATGCCTGGTCACACCGCTTCGCATGGCGGTTGGCCTTTACCCATAGGACACAGGAGTCAACCGGACATGCGGCATTACGAGATCGTTTTCATCGTCCATCCGGACCAGAGCGAGCAGGTCCCGCAGATGGTCGAGCGCTACAAGGGCGTGATCGCCGCCAAGAGCGGCACCGTCCACCGCCTCGAGGACTGGGGCCGGCGCCAGCTCACCTACCCGATCCAGAAGGTCCACAAGGCGCACTACGTGCTCATGAACATCGAGTGCGACAACGAGACGCTTGCCGAGCTGGAGCACTCGTTCAAATTCAGCGACGCGGTGCTGCGACACCTCATCATCAAGATGCCGAAGGCCATGACCGCGCCTTCGCCGATGATGCGCGAGGAGAAGAGCAAATCCATGATGGAGCGCGGCGCAGAGCCCCGGGTGGCTGAAGTCAGGCCCACGGACGCTCCGGCCTGAATAAGCTAGAAGTTACGGGGAAAATCGTGGAGCTGAGCGCGCTGCGCTACACGCCCGCCGGCATCCCGGTCGTCGAATTCAAGATCGACCACGAGTCGGAGCAGGGCGAGGCGGGGGGCAAGCGAAAGATCAGGGCGGAAATCAGCGCGGTGGCTTTCGAGGCGCAGGCGCGCCTGGTTTCGCAAAGAAACATCGGTTCCGAGATAAAGGTTGAAGGTTTTCTGGGCGCGAAGACAAGGCGCTCGAAGAAGCTGGTGCTGCATGTGACCAACATCGAATTCAGCGAAGGAGCATGACATGCCCCCAAGACGCGGGTTCAAGGGCAAAGGCAAGGGGAAGTTCAGCAAGGACAAGAAGGACAAGGGGCAGAGGGCGCTATTCAGGCGCCGCAAGTTCTGCCGCTTTACCGCCGAGAAGGTCGAGTGGATCGACTACAAGGACATCGAGGTCCTCAAGGACTTCGTCAACGAGACCGGCAAGATCATCCCGGCGCGCATCACCGGGACCTCGGCAGGCTACCAGCGCCAGCTGTCGGACGCGATCAAGCGCGCACGTTTCCTCGCGCTGCTGCCGTACACCGACCTGCACTGACACCGGGATAGATCAGGCCATGCAAGTCATACTCATGGAGAAGGTCGCCAATCTCGGCAATCTCGGCGACGTGGTGAAGGTCAAGGACGGCTACGCCCGCAATTACCTGATCCCGCACGGCAAGGCGAAGCGCGCCACGGACGCCAACCTCAAGGAGTTCGAGCAAAAGCGCACCGTGCTGGAGAAGGCGCAGGCCGAGTCGCTCGCGAAGGCGCAGGAGCGCGGCGCGAAGCTCGAGGGCTTCATGCTGCAGATCACGCAGAAGGCCGGGGTCGACGGACGGCTATTCGGCTCGGTCACGAACTACGACATCGTCGAGGCGCTGAAGCAGCAGGGCCACGAGGTCGAGCGCTCGCAGGTCAGGATGCCGCAGGGGCCGCTCAAGCAGGTGGGCGACTACCCGATCCAGATCGCGCTGCACACCGACGTCGCCGTGACCATCAAGGTCTCGGTGCTCGGCGAGCAATAGCTATTCCGCCTTCATTTCCCGCCGGATTGCGTCGATAAGATTTTCGGCGTCCTCCGGCGGGACCACGATGTAGGGATCCTCCTTCGCCATCGGGCGGCCCTGCTGGATCACGATGCCGCCGTCTTCGCGGCTGAACACCGAGATCGCCTTGACCGGCGCCGGGTCGCGAACCTCCTCGCGCGAGATATCCTCGAACATTGAAAGGATTCTATTTCGCTTTCTGCCGTCAAGAAAATTAGTTTCATTTTCTACACGGCTATCCACAAGTTGCTGACAGGTTAGTCACAGCTAGTCCACAGCCCGGCTGTTCCGTTGCTTGCTGTTTTCAAACCGGTTTTTGCCGGCGGCGTACAATCTTTTCCACGGCCAAGGCCCCGCATTCGCTGGAAGGCTGTGCGTTTCGACCTATCAATCAAAAATGAAGGGTCGCTCTCTATGATTCGTGCGCGAAGTTTTTCCGGGAGGTAGATAGAAAAATGGCAGTGGTAGCCCAGCCCTCGTCGAACGCCGTCGCCCAGGAAAACGTCTTCCAGTTCAAGACGCCGCCGCATTCGATCGAGGCGGAGCAGTCGCTGCTCGGCGCGCTGCTGCTCGACAACGAGGCCTTCGACCGGGTCGCCGACCTGATCGTCGGCGAGGACTTCTACCGCGACGACCACCGTCGCATCTGGCGCCATATCTCGCGGCTGGTCGAGCAGAACAGGCCTGCCGACGTCATCACTGTCTCCGAGTCGATCGAAACGAGCGAGGACAAGGACAAGACCGGCGGCCCTGCCTACCTCGGGGCGCTTGCGCAGAACACCCCAAGCGCGCTGCATATCCGGCGCTATGCGGAACTGGTCAGGGAAAGGTCCATACAGCGCCGGCTGGCTCATGTGGCTACAGGTATCGCCGAGGATGCGCTCAATCCCGGCGACAAGGACGTCCCCCAGATGCTGGACGAGGCGGAATCGAAGATCTTTCAGATCGCCGAATCTGGCTCGCGGAAAGATCAAGGCCTGAGGGAGATCAAACCCATCCTGGCCAAGGTTTTCGAGCGAATCGACTATCTTCACAGTCGAGACAACCCGTCGAACATCACTGGGGTACCGACGGGCTACGCGCAGCTTGACGAAATGACTTCCGGTCTGCAGGGCGGCGACCTGATCATCATTGCGGGTCGTCCGAGCATGGGCAAGACCGCCCTCGCGCTCAATATCGCGGAACACATTGCTGTCGACAACGGGCTGCCCGTAGCGATCTTCAGCATGGAGATGAGTTGTACGCAGCTCGCCCAGCGCCTGCTTGGTTCCATCTCGAGAGTCGATCAGCACAAGCTGCGTACCGGGCGCCTCAACGACAAGGAATGGGCCGATCTGTCCGAGGCGCTTGGAAGG
>WNFM01056049.1_pt1 | contig 12157 bp, 12 predicted proteins | sample 5400271 | NCBI WGS metagenome assembly WNFM01 (sample SAMN13153352, study PRJNA577476) | soil metagenome | isolation source: 60 cm saprolite on Douglas fir-dominated hillslope | place: USA:California | collected 2013-09-17 | reverse complement strand
AACTGCCGTGGCTCTTCGTTACTGGGAGCATCTAGCCACTTTTCGATGCCAGTTGCCGGTCGCACGACTTCCAAGCCTCAGTCTTCTTCTTCTTCTTCTTCTTCGCCGTGGCCGTTGTGGCCGTTTGCACCGTCGCCGCTGGTGCTCATGCTGAGTTGCCGACTGGCTTTTTGCGCGACAGTCGCGACCATGCCACGCCAAGCAGAGATCGCAGCCAGCACATCCTTCTTTTCTTGGCTCGTCAGCGCCGAGCTTTGAACCAACTGAGCAATGACGTCGAAAGTTTTCGAGAGAGCATCGATGACCGCAGCTTTGGGCAAACTTTCAGACCGCATAATGGCGTTGCGCAAACTCCAATTGTCCGCTCGTTCTTTCGTTCCCCTGAGCCGCTCACGAGTTGCTTCGGAATAGATGGCCGCGCAGACCTGTTCGGTGCTGTATTTTCCGTCTGAACCCGGGAATTGGCGCTCCGCGCGAAGCTTTTTACGCAATGTGCCGTCAGCGCGAACTTCGTGCCCGAATTCCCGCAGAATATCTACCATAGACCAACGCAGCAGCTTTTTGGAGGGCGTGACGGTCATAGGGCGCGCGCGAGAGCTACACTTTTTATGCTAACGGCGTAGGAATCCAGCTTTTTCAGATCAATGTCACGTGCGATGTGATTCTTGCCCGTCTTCACTCGATCCCACACGATCCGGGCCGCATTCTGCCGCCAATTTGAGACCAATTGGTCTCAAACCAACCTGTGAAAGTTATGTTAGGCCGTTGACAAATCTCTCAGGGTAAAAAGGCGTTTTTGAACATCGGTTTAAATTGTGGGCGTCGCTGACGGCGCACGCTCGAAGGGCAGGAAGGACCCATAGGGGGTGGGGTCAGGCGAGCGGCCAGACACCCTAACGGTGGCGCGCCAGCGCCAATCCTGGCGTGTTTGAAGTTCGGGCACTGTCGACCCAGTCAAGTACGGCCTGCGGACACTCGAGAGCTTGTCGTTTCAACACTCTGCAAAGACGTGAAACTTCGTGGCCACTGTGATGTACGGTAGACTCACGAAGCTGCGGCGCATGGTGCCGACGGAGATCGTCGGACAAGGTCGCTCGGAAGGTGACGATTTCACCTTGAGCGCCCGGAACTGAAACACGCCACAGCTTCCTCTAAAAAGCAAGTCGTCGCGAATCCGGCAGTAATTATCTTTTGACGACTTATGCGGACTTTTTTCAACAAAATCCCCGACGTAGCATCGCGAACGGTGCTCGCTGACGTGCTTGGAGTGCATCCAATAACTTTGGCTCGAGCGGAGAAAGCCGGGCGATTGCAATCGACCAAAATCAGTGCCAGGCAAGTCATTTACCAAAAAAGCGACGTCATCAAGTATCTACTCGGAGAGAAATAATTTATGCTAACGACACTCCCACCATACCGCCTCGGAAATTCCAGAAACCCGCTCCATCTTTCAACGCCGCGCGAAGTGAGGGATGAATTCAACCCCGAGCCGTATGAGTTCGCTAACTTACTGCGCGGCGGCAATGAAGCCCGGTTCGAGCGGGGAATCAGCGAAGAGATCCGGAAAACTGTGCCCGAATTGAAAGCCCGCGGTGAGTTTGTGCCGTGGGAAATTTTCACGCGCGGCGAGGGCGCTCTAAGCCAGCGTGACATGGTTGCTGGCAGTCCGGGCGCCGGCAGCTCTTTTATCCAAACCCAACGCCTGCCACAAATTGTTGACGCGCTGCGGCCGCATTCAGTGGTAATCCAAAGCGGATGCATGGTGCTCGATAATTTGAGCGACAACATAAGTGTTCCACGTTGGCAAACGCCCAGCAATCCTGCCAGTCTTGCAGAAACGGCAGCTGTTACAAGTAGCACGCAGACCACAAGTTTAATGCAATTATCGGCTCACCGAGTTTCGGCCATGACGATTGTGTCGAGACAACTCTTGCTGCAAGGCTCGAACATGGCTTTGGAATCGCTGATAAAAACGGAAATGTTACGTTCGATCGGCGCGGCAATCGATGCCTATGTCTTAAGCGGAAGCGGTACAGGGAATCAGCCTCTGGGTGTCTTGAACTGGCCAGCGAACATTGCTGGTCAGCGCGATTTAGGGAAGACTCAGGCTAAAATAACTTTTGGCGCGACACCGACTTGGGCGCAACTCGCGGGCTTCCCTGGTATAATCGAGCAAACCGACGTTATGGACGACGGCACTATGGCTTGGGTTGTGTCACCACTGACTAAGCAAAAATGGGCGACTGAGACAAAGATTACTGGGTTCCCGTCCTATTTATTGGAGAATGACAGAGTTGCTGGCTATCCGTTGAGATCTACCAATACCCTCGGGGCAGCACATCAAACTATTTTTGGTCGCTTTGGCTCGACCCGTATTCGTTAGGTACGAGCGCAAATGTCAGAATTTTCGTCGATATTTTTATGGATTGCGCGCCGCTAGTTGGTCCAGCATTTGCGATCTCTGCCGATTCCGGTGCGCAATAAAGTTTTACTGCAAGGCGCAACAATGCGCAGCTCATATCAAAAATTAGAGCGAGAACGAAAGCGCAACGCAAGGCGTGCGCGCAAAGAACAGCGGCGTCGAATCAAGCAGCGTCCTGCCAGTGCCGTAGTGCACCTAACTGCAGATGGACAAAGCTAATTTCTGGTCGCAGATCATTGCTTGGCTGCGGCCAAAGGCGAAAAGTCGAGTCTATTTCACGCCGATGATCGACACGAGCACATCCCAATCGCGGCAGTATTTTTTGCGCAAGTATAGCGATTTGTTGCACCCCGCAATCAAGCGGCGGTTCTTGGCTGAAGAGCGTTGGCGCGTTTTGCAGCGGCAGCGGAAAAGGTAGGTAGTACACCGGACGGGTAGGACATCCGTAGGGGTAGGCTCCCTCATTTCTTCCTGGTAGAATTGGCAAACTCCTCTGCATTCCGCAAGAGCGCGGCGAATTGACTGGCGGCAAGTTTCTGCCTGGCCAACTGAAAGAAACTCTCCAAAACCACACGCGGCGGGAAACGAAAAGCTGGTTTTAGTGGTAAGGGAGGCGGAATTGGTGGGGGCAAAATCTCACCTCCTCGCAGTGTGATATCCGGACAATTGCGGATCCGGCAATTGACGGCTCCAAGCTCTTCTTGAGCCTGCATCAGCTAGCGTTGCACCTCGGCAATCCGCGCTTTGCGGGCGAGAAAGACCTCGCGCGGTTCGGATTCCCCGGTTGTCTGTCGCACCAATGCATCATCCCGCGCCTTCCCGCGAATTTGATGAAGCTGTTCGATCAAAGCAGAGCACCGATTGAGTAATCTCCTTCGTTCTTCGAGCAACTGTTCGCTCGCTCGATTGGTTTCCTCATTCACAAATTCTTCAGCCGATTTCATTCAAGTCTCCAAAACCTTGGAAAGGATTTCCTGCTTAGCGATTAGTCGCCGGATCATGATCGCATCGAGACTTCCCTCCAAAACCAGATGTTGCACCAACACATTGGACGTGGTCCCGATTCGGTGCAGCCGGTCCTCGGCTTGGGTCATCTCTCCTGGCACCCAGCTGACCTCAGCAAACACACAATGAGAACTAGCCGGCGCTAAGGTGATTCCAGTCCCGGCCGCTTGAATGTTGCCGATGAACAGACGGACCAAAGGATCGGACTGGAACCGGTCAACCGCTTCCATCCGTTTGGTCGAACACGTTCCACCGTGCAAGAGCACCGGCCCGAAGTCAGCCAAGCTATTAGCTAAGCCTTCGATGACATCGCGGTGATGAGCGAAAAGAACAATCTTCCCCGACCCATTCAGAAACAGCTCTTTAATGAAGGCGACGACCAGCGGCACCTTGGCTAGTGCTGTCTGATGCCGCGCTAAGGCAAGGTTATCCCACTTCTCACCATTATACCGGCGCAATCCCTTTACTCCGGCCCGATAACCATCCGCAACTGGCCCGGAATCTGAAACCGTGTCCATCCAGCGCTCAAATGCCCAGAGCTCAGCCTTGACGATTTTTTCCAGATCATTTGTGCGCAGGGAGAGTTCGATCACACTACGAAATTTGGGCGGTAGATCAGGCAAGACCTCGGCTTTGGTCCGGCGCAACATGACAGTCGAACGCAACCGGTGAGAGAGCTCCTCCAAATTCGTTGCACCATCGTATTGCCAGCCCCAGCCATTATAGAGTGCTCCGCAGTAACGCAGGCCAAACTGATGCCAGTTGCTGTAGGGCCAAGCAACTGGATCCAGCCAAGTAAGGATAGGCCGAAGTTCAACCGGGCGATTCTGCAGAGGAGTCCCGGAAAGTGCGATCCGACGGCGCGCTTTGATTTGGGTCGCAATCATTGTGCGTCGCGCAACCGGATTTTTCAGGTAATGACATTCATCGTAGATGACCAAATCCCACTCCCGCGCCCACAGCTCTTTCTTGTATTGGTGGAGGCGATCGCAATTGAGAATGTAAATGGGTCGATACCAGCGACTACGACCCGAAGGGGTCGGATCAACCATCGACAGAGTTCCTCCCTCCAGACCAGACGCATGGTAGCAGGACAGATGATCAGGATTCGCTGGAGCTCCAGTAACGCGTTGATCACCCCGATAGCTTGGATTCCCTTACCTAGACCCATCTCATCGGCGAGCAAGGCTCCAGAATGCTCCAGCAAAAAGTTCACGCCGTCGAGCTGGTAGGGAAAAAGCGATCGCTGGAAAGACATTGCTAAGGGATTACTGCGGTTTCACCCCAGCTCGGGCCGGAAGAGAATTTGATTTTGGGAATCAACACATCCCCATAAAATTGAGCGAACGCGTTCTCGAACGCTCGCCGGATTACTTTAACCGTCTGAGTCAGCGTCTCGGGTGTGACCAACGCATCCACCTCATCATGCACGAGATTGACGATCTCCACTCCAGCGGGCAACTCCGGTACGAATTGATTGACTGCCCAGATCACCAGATCGGCACATCCACCTTGGATCGGGGTATTGATAATGATCTTCTTCCGTTTCTCAAAACTCGGCCAGTAGTCTCCGATCTGGTCATCGACTAGTGGTGGAAGCAAGCGTCGACTGCCCCCGGCTGTCCGGACATGGTCCAGGTTAGAAAGAGCGAGTTCAGCGGCCTTCTCGTGATAAACCCTGATTCCAGGAAACATCTCGAAGAAGGTGTCGAAAAATCCTTGGGCCTCTTCGAAGGTGTACTCAATCCCCAACTGTTCACGGATCTGACGAATGAAACCGAATGGGGTCAGTCCGTAGGAAGTGCCAAGAGTAGGAATCTTGGCGACACTCCGAAGCGAGTCCGTGATTTGATCTTTATCAATCCCTCGTTCCGCTTTCCGCCCAAAAATCTGCGCTCCATATACGACGTACACATCGAGCCCCGCCTTGAGCAACGCGATTAGATTAGTGTCTCCCGTGACAACGGCGATCGCCAACATCTCAATCTGTTCTAAGTCTCCTTTAAGCCATAAAAACGGATCTAGGGGCCGGTAACCACCGCGCCAATCTGCCCGGATCTGCTGCAGATTCGGCTCAGTCGAAATGATTCGTCCGGTGACGGCAGCCAATTGATTCCAGCCCGCTGCTCTGACGCGGGCATCAGGGAAAGTGGCGCGGCTGATACCATCCATTTCATCCAACCATTTTTTAGCACGGCGAAATTGGAGTAGTGCCCGCGTCTCGGGTCGATCGGCACGTACTAGTGTAATTTCACGATTGTCTTCGAGCTCAATCCCATGAGCAGCAAGCGCTCCCAGAATATGATGAGGATTGGAAGGCGAGAATTCCTCGGTTCCCTCTTGGGGGATCTTTCTGAATTTTCCGCCCTCAACTTGCACCTTCACTTTCGGCCGGCGTGATTTGGGGAGTGGATGCCGATAATCGGCGAAGATTTTCCGGCACTGCTCCCGAGCTTCTTCCTTCTCCGCCTGCACCCTCTCCCGATCCTGGGCATGTTGGGTGATGTCATTCGGGACCCCCGTCATCTTGATCTGGTTCAAATGCGGAAAGAACTCCATCCGCTTGCGGAATACCTCAACCAAGCCGGCTTTGATGAGTTCTTCCTGGAGCACTTCCCACAATCGGGGAAGAAGCGCGACGTCCTCGGCCATATAGGCGTAGTGCTCGACTGAGAGATTCTTCCGACTCCAGTCCGATCCACCGAGTTTGGTCTGGGCTTTGGCCATACTGACGCCCAGATAGCGTTTCACGACTGCTTCCAACCGGTTGTCCGTCGGATTATTCTCCTGAGCGATTCCCTGGTCCCATTCATCGGGAGTCATGTGGGAGGTGGTTTGATTCTCTCCCGGCCCAACCCAAGGAGACGGGAACAAAGCATGGTGTCGACGATCCGATCGGACAATGTGACGCCGTAGCGTCGGAGGACGGTGAAATCGAAATCCAGGTTGTGACCGACCAGGGTGGAGGTGGCGAGTGCTTCCTGGACCTCGACCGGGATGGGAGAACCGTCGGCCAGATCAATGATCAGGGGAGCAGTTCCCAGAATACCGGCGGAATCCTGCAAGTTGAGAAATCTTAAGGCACACCTGCGCGGGTCTTTCGCCCAAGAATGAGCGACGCCTCTGGTCTGTTTCCGCCGGAGCTCGCCCGGATCGGATTGTTTGGGTTGAGGATGCGGAGCCTCCAAACCGGCCGGCCAGGGGTAGAAGGTTTCGATGTCTAAAAAGATCCGTCTCTCCGGATTAGTGGCAGGGATAAAAGGTGCCTGGGCAGTGGACGGGGGGATCGAATTAAGAAAAATATCGCTACAAGGGGTTTCAGCTTGGGCCCGACTTGGGCCCACCACTTTAGCCGTTGATTCTGAAGGACTTAAGTGGGCCCAAGTTGGGCCTGAGTTCTCTTTTTCTGGACTTACCTCCGCAACTTGGGCCCGCCCTGGGATCGGCTCTAGGACTTGATTTGCGGGCTGGGCCTGAGGTGGGCCTGAGTTAAAACCCCCTCCAGGTGATTTTTCTCTATTTTCTTCTATTCCCGGCTCTTTTCCCGTCGCGGAATATCCCTCCCGAGCATCTCCAGAAGGACCCTCCGGAGACGGGTTTGGCGATGACTCGCCCGGTGGCGGAGGAGGAAGATTCCAGATATCAGATGCAATACTCTCAAAGAGTGGGCGCAACTGAGTCAGGAAATATCCTTGCTGCCTTTCAGGTCGAGGACCTCGAAGCGGCTTAATCCCATGGTCTCGCAACAGCTGCGCGAATTTTTCGCGGTTCATCCCCAGCCCCTTGCGCATGTCCGGCCAGGGACGGTCTTTCATTGCCCGCAGATACATCAATAGTTCGGCCGAAGGATAAAATTCCCGGTTCGGAGTCTGTATCCAAATTCGAGCCAAATCCCGGATAAGACCTTCCCCATATTCGGTATTGTCCCCCACTTCTGCTTCCTCCGGATTCTTCGGCGGACAGAGTTTCTTGAACGCGTAAGCCAAAAGGCCAGGCCATTTTCCGCCCACCATCTGGACAACCAGAAAGAGCAAGGTCCAATTGTCGGCTTCCCGGTCGGAAAGCCCTCCCGGAAGATACAACTGATCGATATCGTAATCGGCAATCGTTGGTCCGATCTCGGTCGCGATACGCATCAATTGAGACCGCCATTGCGCAAACCGTTGCTTATCTGGCCGCTTAATCCGGATTCTGGGTCCGCCGGGAGGTTTCCGGAGCATCTGAATGGTGATGCACCGGCTTTCGCTAGTACCTCGGAGGGCGCCGATCCCAGCCAGAATTTTTGGACAGAACGTGGGGTAATCCAGACATTTCTTCGATTCCGGATCGGCTCGAGAAACCCATGCCGTATCACGGCTGGTCGAGTAATTGATCAGGTCCAGCACCGCTTTTTTGCGTTCCTCGTTTTTATCGACCTCATCGATGAGGATGGTGTGTACCCCGGTTTTAAGGCGGTAATACACGCTAGCGGCACTGGGATCGCCGCAGATGGTTGAATGATAACAGAGGTAATAGAAAAGAGTCAGAAGCTTAGTTTTACCCGACTCTTTGGTTCCCGCGGTGATGTAAAGAAAATGGAGCCAGTCATCGAGATACTCCGTCAGATAGGTTGTCAGCACATGAACCGTATTAACGATTGCCTGTTCCGGTGTGATGACGACGAACCGGGGATCGAGAAATTCGGACAATACTCCATTCAGTACCTCAGAATAATTCAATGGCTCTGGCCAGGGTTCCGGAATCGGCTGGCAGGGAGTGGCTTTTTGGTCTTTGTCCGGATCTAGCTTTGCTGAAGCTCCCCAGCTTTTCTTCAGATCTCCCGCCGTGGTGCCGAGTGCGTCATGAATACAATCGGCTAACTGGCTGCGTTCCGCCATTCCGGGAACAATGGCGACCATTTCCCGCTCAAAGAGGGTTCGATACTGCGGGATGATCCATAAGCCGGCTGCCTTACTAGCCGATAGTCCGGACACGGTAGCGATGAGCGTATCGAGCTCAGCCCGTTGTTTAGCTGGGTCCAGTCCGGCTCGGGCGGCGATGAAATCCTCAAGGCCCTTCAGACCACTATCCCACTGCAAGAGCCGAACCAGAGCCCCTGCCATAGAGAACAGGATATAGGTCCGAATAAGCCCGTGCAGAACATTGGTCCTACTCCTGAAATCGCCGTCAAAACAGAGATAAACCGGACGCCCAATCCAATCGAATTCCGTCAAAGCAGCGTGAAGTTTTATCGGCTCTTCTTCAACGCGTTTCGCCGCTGCTCCCCAGGTGCCGTCCAAAGCGATCGCGTGCAGACCGTTTTGTTCTAACAGCTGGGCCGCCACTTGTTTCTCCACAATATAAATCGGCTGATCAGTGCAATAAGCCGCCTCAACTACCGGAGGAAGAATGTAGGGATGATAAGTTGAACCCTGAGTTGATAAAAATTTTCGTTCCTTCCCGTCGGCTCCGATGGGTGGGGGAAAACAGCGCAGGTAATAACTATGAACCTCAATTGCCGCGGTATCTGGATTCACCGTCAGGTTGGGAAAAACAATGGCAGCTTCCAGGTAATAACTGTTAGTTCCAAGCCAAGCCTCAAGCTGTTCATGACTGGGCTGGGGGACGATTTCAACCAGGTAACGTTTGAAACGTTTCTTCGTGAATCCCCCGATCCGGAAAATATTGTTGCGCTTGTTCGAGCCCATTCATCACTGCTCTCCTTTCCAGCACAGCGAGGCGCGGTTAAAAGTCAGATCAATCTTTCCGCCGTCTCCTGGAACGTTGGGTTGAATGGCCCAGGTAGCCACCGCTTCGGCCGGAAGCCGTTCCCGATACCAGCCCGGATTATAGGGGTCATCACTTGCATATTGAGAGTGCCCGTGAAAGGCATCGTAGTATTTCATCCAGAAAAACCGGCGACGGTAGGGGTAGAAACGATCCCGGTTTTGTGCATGCACTGCTATAGCGACTACATGCCAGGAAAGAGCTTCCTTGTGCCCAATCCGCCAATATTGGCCACACCGGCACCAAGGACTTTCCCGCAAGTAAACCGGATAATGCTTAGGATTTCTCAACCAGAAAATTCCCTGTTCTTGTCCCGGCACCAAGGCAGGCTGGAAAAACATTCCATCAAGGTGCGGAGATACCTTTTTTGTGCGGAAAAACTCGTGCGCCGATAGAATCAGGGGAGACCAATTTCGGGAATGAATCGTCAAATGAGACAATCGAAGTTTCCCGGGAGGATTGTCGGGGATGGGTCCGACTGGTTCTAGCATGGGGGGTAAAGTCATTTTTCATCTCCTTCTAAGTATCGTTCAATTGCTCTCCGGGTTTCCGGCCAGAGAGCCTCGAAATTTTCCAGCACCCAGCAGAGATAGTCCGTGGGGATATCCTGGATCTGTTCGCCGGCGTACTTACCAAAACGCAACGTCACCTCTCCCCATTTAGAGAAAGAATGAGCAGGTTGGGATGTTGACTGTTCCTTCTCCAGATCGGCGATGAATTCGTAGCCGCTGGGGTATTTAACCAACCATTTCTTAAACAGTGCCCGCAGAGCGGCCATCGATTCACCCACTGGCGCGGCTGAATCGAAGGCCAAAAGCACAAATTGCTTTTCTCGCGGGTCCAGTTTCACAATCGAATGTTGTCTTGCTCTTCTGGGAGAAGGCCGAACTTGTTTCGAAGAGTTTCGTCGTATTCTTTGCTCCTCCGCTCCCACTCTTCGATTGAGATAGAAGGAAATGATTCCGACCGACGAATCGTGACGTCGGCCGGAGCTAGCCTGTCCCCACCAGGAGTGAGGACAGGCACTGCTACTTTCCCGCCTGCTTACGGCGTTTAAGTTCCTCCATCAGCTCGGCCAGGTCGCCTTCGGTCACTCCTTCAAAACCGGCAGCCGGTGAAGAAGATGACTCCTTGTGTGCTTGTCCCACTGGGGGACTAGTCGGAGCCGGCGGAATGTTAGTTGCCGGCGCCGGAGCTGGCGCCGCCGGCGGTTCACCGCTCCCGGGAGGTTTCCGCAACACGATCGGAGGTGCCGCATTGGGAAAGCTCACGCTCGCCAGTGCCGGATTCTGCTGGATCGCATAGGATTTCGCGTGGAAGCGAACATTGGCGATTGGAGCTCCGTTGTACGTCTGATGATTCACGCCGAAATAAAAGACGCGATTTTCCAAATCGTCGACGTTCACCACGAACTCCCCACCTTCGGGGAATTCCATGTCGCCACTCTTGGCCATCTGTTCCCAGATCCAACCCGTTGAATCCATCGCTCGCGCGAAGGTAGTAATGCCTCTGCCATCGTGAGTGTGCAGCGGGATCCGAAAGACGGGGACTGATACTGTCATCGTCCCATCGGGGTTACGTTTCGGCTTAGACCATTCCATGTTAACTTTTCTAGCTTGGCCGCAGTATTCCCCTTCGGGTAATAGCGGGGCCGTTCTTTTGATTACGGGCATATGTTAGTTTTGCCTTTCTTTATTTTTTGTTGTGAGCATCTCCGAAGGGACGTTCACTATTGGATTTGGTTATTGTTAAATGTTGCCGCTGACGACGGCGGTATTTGGGACAAAAGCGATGTTCCGAAGGCGGCCGATCGGCATAGATGGGCACCCATGGACGACGGGTTTTTGCAGGCGGGACGAACCCGACGCAGCTCGCCCGTTCTCCGTTCTGCTAAGGGAGGCGATTGGGTAATTTCTCCGGCCGCCACAAACGCGAACTCGCATTGGTTAGCATTAGTTTTCCGGGGCGATTTTTTCATAGGAGGAACCAAAGGAAGTCATGAGAGAGCCGACTTTGCATTGTTCCAGTAGGCTCTGGGGTTACTTGGCGTGGATCCCGCGCGGCACGATGTTGGCCGGGTCTGCTCCGTCAGGGAGCGAGTTCAGATAAGCCAGGAGGCTCTTGTAATTGATCAACCGGATCGGGCGCTGATTGCCTGCCTGGCTGAACAGTTTGGAAACTACGGGCGGCTTAAACCCGTTGGCTTTCTGTGGACGAATCAATAGGTCAAGAGCAGACCTGGTGAGATTGGTTCTCGGTTCCCGCTGGCCGTAGCCAGGCATACGGATGAAGTCGGGAACTATGAGTTGATCGATCGGTGGTGGAGCGAAGACTGGCATGCGCCCAGACAACCACCAATTACAAAAAGGAAATAGGTATCAAAAGAGGTGAAATAGGTATCAAATGAATGATACCAAATGATACCAATTATTTTAGGAATGTTTGACGGTGTGTGTTTACCACTTCCCGGGCGGGCGACCTGGTGGATATTCGGGTAAAGACTCAAGTCCGATTGATTTCAGCAGACGAGCTCGGTTTGTCGGTGGTTTCCCTTCGTAAGAGTCGCCGTAGTACGACCGGCAATACGCGAGATAGCGTTCTTGGGTTTTTCGCCAGAAAAACCCTTTGGTGATGACGCCCAGCTCTGGGTTTCCATACTGTGCACGTTTCAGCTCCAGGTATACCCAGATAGCGCACATCTGCAGATTGAAATTCCGACAGCCTCGAATCCACTCCAGGCTATTTTCGCACACTCACCCACATGCTCAAATATACTTGTGATTGTTGAGAGTAGGTGTTGAGAGCGGGGATATGGGATTTTTGTAAGTCAATCCGCCTCAAGTATTTGCTTCGCGATAGGGTCGTATTCGATATTCTAATTCGCGATCCAAGATCCGTTTCAATTCCCGGGGTACCTCAAGAGCAGCCAAGATCCCGCATTCTTCGAGCAAAACCAAACTGGAC
>WNFM01328825.1_pt1 | contig 12158 bp, 8 predicted proteins | sample 5400271 | NCBI WGS metagenome assembly WNFM01 (sample SAMN13153352, study PRJNA577476) | soil metagenome | isolation source: 60 cm saprolite on Douglas fir-dominated hillslope | place: USA:California | collected 2013-09-17 | reverse complement strand
GCCTACAAACCGTTCTGGTGGGTCCTGGCCATGGCGCTGGCGAGCGGGTCGCTCGCAGCCCCAAAGGAAGGGAGGCGTCCATGTGCGGTCTAGCGGGACGTTTCCACCCTGAGCTGCTGCCGCCGGCGCCCGAGTGGTGCGCCCGCGCCGACGCGCTGCTCGCGCATCGCGGTCCCGATGGCAATGGCGTCTATCGCGACGCGCAGTGCGAGCTGGTCCACCGCCGCCTCGCCCTCATCGACCTGTCGGCCACCGGGCATCAGCCCATGCCGAACGAAGATGCGAGCGTCTATGTGGTCTACAACGGCGAGGTCTACAACCACCGCGAGCTGCGGGCGGAGCTGGAGGGCCGCGGCCACGTCTTCCGCGGCACGTCCGACACGGAAGTCCTCGTGCATCTCTATGAGGATCTGGGCGACCGCATGGTGGAACGGCTGCGTGGCATCTTCGCGTTCGCCCTGTATGACCGCAACCGCCGGCGCCTGCTCCTGGCCCGGGACCGGTTCGGGGTGAAGCCCCTGTTCTACGCCCAGCACGGCGGCCAGTGGGTGTTCGGGAGCGAGATCAAGGCGATCACCGCCATCCCGGGGTTCCAACCCGAGCTCGACCGTCAGGCGTGCTACGATTTCTTGGGCCTCGGCTACGTGCCGGAGCCGGCCACGGGGTTCGCGAACGTCGCGGCGCTCGTGCCGGGGACGATCATGGTGATCGATGCTCAGGGCGCCCGCCGCACCGCGTTCCACACCGTGCAGGCACGCCCGGACGCGCGCTGGACGATCGGCGGCTGTGTGGAGGAGGTCTCCGCGGCGCTGCTCGCGGCGGCCGGCTCCCAGTCGGTCGCGGACGTGCCGGTCGCGGCCTTGCTGAGCGGCGGCATCGATTCCTCGCTCGTCGTCGCCGCGCGTCAACGCGCGACCGGAGGCGAGACGACCACGTTCAACGTGCGGTTTCCCGACGCGAGTCACGACGAGACGCCCCGCGCGCACGCGGTGGCCGCACACTACGGCACCCGCCACGTCACCGTCGACCTGCCCGAGGGCGCGCTGCGCGCGGACGCGATCCTCGACCTGCTCCGGCACTTCGATCAGCCGTTCGCGGATACCAGCCTGATCCCGACCTACTGGATCGCCCGCGCCGTCCGCGAGCAGGGCATCATCTGCACGTTGTCGGGCGATGGCGGAGACGAAGGCTTCGGCGGCTACCCGCTCTTCTGGCGCGCCAATGCCTTGATGCGACTGACGCAGCTGCCGGCGTGGACCACACGGGCCGCGGTGGCGGTGGGCGACCGCTTCACCCCGTGGACGCAGAACTGGGGCCGGCAGGTGTCCAAAGCGGCCGCCCTCGCCGAGGCGGGCCGCAACGACCCCGCCGTCCTGATGGCAGGCCTGTCCAACTACCTGTCGGAGTCGCAGAAGCAGGAGCTCGTCCCGGCCGCGGCGCGCGAGGGCCTGGAGCCCGCGTATCGTCTCTACGAGGACCGACACCCCACGGGCGTCACGGATCTCGAGCAGTTGTCGCGGCGGCTGACCGAGAGCCAGTTCGCGGTGAGCTTGCCGTCGCAAATGCTGCGCAAGGTCGACATGATGAGTATGCGCGCCGGCATCGAGGTGCGCGTCCCGCTGTTGGACGAGCACCTCGTCGAGCTGGGGCTCTCCCTGCCGCACGTGCTCAAGACCGACGGCCGGAAGGGCAAGCAGGTGTTGCGCGCCCTGGCGGCGCGCTGGCTGCCGGCCCACGTCGCGCAGTCCGGCAAGCGCGGGTTCAGCATTCCCCTCGACGTCATGGCCCCGCCCGAGCTGCACACCGCCCTCGAGGACCTGCTGCTCGGCCCCGACGCGCGGACGGGGGCCTGCGTGGACCCCGCGATCGTGCGCGCCTGGCTGCACGCGTTCCGCCAGGCGGGCGGCGGCGACCACGTCGGCACGCTCAGCCGCGAAGGGCTGTACCGCCGGCTCGTGTCGCTGCTCGCCTTGGAACTCTGGCTGCGGGATTATCGGCTCGTGATGCCATGCCGCAACGAGGTGGCGTACATCGGTGCCTGCCTCGACTCGATCCTGGCGATGGACTACCCGCTGGACCGGGTGGAAGTGCTCGTGGCCGATGGCCGCAGCGACGACGGCACGCGCGAGATCGTCGAGCGCTGTGCCGCGCGGAATCCTTGCGTCCGGCTGCTCGACAATCCCGCGCGGATCACGCCCGCCGCCCTCAACACGGCGATTCGCGTCTCCACAGGCGACGTGATCATCCGCATGGACGCGCATGGCGTGTATCCGCGCGATTACGTCTCCCGGCTCGTCAATGCGCTGCACGAGACCGGTGCGGACAACGTCGGTGGCGTCGTCGTGACGCTGCCCGCGGACACTACGCCCATCGCGCGCGCCATCGCCCTGGCGTTCGCGCACCCGCTCGGCGTGGGGAATGCCTACTTCCGGATCGGCGTCGCAGGCCCCCGCTGGGTGGACACCGTGCCGTTCGGCTGCTTCCGGCGGGAGTTGTTCGACCGCGTCGGCATGTTCGACGAGGAGATGGTCCGCAACCAGGACGACGAGTTCAACCTCCGCCTGATCGGGCAGGGCGGCCGCATTCTGCTACTGCCGGATGTCGTGGCGCGGTACTACGCGCGCCGTTCGCTCGGGGCCGTCGCGCGGATGTTCTATCAGTACGGGTATTTCAAGCCGCTGGTCGCGCGCAAGGCCGAGCGCATCATGACGCGCCAGCTCGTGCCGCCGCTCTTCGTGTTGAGCGTGGTCGCGACCGCCGTACTCGGCATTTGGCTGCCGGCCGCGCGGATGGCCTGCGCCGCAATCCTGGGCGCGTACGCCGGCCTGTTGCTGACCGGAGCCGCCCTGACGATCCGCAAACACGGCGTGCGCTGCGCCGCGGCGCTCGCCGCCGTGTTCTCCATCATGCACGTCTGCTACGGCGTCGGCTATTTGCGCGGCATCGTCGAGCACTGGTCCCCACTGCGCCGCCGCACCCGCCGGACCACCCCGATGCCCCTCACCCGATGAGTATCCAGCACCCCACGATCGCGGGCTTCGGATACCACGAGGTCACGGACGAACCGTCCGAGACCGGGTTCCAGCGCCCCGGCGCCCGGCCCTACACGCTCACCCCGCGGGCGTTCGCCGACCATCTCGCCCAGATGGCCGCGAGCGACGCGCGCCCGGCGCGTGTCACCGACATCGATTTCAGTCGGCCCGGCCGGTTCCTGGTGCTCACCTTCGACGACGGCGGTAAGAGCGCGGTGTACGCCGGCGACGTGCTCGCCCGCCGCGGCTGGGCCGGACACTTCTTCATCGTCTCTGGGCTCATCGGCACGCGCACCTTCGCGACGGCCGGCGACATCCGCTATCTCGCGAGCTGCGGACACGTCGTGGGGACGCACTCCCGGACCCACCCGGACATCTTCCCCGACTTGACGCCCGAGCGGATGCTCGAAGAGTGGCGCACCAGCGGCGACGCGATCAGCGAGATCGTGGGCGCCCCCTGCCTCACCGCGTCGGTCCCGGGGGGTGACATCTCGCGCCGGGTGCTCGAGTCGGCGGCGCGCGCGGGCGTGCGCTACCTCTTCACCTCCGAGCCGTGGCTCTCGCCCCGGGCGACGGACGGATGTCACGTGCTCGGGCGCTTCTGCCCGAAAGTGGGGACCTCGCCCGACCGCATTCGCGAGCTCGCGCAGTTCCGGGGCTGGACCAGCGCGCTCGTCGTGCGTCGCCTCAAGGGGCTGGCCCGCGCGGGCTTGCCGCTGCTCTATCGGCAATACGTGCGCCGCACGACCCGCGTCGGGACGGGAGCGGACTAGATGCCCGCTCCGATCCGCGTGCTCATGATCACGAGCGACTGGCCCGATCACGCCAGCTGGGGCGGGACCGCCACGTTCATCTCTCGCCAAGTGGACTTCCTGCGCGCGGCCGGCGTCGACGTAGACGTATTTCGCTTCCGTGGCAACGGGAGCCCGCTGCGCTACGCCTCGGCGTGGTTCGGCGTCCAGCGCCGCCTGCGGCGCCAACGCTACGACCTCGTCCACGCCCAGTTCGGGCAGAGCGGGCTCTTGGCCCTGCCGAAGCGCTTGCCGCTGGTCGTCACCTTCCGGGGGGACGATCTGGAGGGCGTCCTGAACAAGACGACCGGGCGCTTGACGGCGCGCGGCCGCGTGCTGCCGCTGCTCTCGCGCGCCGTGGCCCGGCGTGCAGATGCGACGATCGTCGTCTCGGCGCACATGAAGGCGCTGCTGCACAGCGAGGCGCGGCCCCACGTGATCCCGTCCGGCCTCGACCTCGAGCGGTTCCGGCTCATCCCGCAGGCCGAGGCCCGGAGCCATTTGGGCTTGCCGTTCGACCGGCGCTTGGTGCTGTTCGTGGGGAGCCCGACCTCGTCGCGCAAACGCTACGATCTCGCCCGCGAAGCCGTGGAGATCCTCCAGCGGACGCTTCCGGCCGAGCTCGTGCTGGGCTGGGCCGTGCCCCACGAGCAGATCCCGTACTTCATGAATGCCTGCGACGCGCTGGTGTTCACGTCGCGCCAGGAGGGATCGCCCAACGTCGTCAAGGAAGCGCTGGCCTGCAATCTCCCGGTGGTGTCCGTCGCGATCGGCGACGTGCCGGAACGGTTGCGCGACCTCGCCGGCTGCGAGATCAGCGTCGACGACCGGCCGGAGACGATCGCCGCCGGCTTGGTCCGCGCGCTGGGCCGCGGCCAACGGATCGCGGGACGGGAGCGGATGCTCGAGCTGGACGAACACGTGATCACCGAGCGGGTGATCGGCGTGTATCGCTCGGTCCTGACGCACGGCAACGGGAACGGGGCCACGCCGTGAGAGTCACCATCCTGACCCAGTACTATCCGCCCGAGATCGGCGCGCCCCAGGCGCGTCTGTCCGAGCTGGCGAGCGCCCTCGTGCGCCGCGGCCACGACGTCACGGTACTCACCGCGATGCCGAGTTATCCCGTCGGCAAGATCTATCCCGGCTATGGCGGCCTGCTCCAGCGCGAAACCCGGGACGGAGTGCGGGTCATCCGTACGATCGTCTTCCCCACGCAGCGCGCGGACTTCCTCGGCCGCCTCGCGAATTACTTCTCATTCGCATGCTCCGCCGGCATCATGGGCACCTTCCTGCTGCGGCGCTGCGAGTATCTCATCGTGGAGAGCCCGCCGCTGTTCCTCGGGCTCACCGGCCTCTGGCTCAGCTGGTGCACGCGCGCGCGCATGGTCTTCAACGTCTCCGATCTGTGGCCCGAGACGGCCGTGCGGCTCGGTGTCGTGCGCGCCGGCAGCCTCGGACATCGCCTCGCCGCCTGGCTGGAAGGGTTGTGTTACCGCCGCGCGGCCGTCGTCAGCGGTCAGACGAAGGCGATTGTGGACAGCATCGCGGAGCGGTTTCCACGGTGCCGCACGTATCACTTCTCGAACGGCGTGAACACGCGCGCCTTCCACCCCGAGCGGCGGACCGCGGCGGCGCGGGCGACGCTCGATGTCGGCGAGGCGCGCGCCTGCGTCGCCCTGTACGCCGGCCTGCACGGGCTCGCCCAAGGACTCGATCAGGTGCTGGAGGCCGCGGAGACGCTGCGCGCCGATCCGAACCTGCGCATGGTGCTGGTGGGCGACGGTCCCGCGAAGGAAAAGCTGGTCCAGCGGGCGGACGCGCGCGCCCTGAGCAACGTCCGCTTTCTCCCACCCCTCCCCAGCGACAAGATTCCCCCGCTCGTGGCCGCGGCGGACATCCTGCTGGTGCCGCTCGCGACACACATTCCCGGCGCGACGCCGTCCAAGCTGTACGAAGCCATGGCCAGCGGTCGGCCGGTCGTGCTCGTCGCCAGCGGCGAGCCGGCAGCGTTCGTGCGCGACCACCGCGCGGGGATCGTGGTCGCCCCGGGCGACGGGCCCGGCCTGGTAGACGCGCTCCGGAAGCTGTCGGCCGATCCGGTCCTGCGACAGGAGTTGGGAGCCAACGGGCGGCGGACGGTGGAGCAGTTGTTCGACAAGGGCGACATCGACACCGCCTTCATCGCCTATCTCGAGGATCACCAGCGGACCGCGCAGGCCGCCGGCCCCGTCCCGCGCCCCGCAGCGAGCAGGCCGTCGTGAGCGCCAGCGCGTTGCGGGTGCTGATGATCACCAGCGAGTGGGCCAGTGACCCGGGGCACACCGCGCACTTCATCGCGCGCCAGGTCCGCTTCCTCCGGGCGGCGGGCGTGGACGTCGACGTCTTCGCCTTCCGCGGAGGCCGACGCCCGCTGCGTTACCTCACCGCGTGGGCGCAGCTGCGGCGTCGCCTGGCGGGGAATGGACCACGCTACGACCTCGTCCACGCCCAGTTCGGGCAAAGCGGCCTGCTCGCCCTCCCCAAGCGCCTGCCCCTCGTCGTGACCTTCCGGGGCGACGACCTGTTCGGCATCCTCGGAAAAAGCGGACGCCCGACGCCGGCCGGGCGACTGCTGCAGTGGCTGTCGCGACGCGTGGCGCGCCGGGCCGACGCCGCCATCCTGGTCTCCGCCCATTTGCAGCAGTACCTGTCGCCCGCCGTCGCCGTGCACATCGTGCCGTCGGGCCTCGACCTCGAGTTGTTCCGCCTCATCCCACGGGACGAGGCGCGCCGCCACGTCGGCCTGTCGCCCGACGCGCGGCTCGTTCTGTTCGTGGGCGACCCGGCCGACCCGCGTAAACGGTACGACCTCGCGCGTCAGGCCGTGGATGTCCTGAACCGCACGATGCCGGCGGACCTGGTGATCGGCTGGCGCGTGCCGCACGACGCGATGCCGTTCTACATGAACGCCTGCGATGCGCTCGTCTTCACGTCGCGCGAAGAAGGCTCCCCCAACGCGGTCAAGGAAGCCCTGGCCTGCGACCTCCCCGTCGTGTCGGTGGCCGTGGCCGACGTGCCGCTCCGTCTCCAGGGCATCCCCGGGTGCGAGGTGTCCGCCGACGAGGCCCCGGAGACGATCGCCGCGGCGCTCGAGCGGAGCCTCAGTCGCAACGAACGGTCGGCAGGGCGTGGGCGCGAAGCCGCGAGCCAGCTCGACGAGCGCCTGCTCACGAGCCGCGTCATCGACATCTACCGGTCAGTGCTCGCGGGCACGACCCGGCATCAGCCCGCGGTACTCGCACATGCGTAACATGCCGAAGACCCTGGGCGCCTTGCGCGTCCTCATGATCACCAGCGAGTGGCCCACCGACTCGAGGCACACCGCCCACTTCATCGCGCGCCAGGTCCGCTTCCTCCGGGCGGCGGGCGTGGACGTCGACGTGTTCCAGTTCCGGGGGAGCAAACGCCCGCTCCGCTACCTCGCCGCGTGGGCGCGGTTGCGAATCCGGATGTGGCTGCGGCGCTACGACCTCATCCACGCCCAGTTCGGGCAGAGCGGCGTACTCGCTTTTCCCACCCGCCTGCCGCTCGTCGTGACCTTCCGAGGCTCCGACGTGTTCGGGATCATCGGCCGCGACGGCCGCCCCACGTGGGCCGGGCGATTGCTGCAGTGGCTGTCGCGACGCGTGGCGCGCCGAGCCGACGCCCCCATCCTGGTCTCCGAGCACTTGAAGGAGCACCTGCCGCACGCCGGCCGGATGCACATCGTGCCGTCCGGCCTCGACCTCGCCCTGTTCCGCTGCATCCCGCGGGACGAAGCGCGCCGCCACCTCGGGTGGCCAACCGGCGGACGTCGCGTCCTGTTTGTGGGCGACCCTGCCGATCCACGCAAACGCTACGACCTCGCGCGTCAGGCCGTGGATCTCCTGAACCGCACGATGCCGGCGGACCTGGTGATCGGTTGGCGAGTGCCGCACGACGAGATGCCGTTCTACATGAGCGCGTGCGATGCACTCATCTTCACGTCGCGGCAAGAAGGCTCTCCCAATGCGGTCAAGGAAGCCCTGGCCTGCGATCTCCCCGTCGTGTCGGTGGCCGTGGCCGACGTGCCGCTCCGTCTCCAGGGCATCCCCGGGTGCGAGGTGTGCGCCAACGAGGCCCCGGAGACGATCGCGGCGGCGCTCGAGCGGACGTTGCAGCGCGACGAGCGGTTACAACAGCGTGGGCGGCAAGCTGCGTGTCAGCTCGACGAACGCCTCCTCACCGAGCGCGTGATCGACATCTACAGATTGGCGCTCGCGAGATCGGTGCTCGGGCGTGCGGGCCTGACACCGCGCTGGGAGCGAGCAATTGTGTAACACGCCTGCGGCACGCGCTACGGCCCGGTCTGCCAACAGGGGACGTAACCCTCACCCTCGACGTGGGTTAGGTGATCCGTCCTCGTCGTACGGGTTGTGCGATGGAGATCCGTCGTGCATGCACAGGAACAGGCAACGGCCGTGGTGAAGCCCACGTCCTCCGGGCGCGACGCGGCGGCGCGGGCGATGGTCGGGTTCGTTTCTCCCCGCACCGGCGCACCGCTCTGGCCGGAGGGGGACGCGCTCGTGTCCGTCGCCGGCGAGCGCGTGCCCCTGGTCCGCGGCATCCCGCGTTTCGTCCTCTCCGACAACTACGCCGAAGCGTTCGGCCTGCAGTGGAACCAACATTCCCACACGCAGCTCGACAGCCACACGGGCGCGCGCCTGTCGCAGCAGCGCCTGGAGCGTTGTGCGGGCATGCCGCTCGCGCAGTTCGCGGGTCTGCGGGTGCTCGAAGCCGGCTGCGGCGCCGGTCGCTTCACCGAGCTGCTGGTGGGTGCCGGCGCCCTGGTCCACTCCGTCGACTTGAGCGATGCCGTGGACGCCAACCGGCGCAACATCGGCGAGCGCGCCAACTACACGGTGGCGCAAGCGGATCTCCGCGCCCTGCCCTTCCCGGAGGGATCGCGGCGTGCTGCAGCACACGCCCTCGCCCGAGGAGAGCATCGCCGCGCTGTGGCGCATGGTGGCGCCCGGGGGGCGGCTCGTCGTCGACCACTACACGTGGACGCTGTCCCGGATGACGAAGCTCACGCCCTTCTATCGGATGATCCTGAAGCGGCTGCCACCGGCGCGCGCCCGGCGCATCACCGATGCCCTCGTGCGAGTGTTCTTCCCGCTGCACTGGGCGGTGCGGCGTGCGCGGCCGTTGCAGACGCTCTTGAGTCGCGTCTCCCCCTGCCTCGCGTACTGTCACATCTATCCCGCCCTGACCCGGGCCCAACACCAGGACTGGTGCCGCCTCGACACGTACGACGAGCTCACCGATCGTTTCAAGCGGATGCGGACCGCCGGCCAGATTCGGCGCGCACTCGCGGCGCTCGGCGCCACACAGATTCACTCGGCGCGGCGCGAGCACGTGGTCGAGGCGACGTGTCGGAAGCCGTCATGGTGACCGTTCGGCCGGCCACGGCGGCTGAACACGGCGATTGGGACCGGCTCGTTGCGCGCTTCCCCAACTGCCGCATCGTCCATAAGCGCGCCTGGATCGAGTGGCTCGAGGCGTGCGGCCACGGGACGCCGTTGTATCTCGTGTTCGAGCGAGACCACGAGGTCGTCGGGGCGATTCCCGGCCTGTTGGTGCGGATCGGCCTGCTGAGGCTGTACGGCTCCCCGCTCCCCGGCTGGCAGACCCCCGCCATGGGACCGGTGTTCGATCCGGCCCGCGTGTCGACCCACGAGGTCATCGGCGCACTGGTGCCGTTCCTCGAGCGCCGCCACCGCGTCCATCATGTCGAGCTGCTGAGTGGCCACCTCGACGCCGGCCCGATGCAGGCCCTCGGCTTTCGCCCTGAGGCGGTGCCCACCTACCGCGCCAAGCTCTACCCGGGCGACGAACCCCGGATGATGAAAGCGCTCAAGGAGAGCGCGCGCCGCAACATTCGTCGCGCCACCAAGCTCGGGCTCGTGGCCCGGATCGAGGACGACGAAGCGATCGTCGCCGAGCACTACGCCCAGCTCCATGAAGTGTTCGTGCGCGGCGGAAACACCGTATCGTTCGGGCCGGAGCGCGCGCGCGAGTTCTTCCGCCACATGCGCGCCGCCGGCAAGCTCCTGGCGGTCTCCGTCTACCTTCCCGAGGGCGCGAACATCGCCACCGGGTTGTTCACGCTCGACGACCGCGAGCTGTTGTTGTGGTCGTGGGCCCACCGGACGGCGCACCGCTGGTACCGGCCGACCGAGCTGCTCACCTGGACCGTCATGACTCGGGCGATGGCCGCGGGCTGCGACACCTTGGACTTCATGGGGCTCGGCGACTTCAAGACCAAGTTCGGGGCCGAGCTCGACACCACGAAGTACCGCTGGGTGCGCAGCCGCTACCGCTGGCTCGCTCGCGCGCGCGACTTTGCGGAGCGCGGCTACCGCTGGCAGCAGTCCGTGCGCGGGCGCATCGCGCGCCTGCGGATGTTCGGCTGGCGCCGGCCCGCGGACGAGCCGGAGCGCGCCGAGAGCCCGGCATGACCACCCCACGCATCGGAAGGGCAGACTAGCATGTGCGGCATCACCGGCCTCCTGAGCCTCAAGGGGGCTCCGATCGACCCCTCGGTCTTGCAGCGCATGACCGACCGCCAGGCCCACCGCGGGCCCGACGGCGAAGGCTTCCTGCTCGGGTGGCAGGCGGAGGGCGCGTTCGCGCACAAATTGGTGCCGCACACCGGGCAGTGGGACGGTCGCGCTCCGGTCCGCCTGGCGCTCGGCCACCGCCGGCTCGCCATCCTCGACCTCTCCGACCGCGGCCTGCAGCCGATGTCCGTCGGCGACGGCAAATGCTGGATCGTGTTCAACGGCGAGATCTACAACCATCGCGAGCTGCGCACCGAGCTGGAGGGACGCGGCTACGCGTTCGGGACGCGCACCGACACCGAAGTACTGCTGCAGGCCTATCGCGAGTGGGGCGACGATTGCCTCGGGCGGCTCCAGGGGATGTATGCCTTCGCCATCTGGGACGGCGCTCAGGGCCGCTTGTTCGCCGCGCGCGATCGCCTCGGCATCAAGCCGTTCTACTACGCGACGCCGGGGGGCAGCTTCGCCTTCGCGTCCGAAATGAAGGCCCTGTTTGCGTGCCCGGGCCTCGACGCCACGCCCGACGACGACGCCGTGGTGGGGTTCCTCCTCCACGCCAACTGCGACTACGGCGAGCGGACGCTGCTCGGAGCCGTGAAAGCGCTTCCGCCCGGGCACTGCCTCACGGTGCATGCCGCCACAGGCCAGATCGACGTCCGCAGCTATTGGCAGCTCACGCCGCAGCAGGCCAACGGCGTCCGCGATAGCGTGCGTCTCGACGGGCTACGGACGCTGCTCGAGAGCACGATGCAATCGCACCTCATCAGCGACGTCCGGGCGGGCAGCTGCCTCAGCGGCGGCATCGACTCGTCGACCGTCGTCTCCCTCATCGGCAAGATCTGGCGCGAGCAGCCCGATCAGGCTACCGCGCTCGGAGACCGTTTCCTCACGTTCACGTCGTGCTGGAAGTACCCGGAGCTCGATGAGCGAACCTACGCCGACACGGTAGCGCGCGCCGCCGGCGCCGAATCCCATCTCGTGTTCCCCTCGGCCGAGGACTTCTGGGAGACGTTCCCGAAAATGGCGTGGCACCAGGATATGCCGTTCGCCTCGTTGAGCTACTACGCGCAGTGGTCGGTCATGCGCACGGCCCGGGACGCCGGCGTCAAGGTGTTGTTGGACGGTCAGGGAGGCGACGAGGTGTTCGGCGGCTACGCGAAATTTCGCTATGCCTATCTCGCCTCGTTGCTGCGGTCCGGACGCCTGCTCCGCTTCGCGCGCGAGGCCGGCGCGATGCTGACCCAGGGCGACCTCTACTACGTGCTCAACCTGCGTCGCGGCTATCGCTACTTGCCGACGCGCCTGCGCCGCCTGCTCGGCGTGGACTCACTGCTCGAGGGCGTGCTCCTGACGGATTGGGACCGCGCGCTGGGCGGCGAGAGTACGCCCGCGACGCGATGGTGGCGTTACGCGCGGGAGGGCGGGTCGGGTCACACGGGGACCAGCGTGATGCAGCGCATCCAGGTCGACGACATCATGATGGACACACTGCCGTTGCTGCTGCGCATGGAAGATCGCTCCTCCATGGCGTTCTCTCTGGAAGCGCGCGTGCCGCTCCTCGATCACAAGCTCGTGGAGTACGGCATCTCGTTGCCCGATCACCTCAAAGTGCACCACGGCTGGAGCAAGTTCGCGATCCGCGAGGCGATGCGGGGCGTGCTCCCCGAGACCGTGCGGCAACGGACGAGCAAGCTCGGGTTCGCGGCGCCCGA
>WNFM01105974.1_pt1 | contig 12158 bp, 11 predicted proteins | sample 5400271 | NCBI WGS metagenome assembly WNFM01 (sample SAMN13153352, study PRJNA577476) | soil metagenome | isolation source: 60 cm saprolite on Douglas fir-dominated hillslope | place: USA:California | collected 2013-09-17 | reverse complement strand
CTGCGACCACCGAAATTCAGCGCGCCAAGCCGGGTGCCGTCCCGGTGCTTGCCACGACAGGCGCTGTGACGCCGCTGGCTGCCGAACAGATCGGCAAGCGCGGCTGGAAAATCATCCGGATCAAGCCGTAGCGTTGAATCTCACCATCTTGACGGTCGATTTCGACTCCGGTCCCGCTGGATCGGGGTCCCTCTATGCAATAGGCTTTCCCCTCCACAGGTCCAAAAAATCATCAGGAAATTCGACCTAGTAGGGGGAAACGATGAAACAATCCAAGCGTCGGGCGACATCCAAGGGCCAAAATCGCAGAGATTTCCTCATGAAGGCCGGTGGCGGCGCGGCCGCCGCTGCAGCGTTCGGCGCCCATCCGCTCAGAGGTTGGGCGGCCGATCCGGTGAATATCGGTGGACTTTACCCGGTCACCGGCAGCATGGCGCAAATCGGGGTGGGCATTGTCGCGGCGGCGAAGCTCGCGGTCGAGATGGTCAACGAGGCCGGCGGTATCAAATCGCTTGGCGGCGCCAAGATGAATTTGATCATCTCCGACATTCAGAGCGACACCACCGTCACGCGCACGGAAACCGACCGGCTGATCTCCAGCAACAAGCTGTCCGCGATCCATGGCTGCTTTGCCAGCGCCTTTACGCTGATCGCGAGCGAAGTCGCCGAGCGCGCGAAGATGCCGCTGCTGACCGGCTCGAGTTCCGATCAGCTTAACAAGGGCCGCACCTATACCTTCACCCCGTTCGCGCGCGCATCGCAATTCGCCAAAGCGCAGCTGCAAATGTCGAAGCTGGTGGGCGACAAACCGAAAGTGGCGGTCATCTTTGAGAACACTGCATTCGGCACCTCGACGTCCAATGGGCTGAAAGAGCTTGCGCCCGCCGAGGGCGTGGAGATCGTGATGTTCGAACCGTATTCGGCGGGCTTTGCCGATGCCGGTCCACTCATCAACAAGGTCAAGGCGTCCGGGGCCAACGCGCTGTTCTCCGTCTCATATCTGAACGACCTCATTTTGATCGTGCGTACGGTCAAGCAGGTTGGCCTCAATATCGCGCTCAACGGCGGTTCCGGCGGTTTTGTCATTCCCGATTTCTACAAGAACGTTGGCAAGCTGGCAGAAGGCCTGCAAGGCGTGGCGCACTGGAACCACGACATGGATCCCAACGCGCGGAAAGTGAACGCGGAATACCAGAAGCGGACCGGCGAATTCCTCTTCGAATATGCCGGTGGCCTTGTGGCGCAGACGTTCATGATCGCCGATGCGCTCGAGCGCGCCGCGTCGACCGATCCACAAAAGGTGCGGGAGGCTCTCGCGACGCTCGACGTGTCATCTGGCTACGCGGCAATGGCGCCTGGCGGGAAGGTGAAGTTCGGGCCTGACGGCAAGAACGTCTACGGCTATCCGGTTGGCGTGCAGTGGCAGAACGGCGATCTGGCAAGCGTCTTCCCGCAAGCGGATGCGCGTGCGCCGCTGCTGAAGACCTGAAGCGTCGTCCAGAGCGATGCTGGAAATCGTGGCTCAGGCCGTCATCAACGGCCTGCTCATCGGTGGGATTTACGCGCTCGTAAGCATCGGCGTTACGCTGATCTTCGGCGTCGTCAAGATCGTCAATTTCGCCCAGGGCGAATTTGTGATGATCGGGATGTACATCAGCTTTTTCCTGGCCACTCAATTCGGCATTGACCCGGTCATCTCGCTTGTCTTCTCGATGCCGGCCTTGTTCGTCGTCGGCGTTCTTGTGCAGCATTTCCTGATCCGCAGGGTTCTGGGGCTTAACGATTTGCCGCAGATCTTCCTGACATTCGCGCTCTCGCTGCTGATCCTGAACCTTTCACTGATGCTGTTCTCGGCGAATTATCACACCGTGCACACCTGGTATTCGGACGAGGCGCTGCACATCGGCGGGCTCTACATTCCGGTGGCAAAGCTCATTGCTTTCGTGCTCGCGATGGCCCTGAGCGCTGCGCTCTGGGTCTTCCTGCACATTACCGATCTCGGCAAGGCGATGCGTGCGGCGGCGCAGAAGCCAGAAGTTGCCATGCTGATGGGCATCAATCCCAACCGCGTGTTCTGCGTTGCGCTCGGCATCGCGCTGGCGCTCGCCGGGGCCGCCGGATCGCTGCTCATGCCGTTTTATCCGGCCTATCCGATGGTCGGGCAGGTCTTCGTGCTGATGGCGTTCGTCGCGGTTGTCCTGGGCACGCTGGGCAACGTCGTCGGTGCGCTCATCGCCAGCCTGATGATGGGCGTGGCGGAGTCGCTTGGCATCCAATTTATCGGCGCCGATTCCGGGTTGATCGTCGTATTCCTGTTGCTTCTCCTGACCCTGGCCGTGAGGCCGAGCGGGTTGGCCGGCGGAAGGGTGCGATGATGGAGGGATCGCGCAACTGGGGCATGCTTTCAGTCGGCGTGCTTGCGGTCATTGTTCTCGCGCTGCCTTTGGTGGTGAAAAACTCGTTTGCCATCGATATTTTTATCCGCGTGCTGCTGTTTGCCTTCATCGGCGTCGCCTGGAATTTGATCGGCGGCTACGCCAAGCAGCTCTCGCTGGGCCACGCCGCTTTTTTCGGACTTGGCGCCTATACCTCAACGATCTTGCAGATCGATTTCGGCATCTCGCCCTGGATCGGCATGGTTTGCGGTGGGGTCATTGCCGCGCTCGCGAGTCTGCCCATCGGCTGGCTGTGCTTCCGGCTGCGCGGGCCATATTTCGCGATTGCGACGATCGCCACGGCGCAAGTCCTGATGTTGATCTTCCTGAAGTTTCGCGACTTCGCGTGGGGCGCCGAAGGCACGACCATACCCAATCTCGGCAATTCTCCCCTGATGATGCAGTTTGAAGGCAAGACGCCCTATTACTACGTCGCGCTCGGGTTGCTCGCGCTGGGGTTGGCGATCACCTATCGGATCGAGCGGTCGTGGATGGGCTATTACCTGGTTGCGATCGGCGAGGACGAGGACGCCGCCGAAGCGATCGGCGTGAATGCGCCGCGCATCAAGCGCGACATTTACATGATCAGTGCGTTTCTCACCGCATTGGCCGGAACGTTCTACACTCAATACATCTACTTCATCGATCCAAACACCGCATTCAACTTCAGTGTCTCGATCGAGGCGGCGCTGGTGTCAATCGTCGGCGGCGTTGGCACGCTGTGGGGCCCGGTGATTGGCACGGTGCTCCTTGAGGCGACATCGGCGCTGCTGCAAAGCTGGCTTGGCAGCTCAACCGGCGGCGTGCAGCTGACCGTATACAGCCTGATCCTGATGGCTGTGATCTTGTGGCGGCCGACCGGGATCATGGGGTTTATCACCGAGATATATCAACGTCGCGTGCGCGCACGGGGCGGTAGCGTAAAGGCAGTCCTCGATGGCTGAGGCGCTCATCATAAAGAACTTGAGCAAGCGGTTCGGCGGACTGCGTGCCGTTCAGGACGTCAGCTTTTCGGTGAAGGAGGGTGAAACGCTCGCTCTCATCGGGCCGAACGGCGCCGGCAAGACGACGAGTTTTAACCTCATCACCGGCCATTTCCGGCCGGATACAGGTTCGGTCTTGGCTTTCGGACAGGAAATGGTCGGCCTGCGCCCACATGACATTTGCGCGCACGGCCTGGCGCGCACATTCCAGGTGGCGCGGCCGTTTGGCGGCATGACGGTGTTGGCCAACGTCATGACGGGCGCATTCCTGCGCGACAAGAACACCGATGTCGCGCGCAAGAGCGCCCGCGAAGCGATCGAGTTTGTCGGTCTTTCGGCGAAGGAACATTCGGCGGCACGCGACCTCACGACCATTGATCAGCGCCGGCTCGAGATGGCGCGCGCACTGGCAACGCAGCCGCGCGTCCTGCTGCTCGATGAGGTGATGGCCGGCCTGAACCCTTCAGAGATCGATCAGGCGGTTGCCTTGGTCGGAAAGCTCTCGAAGCGGGGGTTGACCATCGTCATCGTCGAGCATGTGATGCGCGCCATCATGGCGGTGGCCCGCCATATCGTGGTGCTTGATCACGGGCAGAAAATTGCCGAGGGCAACCCCAACGAAGTCGTCGCAAACCAGGACGTCGTCCGCGCCTATCTGGGAACCGGCTATGTCCACGTTGCAACAGCGGGAGAGGCCTAGGTGTTATCGTTGTCCGGCGTCAGCGCGAGTTACGGATCGGTCCCAGCTGTCGTCAACGTCAGCATCGAGGTCGGGCAGGGGGAAGCCGTGGGCCTGCTGGGAGCGAACGGGGCCGGAAAAAGCACGACATTACGGGCCATTTCGGGCCTGGTCCGGCTGACCTCGGGCAGCATCACCTTTTTGGGCAAGAACACCGCGTCGTTGCCGCCCTACAAAATTGCCGAACTCGGCATCGCCCATGTCCCCGAGGGCCGTCAGGTCTTTCCCGAAATGACCGTGCAGGAAAACCTCGAGATCGGCGCCTACGTGCCGAGCGCCAAGGCCGATCGTGCGCGAACGCTCGATCTCGTCTTCGGAATATTCCCGGTGCTGGCGGAGCGCCGCAAGCAGCTCGCCGGCACCATGAGCGGCGGCGAGCAGCAGATGCTCGCGGTGGGGCGCGGCCTGATGTTGAAGCCCCGTTTGCTCATGCTCGACGAACCGTCGTTGGGACTCGCCCCGGTCGTGACCGACATCACCTTCCAGAAGATCCAGGAGATCCATGCCATGGGTACGGCGATTCTCCTCGTCGAACAAAATGTCAGCCGTGCATTGAGCCTGGTGCAGCGGGCCTATGTGCTCGAAAGCGGCAAGGTGATCATGCACGGAACCAGCGCGGAATTGGCAAACAACAAGCAGGTGCAGGCCGCTTACCTCGGCATGTAGGGAAGCGGAAGGAATTGAGCGGACGCATCATAAAAAAACCCCGCCATTTCCGGCGGGGTTAAGTTTGGATGCGAGAGAGCCCGAAGGCTCACTACGCGGGGGGAAAGTCTGGCTAGGCTGGAATTCTCTCTTCCGCCTCTGTCGGCTCGCGCAGAACATAGCCACGGCCCCACACGGTCTCGATGTAGTTCTTTCCGGAGGAGGCGTTCGCTAGCTTCTTGCGCAGCTTGCAGATGAAGACGTCAATGATCTTGAGCTCCGGCTCGTCCATGCCGCCGTAGAGATGGTTGAGGAACATCTCCTTGGTGAGCGTCGTCCCTTTGCGCAGGGAAAGCAGCTCGAGCATCTGGTATTCCTTGCCGGTGAGGTGCACGCGCTGGCCGCCGACCTCGACTGTCTTGGTGTCGAGATTGACGACAAGATCGCCGGTGTTGATGACCGACTGGGCGTGCCCTTTGGAACGGCGAACGATCGCGTGAATGCGCGCGATCAATTCATCTTTGTGGAATGGCTTGGTCATGTAGTCGTCGGCGCCGAAGCCAAGACCTCTGACCTTGTCCTCGATCCCGGCGAGGCCGGAGAGGATCAGGATTGGCGTCTTAACTTTTGAGACGCGGAGGGAGCGCAGGACCTCGAAACCCGACATGTCGGGCAGGTTCAGGTCCAGCAGGATGATGTCGTAGTCGTAGAGCTTGCCGAGGTCGACGCCTTCTTCCCCGAGATCCGTCGTATAGACGTTGAAACTCTCGGATTTGAGCATGAGCTCGATGGATTGGGCGGTCGCGCTATCGTCTTCAATGAGTAAAACGCGCATTTAAAGTCCCCTTCTCGCCGCAGCCGGGCTTCAGGTCAGCGCCGCATAGGCGGCGAGTGTGAAAAACGCGGTGGGACAAACCGATTCGACACTATCTGGCCATGGTTAACAAAACCTGATTCTCTCTGGCAAGCGTGCCGTAGGCAAACGCGCCCGAATCGGCGTAAGATATTGCCTGAGAGTGGTTTTTTGGCCACGTCCAGTCTCATGTCCTAGTTTAAGAGCCGGGTCTAACCGACTCTGGCGATTCGCCCCTTCCGTCCTGGCTGGGCGATTCTCAAGCCTTAGTCCCGTGGACGAATGACCCAATGATTAACGACGCGGGTAAACACCGAGTTAATGGAGCCACCTGGCCGGTAAGCCTAAGGGCGGGTTTATGGCGGCCGTGTCGCTACAGACAGGCAAAACGATGAAGGCACTCGCCGAACAGATCGTCGACATCGACGGGGTCGAGATTTACGGCCGCGTGGTCTCCGTGCGTGGCCTGATGGTCGAAGTCGCCGGGCCAATCCATGCGATGTCGGTCGGCGCGCGTCTGACGATCGAGACAGGCGCTGCCAAGATTCCCTGCGAAGTGGTCGGCTTCACCGGCGGACACGCACTTGCAATGCCGTTTGCCGCGCTGGACGGCGTGCGCCGCGGCTGTCGCGCGGTCGTTTCCACATCTGCCGGCACTATCCGTCCGTCCGAGCGCTGGCTCGGCCGCGTGGTCAATGCGCGCGCCGAACCGATCGACGGGCAGGGGCCGCTCCCTGCGGGTCCGGCCCCTTATCCGTACCGCAATTCACCGCCACCGGCGCACGCGCGGCGTCGCGTTGGCGAGCCACTCGATCTCGGGGTGCGCGCACTCAACACGTTCATCACCGTTTGCCGCGGCCAGCGCATGGGCATTTTCTCGGGCAGCGGCGTCGGCAAGTCGGTGCTCCTATCGATGCTCGCCCGCAACGTGTCGGCGGATATTTCCGTCATAGGCCTGGTGGGAGAACGCGGGCGCGAAGTGCAGGAATTCTTGCAGGACGACCTTGGCGCCGCTGGACTGGCACGGTCGGTGGTGGTGGTCTCAACGTCGGATGAGCCAGCGCTGATGCGCCGCCAGGCGGCTTATCTCACGCTCGCCATTGCCGAATATTTCCGCGACCTCGGCAAAGACGTGCTGGTGCTGATGGACTCCGTCACCCGCTTCGCCATGGCCCAGCGGGAGATTGGCCTGTCTGCCGGCGAGCCGCCGACCGCCAAGGGCTATACGCCCACCGTCTTTACCGAATTGCCGCGACTTCTCGAGCGCGCAGGGCCGGGCACGGAGCAGGGCACCGTCACCGGCATTTTCAGCGTGCTGGTAGACGGCGACGACCACAATGAACCGGTAGCGGATGCCGTCCGCGGCATACTCGACGGCCATATTGTCATGGAGCGGGCTATCGCCGAGCGCGGCCGTTATCCGGCCATCAACATCCTCAAGTCGATTTCGCGAACGATGCCGCGCGCGGCTGACCCGGCTTTTCTTCCGTCCATCAACCGGGCGCGCCAGGTGATGGCTACTTATTCGGATATGGAGGAATTGATTCGCCTTGGCGCCTATCGGGCCGGCTCCAGTCCCGATGTCGATGAGGCAATTGCCCTGCACAAGCCGCTTGAGGGCTTCCTGTCCCAGCTTAAGGAAGAATCAACGACTATGGCAGACGGCTATCAGCAGTTAGAGCGAATTCTGCGGGGCGAAGAAACACAAAACTAACGTTATTGGGTCACAGTCGGCCGGAATGGTCCAGAACGTGGGCATTCGGCCTGGGCGGCATCGCCTGGCCGCAGCTGCGAATTCGGGGGCTTCGGGAGTATTTAGTCGATGAAGTCACGCGAAACCCTTATCCGTCTGAAAAAGTTTCAGGTCGACGAGAAACGGCGCAAGGTCGCCCAGATCGAGTCGATGATCGCCGAGTTCGATCGCATTGCGGGCGAGCTCGAGCGCGAGATCAAGGTCGAGCAGGACCGTGCCGGCATCCACGATCCTGCCCACTTCGCCTATCCGACCTATGCCAAGGCTGCGACCACGCGGCGCGAGAACCTCAAGCACTCGACCGACGAGCTGCGGGTGCAACTCGACGATGCCAAGGCGGCCCTCGGCGAGGCCTTCGAGGAACTCAAGAAGGTCGAAATGCTCGACGAGCGTGACCAGCAGCGTGAAAAGGCTGAAGAGAACGCGCGCGAGCAGACCGAGCTCGACCGCATTGCCGCCCTGCGCTTCAACGCCGGCGGCGCGCCGGCGTAACGTCATCGATTTTCGAATGATTGCGGCGCCGGCGACGGCGCCGCTTTCGTTTGTGCGGGGCTGGTTGTTGCGATCCAGATCCCGGCGAAAACCGCGATAACCCCGCCCAGCAGGTTGAGCGTAATCGGTTCGCCGACCAATTGGGTGGCCAATAGTCCTGCGGCGATCGGGTTAACGGTCATCGTATTGGCGACCGGGGGTCGGCGTCGTGCGTTGCAATGCCACGGGCCCGGCGGAATTCGCCAATTGAGCCTCGCCGGCGTGTTAGATACCATCTAACAAAACAGCGGTTTTGCTTTAATGACAGATTGCCGCCGTTACGCTGTAGTTTGCCCCGGCGCAACTTCTCCTTGTTTCGCCAATTGCGACCTAAGGCCGGGCATCTCCAACCTCACGTTGCGGGCAAATCCAGATGATGATGGCAAAGAAATCACCGAATCCCACTGACAAGTATGTCGGGTCTCGCGTGCGCATGCGACGGCTGATGCTGGGAATGAGCCAGGAGAAACTCGGCGAAAAGCTGGGGCTCACGTTCCAGCAGGTGCAAAAATACGAGAAGGGAACAAACCGTATCGGCGCGAGCCGCCTTCAGCACATTTCGCAAATCCTGAAAGTGCCGGTGGCGTTTTTCTTCGAAGGCGTATCGGGCCCCGGAAAGCAGAACGAGGACGGATCTTCAAAAGCGCCGGTGACCGACTATGTCTCCGACTTCCTGTCGAGCTCGGATGGCCTGGCGTTGACGAAGGCCTTTTCCAACATCAAGGACTCCAGGCTGCGCCGCAAAGTCGTCGATCTGGTCGAGGAAATTGCCGGCGATCAGCGCTAGCCGCGGTTCGGTTCTGGCAGCGGTTGCATCGTTCTAAAACGCCGCCGCCAGGTCGCGCGCACCTTGCGCCTGCACGCCGCGATTCATCTTGTCTTCGATGTCGGCGATGAGATTGGCCACGACGCCGGTTCGCCGCGCCACGGGGTTGCGTTCGTAGCCTTGCTGCTGGAAGAAATTTGCCGTCGGGACGCGCGCCCGCAAGGCCTGAGGCATGGTCACCATGTCGAGGCCGGTGCTGTCACCCGTCAAATTCATCAACTCGAGTTCGGCGCCGGTGAGCGGTGCCGTGTAGCCCTTGGCGCGCGCAAAATGCACCGAGTTGATCAGCTTCTGCACCTGCAGCAACGGACCGATGTCGATATCGAGCACCGCCGCATGGATGCCGTAGCCGCCCGCCGTCGTCTTCGCCAACCTGTCCTGCTCGCTCCACCGGCCGGGGACCGAGCGGCTATAGGCGATCATACGCTTGAGCGCATCGATCTTGCGCTCCATCGCCAGCCTTGAATTGCCGGTGAGGGTATTGGTCCTTTGCCGTAATACCCCGGCCAGGCGGCCGCCGTGTTCGGCCAGGAGCGATACGGAATTGGTGCTGAGCAACTGGTTGTAGCCGATCGCCGGCGAAATCGCCCGCGCACCGGGGCGGTAGGGCACAAGGCCCGCCTGCGAGTCATAGGCGCCGTTGCCGCCGGTTTCGAAGATATAGATGCCGACGATCTGGTCGCGCGTCAGGCCGGCGGCAAGCGCCGCCTTCGCATAGGCGCGCTTGAAGTCGAGGTCGCTCGCCGGGCGCTCCGGCACGAAGCCGAATTGCTCGGCGGCGTTCTGGAGAAAATCCGCGACGACGGGAATGTCGGGCCGTTCCGGCGGGGGCTCGGCGGGCGCACGCGGGTCGACCGGCCGTGTCGGCCCGGAATAAACCGGCGGTTGCGTGAGCACATAGTCATCGGCCCCGATCTCGAGATGATCGCGGCGCTTGGCGTTGCGCAGGCGACGCTTCTCCGCAATTGCGTCCCAATACGTAGCAGCTTCAACTTCGTAAGGCCCGCGTGCGGCTTGGTATTGCGCGAGCCTTGCCTGATAGTCGGCAATCGCCGCCGGTGATGGGCCTTGAGCGCGTAGCTGCGGTACGGCCATCAGGAGCCCGCCGGCGACCAGGCAGGTTGTGAGCGATATGTGAGGCCAATGGCGCGTCATGGCCGCAGTTGTCGGTCATTTTTCACGATTCGACCACTTCACAAGAAAACGCGCCGCAAATGCGGCGCGTCAGTTCGGGGACTCAAAATAAAGATAAAGGCTTACCGGACAGTCGGACCGTTGCGATCGGTGAACACCACCGGTCCACCAGCCTTGATGACGGTTGGGCTTTGCGCGGTCATGATGTCGGTGCCGAGATTGAGTTCACGCGCGGAAATTCCGATGATGGCGATCATCAGCGCGGCTGCAAGCCCGACCACCACGATCTTGAGGTGGGTGGTGCGGTCTGCGGTGTACATTGACCAGTTCATGACGTCCTCCGGGGTCTTGCTCATTCCGTTTGTCACCCCGTTCCGACAAAAGGTTCACGCGTTCGTGCCATTTAACGTAGCTACGATGCCCAAGTTCCCAAGGGTGCATCACGGATCGTTGACTCGTTGTGATTTCGGACGATTTCTCGTGCCCGATCAGCCGCTTTGACGCCAATTCGGTCACGTCCGCCGCGATCGCTAGATGCTGCTGACAGTCTTGAGGCGCGCCCGCGGGTGAATTTCGCCTTGCGAGAGCACCGGCGTCTGCGCCCGGAAACGCTCGACGATGCCGCGGACGAAGGGGCGCACATTCGATGAAGTTACCAGCACCGGCGCTTCGCCCTCACGCGCGGCTTCCTCGAAACGTTCGCGAACCGCGGTGATAAATTCCGACAGGCGAGATGGCTGCATTGCGAGCTGTCGTTCGTCGCCCTGGCCGACCAGCGACTCGGCAAAAGCCTGCTCCCATTTTGCCGAGAGTGCGATCAGCGGCAGGTAGCCACTTTGATTGGTGTACTGGGCGCATAGTTGCCGCGACAGTCGCGCACGCACGTGCTCGGTGAGCGTGACCGGATTGCGCGAGCCGGCAATCCCATCGGCGATTCCTTCCAGGATGGTCGCCAGATCGCGGATGGATACGCGTTCGGCCAACAGGATCTGCAAGACCCGCTGAATGCCCGACACCGTAATCAGGCTCGGCACCAGGTCCTTGACCAGGTCGGCCTGCTCCTTCGGCAATTCCTTGAGCAACTTTTGCACTTCGCCGTACGAGAGCAGCTCCGCCATGTTGCTTTTGAGCAGCTCTGTGAGATGCGTTGACAGCACGGTGGCGGCATCGACCACCGTGTAGCCCTTCATTGATGCTTCTTCCTTGAGCGCACCGTCGATCCATGTCGCCGGCAATCCGAACGTGGGCTCGGTGGTGTGTGTGCCGGGCAGTTTTACCTGGCCGCCGGCCGGATCCATGACCATGTATTGGCCGGCCCAGACCTTGCCGCTGCCGGCCTCGACCTCTTTGACCTTGATGACATAGGCATTGGCGTCGAGCTGAACGTTGTCGAGGATGCGCACCGCCGGCATCACGAAGCCCATCTCGACTGCGAGCGAGCGGCGCAGCGCCTTGATCTGCTCGGTGAGGCGGTCGGAACCGTCGGGCGCATTCACCAGCGGAAGCAGCGCGTAGCCGAGCTCGACTTTGAGATCGTCGATCTTGAGTGCCGCCGCAATGGGTTCGTCTGCGGCGTCGATCTTGGCGGCGGCTTCGGTTTTCTTGACTTCGGCGGCAGCCGTGAGCTTCGTGCGCTTGTCGATGATGAAGGCGAGGGCGGCTGCGCCGCTGCCGAGCGCCATGAAGGGGATGATCGGAATGCCGGGCAACAGCGCCATCACCATCATCACCGCGCCTGACATGCCCAGCGCCTTGGGGTAGCCCGAGAGTTGCCTGAGGAGCGCCTTGTCGGCGGCGCCGGACACACCGGCTTTCGATACGAGCAGGCCGGCTGCGGTCGATACAATCAGCGCCGGCACTTGCGTCACCAGGCCGTCGCCAACGGTGAGGATCGTGTAGGAATGCGCAGCATCCGCGAACGACAGGCCCTGCTGGACAATGCCAATGATCATGCCGCCGATGACGTTGATGAACACCACCAAGAGGCCGGCGATCGCATCGCCGCGCACGAACTTGGAAGCGCCGTCCATCGCGCCGAAGAAACCGCCTTCATCTTCGAGTACCTGACGCCGGCGGCGCGCTTCTTTTTCGTCGACAAGGCCGGCAGATAAGTCAGCGTCGATCGCCATCTGCTTGCCCGGCATGGCGTCGAGGTGAAAACGGGCCGCCACTTCGGCGATGCGGCCTGAGCCCTTGGTGATGACCACGAAATTCACGATCACCAGGATCGTGAACACGATGATGCCGATGACGAAATTG
>WNFM01233318.1_pt2 | contig 12160 bp, 12 predicted proteins | sample 5400271 | NCBI WGS metagenome assembly WNFM01 (sample SAMN13153352, study PRJNA577476) | soil metagenome | isolation source: 60 cm saprolite on Douglas fir-dominated hillslope | place: USA:California | collected 2013-09-17 | reverse complement strand
CAAGCACGACACGATCGGTATCGACTGCGTGGCCATGTGCGTCAACGACATCCTGGTGCTGGGCGCCGAGCCGCTCTTCTTCCTGGACTATTTCGCCACCAGCAAGCTCGATCCCGGCGTCGCCGAGCAGGTGGTGGCCGGGGTCGCGGAGGGCTGCGCCCAGGCGGGCTGCGCGCTGATCGGGGGCGAGACCGCCGAGATGCCCAGCATGTACGCGGAGGGCGAGTACGACCTGGCCGGCACGGCCGTCGGCGTGGTGAGCCGCGACCGGCTCATCGACGGGCAGGCGATCCAGACGGGCGACGCGGTGATCGGTCTGGGCGCCTCGGGCGTCCATTCCAACGGCTTCTCCCTGGTCCGGCGGCTCATCGCGGATCATGGGCTCGCGCTGGACGAGCCCTTCGGGTCGGGCGAAGCGCCGCTGGGCGAGGCGCTGCTGGCGCCCACGCGCATCTATGTGCGCACGGTGTTGGCGCTGCTGGGCGAGCTGCCGATCCACGGCATGGCGCACATCACCGGCGGCGGCCTCACCGGGAACGTGCCGCGCATCCTGCGCGAGCGCTGGGACGTGGAGCTGGCGCTGGGCACATGGCCCGTTCCGCCGATCATCCGCAGGCTCGCGGAGCTTGGTGGGCTCAGCGACGACGACCTCTTCGCCACCTACAACATGGGTGTGGGCTACGCCCTGGTCGTCCCGGAGGCCGTGGCTCCAGACGTGCTCGCGCGCGCCGTCGCCTTGGGCGAGCGGGCGTACCATATCGGAGTTGTCATACCGGGCACGGGGCGCGTGCGGCGCAAGGGAGTGTGGAGATGACGCGGTTCGCGGTCTTCGCCTCCGGCTCGGGCACCAATCTGCAGCGACTCATCGAGGAGACGCGGAGGGGGCGCTTCCCAGCGGAGCTGGCGCTGGTGGTTTCGGACCGGCCGGGGAGTCGGTCCGTCGAGCGGGCGCGCCAGGCCGGCATCCCGATCTTTGCCTTCGATCCCAGGGACTATTCCGAGAAGGCCGCCTACGAGCGCGAGGCGCTGCGCGAGCTGCGCGCTCGCGGTGTCGGCTGGATCATCCTGGCGGGGTACATGCGCATCATCGGCCCTACTCTGCTGGAGCCCTACCGTGATCGCATCCTCAACGTCCACCCCTCCCTGCTGCCGCGCTTCCCCGGCAAAGACGCCATCGGGCAGGCGCTGCGCGCGGGCGCGGACGTGACGGGCGTGACAGTGCATATGGTGGATGAGGGCATCGACACCGGTCCGATCCTCGCCCAGCGGTCAGTAGCCATCGACCCCTCTGACACTGAGGAGACGTTAGCCGAGCGCATCCATGCCGTTGAGCACCAGCTCTACCCAGAGGTGGTGGCCGCGGTGATCCGGCGGTCGGTGGAGCGGAGTGGCGCGGCGCCCAGCGGCACGACGCGGAGCACAGCCGCACAGCCGCAGCTGCCCATCTAGGATACGCGTATCCCGCTAGCCCATGACTGCGAGCGCCTGCTCGAACGCCAGCCGCATAGTAAAGGCATAGAAGCTGGCGCCTTTCTCGTCGAGGACGCGCTTGGGCGGCTCGACCTCAAATGCCTGGCGAATCGGATGCATCGCCTTGGCGTAGCCGGGGAAAGCCCGTGCCACCTGGGCCGCCAGCAGGGTGCGGCCCGTCGCCCAGTGGACCGTGCAGCAGCCGCGCATATCCCCAGCGTCACGCCGCACTCGAGAGATCTCAAGGTCGGCGCGCATCGGGGCGCGCAGGTCCTCCAGCGTAGTCAGATAGGTCACATCGGGCAGGTCGAGGAGGGCCGCCGCGCGCACCTGTAGTTGGCGGGCGTACTGCTTTTCCAACGCATCCAACGGGAGACGGTTAGCGAGCTCTGTCACCAGCAATACCACCTGTGGCCACCCGGGGGCCGATGCGCTCGTGACCTGCGCATGGAGGTCGGCAAACAGCGTCGTGTAAAGCTCCGCGACGGCTCCATGTGGGCTATGCCCCGGCAGCGAGGCAGCTTGTTGGCGGGCTTCGTTGACCGCTGCCTTCAGCTCCGCAAGTCGCACAGCGATCCCTCCCTTCCACCGCACATCCGTGAGACAGCAGTATAGTGCAACAAGTATTGATTGTCCAGAAGATACAAGCGATGCATTTCCACTCGACAAGCCAAGCAGAGTGACCGGCGCCTGAGCTACCGCCTGGTCCACCTTGCGCTGCCGCTGTGCCGCGTTCCTGGCCTGCTTCGCGGCCCTGACCTGGGCGGCAGCCGCCTTGGCCTACAAGGGTGCCTCGGATTGACGGGTTGATCTTGGGGTGCCATACTGAGCCCAGCCATTCTGGCGCGCTCCGCGGTCGCTCACAGGAGGTGTTTTCCACTCTAAGCGTGACAGTCCGAAGAATGGAGGCAGACATGTCCACGCACGTACGGCCCGGTACTAAAGATCATTGGTCCTTGCGGTTGAACATCAAGCGCCCAGGGGATACCAATCGCCTGGTGCTGCTGGGGTTGGCGCTGCTGCAGGCGCTGCTGCTGTATCTGACGGCCTCCTCGGCGGCCACCAACGGCTCGCTGTACGGCTGCTCCACCCCGTGCGGCGCCAACGCGCAACCGACCACCCCCTGGATAGCCATCCTCATCAGTCTCGCCATCTTCATCTTGCCGGCGGTGATCGGCGCGCTCACGCGCACCTGGCAGGAGGCGGTCGGGCTGGCGGCCCTGCCCTGGGGACTCGCGGTGATCTTTCAGGCCAAGGCGCTCTTAGCTCCGACGGCCAGTGTGATCCCGGCCACACACGCGCTACCCGCCGCTAGTCAGTTCAGCGCGCCCTTCTGGCTCGACGCGGCGCGCCTGACGCCCCTGCTCTGGTCGCTCGTGCTGTTCGCCGCGCTCGGATGGATCGGCTGGTTCGCTCGCCAGGCCATCAGCGACGCCTGAGCTCTGAGACCAGCGCTCGCGGACCAACGCCGAGGGGCCCACCGATGGGTCCCAGCGCTGTCCACCCCCAAGCGGGTGGGCAGCGCTCTGTTGCTCGCCACAGGCGACGACCGGACGCGCCGTCGCCTGTGGCGCTGTTGGCTCGCGTAGCACATAGAGGCGGTGAGTGAAGCGGGTCGCAGCGGTCACCGCCCTTGGCGGGAGCGCTGGCTCCCATTGCGCGCGCAATGGCGACCAGGTGGTTTCTCCCATGGTTGCCCTCGGACGAGAGTCCTATTCCGTGTCCTCGGCAGCACTGAAACGTATCCGTACTGACATGTGATTCAACCCGCTAGCGAGGAGGAACTTTCCATGTCCGACGAACACACAGCTGACGCTCCAGCCATCGACGCGTCTCAGTCTAGCCACAGACCTGTACAGGGAATCGTGGGGCGATTGCGGTCGCATGAGGGAGGTCTCCGGCAATTCGTAGATGCTGGTCTGCTTGGCACGTGCATTGTGATGCTGGCGGCCATGCTGGGGAGTCACCAGCAAGACACACCGCTGACTGTTGCCGCGGTGGCTTTCGCGGTCGCCTTACCGATGCTGGGTTTCGGCTTTATCACCGCCTCCTACACAGCCGATCCTGTCCCTGGCATCGATTTGCTGGCGGTGCTGATGACCTTCTCCCAGCGCATCGAGTTCGTAGGGGCTCTGGCAGTATTCGTGGGCGTCATCGCCGTCGTGTGGCACCTCAGCGCCCTTGCGGCGATCCTGCTGATCGTCACCAGCGTGATCATGCTGTTGGCGTATTCGGTGACACCCACAGTAGTCGCCTTCAACTACGCCAAGCGGCACAGCAACGTGAGTCCGCTCCCGTAGCTCGTCCATACTGCAGCTCGTGCCTGCGCGGATTGCGCTCAGCCACCAATGTTGGGAATCCCGGTGTAACGCGGGATCGCCGCCGCACAGGGACCGTCCTGCGTTAGTCGCTCTGCATCGCCCGCGCCGTCGCCGGATCACCTGCCCACTCACGATCCCAGCGGCTAGGCGTAGAGGCTCGCTTTCGGGGCCTGGTGCGTCACCTCCGCGAGCAGGCCGAGCAGCGCTGGATAGTGACGCTCGAACAGGACCGAGTACGCGTCGCGGTCGGGACACAGCACGAGGTAGACGTGGTGGTGCGTCAGCCGCCGGCTGGCCGTCGCGGCGTTCAGCACGTGGAGGTGCTCGACGTCGAGCAACACTACCAGGCGATACCGCGCGCGACGGAGGATGTCCATCGCCACACGGGAGTCGCGCGCCTCATATGCGGTGTGGCCGCTCTGTTCCACGAGCCAACGCAGGTGCGCGCGGGCCGTGTCGTCCGTCTTGATCACCAGCGCGAACCATGAGTCTTCAGCATCCATCACGTTTCCTCCTGTCGCCATCCGCAGCGTGGTCGTCAGGGCTGGGTCCAGCGCCAGTCCCGAACCTCCGGCAAATCTTGGTCATTCTCGCGGATGTACGTCCGGTGCGCCGCCAGCCGCTCCTCAAACTTGTCGATCACCGCACCCGCAGCCGAGCGCATGCGCGTCGCGTGGCGCAGCGCCAGAATCGCCAGGTGATAGCGGCTCATCTGGTTCTGCACGACCATATCGAAGGGCGTCGTCGTTGTGCCCTCCTCGTTATACCCGCGGACGTGGAAGCGCTGCGGATCGGGCCGATGATACACCAGCTCGTGGATCACCCGCTGATAGCCGTGGAAGGCGAAGATCACCGGCGCCGTCTCGGTAAACATCGCCGCAAACGCGTCCTCGTCCAGCCCGTGCGGATGGTCGCGGTGCGATTCGAGGCTCAGCAGGTCCACCACATTGACCACGCGGACGCGCAGCTCAGGCAGCTCGCGACGCAGCAGCCACGCCGCCGCCACCGTCTCCTCGGTGGGGACGTCTCCTGCCGCCGTCAACACGACGTCTGGATCGCCAGCGTCGTTGCTCGCCCACTGCCACACCGAAGCGCCGCGCGCGCAGTGCTCCTGCGCCGCCTTCATCTCCAGCCACTGCGGATTCGCCTGCTTCGAGACGATGATCAGGTTGATGTAGCCATGGCTGCGCAGGCAGTGATCGGTGACGGAGAGCAGGCAATTCGTGTCGGGCGGCAGGTAGATGCGCACGACCGAGCTCTTCTTCGTCAGCAGCGTGTTGATGAAGCCCGGACCCTGGTGGCTGTAACCGTTGTGGTCCTGGCGCCAGGCGTGCGAGGTCAGCAGATAGTTGAGCGAGGCCACCGGCTTGCGCCAGGGAATCTCCTGACTCATCTTCAGCCACTTGCCGTACTGGCTCACCATCGAGTCCACGATGGTGGTGAACGCTTCATAGCAAGCGAAGATGCCGTGCCGTCCCGTCAGCAGATAGCCTTCGAGCCAGCCCTCGCACGTATGCTCGCTCAGTATCTCCATCACCCGCCCACTGCGCGAGAGGTATTCGTCGGTGGGCAGCAGCGGCCACAGGAACGGGCGCTCCGTCTCCTCGAAGATCGCCTGCAGGCGATTCGACGTCGTCTCGTCGGGACAGACGAGGCGGAAGTTGCGCGCGGCATTGTTCTCCACGAACACGTCGCGCAGGTACATACCCAGCTCGTAGGTCGCCTCCGCCTTGACCGCGCCCGGCGCCGGCACCGACACGCCATAGTCTTCGTATTCGGGGAGCTCCAGCGGCACGAGCAACTCGCCCCCGTTCGCATGTGGATTCATGCCTATGCGCCGGTTGGCGGCAGGCAGCACCGCCGCCGCCTGCGCGGTGGGCCGGCCCTCGGCGTCGAACAGCTCCTCGGGGCGATAGCTGCGCAGCCACGCCTCCAGCACGCGCAAATGCTCAGGATTAGTCGCGGGATCGGTGATCGGCACCTGGTGCGCGTGGAAGGTCCCCTCGATGGGCGTGCCGTCCAGCGTTTTCGGGCCGGTCCAGCCTTTGGGCGTGCGCAAGACGATCATGGGCCAAGCCGGCCGGATCAGGTCTTGGCCGCTCTGCGCCTCCGCCTGCAAGCGGCGAATCTCGCCGTGGGCCCAATCCAGCGTCTGCCACAGCGCAGGATGGACCAGATCGGGGTCGTCGCCCTCTACGAAGCGCACCTGGTAGCCGTAGCCGGTGAAGAGGTGCGTCAGCTCGTCATCGCTCATGCGGGCCAGGAGGGCAGGTCCGGAGAGTTTGTAGCCGTTGAGATGCAGGATCGGCAGCACCGCCCCGTCGGTCGCGGGATTCAGGAACTTGTTCGAGTGCCACGCCGCGGCCAACGGCCCGGTCTCCGCCTCGCCATCGCCCACCACGCACGCCACGATCAGATCGGGGTTGTCGAACGCCGCGCCGTAGGCGTGCGCAAGACTATACCCAAGCTCGCCGCCCTCGTTGATGGTCCCGGGCGTCAGCGGCCACGAGAACGCGCGGACCAGGCGATCCACCCCCGCCGCATCCCTCGTCATGCCGGGATAGAACGCAACGAGGGTGCCCTCAAGGTACATCTCGGAGAGGATTGCCGGTGCGCCGTGTCCCGGCCCGACGACCAGCAGCACCTGCGCGTCGGTATCCTGGATCAAGCGGTTGAGATGTGAGTAGATCAGGGTGAGCCCTGGGCTGGTGCCCCAGTGCCCCAGCAGTCGCGGCTTGATGTCCTCTGGGGTGAGCGGCGCGCGCAGCAGTCCGTTTTGCTTCAGGTAGATCTGAGCCGCCGCCAGGTAGTTCGCGGCACGCCAGTGCGTGTGCAGCTGAGCCAGCCTCTCGGGTGCGATCTCGGTCACGTCACGGTCCATCGCACTGCGGGCCATACTTCCTCCTGGGTGCTGTCGCACTATTGCACGACTGAATCAGCGTCGGCGCGCAACGCGCCGATGAGATGCGCGGCGTGTCGCGCGATCATCAATTCCTCATTCGTCTGCATCACGCGGACCGTCACACGGCTTGTGGGATGCGAGATAACCGCGTCGTTGGCCGCATTGTGCGTGGGATCGAGCTGGATGCCCAGGTAGCTCATCCCCGCACAAATCCGCCAGCGCACCGGCGCGGCGTGCTCGCCGATGCCAGCGGTGAAGACCAGCGTATCGAGCCCGTCGAGCACCGCCGCGAGCGCGCCCAGGAATTTCTTGGCTTGGTAGCAGAACAGCTCCACCGCTTCCGCCGCAGGCGCATCAGTTGCCTCGCTGTGCAGCAGATCGCGCATGTCGGGGCTGCTGCCCGAGACGCCCAGCAGCCCCGCCTGGTGGCTGACAAGCTGATGCGCCTGCGCGGGCGTCATGCCGCGTTGCGTGATGAGGTAGAAGATCACGTCGGGGTCCAGGTCGCCGGTCCGCGTGGCCATCATGAGGCCGCCGGTGGGCGTGAAGCCCATCGTCGTGTCCACGCTCGCGCCATGCCGCAGCGCCGCCATGCTCGCGCCGTTGCCCAGGTGCGCAAGGATCACACGCCCGTCAGCGACCTCTGCGCCAGCGACCCGACGCAGCTCATGTATGAGGTACTCGTACGAGAGCCCGTGGAAGCCGAAGCGCAGCACACCCGCCTCCTGGATCGCGCGCGGCAGCGGATAGCGCTGAGCAACCAGCGGCATGCGGCGATGAAACGCGGTATCGAAGCAAGCCACCTGTGGCACGCCCGGATAGGCGGCGGCGGCGGCTTCGATGGCGGCGATCTCCTGCGGCATGTGCTCTGGGGCGAGCGGGGCGAGCTGCCGCAGCTCGGCGATCACGTCAGGCGTGATCACGCGCGGGCCGGCGTACCGCGCGCCCCCCAGGACGACGCGGTGGCCTACCCCGCTCAGCTCTGCGCGCTGGACCCGTTCCTGGAGCCAATCGAGGAGCGTCCGCAGCGCGGCGTCGTGCGTAGACAGATCAGAGCGCTCCTGCGCGAGGGGACGCCCCGCGGCATCTTCGGCGTGAAAGGTCGAGCCGTCCAGCCCGATCCGCTCGATGGTGCCCGAGAGCAGCCGNGAACACGGCGAACTTGATGCTGGACGAGCCACTGTTGATAGTCAGGATGCGCGACACGAGTGTGCTCCTTGCTGGCGCCCCATCTTTCCCTACCCAGAAGGACTATTGATGCGCTGCCAGCACGGCGCATGCCGAGCCGTGGCGCGGTCGTGCAACCAGCGCGCAACGCAACAGGACCAGCGCGTCGCTGCCCTCCGGCACGATCGCGCCCGCAGTCGGTAGCCGCCTGCTGCCAAGAGCAACGCCACCAGGCTCAGCGCCATCACAGTGCATATGCTCGCCGCGCGATGCGGAACACCCGCGCCCCTATTGTATCGCACCGACGGCCAGCCAGATGCCGCCCAGGGCACGGAGGCTGATCAATCCCCTGCGGGGAGGGACAGATTTGGCGCCACGGCGATGCTCATGCGCTGGGAAGGTGGGTGCCCACCTGGAGCAGGCGCATGACGCGCTCGGTGGTCGTGGTGACCAGCTCCGCTGCGCGCTGCATGCTCTCTTCCATGGTGAGTGGACCGTCCGCCAGCGGCGCAACGGCGCTGACACCGTAGTCGTAGAGCGCTTCATAGCCCGGACCCAGGCTCCCCGCCAGCGCGATCACAGGCACGCCATGCCGGCGCGCCGCCGCGGCCACCGCGACCACCGACTTGCCGAACAGAGTTTGCTCGTCAAGGCGGCCTTCCGCTGTGAACACGAGCGCCGCGCCGCGCAGGTGTCGCTCCAGATCGAGGGCAGTCAGCACGACCTCGGCGCCAGGTCGCAAGCGGGCGCCCAGGAAGGCCATCAAGCCCGCTCCGAGCCCCCCAGCCGCGCCCGCCCCTGGCAGCGCGGACACGTCGGCGTGCAGGTCGCGTCGCACGATCGCGGCATAGTGCGTCAGCGCAGCGTCCAATTCGCGCACCATGTCCGGCGTGGCGCCTTTCTGCGGGCCGTAAATCGCCGACGCGCCGCGTGGACCGTACAACGGGTTGTCTACATCACACATCACGAGCACCTCAACGTCCGCCAGGCGAGGATCGAGCGCCGTCACGTCGATGCGCGCGAGCTGGGCCAGCGCCGCGCCCCCTGGCGGTAGCTCGTCCCCGTTGGCATCGAGCAAGCGCACGCCGAGGGCCTGGGCCATTCCGGCCCCGCCGTCGTTGGTGGCGCTGCCGCCGATGCCGATCAGCAGGTGACGCGCGCCAGCCTGCAACGCGGCCAGGATCAGGTCGCCTGTGCCACGCGTCGTCGTGATGCGTGGGTCGCGGCGCTCCGCGGGCACCAGGGGCAGGCCCGAGGCCGCCGCCATCTCGATCACCGCGGTGGGCCGCCCCTGTGCGTTGGGCAGCGCGACGGTGGTGAGGTTTGTCCCCAGCAGACCGAACCGGGCCACCATCGTCTCACCAAGCGGTCCAGTGACGGTGGCCTCGCGCAGCTCGCCGCCAGTGGCAGCGACCAGGGCATCTACGGTGCCTTCGCCTCCGTCCGCGACAGGGAGGGCGACCACCTCCGCCTCCGCCAGCGCTCGGCGTACGCCGGCCTCGATGGCCCGCGCCACGGCCGCGGCGTCGAGACTGCCTTTGAGCGCCTGGGGCGCAGCGAGGATCTTCATCACGTTCCCTCAGGCCGCTGTGATCGGAAGCCGGAGCACTCGATGATAGAGGTCAGCGTAGGCGCGCGCGCTAGCGGACCACCGCGAGTCGTACACCATGGCACGCGCGACCAGACTCGGCCACCGCTCGCGCTCACCATACAGGCGCAGCGCGCGGTTGAGCGTCTCGAGCAAGGCCGCGGCGGTGTAGGGCACGAAGCTGAGGCCGTTGCCCTGCACGGGATCAGCGTCGATATCCGTCACTGTGTCGGCCAGGCCACCTGTGGCGCGGACGACGGGCACCGCGCCATAGCGCAGGGCGATGAGCTGCCCCAGGCCGCCGGGCTCGAAGGCGCTGGGCATCAAGAAGAAGTCGGCGGCGGCGTAGAGGCGATGCGAGAGGGCGACGTCGAAGCCGATGTGCGCGCGGATGTTGTCGCTCGTGGCGGTTAGGTCGCGGAACAGCGCCTCATACTCGGGCAGACCGGTGCCCAGCACAACCAGATGCAAGGGCAGGGCACGCAGCTGGGGCGCGATCTCCTGCAGCAGATCGAGGCCCTTCTGATCCACCAGGCGGGTGACCATGGTGACGAGCGGGACGGACGGGTCATCCGGGAGCTGGAACGCGCGCCGCACGGCCGTGCGGTTTGCCGCCTTCCCCGCCGCGGCGCTCATCGCGTCGTAGCGGGCGGGCAGGTCATCGTCCGTGGCGGGGTTCCACGTGTCCCAGTCGATGCCGTTGGGAATGCCGACGAGTCGGCTGCGGCGCTGCGTGAGTAGCTCGTCCAGGCCCCAGCCGTAGTCCAGCGTTTGGATTTCCTCCGCGTAGCGGCGAGAGACCGTCGTGACGACGTCCGCGTAGCTGATGCCAGCTTTCATCCAATTGACATCGCCCCAATACTCCAGCCCAGCCGGCCCGAATACCCGGTCGCGATCCAGCCCGGACTCATCCAAGATCGTCGGGTCCCAGCGTCCCTGATACTGCAGGTTATGGATGGTGTAGACAATGCGACCGCGTCCCTGGCGCAACAGGTGGTGATGGCTGGTGCGCAAATAGGCGGCGCAGGGGGCCGTTTGCCAGTCGTTGAGGTGGATGATGTCCGGGACGATGTCCAGCGCTGGCAAGGCTTCGAGCAGCCCACGACAAAACAGCAGAAAGCGGCGCTGTTCATCACGCTGATCTTGACCGAGGTAGAGGCGCTTATGGCGGCCGAAGAGAGGCTCATGATCGAGCAGGTAGACGGGCACGAGGCTGCGTGGTAGCGTCGTGCTCCAGATCTCCACCGTCTGGTCCACGCCGCCCATCCACACCGTACGCACGCAGCCGGTTTGGGTGAGCCCCCAGCGCTTGGGATCGATGCTGCCATAGCGCGGCAGGAAGAGGCGCACGTCGTGCCCCAGCTGGGCCAGCTCGATAGGCAGGCTGCCCATGACATCGGCGATTCCGCCCTCTTTGGCGAGTGGCGCGGCCTCCGTGGCGACCAGCAGGATGTGCAGTCGCGTCTCTCGCGGTGTGGTCATCGCGCGCCTCTCCGTTGTGGCGGCGCCATGCCGCTCCCCGACCGCCCGACCGTGCTCCGGAGCGCGGGCGCGCCCAACGGACGTGCCCCGATGCTGGAAGGCCAGCTCCGCCACCCAGCATACCTCACCGCGACCCGCGCTCGTGGAGCTGGCTATCGCCCTAGGATGGCGTCCGGTTGCGGCGTAGGAGGTGGACGCGCTGCGCGCGCTCCGGATCGGGGACCCAGAATTGGAAGGCCAGCAAGGCCGCGATACCCGCTGCGGCCGTCAGCACGAAGACCGGGCGGTACCCCCAGGCGTCCGCGAGGACGCCGCCGAGCAGCGGCGCGCCGATCACGAACGGCGCATACGCGACGGACGCGAGCGCGACATACGTCGGGCGACGAGTCTCCGGGCCGAACTGCGTGATCAATGTGAAGCCCGCGAGCTGTACCCCCGACAGCTGCAGTCCCAGCACGAGATACACCACCGCGTACGCCCAAAAGCCCGAGGCGGCCAGCGCCAAGAGGGCCGCGAGCGCGGCACAGAGCGAGCTCCACACGAGGATCTGCCGGTGCCCCACATGGTCGCCCACGAGCCCCCACAGCACATTGCCGCCCGTCATGGCCAGAAAGAGCACGCTGCCCTCGGCGCTGACCTGGGCCCCACTGAGTCCGCCCAGGTGCAACGCCGCGACCGCGAAGAGCGCGCTGGCCATCGTAGCGATGCCCACCAGCGCATTGCTCGCCAGGAGGCGCCGCAACCCGCCGTCGTGGCGGACCACCGCCCAGAGCGCCTGCAGGGTCTCGGCGCGCGATGGGACGCTATGCCCGCGCGCTTGCGGTGGCGCATGGACGATGCGCTCTGGCTCGCGACCTAGGGCGAGCAGCACAAAGGAGATCACCATCGCCACAAAGGTGAGCGCGAAACAAAGCGCGAAGTTGAGCGGCCAGCGGACTTTGAAGAGGAGCGCCGTCGCCACCGCAGCCCCGCCGATGCCCAGCATCCCCCCGACTCCCGTCCAGAAGCCCATGAACCGCCCGATCCACGAGCTGGGGATCGCGCGTGCGATCAGGTCCAGCCACGCGGGGTAGGTCAGTCCTCCGCCCAGGAGCGCCAAAAAGATCAGGAGATAAAAGAGCGCCAGGAGCAGCGGCGCGTGCGCGCTGGAGAGCCAAACCGCGCAGACGGCGAGCACCAGGTACGGTACGCGCTCCAGAACAGTGACGATCAGAATGTATGGCAGCGCAT
>WNFM01133810.1_pt3 | contig 12162 bp, 11 predicted proteins | sample 5400271 | NCBI WGS metagenome assembly WNFM01 (sample SAMN13153352, study PRJNA577476) | soil metagenome | isolation source: 60 cm saprolite on Douglas fir-dominated hillslope | place: USA:California | collected 2013-09-17 | reverse complement strand
CCGCCATGATCAATTTCTTGCGGCCGGTGGCGTCGATTGCCGCACGGACTTCGGGATCCGACCAGGCGTGCGTCGAGGTGCGGTCGATCGGGGTCACGCCAGGGAAAACGTCGCTGATCTCCTTGAAGATCGGGTCGACCAGAACGCTGCCCTTGGCGCCGACCGTAGTCAGCACTGTCGGAACGCCGAGATCGCGAGCCGCCTGAGCGAGAACCGCCGTGTTGTTGACCATCAGGCCTTGGTTGATGGACTGAACTGAAAGGGCGACCCATGGTTGGTGATCGATCAGGACCACAACGGAATTGTCGATGGTTAGTTCGTTGGGATTGGCGGTCATGTTGACATCTCCATTGGTCTGAGCGGTCCCAGATAGGACTTCATCTCTTCCGTAAAAATCCGTACAATATTGAACGTTCTTTTCAGGCAAATTGATATGCGTGGTCCCGGCGTCCCCAGCATCGATCAGCTTCTGGTGCTTCTCGCGGTGGAGCAGGAGGGGAGTTTCACCGCCGCGGCCCGGCGCCTCGGCCGCGCCACCTCGGCGGTCAGCTATGCGATCGACACCCTTGAGCAGCCGAAGCGGTCGTCGCCGAAGCCAAGGCGGTCGCGTTCAGTGTCGAAATGCTTCGGGCGCGGGTTCGCGGCTTCCTCGATGACCTCGAGCCCGAAGTGTCGCTGGTGGTTGATTCGCTGTTTCCGCTCGACCGGCTGACCCGGCTGCTGCGCGAGTTCAACGCGCACTTCCCGACCGTGCCGGTACGGTTGCTGGTCGAATCGCTCAGCGGCGTCGAGCGCGCGTTGCGCGACGGTCACGCCAGCATTGGCGTCGGCAACCAACTTCACATGAACATGACGGGGTTCAGCCGGGTCGATATCGAAGCCGTTCGACTGATCCCCGTCGCCGCGCCGTCCCATCCGCTGACGAGGGCAGGTAGCGGCGTCCAGCGTGAGGCGAGCGACTTCATCCAGCTCATCCTGTCGGAGCGCGTCGCCGCCGACGATCGCGACTATGGCGTCGTTAGCCTCAACAGCTGGCGGATCGGCGACCTGGGAGCGAAGCACGCGCTGCTGCTCGCCGGGCTGGGATGGGGAGGGATGCCGGAACCCGTAGTCCGTGCCGACATCGAGGCCGGGCGGCTGGTCCGGCTCGACCTGCGCAACTGGCGCGGCGGCGAATATACGCTGTCGGCGATTCACAAGGTCGACACCCCTCCGGGGCCGGCGGGGCGGTGGCTGATCGAGCGGCTGGTTACCCTGTCGGACGGTGAGGAAACGTCGATCACTTGAGCAATCGCGGCCGATGTCCGCGTTCCACCCAACCAATCCTTGCCACGCCCACCATTTCTCCACTTGAATCAGCGACTTCAAGTCGCAGCCGGAACAGCGCTCGCGCGCGTTCGCCGTTGGCCGTCGCTCCGAAAAGGAAATGGGCCGCGCCGACAGTTCGGCACGGCCCATGAAGATTTCAGTCCAGCCCGGCTCTAGAAGCCGCGTTCGGGAGTCGGCTCCGGCGGCGGTGGAGGAGGTGGCGGCGGCGGTGGAGGAGCCGGCGGCTGCGGGCAGACGCCCGGCGCCGTGACCACCGCTCCGCTTTCGCAGGTCACCGTTGCCGGCGGGGGAGGGGGCGGTGGCGGCGGCACGTAGGCCGGAGCGATGTGTGGCGCGCCGATCTTGAACGACAGCTCCGCGCCCCAGGTCCGCGGCGCATTGAAGTTGCCGTAATCGCCGAGGATGCCGCCGTAGTTCGTCGATACCAACGTGGTCCCGTTGAAGTTCCGGACCGGGCTCGAGTTTGCATCGGAGCGCCGGTAGACATGCTGCTCGTTGAACAGGTTGCGCGACCAGATCGCGAAGGTCAGCAGCGTGCTGCCGCCGTTCATCTCGACGTCGGCCAGGGCAATCCGGCCGTTCACAATGAAGCTCTTGTCCGTCTTTGTCGGCTCGGCCTCGAAGCTGTAATAGGGATCCGAATAGTTCGCATCGAGATGGAAGCGGATCTTCCCGTTCGAGATGTTCGTCGGCACCTGGTAATCGAGATAGCCCGACGCGGCGTTCTTCGGCGTATAGACGATGTAGAGCTTCTGGACGACGCCGGTCAGCGGATTGGTTGCCGTCGGCGAGTCCCACCAAGTGTAGGCGTAGGAAGCGCCAAGGGTGAGCGCCGGGATCGGACGGACGGTGAGGTCGGCCTCAACCCCGCGAATGTGATTCGTGCCCTGGGCGTTGATCGCCTCTTCGAGGTGCGAGTTGAACGTCGGGCTGGTCGGATCGGCGTCATACAGATCGAAGTCGAACTGCGTGTTCTTGCGGTTCATCAGGTAACCGGCGAGATTCAGACGGGCCTTGTGACCCCAGAAGTCCATCTTCGCGCCGGCTTCGTACGACTTTACCGATTCCGGCCCAAACGAGTCGAACCTCAGCGAACGATCGTCGGCGCCGCCGGCACGGAAACCGGTTGAATATTTCGCGTAAAGGTGAACGGTTGGGGCAGCATCGAGCGCGAGCGTCACCAGCGGGTCGACGCGATTGGCGCTATTGGCGAAGGTAAACGGCGTCAGCGCGTTATTGACGACGTACAGACTGCCGTGGCGCTTATCGAGCGTCCAGCGCGCACCGCCCGTGATGTGCAGGATCGGAATGCCCGCCGGCGTGAATGTCGCTTGGCCGAACACTGAATAGTTGTGATCTTGCGCCTGGCTTGCGCGGGTGATGAATTGGCAGCTGTTGGTGAACTGCGGCACCGTCGCTGCAAGCGTGTTGTTACACGAGGCTGCAAACTGCTGATAACCTGAGTTGTTCGAGGTGATCACGCCGGTTTGCGAGCTGTCGATGATCGGGCTGCGGATTATGTAGCCGGTGCCGGTGGAGTTCCACTGGTCGCTCGACGGCGTCGCCGCATATTCGGTCGCGTGCTCGGTATAATAATAAGCGCCAACGACGTAATCGAGTTGCGGGATGCTGCCGACGATCTGGAATTCCTCGCTGAATTGATGCTGGCGCAGGAACGACAGGCTGTAGCGGCTGAACAGGCCCGTAGTGGCGGCCGTTAGCGCGGTCGAAGGGTTGGGCGGCGCGAAGACGGTGCGTTCCGGCCCGCCGGAATTGTCCCACTGGTCCGTGCTGACACCGCGCCATCCGGTGATCGAGCGGAGCTCGAGGTGCGGAGTAATCTTGTACTTGAGCGTCGAAGTGAAGCCGTGAATCTTGTCGACACTGGGCTGCTGCGGGACGCCGACGTCGGCGACTGCCTGGCGGGTGGGATGCACGCCGACGATTGGCGCCTTGGGCGCGATACAGGGCAGCTTCCCGGCCAAGGTCTGGGCCGGCGTAATCGTGCCGCCGCACGCGGTGGTGGTGCCGGGCAGGACCAAAGTCGGTACCCCGGTCGGCGAGAATATATACTGGCCGACTGTATAGCCGTTCGGATTGTAATTCAGCAGCTGGCTGTATTGCGGCGTATTGTCGTCTTCCGCGTAATCGTATGAAAAGTCGGCGGTAAGGCCATCGATCGGAGTCCAGCGAGCCGCGACCCGGCCGCCCTTACGGTCATAATAGTTCCAGCCCGTGGATCCGCTGAGCGGGTCTTTGGTGGTCGGATTCTGGTGCTCGTATACCCCGTCGAGCTTGATCGCGATGTTGGCAAACGCCGGCAGATCGATGTGCAGCTCGCCGTTGTGCGAATTGTAACTGCCTGCGCCGATCGTACCGCGGATGCCAAAAACGCCCGTTGGCGCCCTGGTGATCATGGATACGGCGCCGCCCTCGGTGTTGCGGCCGAAGAGGGTACCCTGCGGGCCCTTCAGTACCTCGATGCGATCAATGTCAAACAAGGCGGTGTTGAGGCCCTGGGTCTTTCCGAGCGCGATGCCGTCGAGGTAGACGCTGACGCCGTTGTCGCGCGCCGTCTGGTTCTGGTCGTATGGGACGATGCCGCGGATACCGATGGTCAGCGCCGACTGGCGAGCCTCGAAGGTGGCGACGCGAAGGCTCGGAATCGAGCCGTCGGCGAGGGCGAAGAGGGTGAGGGCGTGGCGGTCCTGCAGCGATTGGCTATTGGCGACGCTGATTGCGATCGGCGTCTGCTGGAGGTTCGTTTCGCGCTTGGTCGCAGTGACGATGATCGCACCGAGGCCCTGATCCTGCGGGGCTTGGGCGCCGTTCTCGACGGCCGCCGCGCCGCTCGCCGGTCGCGCAACGTCGCTCGTCATCGGAGCGGGCGGTTTCGGCGAGGGAGTAGCCGGGGCGTTGCTGTTGGTCTGTTCCTGCTGCGGCGTGTTCACCGAACCGGGAACGACCGCGCCATTCGACGACGGCTGAGGCGATGCATCCTGCGCAAAGGCGGCTGTGGAGACCGAGCTCAGCAACAGGCCCATCATGAGCGCGCGCGTGCCGAAGCTGTTGTTTGGAGAGATAGAATGAGGAGCCGCGGAGGCCGCGCCCAGCGAAACGATTGTCATTGATATTGACCTTTCCCCCTAGCCTCTGCGGGCTGGATGAGGTCGCGTTTAAGAGGGGGTCGGGACAGAGATGTGACAGCTCAAGTATCGCATCCGTGAATCTAAAGTTGCAGTTTTTTGAATCGTGGCTGTGGAGCAACAGTCGTTAATAGGGCTGCTGCCTGAACCATTTGGTGAGCACATATTTGGTGCCGCGGCGCACTTTCATCCCCTGGTGCAGAGTCGCGGGATTTGGGCTGCCGTCAGGCAGCAGGTTGTTCCAGGTGAGGAGCTTGCCGGCTTCGGGCTGGATCGTCTTGCCGATCGTCTTGAAGCGCGTCGCGCCGCCGTCCTCCGGCTCGTTCAAATAGATCATCGCCGTCCAGCTTCGCTGCCCGCCGCGCTCGGTGTGCACCAGGAAGTCATAGCCGCCTGGGTTGAACGTGTCGGTGTGCGGGCGGAATTCCTGCCCCGGCGCGTAGCGTTGTCCCTGGAGCGGCTCGCCATGGTCGAGTGGCAGGCCCAGCAGGTCGCCAATCTTGCGCTCCACTTTGGCAACCAGCGGATCGCCCGAGTCGAGATCGCACGTCTCGCTGGTGCGGAAATTGGCGATGCCACGATCGTCGGCGATGGTTGAGGGGCGGCGTCTGGCGTCGATGCGGTCGATCAGCTCGGCGCACATCGCGGCATCGAGAAAGCGGCGGACGATGAACATCTCCAGATCGCGCGTGGGCACCCGCTGCACGCCATCGGTCGTGGCCAGCCTTCCCGCGGGACTCATCGGCAACGCGCGCTGGTCAGGCGCCGTCGACGCTTGATGCCTCGCTCTCGCCGCTTCACCCGCATGGTGTCACCTAACCTTCTCGAATCCGTCTCTAATCTGTCAGCACGACAAACGACAATGAAACCGGAAGGTTGGAGGGCACCATGGCTGGACCGGATAGCCGCGGGCGCAGCGAGACTGCTGTCCGTAATCTCGCGCAAGCTGCAAGTTGGGTCGAGGAGCCTGTGCATTTCGAACCGCACCGGCCGCGGCTTGCGGTGCGCACTGTGTGGATCTCCGACACTCACCTGGGCACCGCCGGCTGCAACGCAGAGTTGCTGCTAGATTTCCTGAAGTCGGTCGATTGCGAGACCTTGTACCTGGTCGGCGACATCGTCGACGGCTGGCAGTTGCGCAAAGGCTGGTATTGGCCGCCGCGGCACAACGACATCGTTCGCTGCGTGCTGAAGAAGGCCAAGCATGGGACGCGGGTGGTCTATGTTCCCGGCAATCACGATGAGGCGTTCCGCGGCTATGTCGGCCTGAACCTTGGCGGGATCGAGCTGGCTCACGAGGCGGTGCACCTGACCGCGGACGGGCGCACGCTCCTGATCCTGCACGGGGACGAGTTCGACGGGGTCGTGCTTTACGCCAAGTGGCTCGCGTTCCTCGGCGACAGTGCATACACTTTGCTGCTGAAATTCAACCGCATCCTGAACTGGATCCGGCGCAAGCGCGGGCTGCCTTACTGGTCGCTTTCAAGCCATCTCAAGAAGAAGGTGAAGAACGCGGTTCAGTTCATTTCGAGCTTCGAAGAGGTCGTCGCGGCCGCCGCCCACGAGAGGGGCGCCGATGGCGTGGTCTGCGGCCACATACATTCGGCAGAGATCAGGCAAATCGGCGACGTGACCTATTACAATGACGGCGACTGGGTGGAGAGCTGCACGGCGCTGGTCGAACATGCTGACGGGCGGATGGAGATTATCGATTGGGCAGAACGCAAGGCGTCGGAAGTGCGGGAGCAGAAGGCGGGGCGCACGATGAGGGAGGCGGCCGCCGCGTGAAAATCGCCCTCGCCGCTGTCGATGACCGTCGATTGCCTGCGCCGCATGGGCCACAAGGTCGAGATGATCGAGCCCGGCCGGTTCCGCACCGTTCCGTGCCCGACCTATTCCGAAATCCGGCTGTCGCTTGGGTGCCGGCCGGGCGTTTTCAGAATGCTCGACGAATTCCAGCCCGACAGCGTCCATATCTCGACCGAAGGGCCGATCGGCTGGGCGGCGCGCGCGTGGTGCCTGAAGCGCGGGCGTCATTTCACGACCGCGTTCCACACCCGCTTCCCGGATTATGTGTCGATCCGCACTGGCATTCCGGCGGAATGGATATGGAAGGTCATGCGGCGGTTCCACGGCGCGGCCGAGCGGACCTTTACCGCGACTGCGACCCTGGCGGAGGAGTTGCATGACCATGGCCTTGAGCGCACGCATCACTGGCCGCGCGGCGTCGATCTTGCCCAGTTCAATCCCGATGTTGAACCGCACCCGGCGATGAAGGGCTTGCCGCGCCCGATCCTGCTCAATGTCGGCCGCGTTGCAGTCGAGAAGAACATTGAGGCGTTCCTCGAGCTTGACGTACCGGGAACCAAGGTCGTGGTCGGCGGCGGTCCCGCGCTCGAGAAGCTCAAGGCGGCGTACCCCGACGTGCTGTTCCTGGGTTCAAAGCAGGGTGCTGAGCTCGCGTCGACCTATGCCGCGGCCGACGTTTTCGTCTTCCCCAGCCGGACCGACACGTTCGGCCTGGTCAACATCGAGGCGCTCGCCTGTGGGCTTCCCGTCGCCGCTTATCCAGTCGCCGGGCCGATCGACATCATCGGGCTCGACGCGCGCGGGATGCATGGCGGATCGAAGCCGATCGGCGCTCTCGACGAAGATCTCGCGGAGGCGGTGCTCCTGGCTCTTCACGGGGACAGCGCGGCGGCTGCGGAGGAGGCGCAGCGGTACAGCTGGTCGCGCTGCACCGAACGATTCTTCTGCGGCCTGGCGGACGACGGCTATGGCGCGCTTCGGCCACAGCGGCGGCGCTTCCGGTTGATGAGGGACCGCGCAGCCGCAGCCATGGCACGTCGCTCGATGGTCGAAGCCGGGCCGGTCCGGCGCTACTTCCGCCGTCGCGCCGCCCGCCGCTAGATCACCCTAGAGGCAAGCCTCAAGGTAGGGCTGGTCGAAGCCGTACTGCTTGGCCTTTTCGAGCGTGTAGGGGCGCAGGCCCATCGAGCGATACTCGCCGAGGATCTTGCCGTCGGACGTCTCGTCCAGATACTCGAACTTGAACAGCTCCTGGGTGACGATGACGTCGCCCTCCATGCCGATCACTTCGGTGATGTTGGTCGTGCGGCGCGAACCGTCGCGGAGGCGCTTCACCTGAACGATGAGATCGACCGAGTCCGCGATCTGACGGCTGATCGCCTCCTTCGGAATCTTGATGTCGCTCATCATCACCATGTTCTCCATACGCGCCAGGCACTCGCGCGGAGAGTTGGAGTGGAGCGTCGCCATGGACCCGTCGTGGCCGGTGTTCATCGCCGCGAGGAGGTCGAAGCACTCCTGTCCGCGAATCTCACCGAGGATGATGCGGTCGGGACGCATACGCAGCGCATTGATGACGAGGTCGCGGATCGTGATCGCGCCTTGCCCTTCGAGGTTGGCGGGGCGGGTTTCGAGCGGCAGCCAGTGCGGCTGCTGAAGGCGAAGCTCGGCCGCGTCTTCGATGGTGATCACGCGCTCGCCCGGGTCGATCATCTTCGACAGAGCGTTGAGCATCGTCGTCTTACCCGAGCCGGTACCGCCGGAGATGACGACGTTCATGCGGGACGCGCCGGCGATCTTGAGCACCGTCGCCATCTTCTCCGACATCGAGCCGAAGCCCCGCATCATGTCGAGCGTGATCGGCTTTTCGGAGAACTTACGAATGGAGATGGCGGTGCCGCGCAGGCTGAGCGGCGGAATGATGACGTTGACGCGGCTGCCGTCTTGGAGGCGCGCATCGCAGAGCGGGCTGGTCTGGTCGATGCGGCGGCCGACCTTGTTCACGATCCGCTGCGCGATCTGGAACAGATGTTCCTCGTCGCGGAACTGGACTTGCGCGATCTCGAGCTTGCCCTTGCGCTCGACGTAGGTCTGGTCCGGGCCATTGACCATGATGTCGCTGACGGCCGGGTCGGCGAGTAGCTCTTCGAGCGGACCGAGGCCGAGCAGCTCGTCGACCAGCACCTTCTCGAGCGCGAACTGTTCGCGGCGGTTGAGGGTGATCTTAAGCTCAGCGAGCACCTCCGAGATGATCGGGCGGAATTCCTCGGCGAGCTCATCCTTGTTGAGCGTGGCCGCGGCTTCGGGGTCGACGCGCTCGAGCAGGCGCGGGAGCACTTGCTCCTTGATCCGGTGAACCGAAGCCTCGAAGCCTTCGGCCTTGCTGCTGCCCTGGTCGCCGCTGGCGTTTTGCCGCGCGGTTAGGCGATCCATCGCCCCGGAAGGCGCGACGCCTCCGTCGGAAGCGGGGATTTCGGTTGGCTGGTCGAGATCGTCGAGCGGCGGGAATTGGTCGCCACCTTCGGTCGCCGAAGGCGTGGACGAGCCGCCGCCGGGAGCGCCCTTCATCGGCTTGGCGACGCCGAAATTGGGACGTCCCCCGCCGCCCACTCCACCACGCTTGCCGAATGCGCTCATGCCGGTTCGTCACTCACTAACTGGGAATTCCGGCCTGGATTAACCGCAGATGCCTAAAGAAAGACTAACCTTGCTGTGCGCTCGGCACCCTAGAGCTGGCAGCTCGATGAAGGCGGCGGCGCCCACGGCCGCACGAGCTCATAGGTTTCGAGCGATGTCCGGCTGCGAACTCGATAGTGCGACAAGAGTTCGGCGAACCGCGGATCGCGATCATAGAAGGCAAGAAGGTCGAAGCCGCGCTGGCCTCGCCGCGGGCGCTCGGCGATGATTCTTTTCGGCGGTCTGCAGCTGAAATCCACCACTGTGTTGGCAACCACCTGGCGGCCAAAGTCGGCGATGCGGGGATTGGGGTTGCCGCGGAACTCGTTGTCGACGACGGCGTGCATCATCCAGATGCCGTTGTACCGCGACGGATCACGGAACCCATTTCCCCGGCTAACCAATGATGGGATCGCGGTGTCGGTGACGAGGAAGCCCACCTGGTCGCCCGGCTTGAGGCCCGCGACGGCGTCGAGCGCGTCGCGATTGGGTGCCATCGGATGCGTGGCTTCGCTGGCCGAAGCGACGAGCGGAAGCGTCAACAGCGCTGGCGCGAGGAGGCGCAGCAGCCGCGGCGGGGACGGCGTCTCCGCGAGTAGTGCGGCAAGCGCGAGCGAGCTGCAGCCCAGCATCGGGATGGTGTGATAGGGCCAGCCCTTGAACTGGATGAAATATGTGGCGGCGAAGGCGAGGCCGGCGACGAAGAGCGTCGCGGCGACGGAAGACCGCCGGTTCAAGAGCAGGCGGGCATGCGCCGCGGTGAAAGCTAACAGCATCGCCGCGACGACGGCATAGGGATTGAATAGGGAGATGATCGAACGAGGTGGCCCGAACTGGCGGTAGGCAAGCCGGACCAGCGGTACCATGCGCGTCAGGTAATCATGCTCGACCAGGAGCGCCGCTCCATAGCCTGCTCCGACGCCCGCCATGCCGAGCGTTTCGGGGCGCAGCGGCCGCCACCGGCGCCCGGTGCAGGCAAGCAGCCACAGCTCCAGCGCGCCCGGGACGATCAAGAAATAATGCTTGAGCGCGAAGCCGAGCCCGGCGCCGACGCCAATGGCTATGGCGAGGAACGGCGAGACAGTGCGAGCCTCGCGCCTTGCGGCCACCAGCGCGGCATAGGGCAGGGCACCGATCAGCACGATCTGCTCGCGCTGGCCGACGTGCATCCACGGCAAAGCGGCGAGGATCAGCGTGGCATAAGCGAGGAACAGCGCGCGTGGGTGCGGGGCGACATGGCGGAGCAGGCGGTCGGTCGCGGCGAGAGACAGCCCGACCAGCACTCCGAAGGCGGCGATTAGCACGGCTGTCGCCTGAAGGTGGAGCAGCGCAGCCACACGGACGATCGGGAGCGCCATCCAGAACCACAAAGGCGGATTGACCTCGACGATGTCGCGGTAAAGCCGTGCTCCTTCGTGGATGCGCTGCGCGATCAGCAGTTGCGATGCGACATCGGAATCGACCTTGCCGGTGAGCCGCAGCGCGGTCACGGCGAGCGTGAGAAGAAGTGCGCCGAACAGCGGCCACAACGCCGATGGGGCCAGGCGCGTGCGCGGCCGAACGGGTGCAGGATAGGCGACTGTCATCGGCCGCAGTGATTAGCGGCAGATGGTAAATGCGGTGCTAAGGGGTAGCTGCAGCCGCTCCGGCGCTCTCGGCGAGAACGGTGAGGCCCTGGTCACTGACTTCGGCGAAGCCGCCGGTGACGGGGATACGCTCTGGACTTGCACCCTGGCTGCGATAGACGGCGATCTCGCCGTCCCTCAGGGTCGTCATATAGGGGGCGTGGCCGACCATGATGCCGGACTCACCCTCGGTGCCCGGGACGACGACCATGTAGACATCGTCAGACATGACCAGCCGGTCGGGCGTGACGAGTTCGAAATGCAGGCCGGCCATTATTGCTTGCTTTCAATTGCTTGATCGAAGGCGCCTGAGGCAGCCTCGAACTTGTCGCGACAGCCGATGTTGCAGAAGCCAACGACCTTGCCGCGATACAGCGCCAGGCTGTCCGCGCTGACCGGATCGCCCGACCACGGGCAAACCTCGTTGACGCAATCTTCGAGACGAAGCTCCGCGTCCATGGCTCAGGACTCCTGCGCCAGCTTCTCGGCCTTGGCGACCGCTTCCTCGATCCCGCCGACCATGTAGAAAGCGGCTTCGGGGAGGTGGTCATATTCGCCGCTGACCACCGCCTTGAACGAACGCACGGTGTCTTCGACCTGGACGAACTTGCCAGGAATGCCGGTGAACACCTCGGCGACGTGGAAAGGCTGCGACAGGAAGCGCTGGATCTTGCGCGCGCGGCTGACCGTCAGCTTATCTTCTTCGCTGAGCTCATCCATGCCGAGAATCGCGATGATGTCCTGCAGGCTCTTGTAGCGCTGCAGCGTTTCCTGGACGGCGCGGGCGGTCTCGTAATGCTCCTGCCCGACGACCGCTGGCGTCAGCACGCGGCTGGTTGAATCGAGCGGGTCGACGGCGGGATAAATGCCGAGCTCGGAGATCGCGCGGCTGAGTGTCGTCGTCGCGTCGAGGTGGGCGAACGAAGTCGCCGGCGCCGGGTCGGTCAAGTCGTCCGCCGGCACGTAGATCGCCTGGACCGACGTGATCGACCCCTTGTTGGTCGAGGTGATCCGCTCCTGCAGCGTGCCCATGTCGGTGGCGAGCGTCGGCTGATAACCCACGGCGGAGGGGATGCGGCCGAGCAGCGCGGACACTTCCGATCCCGCCTGGGTGAAGCGGAAGATGTTGTCGACGAAGAACAGCACGTCCTGGCCTTCGACATCGCGGAAATATTCGGCCTGGGCGAGGCCTGAGAGGGCGACGCGGGCGCGGGCCCCGGGCGGCTCGTTCATCTGACCGAAGACGAGCGCGACCTTTGAGCCTTCCGGCGTCGGATTGCCGTCCTTGTCCTTGGCGATGACCCCGGCCTCGAGGAACTCGTGGTAGAGGTCGTTGCCCTCGCGGGTGCGCTCACCGACGCCGGCGAACACCGACACGCCGCCGTGGCCCTTGGCGATATTGTTGATCAGCTCCTGGATGAGCACGGTCTTGCCGACGCCGGCGCCCCCGAACAGGCCGATCTTGCCGCCGCGCGCATAGGGCGCGAGCAGGTCGATGACCTTGATGCCGGTGACGAGGATCGCGGCCTCGGTCGACTGGTCGACGAACGGCGGGGCTTCGGCATGGATCGGCGCCG
>WNFM01235278.1_pt1 | contig 12163 bp, 14 predicted proteins | sample 5400271 | NCBI WGS metagenome assembly WNFM01 (sample SAMN13153352, study PRJNA577476) | soil metagenome | isolation source: 60 cm saprolite on Douglas fir-dominated hillslope | place: USA:California | collected 2013-09-17 | reverse complement strand
ATCCATTTCGATGCCGATGCAGTTGCGGCGCCGCCCAAGGGCTGGACCGCTGGCGTGACGGGGCGGGGCGCGCATCGCTGGACCGTCGAAGCCGACGCGAGCGCGCCGTCCAAGCCCAATGTGCTGAAGCAAAGTGGCGTCGGTGACTTCCCCTGGTGCGTCGTAACCGGTGCCTCGCTCGCCGACGGATTCGTCGAGGTCAAGTTCAAGTCCCTCGCGGGCAAGGCGGATCAGGCCGGCGGAGTCGTTTGGCGGTGGAAGGACGGCGACAATTACTACGTCGCCCGTGCGAACGCGCTGGAAGACAACGTCTCGCTGTATTACACGCAGAACGGGCGCCGCAACACGATCAAGTACGTGGATGCGCCGGTGGCGAAAAACCAATGGCATACGTTGCGTGCCGAATTCCAGGGCAAGCGCATCCGCGTCGCACTCGACGGGAAGGTGTACATCGACGTCGACGACGAGCGCATCGCAGGGGCGGGCGCCGTGGGCGTCTGGACCAAGGCCGACAGCGTCACCGTGTTCGATGATTTCACGTTCGGCGGAGCGGCGGTCCGATGATCCCCGCGGATGCGCGCAGGCTGCTTTGGGCACGCGGCCTGCGCGCGTTCGGCGACGGCTACGTCAGTCTGTTGCTGCCGCTTTATCTCATCACCCTCGGACTCACGCCGCTCGAGGTCGGCGCGATCACCACCGGGACGTTGCTGGGCTCGGGTCTGCTGACGTTATTGGTGGGCCTGCACGCATGGCGGCTTCGCCTCCGGACGTTGCTTCTGATGGCCGCAGCATTGATGGCCGCGACAGGATTGGGCTTTGCCGTCCTCACCGATTTCTGGCCGCTGTTCGTCATTGCCGTGGTCGGAACGCTCAACCCGTCGAGCGGCGACGTCAGCATTTTCCTTCCGCTGGAACAGGCGGTCCTCGCGCGCCTTGCCACCGATCGACAGCGCACGGCGGTCTTCGCGAGATACAGTCTGGTCGGCGCGCTGGTCGGCGCGACCGGCGCTTTGTTTGCCGGCTTCTCCGGGGTGTTGGCTTCGGCGATCGACGTCAACGCCGCGGTCGCGATGCAGGCGATGTTCGTGCTCTATGGGCTGATTGGTGTGGCGTCCGGCCTCATTTATCGCAAGTTGCCCGCGGCCCTGGAATCCGATGTCGAAGCGCGGCCGGCACCGCTGCGGGAATCCCGGCGCGTTGTTTACACGCTGTCGGCCTTGTTCAGCCTCGATGCGTTCGGCGGCGGCTTCATCGTGCAGTCGATGCTGGCACTCTGGCTGTTCGAAAGATTCGAACTCTCGGTCGCGGTCGCCGGGACGATCTTCTTCTGGACCGGCGTGTTTTCGGCATTCTCGTATCTGGTCGCCGTGCGCATCGCGCATCGGATCGGGCTCGTCAACACGATGGTGTTCACACATCTGCCGTCGAGTGTCCTGCTGATTCTCGTGGCCTTCGTGCCCTCTCTGCCGTGGGTCATCGTGCTGCTCCTCGTTCGCAGCGCGTTGTCGCAGATGGACGTGCCCACGCGCAGTTCGTACGTGATGGCGATCGTCGCTCCCGGCGAACGTGCAGCCGCGGCGAGCATGACGTCAGTTCCGCGAAGCCTCGCGTCGGCGGTGAGTCCCTTGATTGCTGGGTATGGTCTTGGCCGGCGGGTTGAAGATCGTCTACGACTTGCTGCTGCTGGGCATGTTTCGCGCAGTTCGCCCGCCGGAGGAAGTCCCGCTTCGCGAGTGAGCCGTCAGAGGGATCGCGGCGCTACAGCGAGGCGACGCCCTGCGACGTGCGGATCATCGCCGCGATTCTCGGCGATTTCCCGTAGGTGACCTTCATCGTTTCCGAGAGTCCCAGAGTCGCGAGTTCGGCGCGCACTAGTGCCGGTTCCGGATGTTCACCTGCGACCGCGACCAGGCGGCAACCGGAATCGGGCATATGGTCGGTCGGATGGCCTGCATCCGGCCATTGAATGAGTGTGGGCACGAGGCCGCGCCCCGGTCGATGGCCGTCATCGGGAATCGTGATGCGCCATGTGAGATCACCGCGCGCCATCGGCGTGGGCACGCCGAGGTCGGGAAGCCGCGCCGCTGCGGCGTCGATGTCGCCAGTGCGCGCAGCCCAATGCGCGAGATGCGGGCCTTCGGCCATCGCGGCGCGCATGCGCGGCTCGTCGAGGTCGAACCAGCGCGGACGGTCGGGTTTGACGCCGTCCGGATCCACGGCGATCACTTCGAGATAGAAGCGCCTTCCCAGCGACAGCAGCGCGTTGTGCGTCCCCATCGCAACGTGCTTGCCGCCCGGCTGCGGTCGCGCGCCGAGGCGCTCCTCGACCCAGTCGCAACCCTGGCGCAGGTCCTGTGTAACGACGACGAGGTGATCGGGTTCGACGGCGAGCGGGATCATCCGCGGGTTTGTACTTCGTCGGCGGCGAAGTCCAACTCAACGCGCGCGCCGTTCGGGTCGAACAGGAAAACCTGCCAGAGTCCGGTTCCGGTCTGCCGCCGGCACGTGTGTTCGATGTTGTAGGTGACGAGTGTGGCCAGCATTTCCGAAAGCCCCTTCGCCGAAAACGCAATGTGGTCGATCACTCCCGGCTTTAACTGCTCGCGAGACTGGCCACCGACGATGTGCAGGATCGCCGCGTTCCCGGCATAAAGCCATGCGCCGGGAAAGCCCAAGCCGGGCCGGTCGCCTTCCGAGAGGCCCAGCAGGTTGCAGTAGAAATCAACCGTGCGCGGAACGTCGTCCGTCAGCACGGTGAAATGGTTCATTGCCGAAATGGCCATGGCCGCGGTCCTCGTAAAAATCCCCGTCAGGATAATGCATCGGCGAAAAATGCGCCGACCAATTCCGTCGCATCGGGCGCTTCCGCATCGTTGAAGGCCAGCGCCGGATCGCCGCCGCTCCACGCATGTCCCAATCCAGTCACCTCGACGAGGCGTGCGATGAGCCGGCCGTCGCTTCGCCACTCACGGACCACTTCGGTGCGGCCGCTCGGCAGCGTCGTCCGCGTCTCGGCGTCGGCCGCGGGCAAGGCCGAAGGCGCTGCGGTGGCGTCGCCCGTCATCACGCGGCCATTGAGATGCAGGTATTGCCGGACCAATTCGACAGCGTGGCGCGGCGCGACGATCGCATCGGATCCGCCATGGACGGCGAGCAACGGCACCCGTACCTCCGGCGAGCCTTCGGCGCGCGCGGCATCCGCGATTTTCGCGACGTCCTGTTCGGGGCCGGTCGCCATCACCGCGATGGCCGACAGCGGCGACTTTGCGGCGCCGCAGGCGAGTCCCGAGTGCACGGCGACGGCCCTCACGAGGCCGGGATAGCGGACGCCCATCACCGCGGCGAGCGCGCCGCCGGCCGACATCCCCGCCACCAGCACGCGCTTGCGATGACAGCGATACATCCTTCGCACGGTGCGGATTTGCGAGGCGACGATCGCCGCTTCACCCTTGCCGTTCATCGTGCGCGACTCGAACCAGTTCCAGCAGCGCCACGGATTGGCGCTTTCCTTCTGCCTAGGCAGCATGACGACGAAGCCCTGCTTGTCCGCGAGGTCGGTGATGCGCGCACCCTTGGCGAATTCCTCCGGCGTCTGCCTGCAGCCGTGGCACAGGACGACGAGCGGCGCACGCCGCCACATCGAGTGTCCCTTGGGAATATAGACCAGGTATTCGCGGCCGGGCGCGACAAACGGCGCGGTGGAGATGAATCCGCGCAGGCTCCACTTCGATCCCGATTCGAACCGGCCCGGCTCGGGCTCGCGCTCGAAGAGCCGGCGGTACAAGGACCGGGTTCGGGCCCAGAGTCTCGCGAACATATCGTTATCCTGGCCAACCTCAGATCAGGACGATGTCGTACTGCTCCTGCGTGTACACCGTCTCGACCTGCAGCGAAATGGGCTTGCCGATGAAGTCACCCAGTTGCGCGAGGCTTTGCGATTCCTCGTCCAGGAACATGTCGATCACCGACTGCGCCGCCAGGATGCGGAATTCGCGCGCATTGAACTGCTTGGCCTCGCGCACGATCTCGCGCAGGATGTCGTAGCAGATCGTCTGCGCCGTCTTGAACTCGCCGCGCCCGTGGCACGTCGGGCATGTTTCGCAGAGAACGTGCGCGAGCGATTCGCGCGTGCGCTTGCGCGTCATCTCGACCAGGCCCAGTTGCGTGAAGCCGTTCACGGTAAGCCTCGTGCGGTCCTTTTCCAGCGCCTTGTCCAGTTCGGCGAGCACGGCGGTGCGGTGGTCCGCGTTCTCCATGTCGATGAAGTCGATGATGATGATGCCGCCCAGGTTGCGCATCCGCAGCTGGCGCGCGATGACCTGCGCGGCTTCGAGGTTGGTCTTGAAGATCGTGTCGTCGAAACTGCGCCCTCCGACGAAGCCACCCGTGTTGACGTCGATCGTCGTCATCGCCTCGGTCTGGTCGATGATCAGGTAGCCGCCCGATTTCAAGTCGACGCGGCGCGACAGGGCTTTCTCGATTTCGTCCTCGACGCCGTGCAGGTCGTAGAGCGGCCGGTCGCCGACGTAATGGGTTACACGGTCGAACAACACGGGTGTGTAGGCGCGTGAGAATTCCTGCATTTTCACGAATGTCTCGCGCGAGTCGACCATGACGCGCGACGTTTCGTCGGAGGCCATATCCCGCAGCACCCGTTGCGCAAGGTTCAGGTCCTGGTACAGCAACGAGGCGGGAGGGACTTCGCGCGAGCGCAGGTTGAGATCACCCCATAACTTGGTGAGGTATTCGATGTCGGTCTGCATTTCGCGCTCGGAGGCGGTCTCGGCCATCGTGCGGATGATGAAGCCTCCCTCGAGGCCTTGCGGCAGCAGCAACTGGAGCCGCTCGCGCAGGCTTTCGCGTTCGGCCTCGTCGCCGATGCGCTGCGAGATGCCGATGTGCGTGTCCTGCGGCAGGAACACGAGGAGGCGACCAGCGAGGCTCACCTGCGTCGACAGCCGCGCGCCCTTGGTGCCAATCGGATCCTTGATCACCTGCACGAGCAGCGCCTGGCCCTCGTGCAGGATCTTCTCGATGGGCTTTTGCTCGCCGCCATGACCGTTCTGCCGGTGCTCCCAGATGTCGGCGATGTGCAGGAATGCCGCGCGCTCGAGGCCGATTTCGACGAATGCGCTTTGCATGCCGGGCAACACGCGCGCGACGCGACCGAGGTAGATGTTGCCGACGAGACCGCGCGCGCTCGACCGCTCGACATGCAGCTCCTGCACGACGCCTTGCTCGAGCATGGCGACGCGCGTCTCCTGCGGCGTTACATTGATGAGGATTTCATGCATGTAACGATCGATCTTACAGTACGGACCGGCCGATCCTGGCGAACGCGGCGGCTGTTTCCGCCAGTGGCAGTCCCATTACGCCGGAATAGCTGCCTTCGATGCGGGTGATGAATGCCGCGGCGCGACCCTGGATCGCGTACGCGCCGGCCTTGCTGATCGGCTCGCCGGTGGCGATATAGCGGGCCATTTCATCGGCGGTCAGCTCGCGCATCGACACATGGGACGTGGAAAGCGTGAGGACGAATTCACGCTCCCAGCGCAACGCGACGGCGGTCAGCACGAGATGTGTGCGCCCATTCAACCGGTCGAGCATTTCGAGCGCGTGCGATGCGTCGGCGGGCTTGCCGAAGATGTGCCCGTCCAGCACGACTTCCGTATCGGCGCCGAGGACGGGCCGGGCGGGAAGGCCGCGCTCGGTCATCCGCTCCCATCCCACGTTGGCCTTCGTCCGCGCGATGCGCTTCACGTAGTCCGGTGCCGATTCGCCGTCGCGCGGTCCCTCGACGATGTCGGGATCGCGGCCCGGTGCCTCGCGCAGGCGCAATTCGTCGAAGGCCACACCCAACTGCCGCAACAACTCGTGCCGGCGCGGGCTGCGAGACGCGAGGTAGATGCGATCGTCAGTCACGATGGTAAGGATGCCCGGCCAACACGCTGACCGCGCGATAGAGCTGTTCGGCGACGATGACCCGCACCAAGGCGTGGGGCAGCGTCAGCGCCGACAACGCGAACAGCGCGGAGGCATCGCGCTTCACGGCGTCGTCGAGTCCGTCGGCGCTGCCGATGACAAAGGCGACATCCTGCGCGTGATCGCGCCAGCCTTGCAGCCGCCGGGCCAGCTGTTGCGTCGTCCATTCGGCGCCCCGCTCGTCGAGCGCGACCACCGTCATCCCTTTGCACGCGGTGCGGATGCGCACGCCTTCAGCCGCGAGCCGCTGTGCGGCGGGCTTGCCTGCGTCACGCGTCACGGGTTTCAACTCGACCAATTCGAGCGCGTAGTCGCGGGGGAGACGCTGCGCGTATTCGCCATAGGCCGCCGTCACCCATGCGGGCATTCGGTGGCCGAGCGCGACGATGCGAAGCTTCACGAAGTCTTGTCGCGCGAGACAGGATCAACGCGCGCCGCGGGCAACCGGCGGAACGACGCTACGCGGCCGCCTTCGCGCGGCGCTTCGAGGCTCCGTCCTGCCAGAGTTCCTCGAGATTGTAGTAGGCGCGAACGGCCGGCTGCATGATGTGGATGACGATATCGCCGCAATCGACGAGGACCCACTCGCCGGTCTCCTCGCCTTCCACCCCGATGATCGTCGCGCCGGCCTCTTTCAGCTTGTCGCGGACATGGTGCGCGAGCGCTTTCACCTGCCGGTTCGACTCGGCGCTGGCGATGATCAGCGAATCGTAGAAACTCGTGATTTTGCGAACATCGAGGACCGTGATGTCGCGGGCCTTGATGTCCTCGAGGGCGGAAACGGCGGTTTGCTGCAGTTTGTTAAGACGCATCCTTGGGAACGGGCTCCTGGCGGCCGTAGATGTGGTGGAGGTCAATATAGGCCAAAACAGCGGGCGGTAGCAAACCGCGCCATGCGCCGCCGGCAGCACGTCCTTGCGCGAGCTGCTCCCGGATCGTCGTAGCGGACGCATCGACCGGCGCAATCGGCTGGACCAGGATGGATCCGGCGGGCCGCTCACGAAGGGCGCGGGCGTCATCGGTGAGTCGGTCACGCCAAATGGCGAGCAGCGGCGCGGGCATTCCCGCTTCGAGATCGACCCCGGGTCGCTCGACGACGACGACGTGCGCGAGGTCGAAGATTTCACGCCACCGGTGCCACATCGGTAGCCCGCGAAATGCGTCGGCCCCGAGCAGCAGAAGCAACGGACGGCCGGGGAACTCGCGGCGGAGTTCTTCGAGCGTCAACACGGTGTAGCTTTTGCCGGCGCGCCGCAACTCGCGGTCATCGACGACGAGACCCGGAAACTCGGCGACGGCAAGCTTGAGCATCGCCAAACGCTCGGCGGCCGACGCCGCGGGACCTTCGCGATGCGGCGGATCGCCCGCGGGGACGAGGCGCACTTCGGACAATCCGAGCGCGCGGCGCACGTCGTCGGCGAATCGCAGATGGCCGTAATGCACCGGATCGAAGGTGCCGCCGAGCAGTGCCAAGGGGGCCGGCGTGAGCGTCATCGTTCGCGATCGGCTAAAAGCTTTAGTGGGCGCGTGGTGCGTCGGGCGCCGCCAGCGACTCCGCGTGATCGAGGTCCGCCTGGATCGTCCGCAGCGTCTCCTCGTTGATCACATCGGTATCGCGCAGCGAGAACAATTCGGCGCGCTCGGCCTCCAGCGCCGCCAGCGCAAGACGCCGCTCGCCGGCCAGGATGGCTTCCAATTCGAGGCGCCGATCGGCGTTGGACGAGTGAAAATGCAGCCTGCGTTCATACAGTTCCAGGAGACGCTGCGCCTGCGCGATTTCCTTGGGGTGCTTGAGCTTCGGGATTTCCCGCTGAAGCACATCGATGGCCGCCTGTGCGGTGGCGATCCTCGCGGCGCGCTCTTCGCGTTCCGCGTTGCCGTCGGCACGAATGTCGAGCAGGCGGATGAGAAGCGGCAATGTGATCGCGTTCAGGACAAGCGTCAGGACGATTGTCGTTCCGGCAAGAAAGATGATCAGATCCCGTCCGGGGAACGGCGCGCCGTTGTCGAGCGTAAACGGTATCGAGAGCGCCGCGGCCATCGTCACCGAGCCGCGAATCCCGGCCCAGCCGCCGATGAATACAACGCGCGGGTTAAGAGGCGCCTCGCGAGTGCGAATGCGTTGCGAGAAGTACCTGGGCAGGTACGCGGCCGGAAAGACCCACGCGAGCCGCACGATGATAAGCGTTACGACCAGCGCGACGGCGTAGCCCGCAAGCTGCATCCACGTTTCGCCTTCGAGACGGATCAGGACCGACCGTAACTGCACCCCCAGCAGCAGGAATACGAGGCCGTTGAACGCGAAGAGCAGCATCGCCCACACCTCCATCGCATGCCGGCGGGTCGGCGGGTCGAGGTGCCGCGTGTCATGAATGCCCGCATAGATTCCCGCGGCCACGACCGAGAGAATTCCCGATACCGCGAGCGCCTCGGCGGCGAGATAGGCCGCGAACGGCGTCAACAGTGAAAACGTCGTCTGGATCGTTGGGTCGTTGACGCAATAGCGCGCCATCAGCATGCGCATCTCGCTGATGACCCACGCGACGGCGAGGCCCATCAGCAGGCCGCCACCCGACAGCAGGACGACCTGCTCGAGGGCGTCGATCCAGGAAAACATTCCGGTGGCGACGGCGGCCACCGCGAACTTGAAAGCCACGAGACCCGACGCATCGTTGATCAGGCTTTCACCGTTCAGGATGTTGATGATCCGCGACGGCATTTTGAGCTGCCCGGTGGTCGCCGAGACGGCAACGGCGTCGGTGGGCGAAACGATGGCGCCGAGCGCGAAGGCAGCCGCCAGCGGCACTGCGGGAATCAGCCAATGAATGAGATAGCCCACGGCGACGACGGTCAGCGTCACGAGGCCGAACGCGAGCAGCAACACGGGGCGCAGCACACCAAGCAAATCGCGCTTGGGGATGAGCCATCCGTCGGCGAACAGCAGAGGGGGAATGAACAGCAGGAAAAAGATCGACGGTTCGATATGGACCCTCGCGAAGCCCGGCAGGAACGACAGCGCGACACCGCCCGCAACCAGCAACAGTGGTAGCGGAATGGGCAGCCACCGGGCCAATGCGCCGATGAGCGCAATGGCGAGCAGGAGGCCGAGAACGAGTTCGATGAAGGCCATTAAAACCTCGATCCGGGCCCGGCCAGGAAGGCGAGTTCTTCCGGCGTCGACGCGCGTCGGAGTATCGCATTGCGGTGTGGAAAGCGGCCGAAGCGCGTGATGACGTCCGCGTGCTTGTGCGCCCACGCAAGCGGCGATGCGAGCGCGGGTTTCTCCGCGAGTGTCCCGAAAAGCTCGATCGCGCGGTGCTGCATGGCGCGATCTTCCGCATGCACGAACGGCATGTAGAGAAACCAGCGGCCGTAAGGATCGAGCGAGCGATCCAGCCCGCGATCGACGGCGTCGTTCGCCGTGGCCAGTGCGCGCGCGTCGCCGGCGAATGCGGCGGGCGTGTCGCGATAAACGTTGCGAGTGAACTGGTCGAGCAGCAGGACGCGGGCCAGCGCACCCTCGGCCACCCCGCACCATTCGCCGTAGCCGCCGGCAAGCGCAACATCGATGGCGGCGCCGAATCGGTCGTGGATTTCGGCGTCGAAGGCCGGGTTCTTGCGGAACCACGCGTCGCGTTCGGTACCGCGCGAAGGCGAGTCCCGTGGTCCGAACCAGAAATCGAGAATCGACGCGGCCAGCGGATCGAGAGCGGGTTGTTCCATTCCCTACGGACCGGTCGCAAACTTCCAGTAGACCGCGTCGATCGTCTTCCCGGCCGTGGCGAGTTGCGCCTTCAGCGCCTCGCCGACCGTGAACGAATCGCGCACTTCGTGCCGCGCGCGAACGAACACCACGGCACGATTGTCATCCAGCACGAGCGAACTTACGGTTCCGGTGATGTCGCGTGCGGCGAGGCAGGCTTGCGCCGCGTTATCGACCGTGGGATCCGACGCGTCGATCAGCAACCGCCGGTTCAATTCGGCCAGGAACAGCGCCATCGCGCCCAGAAGGACGCCGACCACGATTGCCACGGCCGCATCGAATTCCGGACGCGGTCCCAGAAACCAGGAAATGCCGGCGACCACAAGTGTGAGCAGGATGCCGAACAGCGCCACTGCATCTTCGAGCAAGACCGCGAGTACCGTGGTGTTGTTGCGATTCTCCCGCACGCCGGCCCAGCCGCCGATTTCCTTCAGCGCGACGGTGAACGTCCACAATTCGAGCACGAAGGCGAACAGCAGCAAGCCGATGATGAGCGGCGTGAACGGCTCGACGGCTTCGCGCTGCAGCAGCGCATGGATGCCGTGATACAGGTTGATGCCGCAGCCGACGAAGAAAACGCTGACCGCGGAGACGAGCGCCCAGAAGAATTTTTCCTGCCCGCGGCCGAAGGGATGCAGATGGTCGGGCGCGCCCTTCCCCCGGACTTCGCCGACCTTGAGCAACACCTGGTTACCGACGTCGGCGAGCGAGTGGACCGTTTCGGCGAAGAGCGTCGGCGATCCCGTCACGAACCAGCCGAATCCTTTTGCCGCAGCGATCGCGCTGTTGGTCGCGATCGAGATCGAAACGGAAGAGGACATCGGTCGGGTCAGGCCCCTAGGTACGAACCTGCCCCGTGCCCAGGACCACCCATTTCTGGCTAGTGAGGCCTTCGAGCCCGACCGGCCCGCGCGCATGCAGCTTGTTGGTGGAAATGCCGATCTCCGCGCCGAGGCCGTACTCGAAGCCGTCGGCAAAGCGCGTCGACGCGTTGACCATCACCGAGCTCGAATCGACTTCGCGTAAGAAGCGCATCGCATTGGCATGGTCCGACGTGACGATCGCGTCCGTGTGCTGCGAGCCGTACTTGGCGATGTGCGATATCGCGACATCGAGCGAATCGACGACGCGCACTGCCAGGATCGGCGCCAGATATTCGGTGTACCAGTCCGTGTCGCTCGCGGCCGTCATCAAGGGCACGATCGCGCGCGAGCGCTCGCAACCGCGCAGCTCGACGGACTTGCTCTCGTAGATTTCGGCCAGCGGCGGGAGCACTCGCTCTGCGATGTCCTTGTGCACGAGCAGCGTCTCCATTGTGTTGCAGGGCGAAAAGCGCTGCGTCTTGGCGTTGTCGGCAATGCGGATGGCCATGGCGGCATCGGCGGAGGCGTCGATGAAGACGTGGCAGACGCCGTCCAGGTGCTTGATGACCGGCACCTTCGCCTCCTTCGTGATTCGCTCGATGAGTCCCTTGCCGCCGCGCGGAACGATGACGTCCACGTGATCGACGTCGGCGACGAGGTGACCCACGGCAGCGCGGTCCGTCGTCACGACGATCTGCACGGCACGCTCGGTCAGGCCGGCGGCGCGCAGGCCGTGATGCACGCAGGCGGCGATCGCCTGGTTGCTGCGCAGCGCCTCCGATCCACCGCGCAGGATCGTCGCGTTGCCCGATTTGAGGCACAGCGCGGCCGCGTCGGCAGTGACGTTGGGCCGTGACTCATAAATGATGCCGACCACACCGAGCGGGACACGCATCTTGCCGACCTGGATGCCGCTCGGCCGGTATCGCAGGTCGGTAATTTCGCCGACCGGATCGGGCAGCTCTGCGATCTGCACGAGACCATCGGCCATGGCGAAGATGGCGTGTGATGTCAACGCCAGGCGGTCGAGGAAAGCCGCATCCTGTCCACCGGCCTTGGCGGCGGCGACGTCCTGCGCGTTGGCGGCAAGAAGCTTCCGCTCGTCGCGCCTTACAGCGGCAGCGATAGCCAGCAGCGCCTGGTTCTTGGAGTTCGTATCCGCGCGTGCGAGCTCGCGGGCCGCGATGCGCGCGGCCGCGCCGACCGCGCGCATGTACGCCGTGACATCGACGACATGCGAGGGGCTTGGGACGCTGAGGTCGGTCATTTGGTCATTCTACCGCGGTCACCTCGGGCCGCCTCGGAGGCGGGCGGGCAGTGGAACCCCGCGGCTGGCGACTCAGCCGGGCGCGATCGTCTTCACGCCGTCCGGCGTTCCCATGAGGATGACGTTCGCGCCGCGCCGCGCAAAGAGCCCGACGGTGACCACGCCGGCGATTCCGTTGATCGTGGCCTCGAGCGCGACGGGATCGACGATCGACAAACCCGACACATCCAGGATCACGTTGCCGTTGTCGGTCGTGAATCCCATCCGCAGTGCGGGTTGCCCGCCGAG
>WNFM01087922.1_pt1 | contig 12164 bp, 13 predicted proteins | sample 5400271 | NCBI WGS metagenome assembly WNFM01 (sample SAMN13153352, study PRJNA577476) | soil metagenome | isolation source: 60 cm saprolite on Douglas fir-dominated hillslope | place: USA:California | collected 2013-09-17 | reverse complement strand
CCGCCGTATCATCTGCCGGTGCCACCGATCGACGAGCTGACGCGCATCGAGCCCATCCACCTCGACCGGCTCGCGGGCCAGGGCGTCTTCACCACCGGCCTGCTACTCGAGGTCACGGAGACGCCGACGCGCCGGCAGACCCTGGCCGACCAGGTCGACGCGACGACGAATGACGTCGATGCCTGGCGCGACGAGGCCCAGATGCTGAACTTCGCCAGCTTCGGGCCGGTCGAGCATCGGCTGCTCATGCAGGCCGGCTTCGAGGGCCTCCGCCAGATTCTCGCGGTCGACCTGCCGGAGTTCCGCGTGCGGATCCACCGGGCAGCCGTCGAGCTCAACCTCGAACCGCCGAGCGATCTGACGCTCGAGGGCTGGTGGGACCAGGCCCGGACGCTCGAGGACGAATAGGTGGCCCGGCTCCTGCCGGTCGCGACGGCGCTCGTCATCCTGGGTCTCACCGTGCTCCCATTTCTCACGCCTGTGACGACGGTAACGAACGCGATCCTTGGCGACCTCGTGCTCGCGAGAGGTGATTTCGACGTCGCGAACGACGGAACGCCGGTCCTGACCGAGCCCGAGCGGAGCCACATGCGGGACGTTCGCGGCGTGTTCGCGGGGTTCGCCCTGCTCGTGCTCGTTGCGACTGGATTCCTCGTGTATGCGGCCCGAAGGGCACGGGAGCGAGATTCGCGACGACAGCTGTGGACCGGCGTCCGCAACGGCGCCGCCGGCCTGGCCGTCGTGATCGCGATCATCGGAGGCCTCTCGCTCGTCGCCTTCGATGCGATGTTCGAGGCCTTCCACGAGCTCTTCTTCCCGGCCGGGACGTTCACGTTCGATCCCGCGACGAGCCGGCTCGTGCAGCTTTTCCCTGATCGGTTCTGGACCGAGACGACGCTCGCGGTCGGGGCCGTCGGACTCATCATCGCCCTCGGTGTCGCGGCGTTCGCGTACCGGCGACTCGCACGAGCCACGGCGCCTGCCGCCGCTGCGTCCCTGTCGGTCAGCGGCGCGAGTCGATGAACGGGATCCCGATCGCCCGGATCTTCGGGATCGAGGTCCGCGTCCACCTCGGCTGGATCCTCGTCCTCGGGCTCATCGGCTATGTCGCGGTGACGGGCCTGAACGTCGTCCAGCCCGGGCTCGACTCGGCGGTCGGCTGGCTCGCCGGCGCCATCGTGGCGGTCGGCTTCTTCCTCAGCTCGGCGGCCCACGACCTCGGCCACGCCATCGTCGCCCGCCGGCGGGGCTTGCCGGTCACGACGATGGCGGTCTCGTTCTTCGGTGGGGCAACGCCCCTCGACCCGATCGCGCCGAAGGCCGCTGACGATCTCGCGATCGCCGCGGCCGGCCCGGCCGTGAGCATCGTCATCGCGATCGTCCTCGCGATCGCGACCGCGGCGCTGAATGCCCTCGGCGGCCCGGGGTTCCTGACGCTCTCCGCGACCGTTGGCGTGCTCATGGGCCTGAACATCCTCCTCGGGGTTGTGAACCTGCTGCCCGCCTATCCACTCGACGGCGGCCGGATCGTCCGCGCCTTCGCCTGGCGACGGGGCGGCAAGATCGACGCGGGCTGGTTGGCCAGTGCCCGGAGCGGCCGCCTCACTGGCTTCATCGGGATCGGCATCGGTGTCGTCGTGGCCCTTGGCGGCTACGTGACGAACGGCGCGATGATCGCGATCAGCGGCTGGTTCCTCGTCCTGTCGGCCCGCCAGATCACCGAGCGCCTCCGGGTCGACAGGCTCATCGGTGGGCTGCATGTCGAGGACGCGATGGAGGCGTCGACGGTCAGCGTCGGCCCGGGACTCACGGTCGACACCCTCGCGAGCCAGCTCCTCGACGGGGAGTCCCCGATGACCGCGGTGCCGGTCGTGAGCGATGGCGACGTCATTGGGGTGCTGGGGATTCGCGACGTCCAACGCCTCCAGGAACGGCGTTGGGCGACGACGCGGATCGAGGACGTCATGGTCAAACCGCCGCGCCTGACGATCCTCTCTGCGCGAGACAGCCTCGTGACCGCCGTCGAGCGACTCCAGCGAGCCGGGCTCGACGGTCTCCCGGTCGTCGACGGCCGGAGCCTCGTCGGGATCCTGACCCGCCGCTCGGTCGGCCAGCTCCTCCACGAGCGCGGCCTCCTCACCCGCGAGGGCCGGACGGTCGCATGACCCGCGGATGACGGCGGCCGACGCGGAGCTCCGCTCGGTCGAGGCCGCCGCGGCGCAGGTGCTCGGTGCCATCCCGGGACCGACGGAGATCGAGACGGCCTCGCTGTCGCAGGCCTTGGGGCGCGTCCTCGCCCATGACCTCGTCTCGACGCTCGACCTGCCGCCATGGGACAACTCGGCGATGGACGGCTACGCGATCCGGTCCGCTGACACAGCCGAGGCCACGCCCGAGCGACCGACGCTCCTGCGCATCAGCGGCGATCTCGCGGCAGGGACCGCGCCCTCGGACGAAGTGGATCGCAACACCGCGATCCGGATCGCCACGGGCGCTCGGCTGCCGGCACGCGTGGACGCGGTGGTGCCGGTCGAGCTGACGATCCCCGCCGGCGCGAACGGCCAGCCCGTCGGGGCTCCAAGCCGCGATGCGTCGGGCCCGCCGCCGGACGCGATCCTCGTGTCGGAGCCGGTCCGCGCGGGCGGTTCGATCCGTCGGCGGGGGAGCGACATTCGCGCGGGTGACCGGGTGCTCGAAGCGGGGAGCCTGATCGGGCCCGCCGCCGTCGCGGTTGCGGCCGGCGTTGGCGCGGGCCAGCTTGGGGTCCGCCGCCGCCCGATCGTCGGGGTGCTCGCAACGGGCGACGAGATCTGCAGTCCCGGTAGCCAGCTCGGCGACGCGGGAATTCCGGACGCGAACGGCCCGGCGCTGATGGCCCTTGTCGAGGATGCCGGCGGCGATTCGCGGAATCTCGGGATCGCGAAGGACACGCTCGAGGACGTGCGAGCTCGCCTCTGTGCGGGGCTCGCCGAGGACCCCGACCTGATCATCGTGTCCGGCGGCGTGTCCGTCGGGCCATACGACCACGTCCGGACGGCGTTCGCCGAGATCGGGACCGTCGACCTCTGGCGCGTCGCGGTCCAGCCGGGCAAGCCGTTTGTGTTCGGGACGACGACGTCGGGCGGGCCCGCGACCCGGCCGTCCCGGGATCGACCCGTCCTGTTGTTCGGGCTGCCGGGCAACCCGGTCTCGACCTTCGTCACGTTCGAGCTCTTCGTTCGACCGGCGATCCTCGCCCTCCTGGGCCGCCTCGATGGCGGGCGTGCGATCGACCGAGGCGTCCTTCTCGATGAGGCGCGGACCTCGCGGGAGCGGCGGGCATTCCTCCGGGTGACCGCCGAGCGCGATCCGCGCGGAGCCGTCGTCCGCGACGACGAGGGCCGCATCCGGCTTCGCCTCTCCCGCGGGCCGGCGGGGCAGGGGAGCCACGTCCTCTCGGCGCTCGCGTCCGCGGATGCGCTGGCGGTTGTCCCCGAGGGCGTCGAGGTCCATCGCGCCGGCGATGCCGTCGACGTGTGGTGGCTCGACTCCCGCTGACGCATCATTGGCGGCGATGGATCGCCCGCCGCGCGCCGAGCGTCGCCGCCTGACCCACGTCGATCGATCCGGGCGTCCGCGGATGGTCGATGTCAGCGAGAAGGCCGTGACCGCTCGCCGGGCCGTGGCCGAGGCGTTCGTGGCACTGGCGCCCGAGACGCTCAGCCTCGTCATCGACGGAACGGGCCCGAAAGGCGACGTCCTCGGCGTCGCCGAGATCGCCGGCGTGATGGGCGGCAAGCGGACCGCCGAGCTCATCCCGCTGTGCCACCCGCTCTCGCTCACCGACCTCGTCGTCAGCGTCACCCCGGATCGGGCCGCCGGCGGCGTGCGCATTCGTGCCGAGGCGGCGACGAACGGCCCGACCGGTGTCGAGATGGAGGCCCTGACGGCCGCGTCGGTGGCCGCCCTGACCGTCTACGACATGGTCAAGGGCGTCGAGCGAGGCGTCGAAGTCCGGTCGGTCCGCCTCGTCTCGAAGACCGGTGGCAAGAGCGGCGAATGGCGACGCCCGAACGATGGCGACGCCGGACCTCGGCCCGTCCGCCGTCCCGGTGACCGCGTCGCCGGCCGCATCCGGAAGGCACCGTGACAGCCCGCCGTCCGTGACCGACTCGTCGGCCGCTCTGCCGGCCTTCCCACTCGGCGCGACCGTCCCATCCGGCGCCCGCGCCCTCGTCCTCACGATCAGCGACGGGGTATCGAGCGGCACCCGCCAGGACGAGTCGGGCCTCGCCCTCGGTGACCGGCTCGCGATGGCCGGCTTCCGCGTCGATCGAGAGACCGTCGCCGATGATCGTGAGGAGATCGGACGGGCGCTCGTCTCGGGCGCGGCGGAACACAACCTGGTGATCAGCACTGGCGGCACCGGCCTTACGCCGCGCGACGTGACGCCGCAAGCGACGCTGGCGGTCATCGACTACGAGGTCCCCGGGCTCGCCGAGGCGATGCGCGCGGCCGGGCGAGCGCGAACGCCCATGGCCGACCTGTCGCGCGGCGTCGTCGGCGTCATTGGCCGGGCGCTCGTCGTGAACGTGCCCGGGAGCCCGCGGGCGGCGCTCGAATCGCTCGTGGCGATCGAGCCGACGCTGCCGCACGCGCTCGAGACGCTCGCGGGCCCCTTCGACCACTCGGACGCCGAGCCGTCCGAGAGCTTGCTCGGCGCCATGCCGGCCCAGCCCTTGCCACCGCCGACACAACTCGCCATGCCGGTCCATGACGAGGCTCCGGCAGCGACGGAGTCGGCGCCCCCGAGCCCCTCGGGTCCGAACGATCCGTGGCGCGACCTGCCCCGTACCGAGGACCGGTCGTAGATGTTCCCGTTCTTCGCCGACGTGCCGGCCTACTCTTCGCCGCGGCCCGCGCCGAGGGGCCGAGCCTGCTCGACAACGTCCCGGCCCGCCTCATCGGGCTCATCCGCTACGCGTTCATCCAGACGCGGATGGTTCGCGACATCCGGGCCGCGCTGCTCCACTGGGGGATCTTCTGGGGCTTCATCCTGCTTACGATCGGGACGGCCAACATCGTCACGGGCGGACTGCTCCAGGCGGTGATCTCGATCCCGCTCGACGGGTCCCTCTGGACGCTCGTGTCCGGCATGCAGAACGTCGTCGCGGTCCTCACGATCGCCGCGGTGCTCTGGGCCTTCGAGCGCCGCCTCATCTCCCGGCCGGCGCGTCTGACCCTGAACAACGACGCGCTCATCATCCTCTCGATGATCGGCGGCCTCGTTGCCGCCGAGCTCTTCGCCCAGGTCCTCGAGGCTGCGCGGTATGGCGACGTGCCAGGCGCCTTCATCGCCGATGCCCTCGCGAGCCCGCTGCGGGCGAACCTTTCACCGGGCGCCCTGGAGATCGGCTTCGGCGTCCTGTGGTGGCTCCACATCGGGCTCGTATCCGCCTTCCTCGTCTACCTGCCGTCGAGCAAGCACCTCCACATCGCGACGAGCTTCTTCAACATCTACTTCCGGAAGCTCAAGCCGCGCGGCGAGCTGCCGGCGATGGATCTCGAGAAGGAGGACGCGACATTCGGCGTCCGGACGCTCGCAGACCTCGGCTGGAACGATCTCCTCGACGGCTTCACCTGCACCGAGTGCGGCCGCTGCCAGCAGGCCTGCCCGGCCTGGAACACCGGCAAGCCGCTCAATCCGAAGAGCTTCATCATGGGCATCCGGGACATGTCGGTCGAGGCCGAGCACGGCCTCCCGCTGATCCCGAACTCGCCGGCCGTCCGCGAGAACTTCGGGCTCGACGACGCGCTGTCGGCGACTGCCCTCATGAAGCCGATCGTCGACGACGCCATCCCGTTCGATGCCGTGTGGGACTGCGTGACCTGCGGCGCCTGCGTCGAGGCCTGTCCGGTTCTCCTCCGGCGGAACCTCGTCCTGGAGGACTCGCGCTTCCCGCAGGAGCTCAACGGCGCGTTCCGGAACATGGAGGGCGTCGGCAATCCCTGGGGCCAGCCACCGACGACCAGGACCGACTGGACGAAGGGCCTGCCATTCGAGGTCCCGACGGTCGCGTCGCTCGCCGCCGACGGCCGGCTCGGCGAGATTGACGTCCTGTACTGGGTTGGCTGCGCGGCCGCATTCGACGAGCGCAACAAGAAGGTCGCCCGGGCGTTTGCGACCTGTCTGAACGCCGCGGGCGTGCGATTCGCGATCCTTGGCCAGGAGGAGTCGTGCACCGGCGATCCCGCCCGGCGGATGGGCAACGACTACGTGTTCCAGATGCTCGCCGGCGGCAACATCGAGACGCTGAACCGCTACGAGCTGGGCGAGAAAACGATCGTCACGGCCTGTCCGCACTGCTTCAACTCGATCGGCAACGAGTACGGCCAGCTCGGCGGCCACTTCCGGATCGTCCACCACGCGGCGTATCTCAAGGAGCTGCTCGGGTCCGGGCGGCTGCGGGTCATCGATAGCGACGGCGGCGCCACGGGCGGCGCCGCTCGCTCCGTGACCCTCCACGACTCGTGCTACCTGACCCGCTACAACGGGATCGTCAACCAGCCGCGCGACGTCCTCGGCGCCGTGCCGGGCGTCGAGCTCGTCGAGATGGAGGACCACGGCAAGCAAACGTTCTGCTGCGGCGCCGGCGGCGGCCGGATGTGGATGGAGGAGACGCGCGGGACGCGGATCAACGAGTCGCGGACCGCCCAGGCGCTCGCGACGGGTGCGGGCACGGTCGCGACCGAGTGCCCGTTCTGCATGACGATGATGAAGGACGGCCTCGAGGCGGCCGACGCGAACGTCGGTGGGACGGTGAAGGCGATTGACATCGCGGAGCTCCTCGCCGAGTCCCTTGCCCCGACCCAGCCCGCCGGCCGGGCCCTGCCGGTGCTCCAATAGCGCTCATGGGCTACCGACTCAGCCAGGAACAGGTGCTCCTTCGCGACACGATTCATGCGCTTGCCGACGAGCGGATCGCGCCGCGCGCGGCAGAGATCGATCGGAGTGGCGAGTTCCCGGAGGACATCCGCCAGCTCCTGGCCTCGCAGGACATCCTCGCTCTGCCGTTCCCGGAGGCCCATGGAGGCATCGGCGCCGATCTCCTGACGCAGTGCCTCGCGGTCGAGCAGATCGCGCGAGCTTGCACGACCTCGAGCCTGATCCTCTCGGTCCACGCCCTCGCCGCCACCGCGCTCCTCCTTGCCGGCACCGAGGAGCAGCGAGCCCGCCTGATCCCGGATCTCGTCTCGGGGAAGACGCTCGGGGCGTTCGCGCTCACGGAGCCCGATGCGGGCTCGGACGCTGCGGCGGCCCGGACTCGTGCCGTCCGAGACGGCGACGACTACGTCCTCGACGGCACGAAGCGGTTCATCACGAATGGCAGCGTCGCCGGCCTGATCACGGTCTTTGCCGTCACGAACCCCGAGGCGAAGAAGCACGATCGCCTGAGCTGTTTCGCGGTCGAGGTCCCGGCGCCCGGCTTCGCGGTCACGCGACTCGAGCACAAGCTCGGGATCCGCGGTAGCCCAACCGCCGAGCTGAGCTTCGACGGCGTCCGCGTTCCCGCCGCGAACCGGATCGGGGCGGAAGGCCAGGGCTGGAAGCTGGCGATGGCGACGTTCGACCGGTCGAGGCCGGCGATCGCGGCGCAGGCCGTCGGCATCGCCCAGGGCGCGCTCGACGTCGCGGTCGCCTACGCCCGCGACCGGAAGCAGTTCGGCCAGCGGATTGGGGACTTCCAGATGGTCCAGGCGATGCTTGCCGATATGGACGCTCGGACCGAGGCGGCCCGGCAGCTGACGTACAAGGCCTGCGTCGAGATCGACGCCGGTTCGCCCGACGCCGCCCGCTGGGCATCGATGAGCAAGCTCGTCGCGGGCGACACGGCGGTGGCGGTCACGTCCGACGCCGTGCAGGTCCTCGGCGGCTACGGGTACACCGACGACTTCCCCGTCGAGCGGATGATGCGCGACGCAAAGATCACCCAGATCTACGAGGGCACCCAGCAGATCCAGCGGCTCGTCATCGCCCGGGCATTGCTCGGGAGATAGCGGCGGTCGGCTGCCGGCCGTGTGCGCTCGGCGCCACCGCTGCAAGGCGCGATTCCGCGAAGCCGGGTACAGTCCGGCCTTCGCCGTCGTTCTTATCAGGCTGTCTTCGCCGCGACGGACACCCAGACAAGCCACGCGACCGCGCGTCCACCCTCCTGCCGGAGAACCAAACTTGCCTTCGCGCTGGCGTCCGTTCGCGGGCGCATGGGCGGCGATCGTGCTCATCACGATGGCCGTCGTTCCCGCGCTCCAGCTCGTGCCACCCGCGCTTGCCGCTTCGGCGACGCCGACGGTCGAGTACCACCTGCCATTCCGGCTCGGCGAGTCCTACCCCGTGAATCAGGGCTGGTTCGGGCCGTACAGCCACTTCGGACAGTCCGGCTACGCCTACGACTTCGGGCTGCCCCGCGACACGCCCGTCGTCGCCGCGGCCTCTGGCGTCGTCACCTACGTCCAGGACGGCCTGACGAAATGCGGTGGGCCGGACCTCCTCGAAGCCGCGAACTACGTTGTGATCGACCATGCTGACGGCACCGCGACGTTGTACTCCCGCCTCTCCAGGGCCGAGGCCGTCGTCGGCCAGCCGGTCTTCGCGGGCCAGGAGATCGGCCGCTCCGGCTCGACGGGCTACACGGACTGCGCGGCCCACCTGCACTTTGCCCGGCAGGCTCAGGGCAGCGCGTACACGCAGTCCCAGCCGGTCTACTTCGTCGAGACGGGCGACCGCCGCCTGCGGATGGGCCAGATCGTCACCTCGGCCAACCCGGCGTGCCTCCAGACCGCCGCCGACCTGCCGACGGACGCGTTCTGCGGGGGGTACTTCGCGGCGACCTCGCCGACGCCGGTCCTGACCCGGCTGGATCCGGCGATCGATTTCCGGTGGCCCGATGGCTGGCCCGTGTCCTCGGCCATCGCCGCCGGCAACGACATCCCGCAGGGGCCACGCGGCTCGACGCTCCCCACCGTGTACTCCGCTCACTGGGTCGGCCGGTTCACCTTCGCAACCGCGGGAACGTACACGTTCACCCTCACCGCGACCCGCAGCGTTCGTCTCCTGGTCGACGGCGAGCGTCTGATCGACAGCTCGGACGAGGCGCGCGTCGTGAACGACTTCGTCCTGATCCGGACCTTCTCTGCAGGCACGCACGTGATCGAGCTCGACAACCGCGCGGTCGGGCCGTCCGGGGTCCACCTCAGCTGGTTCCTGTCCTCTGACGGGACGGGTACGCCTATCCTCGGCTGACCGTGCGAATCGTCGTCCTCACGAAGCCCGTTCCGGACCCGGCCGCGGCCGCAGAGAAGCTTGGGTCCGACAACCGGCTCGATCGGGCGGCCTCGCCGGCGGTCATCAACGGCAACGACGAGTACACGCTCGAGGCGGCGCTCCAGCTCGTCGACGCCCATGGCGGCGAGGTCACGCTGCTAGACGATGCGCAAGGGCCTCGCGATGGGCGCCCACCGCGGCGTCCTCGTGACCGACCCGGCGCTCGCAGGTTCCGACGTGACGTCAACGGTCCGGGTCATCGCCGCGGCGCTCAAGGAGCTCGAGTTCGACCTCGTCCTCGCCGGCTTCGACACGTCCGACGGGGTCGCCGGCGTCGTCGGCGCGGGCGTGGCCACGCTGCTCAAGCTGCCGTACCTGTCGTCGGCCGCGAAGATCGAACCGGACGTCGATGGCGGGACGGTGCGGGTCCGCCGCATCAGCGCGACCGGCTTCGACCTCCTCGAGGCGAAGATGCCAGCAGTCATCGTCGGGACCCAGCTGCTGGGGGCGCCGCGATACCCCTCGCTCAAGGGGATCATGGGCGCCCGTTCGAAGGAGATCGCCCAGCGCTCGCTCGCGGACCTCGGGCTCGCGGCCGACGCGGTCGGCGGCGCGGTGGCGCGGACGACGGTCACGGCGACCCGAAAGCCTCCCGCTCGGGGGGCCGCCAAGGTTGTAAAGGGCCCCGCCGACGAGGCGGCGAAGGAGATCGTCGAGCTCCTCGCGGCGCGGAGGCTCATCTGATGGCGGGCCTGTGGGTCATCGCCGAGACGAACGCCGACGGAACCCTCGCCCGATCCTCGGCGGAGCTCGGGACGCTCGGTCGAACGCTCGGCGACGCCGCGAAGATCGATGTCACGGGCGTCATCGCGGCGCCCGACCCGGGCGCGGCCGCGACGGAGCTCGCGACCTACGTCGGCCGGGTCATCGCGATCGCCGAGCCGCTCGTGGCCGACCATGCCTGGGGCCAGATCGCCGCGCAGCGGGCGGCCAGCGTGATCGACGCGAACGGTCCGACCCTCGTCCTGACCGGCGCCGGGCCTGACGGCCGAGACGTCGCGGGGACACTCCTCGCGTTACTCGACGGCGCGATCCTCGTCAACGCCACGGCCGTGAAGTGGGACGACGGCGAGTCTGTCGAGATGAGCGTCTTCGGCGGCAAGCTCATCACGACGGCCGGCTTCACCGAGAGCGCCGGTGTCCGGATCGTGACGGTCCGCCCGAACGTCGTCACGGCCGAAGCGGCGAAGGTCGCCGGCAAGGTCGAGGAGTCGGCCCCTTCGGGCGCGCTCGACCTGCCGGTCGTCAAGATCGTGGACCGGCTCGGCGAGTCCGGCGCGGCGGTTTCGATCGACGACGCCCGCATCATCGTCGCCGGTGGTCGCGGGGTTGCCGGTGTGGAGGGCTTTGTGCTCGTCCAGGAGATCGCCGACCTGCTCGGCGGCGCCGTCGGCGCGACGCGCGCCGCGGTCGATTCGGGCTGGATTCCGTATGCCCAGCAGATCGGCCAGACCGGCAAGATCGTGAAGCCGCGCCTCTACCTCGCGATGGGTATCTCGGGCGCGATCCAGCACAAGGTCGGGATGCAGACCTCCGAGACGATCGTCGCCATCAACCGGGACCCGGATGCCCCGATCGCCGAGTTCGCCGATCTCATCGTCGTGGGCGACCTGTTCGAGGTCGGTCGGGCGCTGGTCTCGCAGCTGAAGGAGCGGCGCGCCTAGCCCTCAGGGCGCGATCGTCACCCAGCCGACCATGCCGTAGGCCTCGTGGCCCGGCAGGTGGCAGATGAACGCGAGACGACCTGCGGAGCTGAAGGTCACGGTCGTGGAGACAGTCGAGAGCGCCGGCACCGAGACCGCGGTGGGGTCGCCGGTGTGGAGGATATCCGCGCTCGCCCGATGGAAGGCCTGAACCGCCGCATCGCCGACGATCCACTCGTGGTCGATCGGATCGCTGTTGGTGATGACGAACGTGACCGGCAGGCCGAGCGGGACCTGGACCTCGGCCGGGGAGTATTGCGAGTAGTGGATGTCGATCTCGACGGTCCGGGTCGGCTTGAGTGATTCGGTCGCCAGCGCCGCGGCCGCGACCGCCGCCGCGGCGGCGACGGCGAGCACGCCCGCCGTCGCCCAGCGCCGAATCGAGCTCCGGCGAGTCATCCTTTCAGGCCCCCGCGGCCGTCGGGCGGGAGGTCGTTTCGACGAACCCTCGAAGGCTGACGAGCGCCCCGAGCGCCAGGAGGCCGAACAGGAAGGCGAGCGCGGCGGCTGTTGCAGGGTTGGTGACGGACGGCTTCTGGAGCCCGGCCTGGATCCGGGATGGCGTGCCCTGGCCGCTCGCGTCGATCGCGAGGTCGAAGCCGAGGCGGACCGCCGTCGTGTCGATCGTCACCTTCGTGAGCCACGCGGATGTCGGCACCCATTCCATGCCCCGGTCCGATCGGAGATCGGTCAGGAGACTCTCGCTTGCCGAGGCGTCGTAGGTGAGGGCCAGGCCATCCCCGCCGTCGGCGGCCGGCAGGAGTGCCGGCTTGCCATCGGTCATGAGATAGACGTCGGCCTGGACCGCGTCCGTGGCTTGCTTCCCGAGCGACAGGATCCGGAGCGGAACCCAGGGGTTCGGGGTCGGGATCGTGATATGGACCGATGTTCCGTCACCGATCGCCTGACCCTTCGCCTTGGCGGCGTCGGCATCGAACGCGGCCGCGAGGAAGATCGGGCTGCGCCGCGCGTAGAAGTCGAGAACCTCGGGCGCGTCGGGCGGGAGGCGGAAGCCGTGGTCCTTCGCCCACGTCCCGACCTGGTCAGCGCCGCCCTTGAGGACCGTGATATCGAGCGCGTCGATCTTCACCTGCATGATC
>WNFM01018654.1_pt1 | contig 12164 bp, 14 predicted proteins | sample 5400271 | NCBI WGS metagenome assembly WNFM01 (sample SAMN13153352, study PRJNA577476) | soil metagenome | isolation source: 60 cm saprolite on Douglas fir-dominated hillslope | place: USA:California | collected 2013-09-17 | reverse complement strand
GTAATAGGGAACCAGGCAATCGACACCGATCACCTCATGGCCTGCGTCCAGCAAGCGTTCGGCCAGGTGCGATCCAACGAAGCCTGCTGTGCCGGTAACTAGACAACGCATTGAACAGTCCTTTCTACAGAAAAAGCCCTATGCAAGGTGTTAATATCGGCTCCCAGGATGTGGCCTGAACTGTGCGGTGTCCTGAGAGACTCCCTGTGTATAGCGTTGTGGAAAGACAGCGCGTAGTTACGGGTGTAGTAGTTATGGGTGTAAATGTAAAATTCCACGGCTCTCCCGCGGGTGGATCTTGTTGGCGAATTCAAAAATGGCGCTCACTTTCTCACATTCCGCAGTTTGATTGACAGATCTAGGGGAAATTGGTAGGGTAGAGTCCACCAAGTAAGGAGGACTCAAAATGGAGGAAGAATACGTCAATGAACGGTTGGATCATCTGGGGATCGTGGCTGGAGTGTGCCAAGAAATCGGGCTGGCGGCCTGGCTGGATGCCCAAGAACCTGGAAATCGCCAACAGGTGAGTGTGGGAACCGCAACGGTAGCGATGATTCTGAATGGGTTAGGGTTCAGCAATCGGCAGTTGTATTTGGTACCGCAGTTCTTCGCGAACAAGCCAGTTGAACATCTGCTGGGAGCAGGGATCACAGCCGAGATGCTCAATGATGACTGTCTAGGACGCACGCTGGACTGGTTGTACGCCCATGATCTCACAAAGCTGTTTGCCGGGATTGCCAGCCGTGCCCGGCAAATCTTTGGCATCAAGGTCGAACAGGTGCATGTGGATACAACCTCATTCTCGGTGAGTGGGGAGTACACGAAAGGCGAGACGGCGGAAAGAGCGGCGGTGATCGCCATCACCTATGGCTATTCGCGTGACCATCGCGAGGATCTCAAGCAGTGGATGTTAGCTCTGGCGACCACGCACGATGGCGACGTTCCTGTGTCCATGCAACCCCTAGATGGCAACAGTAGTGACAAGGTGAGCTTGCTGGCAGCAGTCACAGCCATTGTGACGCAATTGCGGGGAAGCGAACGGAGAGGCAAGCATCTATGTGGCAGATAACGGCGTCTACAGTGAGTCGAATATGAGGCAACTGAACCAGGCGAACGTGAAGTGGGTCAGCCGCGTTTCGGAGAGCTTGACCGAGGCGAAAACGCTGCTGCAGGAAGGCAGCCAGGCTTGGCAACAGTCCGAAGATGGAACGCTGCACTGGTTCAGCCGGGAACTGCTACTGCCGCAGGGGCGCGAACGCTGGGTCGTGGTGTACACGCAGGCGTCGCTCCAACGCGCTCAGCAGACCGTGCAGCGACAGGTGAGCAAAGCCCAGGCGAGTTGGGAGCAGAAGTGCTAGCACTTCTCCAACCGGCGTTTCGCCTGCGAAGCCAACGCACGCGCCGCCATAGAGCGCGAATTGAAAGAAAAGCCTGTGTGGCTCGACGTTCACAGTGACCTGGTAGCTCATCCGCAATATGCGGGCAAGGGGCGTCCACGCAAAGATGCCAGTCCGACGAGCCAGCAGTGGCAGATTGTGGCAACCGTCAGTGTCAAGCAGGAACAAGTCGCCCAGGAAGCCTTTCACAAAGCCTGCTGGCTCGTCGGCACGAACGTGCTCGATCCGGCTATCCTCTCCGACCAGCACCTCGTTACCACCTACAAAGGGCAAGGCGGCGTCGAGCGTGGCTTTCGCTTTCTCAAAGATCCGCTCTTTCTGGCCTCCTCTGTCTTTGTCAAGAAACCGGAGCGCATCATGGCCCTTAGTTTCATTATGGTTCTCTGCCTGCTGGTCTATCGCTTAGCTGAGTTGCGTCTACGCTCCCGCGTGGCTGAGACTCAGCAGAACATTCCTGATCAAGTACAGAAGCCGACAGCGCGCCCAACCATGCGCTGGGTCTTTCAATGTTTTGAAAGCATTGAATTGCTTCACGTGCAGACTTCTGCAGCTTCCCTTGCCCTCGTCTTACGTCTTCAGCCAGTTCATGGGCTCATTTTACAGCTCTTAGGCCCCCTCCATGAGAAAATCTATATTCTCTCTGGTTGAAACTGCGGAATGTGGGCATTTAGACAAGGAACAATATTATCGTTCAGAAATCTATGTCACAATAGTATGGTTTTTCCAATCACTTTATCCATGATTGTTTTCCTGGTATTATCTTCCTCTGAGTGAACAGTGAACCTAAGCTCGACTTTGTACATTCCCAACTTACTACCAGAGAGCATAAGCCAGGCGATCACAGAACGAACGGGGCACTAAAACCACATCGGGATTAGCAGGGGATGTGGGAAAAGAAAAGCTGCCCCACAACTGGCGGTGCACGGTGTCAGCGCCGGTTGTGTTTTGCGCCGACATAAGGCGTTTTTGTCTCAATGGCTGAGCCAGTCTAGCGTGCTTCTCAAGCGGTATCAAGGCCGCTACGCTTCCCCTTGACACCGCTTGAGAAGCATGCGGAGGCGAAATGATGTGCCATTGAAACGAAAAAATGATCATGTTTTTCTCTTCTCAGAAAGCGTTCGTTCCAAGCCTATGTCGGCGCAGAATTACGGCTCTGTAGCACTTTGCGTGATGAGCATGGTACAATGACAGAGCCAATGAGAGGCGCACTTCCCCGTTTCTGGCTTTGAGAAAGGATCGTCTCATGAACACCTTCGAGGTGGTTCCGGTGGTCAGCACAGCGCTCGGGTGGTAGGACTTCGACTACCATTCTCGTCTTTGTTCTTCTCTCACGCCTGGAAATGAACACGCCGAGGCGTTTCTTCCAGCGTGTCTTGAACCTGTGTAAGATTGGAGCAATCTCGATGCAAGACGGAAACCGCAAATCTTCTCTGCTCAGTTTGATGCAGACGGAGCACACGCAACTGGAGGCCCTCCTCAACACGCTCAGCGAAGAGCAACTCCTTCGACCTGGCGTCACTGGCTCCTGGTCGGTGAAAGATGTGCTTGCCCATCTGACGTGGTGGGAACAGGATATGATCAGTGAAATCCTCCATGGGGTGGAACTTGATCCTGGTCTGGGTGGGAAACCCTGGTCGACTGAGCGCGCCAATGCGCTCATGGTGGAGGCCAAACGGGAAACCCGTTTGTCTGAGGTTCTGGCAGCGTTTCACGATTCCTACCACCAGATCCGTCAGATGGTGGAGGGCCTGCCAGAGGTCGATCTCGCCAATGATGAGATCTACACCCACCTCGTCAATAATACCGGCAACCACTACGCTGAACATCGTCGCTGGATCGAAGCTGGATTGAACCAGAAAGGATCGTCAACTCCTCTGTAACTGAGCCTGTACGGTCCGAGCAATGCAAGCCTGGAACCTGGGGATGCCTCACACCTGAGTTTCAGGCTTGTATCGGCACGGTAGCATTTTGCATGATGGATGAGGTTAAGCCATCTGCAGCATCCGCAAGCGGAGGAGATCGAACTTCGCCCGCCCATACATTTGACGTTTCTGAGTTTCAGACGGTTCATCTGTCCTTCCACGGGCCCCGTGGGGTGACTGGATGCGACCAACCAGGAGACACGGTGAGTCACATCGAAGGCTATCATTGATGATTACACTGATGATCATGATTACACCAATGGCAAGAAGGAGGGTGACGATAGTATGTGGTCTGCGGGTCATGCTTCAACCCATGCCGCTATCTGGCATCCTGGTGCTTGTAGTTTCTGCCCGCTTCCTCTGAGCACAAAGCACATGCCGCAAAAGGTTGTTGCTTGCAGCTCAGCCTCCATCTGATGTATGAGGTCCTCAAAGGCTGGCTCGCCGATGGCACCCATACGAAGCAGGAATGGCTTGATCTGATGGCTGAATGCCAATGCTAATTGCACAAAGTGAGGATGCGCATTCGTCCCTGCCGATGCATCGATCACATACGGTGTATCGCTGGTAGGTTGAAACCCTGCTTTGCGTAGCCAGGAAAGCCACGTTGATGACGTCGAAACTGGCACGGGGGAAAAGGTGTGGATCGAAGTGGGTGAGGTCGTGCGCCAGAAGCGTGATGTTCTGTACACCTTCACTGCGTGCCAGATGTTCGGCAGCGCGAATGCTGCCCTCATCTCTTTCGATGCTCACGAACTGGATATGAGGATGTGCTCTCGCTAAATCGAAGAGCCCATCACCTGTACCACAGGCAACATGGAGGACGTATTGTGTATCTGTGCGTTCCATGCTCTCAGAAACGAGGCCATCCATTTCATTACTGAGCCATCTTTGAAGCAGCAGGTTCCGCGCTGTTTCCTCCCCGTTGGTGTGATCGAACGATATGCGTGGATGCTTCTGTTGAGCCATACGAGACCTCCCTCTGTTTTTCTGGATGCGAATATTAGTATGCTATTCACGGAACAGCAATTGTTCCCGAGAAGCGAGGCCTGTCATCTGGCACTGCACATGACAGGCCTCATGAGCCAATGTGATTGACGGAGTGGTCAGAGATCAAGCGGCTGGCTTCTGCTTCACCGACACACGATGCCAATTGTTCCTGGTAGAGGGCAACCTGCTCCATGCGCGAGTTGATACAGTCGTGCTTGGCTGTGCCAAAAGCAAGACTGGTGAGACCTTGTTTTGCTGCCTCATCTGCCAGGTGTGGACTATGGCAATGCTCCGTGATCGTCGTGCTCGGCGTCGTGCTGCCCTCTTGTCATCTGCTCGCGTCTTCCCGTTGGTACGCCGCTGTTGCGAGCTCGTCGGCGCTCCTGCTAACAAGGGCACCGAGATGGGCCTGGACAACGGCAAGCACCTCTCCCGTCTGAAAAGGTTTGGTGAGGTAGGCATGCGCTCCGGCCAGTCGCCCCTTGAGGCGATCCAGCACCCCGTCGCGCCGCGAAACAATAACAAACACCGTCTGCTCAAAGGCAGGTCTGGCTTTGAGCAGCCGGATGACCTCCAGGATGAGTGCGGGAAGACGCGTCTCCAGTGCCGCCAACCAACGGAGCGCCTCGACACCATCTGCGAAGCTCCTGACCTCGTACCCTGCTCGCTGCAGGCAGGTCTCCAGAAGCTTACGGATCACCAGCGAGTCCTCGATGATCATCACGAACTGCTTCATGTTTCTCTCCCATTGAGTCCATGCCTGAAGGTGTTGTGCGTGCTTCCATCGACCTTCCCCCACTCATGGACGGATCAATCACCGCCATGTCTGGCATGCTTCACTGCCTCAAAGGCTGCCTCCTGTTTCACCAGTGCTGAGCATAGCAGGTCCCGTGAGGCAGGCACGGGACGACGCTGGATACGGAATGGAAGGGGTGGGACGGGGATGGGACAGAAAGCGGACGGGAGTGGGACGTGGCGACGCGATGCTTGAGTTCACCAGAGGCCGTGCTATAATGCAGAGACGAGAGGCATCGCTCGTGGATGGCACGCTCATGCGAGAGAGGAAGCAATGATCAGGGAAATGAAGAGCACGAAAGGAGCAGCGCGAGATATGCAAGCGTCATCGACACCACTCCTGCGCGTGTACACCTTTGGCACGTTTCAACTTGCCTGGCAGGTGGCCCCTCTGACAGAAGCGGCGGCGTGGGACAGTAGGACCTCGGCACGTGCGCTGTTTAAGCTCTTGCTCTGTGCTCCTGGGCGACAAGCGCCCAAAAGCGTGCTGGCAGGAATTCTCTGGCCGGAAACCGACGAGGAGAAAGCGCGAGAATCGCTCCGCTCGGCGTACAAAGTCTTGCGCAAGGTCTTGGGCACCGCCAGCGGAGAGGAACTGCTTGCTCAGCGCAACAATGGTGATATCCTTGTGCTGGCGAACCAAACGCGCCTGTGGGTTGACGCGGATGCGTTTGAAGAGGTGGTTACACACGCGAGCCGGAGCTTTTCGCCAGATGCGGCGCTCGCTCTGTGGGAAGAAGCGAACGCGCTGCTTCGCGGCGAGTTTTTCGCCGACGATCAGGGTTCCGAATGGGCACGTCATCGGTTGGTCAAGAGGCGGCGACAGGTGTTGTGGATGGCGCGTTGCCGGATGATCCGGCATCTGGCAGATGTGTACGTCCAGCGGGGACAGCTCAGCCTGGCAGAGGAGACGTTAGAGCAGCACGTGGCCCATTTCTCCACCGACCAGGACGCGCTGTATCGTTTGCTCATCCTCCTTGAGCAGCAGGGGTGCTTTGAACAGGCAAGCACGCTCTACGAGCGAACCAGACGGACACTGGAAGCCGTGGGAAAACAGCCGGCGCACCATGTGCGAGCATGCTATGAGCGTTTTCAGCACGCGGTCGCTGCTCGCTCTCAAACGCTCCCTTTCCAGACGGACAGAGCTACTCTCGTGACAGGAGCGGAACTGGGAAGGCAGCCTGGTTCTTCTCATGCACCTGGTGTCACTCCAACGATCGCACGAGGAGGGTCGGAAGGTTCAGAGAGGGGACTGATTGGCACCATGAGTCATGTGGTGTCCCTGCTGGGGGCAGATGACCGGCTGGATACCACCCTCAATGTTCTGCGTGTCCTGTTCGAGCCAGAAAGCGAGGAAAGACAAGACATGGCGCTGCTTTCTCGTCGTCAACTCCTAGAATTGGGGATAGCCGCCCTGATCAGCCGTCTTGCGCAGCTCGATAAAAAGCGTATCACCATGGTGGATCGAGAAGAGTTGGGGTGGGTGCTTAGTAAGGGTATCGCGGACGGATGGAAGCTATTTCTTACCACCGCGAATGCCCAGGTGCTCGCAGTGAGTCAACTCCAACTCGCCCTGATTCATCAAGTTCATCCACTCCTATACCCTTCAACACGGTCCTACCTCTATGCTGGAGCGCATGGATTGGTAGGATTAGCATTGCATCATCAGGATCGTAACGAGGAGGCGCTGCATGCTTATCACAACGCGCATCTGGCGGCGATAGCGACTGGGGATCCCTGGTATGTGTCACAAAGCCTGTGGCGCTAGGCATGTATGCGGAAGCGTTACACGTGATCGAAGAGGCGTTGCTCGGTCTTGGAGAGATCGACGAAGAACATAGACGAGCAAGGGCACATCTTCTGGGCTGTTGGGCTGACGTTTCTATGTCGATGAAAGAATACTCCTTCGCGCAAAAAAACTAGGACCGCATTTTTCTCTGGGATAGCTGTTCCTCCAGGGCCAGTAAGTATTGTTCTGGGTCTTTCCGAAAACGGTATTGTTCACGTCGAGCTTCATGACGATATTCAACCTGCTTTCGTAGCGTTCGCCACTGCGTCAAGTCGCGAGGGGCCAGATCGGAGCCACTGAAGTGGGAGTTCTGAGTGGCAATTGCTGCAACGAGACGCACCGAGCCGCGCACGACGAGACCAGGAGAAGCATATTTCCGACCCGTTGCACGTCGTTCATGATAGCGGGTCGAGCCAAAAACGTGTTCAAGGTCATTGTTCGTGCGTGGAAGGTCAGCCATGTCATAACAATGAAACAGTCCAGGCCAATAGCTCGCCGTTACTTTGAGAAAGGTAGCGGTCATCTGATGGAGTGAGGTAGTCAGGGAGCCACTGGATCGCATCTCCTCCAGCAGATCCTCATACTGTCGTTGCACCTCTGTCGAGGAAAGCTTGTCGGCGTTCGTCAAGATATGTGCAGCCCGATGTACCCAAATATACCCTGCCTGCACATCCGGCCACAACTGCTCCGTCGCTGCTAATCCCTTTGTCAGCAGCCGATCCAGTTTGTCGAGTGGAGATGGCAGCCCCCTTTTTGAGCCCCCGCTCCAGGGAAGCTGCAATCAAGGAGAGTCGCTCATACAGTTTGAGACCAGGAGCAGAAAGGGGGGGATGTCCATCGTCGGTCAAAGCACTTCGGACGGCAAGACAATACTTCCGGGTAATGATCCCTTCCTCACGCTCCTCTTGCTCGACTTCGCGTTCAATCGGACGAATACCACGTACCTGCTTTTTCAATTCTTTCTTGGCATGACGATCAGCCTCGTAGACTGGTTTTGCCGCTTCACGCAGGTAATGAAAGTGACACAACTGATGAGGAATGTCTGGGAATGCGGTTGCTACTGCATTCCGAATCGACTTTTGACCGTCTGAAATGACTCCACTAATGGGGACAGAGAACGCATCTTGTACTTCTTTGAGCAGCGTTACCAGGTCGGCCTCGCGTTCGCTCAGCAGAGGCCGAGCAAGCAGAAGCTCGCCTGAGACACAATCACGAACCACCCAAAGCACTTCATGACCAACATCTGGCTTCAATCCATCCACTGCCAGAATGAGAGATCCCTGCTTCTGCACAAGAGGTTGGAGGCGTTCCCGGTCTGTCATGTGAAGCGTCACCAATTCTTCATATCGTGCTAAGAGGTTGAGCACGGTTCGTTCGCCAATCGTCAATCCTCGTTCACGCAGACTCTGATGGATCTCTGCCAGACTTTGATGTCGTTGATACCGCAGGAACCCGACGAGTGCAATCACATCTAATCCATATTCCCCATGTGGTAACGCCCATGCTCCTTCCGCCTCTGGCCGATAGGGCTGGTGATGACGTGGACACTCTGGAAAAGCACATCGGCGCACAGCCAGGTGCAAACGATGCTGTCCGGTAAGGGTTGTAACCGTCCGTTGCGTATGGTAGGCGATATGAGCAGCCTTGCCACACATCAGGCACGTGGGTGAGAGAGGTTCAAGCATCTGAAGAGGGATCTTGTCCGAAGGGTGATGGGGTCTTGCCACGAGACTCCTTCTTTCTTTGTGATACGAGAGTTCAACAGGCTCATTGAAGCAAGAAGCTTCCAACATCCGGAAAGGCGATTTCTTGCTTCAACGTCTCGAGCAGATGGGGGGGATTTTAAAGGGAGCCGATCAGATGAAGCAATTGTTTTCGCTCCATCGCCTCATCAGCAATGGGTATGGCTAAGAGCAACAGTTCATCCAGACCACTAGCTAAAAGCTCTTGTACACGATCTCGCACCGTCGCCTCATTGCCACTGATTACGAGTGTTCGCGCCAGGGTATTCAACTCCGCCTCATCGCCATTCACTGCGGAGGCCCAGCCGGCTTGCGCGAACATACGAGCGTAGGTACTCGTCTGTGCCAGTTGCTGTATCAACTGACGTACTGCCACGAGTATCGCTGCTTCATCCGTACTGAAAGCGACCGGCAAACACGCAACGATAGGAGGAGCAGGGCGAGACTTTTCCTCGGCTCCGGCTTGCAAGGCAGGCAGCGCCTGGTCAAGCAAGTAGGGGACGGGACACAGCGAGGCAAGAGCGCCATCAGCAATCTCCCCCGCGAGCCGAAACGCCTTCAAGCCCAATGCAGGGATGAGCAAGGGAACCTGAGCTGTGCGTGGCAAGGTATCCACCACCTGGAAAAACTCACCCTGGTGGTCAATACTTCCTTGCCATAACACGCCGCGCAACACCTCCAGATACTCCTTGAGATACCTCAGAGGCGCGATCTGCGACAAGCCATATCGGCTCTCAAGGAACGAACGATTGCCAGAACCAATCCCTAACCGCAAGCGCTCTGGGGCGAGATCATGCACCGCGAGTGCCTGCTGTGCCATCACCAGTGGATGACGTGGATAGTTTGGCACAATCGCCGTTCCCAGTTTGATGTGTTCGGTTTGGGTGGCAGCCGCCGCAAGAACGGTCAAGATATCCGCGAAGCCTGCACCTCCCATTGCCATCCAGACTTGTTGGACGCCTGCGTACTCGGCCTCACGTATCCTGGCGATGGCATCCACGGTATTTGTTGCCTGAATGTAGACTCCAACGCGATCACGAAGCGGGCGCACCTCTCGAACCATGCTCGATACCAATCGCTGGTTCAGTTCGTCTTTCTGTTGCATAAATTTTCTCTCCTCTTTTTATCTTATGAGCGATCTATACTCCAATGACTCGAATTTTGCCTTTCCTTCTTTCTCTAGCCAGGTAGCGAAGTCCATCAGGCCAGGGTGCAACTTGCGCAGTGTGGAGATATCCGCTTGCCAGCCTCCCGCGTTGACAAAATCGTACGCGAGGGCAGCATCCGCATTTTGCTGGCGCAGGGTCTCGATGGGAATCTGGACGTAGGGAAGAGAGCGTCCAGTCGTACGGGAGATTGCAGAGGCGATCTGTGGCGGCGTCAGCGCATCCCCTGCGATCTCGATGGTTTTCCCGAAATAGGAATCCGGGTGGTCGAATGCGAGGGTGGCAAACGCGCCGATATCATCTACGGCGATTAACTGTACTGCCACGTCTGGATTGAACGCGGTCGTAAATGTGCCATGTGGCACGCCGAATTGCGGGCCGACAACGTAGTCCATGAACGCGGTCGGGCGCAGGATCGTCGTTGGCAGTTCAAGCGCCTGAATGTGCTGCTCGACCTCCCACTTGCTGAACGGGCGGAGGTGAGATTGGCCTTCCGCGCCAGCGGTCGAGGCATAGACAAAGTGCTGGACTGAAGCATCTTTAGCCACCTCCGCCACGTTTTTCCCCTGGCGAACCTCGTCATCGTAGCTGGCGAACTGGATGCTGAAGACGCCATAGACGCTCCGCATGGCTGCCTTCAACGATGCACGGTCGTCGTTATCGCCCTGGACGACCTCAGCACCTGCCTGACGCAGCGCTTGCGCGGCAGGCGAGTTTCGGTCGCGGGAGAGCCCCCTCACATGCCAGCCCGCAGCCATCAGATGCCTGGCTGTTGCGCCGCCTTGCCGACCGGTGGCACCTGTGACGAGAATAATTTTATCTGTTCTATCCATAACCTTCTCCTGATACTGCACAAAACACTGGTTTTCTGCACCCCTTTGAGACGTAACTGATGTCGCCTGCCCACGTATCCTCTTCGCTCTCTGGTGGTAGTATGAAGCGATGCCTCTACTTTAACCAGGAGTGTGTTGTATCATATGTCTAGAAAGTCATAGCTTCAGCGCGAGCACCAGGCGCGGGGAGCAACGAGGAACGCATGAGAGAAAGAGTCAAACACCGCGCGGGACTGGCTGATTTTTTGCAAAATCGTCGTGCGCGTCTGCATCCAGAACAGTTTCATCTGCCAACATTTCAGCGGAGACGAACGCAGGGTCTCAGACGAGAAGAGCTTGCCCAATTGGTTGGTGTGGGTGTTTCCTGGTATACCTGGCTTGAGCAAGGTCGGGATATTCAGGTTTCCGATCAGGTGTTGGAACGCCTCGCATCTATCCTGCAACTCAACGCAGAAGAACGCCGCCATTTGCTTCTCCTGGCACAAGCTCCGCTTCCTCCACTGGATACCCAGGACGAGAAACAGCATGCGCCCAACGCCACCACACAAACCATTCTTGATGGCTTCATCTACCCTGTCAGGCTCTTTGATCAACGCATGAATGTGGTGGGATGGAACGAAAGCGCCAGGCGGGTCTTTGGTGATTATCCGAGCCGCTCTGAACGAGAACGCAATGGCCCCTGGTTTCACTTCATGCACCCGTCTTCACGATTCTTTGAAGTTCATTGGGAACGAGAGGCATGGCGTTGTCTCGCCTCATTGCACGCCAGGCATGACCAGTATCCTGATGATCAATGGTTAAACGAGTTGATTGTGGAGTTGCGGCAAGCCAGCCAAGAGTTTCGCACCTGGTGGACTAAGCATGAGATTGTGTTGGACTGTGGCAGCCTCTACGAAATCAATCACCCGCTGGTTGGTCGTCTCGCATTGCATCCAACCGTCTTCCCCATGCCTGAGCAGCCTGACCTGCAAATGATTGTCTATACCCCATTGGCCCAAGAGGACACGGCAGCGAAACTGAGAGCGCTAATGACTGGAGAGAACCAATATGACAAAGTGATACCTTAACACATCGATGATTTGCTGTCTGAAATGGTACGCACGCTGCTGTTTCGTGGTAGCTATCCCAGAGAAAAATGCGGTCCTAGTTTTTTTCTGGGTTGTCAAGGACTGCCTGCATAGGGATTTTGAGATCCAACAATTCTGTCACCAAGTTCTCTGGAATACTTGCTCCGCAGCGATCCGGATCAATCCAATACCCTTTCGTTCGTGTCAGAATATCTTCTGCAATCTTGTACACTCTCTCCTTGGTGACTCTTGTGTGGCCGTAGTAGAGCAACAGACACGTATCGATAAAATGAAACTGTGCTGGTTTCATGCGAGGAAGGCGATAGGTAGATGTAAATGCAAACTTTCAACTGATTGTTTTTCCAACCATTATCCTGGTGAGCCATGGATGAGACAGCATGAATTGAGTTTCTGAGACCGGGATAGTTGTATGATTTTGGCCAGGATAAAGTTTGCATTTACA
>WNFM01105864.1_pt2 | contig 12165 bp, 9 predicted proteins | sample 5400271 | NCBI WGS metagenome assembly WNFM01 (sample SAMN13153352, study PRJNA577476) | soil metagenome | isolation source: 60 cm saprolite on Douglas fir-dominated hillslope | place: USA:California | collected 2013-09-17 | reverse complement strand
CCCCTGAAGTTCGCCTCGGCTGAAGAGACGGCGAAGGTCCTCAACGATTTCTTCGTGAGGGGCGCCACTCGCAAGGGAGAGCCCTCGATCCGCATCGTCGCGGATCCGCGGACGAATTCCGTCCTCGTGCAGGCGCCCGCGGAGCAGCTCCCGCAAGTCCTGGAGTTCGTCGCGAAGCTCGACCGCAAGGTTCCGTAGCGCGCCGGCTCGAGTCCCGTCGCGCGACGACGCGCCCGGCCTCAGTCCATGTGCGCGACGACGCGCTCGTCGCCCATCTGCAGTCTCACGCGGATCTGCTCGGGCATGCGCGAGAAGCGCCGGAAGTACTTGGCGAAGAAGACCTCGTAGACGCGCAGCACGCCCTTGGTCGACAGGCGGTGCATGAAGTCGACCCAGGTCCAGTACCGCGGGCCTCCAAGACCCTGCGCGTGCGCGTAGATCTTCGCCTGCTCGGCGACGAGGTACTCCGCGTGCAGCATCGAGAGGATCAGGTACGGCCGGTACATCCAGCCGACGCCGATCGCGCGCTTGGTGATCGGGAGGAGCCACGGATAGCGCACCGTCAGCGAGAAGAGCTTCTGCAGGTTCTCGATCTGGTGGCGGTTCTCGAAGAGGATCGGCTCCGTCCTGCGGAAGTTGACCGGGAAGTCGTCGTAGGACGCGATCGCGTACCCCATCTGCTGCGTGATGTCGGTGATGTCGAAGCCGGGGTAGGGCTGCATCAAGGAAGCCATCGGGTGATCGACCTTGCACTGGATGTTCAGCTTCAAGGTGTCGAGGTCGTCCTCGATCGTGCCGCCCGGCCCGCCCAGGATGTTCAGGCTGCCCAGGCGAATCCCGTGCTTGCGGATCCAGCCGGCCGCGTCGGTCAGCTGCTGCTTCGTCGTGTGCTTCTTGAAGATCGCGTTGCGCACGTGGTCGCTCGCGGCTTCGAAGGCGATGCGCGCGTACACGCAACCGGCGCTCGCGAGCTTCTGGATGTGATCCTCGGTCGTCATGTTGGCCATCAGGATCACGTCGAAGGGCAGCCCGATCTCCTTCGGGTAGCGCTCGCAGAACTCGTCCAGCCAGTCGTTGCGCAGGTTGAAGATGTCGTCGACGAAGTGGACGAACTTCAAGTTGTAGCGCTTCGTGACGTCCTTGATCTCGTCGAGCAGGTGCGAGACCGAGCGCTTGCGCACGTACTCGCCGTTCCTCGCGTTGTAGACCTTCTTCTTCCAGGCGTGGTGGAAGCAAAAGGTGCACGGCATCGGACAGCCACGCTGGCTGACGAAGACCTTGCGGTCGGACTCGCGGTAGATCGCGCCGGCTTCGTAGACGACGTCGCGGTCGGGGAAGCCCAGGGCGTCGATGTCCTGGATCAGCGGAAGCTGCGGGTTCTTGTGGATCTCGCCGGTCTTACGATCCTTGATGTAGAAGTTCGCGCAGTCGTCGATCGACTCGCCCTTCTGCATCCGGTCGAGGAGCGCGACGATCGCCGCTTCGCCCTCGCCGCGGCAGACGGCGTCCATGCCTTCGTTCTCGACGAACTCCGGCGACAGCGTCGGGTGGGGACCCCCGGCGATCGAGAGCACGTTCGGAAGGAGCTGCTTCACCTTCTTGTTGACGTCCGCGAAGTACATGTGCATCCCCGTCGTGATCGAGTAGCACACGACGTCGGGGTTGTACTCGAGGAGCTTCTCCATCCACGTGCGGTCGGGCAGGAACAGGCACTTCGTCTCGTGGCCAGCGTCCTTGATCGCGCGGGAGAGCCACATGATCCCCAGCATCTCCTGGGGCAGGTATTCTTCGATGAAGAGGACTTTCATGCGGTCGTCGCTCGGCGCAGGGTGGAGCGCGGTGGGTCGGAGGTCCGCACCGAGCGCTTCTTGCGGCGACCCCCCCGGCCCCGCGTTCGCCAAGTATATCGGCGTGTCCGGGTGCCGGAGTGCCATTCCAAGGTGGAAGTCCCTTCGTGCCTGTCCTCCGCATCCGCATCCAGCGCGTGGTAGCCTCTCTCGTCGGTCGTTCGCGCCGCTGCGTGACGTCGCCGACAGAATCCCTGCCCTCGGGCGATCACGCTGCACGCCGGCACGCCATGCAGACCGCGCTCCCTCCGACTCGCCCCCGCCGCGTCCTCGCGAGCTACCTGGCGATGCTCGCCGTGACCGGTCTCGTCTACCTCTGGATCCGAGCCCGCGGCGACGATCTCGCGGCCCCGAGCGCGGGGATCGCCCCCGCAGCGGCCTCCGTGGATCACACGACCGTGCTCGCGCACTTCCTGCTGGCGCTCGCGGTCATCACGGTTCTGGCGCGCTTCTTCGGCGGATTCTTCCGCCGCTACCTGCACCAACCTCCGGTCATCGGTGAGATCGTCGCGGGCCTCGCGCTCGGTCCGTCGGTCCTCGGAGCGCTGTCGCCCGTGGCGTACGAGTTCCTCCTGCCGGCGTCGACCGCCCCGCTCCTGGGTGTGATCTCCAAGGTCGGCGTCGTGCTGTTCATGTTCCTCGTCGGGCTCGATCTCGACCTGAAGTTTCTGCGCGGACAGACGCACACGGCGATCGCGATCTCCCACGCGAGCATCGTGTTTCCGTTCCTCTTGGGCGCGGGCTTCGCGCTTTCGATGTACCCCGTGTATTCGAGCCACGAGGTCTCGTTCACGGTCTTCTCCCTGTTCCTCGGCGTCTCGATGTCCGTGACGGCGTTTCCCGTCCTGGCGCGCATCCTCGTCGACCGACGCGTTCAGAACACTCCGCTCGGCGTGACGGCCCTCGCGTGCGCGGCCGTCGGGGATGCGACGGCTTGGACGATGCTCGCCTTCGTGGCCGCCGTCGCGAGCTCCCAGGTGGGCGCCGCCGCGTGGACGGTCGGGTTCGTGCTCGCCTACGTCGCCGTGATGCTGCTGATCGTCAGGCCGCTCTCCAGGCGGTTCGTCGAGCGCGAGCAGCGAGCCGAGGGGCCGCTCTCGCACACCGCCTTCGCGATCGTGCTGACCGCGCTCCTGCTCTCGGCGGTGGCGACCGAGGCGATGGGCATCCACGCGCTGTTCGGGGCGTTCCTCCTCGGCGCGCTCCTTCCCGATCGCGGTCGCCTGCCGGACCAGATCCGCGCGCGCATGCAGGACGTCGTGCTCGTGCTCTTCCTGCCCTCGTTCTTCGCCTTCACGGGGATGCGCACCCAGATCGGATTGCTCGGCTCGGCGCGGGACTGGTGGGTGTGCGGGTTGGTCACCCTCGTGGCGACGCTCGGAAAATTCGGCGGCACGTTCTGCGCGTCACGCCTCACCGGGCTCGCTTGGCGCCAGTCGGCGATGCTCGGGATCCTGATGAACACGCGCGGTTTGATGGAGCTGATCGTCCTCAACCTCGGGCTCGACATGAAGGTCATCACGCCGACGGTGTTCGCGATGATGATCCTGATGGCGCTCGTGACGACCTTCGCCACGACTCCAGTGCTGAGTCTGCTGCAGGGAGGGCGCGCGCTTGCGGACGTGTTCTCGCCGCGCGTCGACCACGCCGAGCGCGTCAAGGCCTGATCGAGCGGGCCGAGCGCTCCAAGGCAGCGAGGACTGCCGTGAACGTGGCGTCGCGCTGGAATCGCTGCGCACTGCGCAGGCCTTGCCGCACGAATCGCTCGCGTGAATCCTTGTCCTCGAGCAGCTTCGCGATCGCGTGCACGAGGCTGCCGGGGTCGCGCGGATCCACGAGGAAGCCGGACTCGCCGTCGACGACGACCTCGGGGTTGCCGCACACCCGGCTCGCGACGATCGGCGTCCCCAGGGTCTGGACCTCGATGAGCGTGTGCGAGAGCCCTTCGTATTCGCTGTTCAAGACGAAGATCTCGCTCGCGCGGATGAGGAGCGCGACCTGCGCGTGCGGAACGTTGCCGAGGAAGCGCACGCGGTTCGAGAGCCCGAGGCGCGCGGCGAGCGCGGTCCACGGCTCGAGCATGTCGCCGTCGCCCGCGACGAGGAGGTGGACGTCGGCCGGCAGCTTCGCGAGCGCCTCGATGATGACGTCGACGCGCTTCCAGACCATCAGCCGGCAGATCGTGAGGAGGTAGCGCGGTCCTTCGGGCAGGCCGAGCGCCGCGCGCGCCTCTCCCGGCGTCTCCTTCGCGGTCTCGGGAGCCGGACCGTGGTAGGCGTTGTAGACGAGCTCGACTTTCTCCTCGGGCACGTCGTACGTGCGGACAAGGATCTGCCTCAGGAACTCAGAGCAGGCGATGATGTGCGACGCGGCCTTCCACCAACGTCGCTGCAGCGCGCGCGTCAGCGCGACCTTCCATCCGTACGACTTCGACTGGAAGGTCACGATGTCGTCGCCGCCGCACCAGCCGTAGCGATGGGAGATCTCCCACGCGCCGTCGACCATGATCCGGATCACGGCCGGCTTCCCGGCCAGGCGCGCGCCGAGGACGTGCAGGAGAGCGAGGTGCTCGTTGACGTACACGACGTCGGCCGCGCGTGCTTCGCGTCGCACCGCGAGCATCGCCTTCAAGTAGCGCACGGGCAGCGACGCCGGCGGAATCGAGACGACTCGAAACGGCCAACCCTTCGGCTCGGGATCCGAACAGAAGGCGACGACGGTGACCTCGTGCCCGCGCTCGACGAGCCAGCGCGCGAGGCTCGGAACGTAGACAGCCGGACCGCCCAGATCGGGCGGAAAGACCGGCGATGTGATCAGGACGCGCACGGTGCCTGGCTCGTTTCTATCCGATTCGGTCCGCGGCCCACCGGCTTGCCGTTGCGTCGCTCGAATCGGATGGAAACGTGCCTGGCTCCGTACCTGTCGACGCCGTACCCGTCACGCCCCGCACGAGACTTCGCTGCGGTTCGCGTCGCGATCGTTCTCGATCGCGAGGAGCTGCTCGACCGTGACGTCCCCGGTCGGGTATTCCCCCGTGAAGCAGGCGTTGCAGAACTTCTCGATCTTCGGATTCCCCGCGCGCGCCGCCGCGTTCATCGCGTCGCGGTCGAGGTACATCAGGTAGTCCGCGCCGATCTGCTTGCGCACGTCTTCGTGCGAGCGATTGGTCGCGATGAACTCCTTCTTCGTCGCCATGTCGATCCCGTAGGGGCACGGCGCGACGAGCGGCGGACAGCAAGACGCGAAGTAGACCTTCTTCGCGCCAGCTTCGCGCGCCATCTCGACGATCCGCCGGGCGGTGTTCCCGCGCACGATCGAGTCGTCGACGAGGAGCACTTCCTTTCCCTCGAACTCGATCGGGATCGGGTTCAGTTTGCGCCGGATCGAGGAAGTCCTCCGCTGCTGGTTCGGCATGATGAACGTCCGGCCGATGTAGCGGTTCTTGACCAGGCCTTCCCGGTAGGGAACTCCGAGCGCCACGGACATCGCGAGCGCCGCGTCGCGGCTCGAGTCCGGGATCGGGATCACGGCGTCCGGCATCGGAGCGCCGGCTTCCTTCCATTGCTTCGCCAAAGCCTCGCCGAACCGCACGCGCGTCTTGTAGACGGAGACGTCGTCGAGGAACGAGTCGGGCCGCGCGAAGTAGACGAGCTCGAAAATGCAGGGCCGATGTGGCTTGTCGGAGAGCTTCTTCCGGACCACCTTTCGGTCCGCGCCGACGAAGACGGCTTCGCCGGCGTCGAGGTCGAAGCTGCGCTTGTATCCGTTGACGTCGAGCACGACGGTTTCGCTGGCGCAGGCGAACCACTTGCCCTCCGGAGTTTGCTTCTCGCCGAACACGCAGGGCTTGATGCCGAAGGGATCCCGGAACGCGATCAGGCCCCCGTCCGCGATCGTCGCGACGACGGAGTACGCGCCCTTCACCTGCTGGTAGACCGCGGTCACGGCGTGGAAGACGTCCTCGGCCTCGATCGGATGTCCCGGGCGCATCCGCCCGGCGAGGGCGGCCTGGAAGACGAACAGGATCACCTCGAGGTCGCACGAGGAGTTCAAGCGCATGCCGCTCTTCTTGAAGTACCTCTCGCGCAGCTCCGTGAAATTCGTGACGTTCCCGTTGTGGGCCATCGCCACTCCAACCGGGAAGGTGACGTGGAAGGGCTGCGCATCGTCGTGGATCCCGGACCCCACGGTCGGGTACCGCACGTGCCCGACGCCGAGGTTCCCGCGCAGGCGGGACATGTTGTGCTCGTCGAAGATCTCGAGGACGAGCCCGAGCCCCTTCTTCACGTGGAAGGAGTCGGTGAACGTGATGATGCCGGCCGCGTCCTGGCCACGGTGCTGCACGGCGAGCAGCCCTTCGTAGACCTCGCCCGCGACGTCCACTCCGTCCGGACCGTAGATGCCGATGAATCCGCACATGCTTTGGAGCCTTTCGCGCCCTCGATTCCCCTCCGCGACCCTCCCAGGCGCGTCCGGGCGACCGGTCACCGACCTGGAAGGAGGAAGATAGGCCCTACGTTCCGCCCGGGCAAGTTCGCCGAGATCGGCGATCGCGTGGTTATAGTGGACCTGAGGCCGTGGTTCCTCCGAGCATCCGAGCGTCGATGCAACGGCTGCAGAGCGCCGACAAGTTCCTCGGCGCGCTCGCCTGCCTCCTGCTGCAGCCGCTGCGCCTCCTGCGCTCGAGCGCGCGCAAGACGCCGCCTCCGCGGAGGATCCTCCTCGTCAAGTTCTGGGGCATCGGCAGCCTCCAGCTCCTGACCCCGGCGGTCGCCGCGTTGCGACGAGAGTTCCCCGAGGCGCGACTCTCCCTGCTCACCCTGCGGCCGAACGAAGAGTTCGCCCGAGGACTGCGCGTGTTCGACGAAGTGCGGACGCTCGACGTCCGGGAAGCGCGCGGCGCGAGAGGCTGGTGCTCGATCTTCGCGCGGATCGCGCGCCTCGTGATCGCGCTGCGGCGGGCGCGGTTCGAACGTGTGTACGACTTCGAGTTCTTCACGCGCTTCTCCGCCCTCGTCTCGCTCGCCTCCGGTGCGCGCGAGACGGTCGGTTTCGCCGCGCCTGGAGTCTGGCGCGGAGGCTTCCACGTCCGGACCGTGCCGTTCAATCGGTACTGGCACGTCGCTCGGAACTTCCGCGCGCTGGCGGGGGGCGAGGACGGCGAGGAGGTCGAGACCCTCTCCCCGTTCCCGCTCCTCGCCGACGATCTCGCCTCCGTCCGCGGAAAGCTCGCTCGCGCGGGCGTTCCCGCCGAACGATCGATCGCGGTCCTGAATCCGAACGCGGGCGTCCTCGCGCTCGAACGGCGCTGGCCGGCCGCGTCCTTCGCGGCCCTCGCGCGGCGTCTCTGCCTCGAGGACGGGACGCCGGTCGTGTTCATCGGGAGCGCGGAGGAGCGGGAGTACGTCGGGACGATCGTCCGATCGGTCGGCCCCGTCCCCGCGGGCCTGTTGACCGACCTCTCCGGCGCGCTGTCGATCGGCGAGCTCGCCGCTCTGCTCGCCCGAGCGGGCACGCACGTCACGAACGACACCGGTCCGATGCACGTCGGCGCCGCGCTCGGAACGCCGACGGTCGCGCTCTTCGGCCCCGAGACGCCTGTCATGTACGCGCCGATCGGAAGACGCACCGTCGCGCTCTGGCGACCGCCGCCGTGCAGCCCATGCATCAACGTCCACGAAAACAAGGTGCTGAACTGCGTCCGCGGCATCCCCGAGTGCCTGACGAACATCTCCGTCGACACGGTATTCGCGGCGGCGCGACTGCACGCTCCCCGTCGTGTGCGCCTCGTCGGGAGCGCCCGAGCGTGAGAGTCCTCCTCCTGAATCCTCCCGGCTCGCGGATCTACATCCGCGACTACTTCTGCTCGAAGACGACGAAGTCGAACTACCTCTTCCACCCGATCGACCTGCTCGCGCTGTCGGGGACGCTCGCGACGCGACACGAGGTCGCGGTGCTCGACGCGATCGCCGAACGTCTTTCGCCCGGAGAAGCACAGGCGCGCATCGCCGAACTCTCGCCGGATGTCGTCGTGGCGCTCATCGGCTCGGTCTCGTGGCTCGAAGACCGCGCCTTCCTCGCCGAGGTTCGCCGCCGGGGGCCGCGCGTTCTCGCGATCGGGGACGTGCTCCAGGAGAACAGCGAACAGCGCCTCGCCGAGGAGCCCTGGCTCGAGGCCGCGCTGCACGAGTTCACGAACGAGGACGTGCTCGCCTACCTCGACGCCGATCGGAGCGCGATCGCCGAGATGACCCTGCGGCACGAGGACGGCCGCATCGAGCGCGTCCGGAGAGGCGCTCGACACGGCGTCTATCGAATTCCGCGCCCGCGCCACGAGCTCTTCCCCTCGCGCGGATACCGCTTCTCCTTCGCGCGCTCGCAGCCCTTCGCGACGGTGCTCACCGACTACGGCTGCCCGTATCCGTGCACGTTCTGCGTGATCGGGACGCTCGGCTTCAAGACGCGGCCTGTCGCCGACGTCCTCGAGGAGATCGATCACCTGCGCGCGCGCGGCATCCGCGAACTTTTCTTCCTCGACCAGACTTTCGGTCTCGTCCGCGAACGAGCGCGCGAGTTGTGCGCGAGCCTGACCGCGCGCGGCGACCTCTCCTGGACCGCGTTCACGCGCCCCGACACCGCCTCCGGAGAGCTCCTCGGCGCGATGGCTCGAGCCGGTTGCCACACGGTCATCCTCGGCGTCGAGAGCGCGGACGACGCGTTGCTGGCTGCGTATCGCAAGGGCTACCGGACGGCGCGGGTCCGCGAGGCGGTCCTTGCGGCGAAGCGCGCCGGGCTGCGGACGGTCGGGACTTTCGTCATCGGCCTGCCGGAGGAAAGCGAGAGCTCGCTGCGCGCGACGCTGGACCTCGCGATCGATCTCGAGCTCGATTTCATGAGCCTGAACATGGCCGTCCCTCGCTTCGGGACGCCTTTCCGCGCACGCGCTCTGGAGCTCGGGCTCGCGCGCGCGGACGATCTGGTCATGGATCAGGGAGGGTCGCGAGCTTCCCTGTCCACAGAGTCCCTCTCGCTCGAGCGGATGCACGCGCTGAAGAAGCAGATGGTGCGCCGTTTCTACCTTCGGCCGAGCTGGATCGCGCGACGTGTGGCGTCGGTGCGAAACCCAGGCGAACTCGTGCGTCATGTCCGTGAAGGCGCCGCGCTCCTCGTGCAGAACCTCTAGCGTCCGATGTCGCGGCGCACGCTCCTCCTGCTGCTGCTCCTCCTGTTCGCGACGCGCGGACTGCTCGTGCTCGCCGACGCGGACGTCTTCTTCTACGGGGACGAACTCGCCAAGGGCACGGTCGCGAAGGGTCTGCTCCAAGGCGTCGGAGTGCCGAGCTGGAAGCTCGACTACGTCTACCACGAGGGCGGAGGATTCCTGATCGCGCACGTCAAGGCTCTCGCCTTCGCGCTCATTGGGCCTTCCGTCCTCGCCCACAAGGTCGTCGCGATCCTGACGACCTCCATCCTCCTCGCGGTCGGATTCTGGACCGCAAGCGAGCACTTCGGGCGCAACGCGGGCGCGATCTTCGGACTGCTCTTCGTCCTGTGCCCGACGTCCTTCCTGCGCTACTCGCTGCTCTCGATCGGCACGCACTTCGAGGCGGTGATCTTCGCCGTGCTGATCCTCCACTACGCGACGCGACTCGCGCTCGCGGAGCGCGAGCTCCGGCTCGACTGGGCGCTGCTCGGTTTCTTCGGCGGTCTCGGGATCTACTTCTCGCTCCAGACCGCTCCGGCGCTCGCGGTCGCAGGACTCTTCCTCATCCTGCGCAAGCGACGTCGCGTGCTCGGCTCCGGGCTCGCGGCGGCAGCGCTCGGGTTCGTACTGGGAGCGGTGCCGCTGTGGATGATGATGAGCCACGTGGGCACGCGCGCGCTCGTGGTGCAGGCCCACACGAACTTTTCCGCAGGCCTGCGCGGATGGGACGCGGTGCGGGAATGGTTCCTTCCGCTCTTCCGCGGCTCGCACGTCGGCGCGTGGGTGCTGGTGATCGCGCTGCCGATCGTCGTCGCGGCGGGACTGGGAGCTGGGGCCGGGGCCGATCGCAACCTTTTCCGCGCTCGCTGCACGCCGATCCTCCTTTATCTAGGCCTCTTCGTCCTCCTCTACGCCGGGAGCGGATTCGCGCTGAGCCACGACCAGATCGGGTATCTCTTCTGGCTGCGCTCGTCCTCGCTCTGGCTCTTCACGACGATGCTCCTCTCGGCGTGCGCGGCTCGACTCATCGAGCGCGGCACGACGACCGCTCGCGAGATCGCGCTCGGAGTCGTCGCGCTCCTCGTCGTGGCGGGCCTCGGCTCCTTCGCGGGTCTCCTGGCCGACGGTCGTCCGGGATCGCTCGCGGAGAATGCGCGCCTGCTGACGAGAACGAAGGGCTACGACCTGTCGGATTTCTTCGACAAGTACGTCGAGCACTTCGAGGCTCCTCTCCCCGAGCGTCTCGCGCGCCTCGAGGCCTTCGAGGACGATCCGGAACTCCTGCTGCCCGCGGCGACGCATTCCCTGCTCGAGCGCGCCGGCCTGTCGCTCGAGAGATCCCTCGCCTTTACCCGCGAGAACTTCGGCGAGCGCTGGTCGACCGCGGCCTTGGGACTGGGTCTCGAGGTCGCGCCGGACTACGGCCACGATCTGCGGTCCGCCTTCGCGTCGATCCGGAAGCAGGCCCACGACGCGCAGCCGGTGCTCGCCGAGGCGCTCGGCCGCGTCGCGCTCGGCTTGAAGCTCCAGCCGGAGAAGATCGACGAGGCCGTGGGAACGGAAGCGCCGGCCGACTTGCGCGCGCCGTTCCTCCGCGGCGTCGGCTGGCGGATCCAGCGCATGTACCGGATTCGACCCGACCTGGCCGCGGCGCTGATCGAACGCCAGCCCGAGGACGCGCAGACCGCCCTGAACGAAGGCTACCGCCGGGCTTGCGAAGCGAACTCTCTCAAGTAGTCCGCCGCCGAGGGTACAACCCTCGAACGCGGTAGAGATTCACTCGCGCGACCTCCGACAAGACGCGCAAGTAGGTTCGCAGCCGCACGGTCCCCCCCACCTTGTGCTCGCAGCGGATCGGAACCTCCGCGACGTCCCAACCCAGGCGGCGAGCGAGGAAGAGCACCTCGAAATCGAATCCGAAGCCGTCGATGCGCGAGGCCGCGAAGAGCGCCTTCCCGGCGTCGGCCCGGTAGAGCTTGATGCCGCATTGCGTGTCGTGGAATCCGCCGACGACGAACAGCGAGATCAGGAGGTGCCCGACGCCTCCGAGCCAGCGGCGCAGGGGCGGGTACTCGATCTGGCTGCCGGGGGCGCGCTTGGATCCGATCACGATGGCGTTGCGATCCGCGCGTGAGCAGAGTGCGAGCGTCTCGTCGATCGGGATCGAGAGGTCCGCGTCCACGAAAAGGATCCAGGCCTTGTGCGCCGCCAGCACGCCCGCGCGCACGGCCGATCCCTTGCCGCGGCGGAGCGGATTGCGGATCACGCGCACTCGACCGGCGAAGCGGCGTTCGACGAGGTCGGCGGTGCCGTCGGTGCTGCCGTCGTCGACGAGGAGCACTTCGCTCGCCTCGAAATGCGCCGGCAGGAACGCCAGGATCTTCTCGAGGGAGGGTTCGATCCTCTGCGCCTCGTTGTAGGCCGGGACGACGATCGTGATCTCGCGTACGGTCAAGCGGGCAGCCTCTCGCGCGGGCTACGCTAGGAAGGCCGGCAGACCGACGCAACCCGACTCGACGCGCCCGCGGCTAACCGAAGCGCGCACTCTCGATCCAATCGACGATGTTCTCGGCCGCAGAGGCGGGGTCGCCCGCGTCGAACGTGGCGGCATAGCGGCGCCCGCGCTGGCTGTGGCGGTAGAGCGGATCGTAGTACTGCTCGAGGAGGAGGTGGACGAGCTCCTCGACTCGCCCGCTCTCGAGCAGCGCTGCGAGAGCGGGTGCACCTTCCTTGCGCTTCATGCGCTCTTCGACCCGAGGAAGTTGGAGGAGGAGCTCCTGACGACTGGCTTCGTCCGCCAGGTAGTCGCTGCGGAGCACTTCGACCCGACGCTCGAGGGAGGCGGTGATCTCGAGCGCGATTCCCCCGTTCATCGCGCTCCACAACGGGGGCGGGAGGATGATGTCGCCGACCTTGCGGCTCTCCCCTTCGAGGACCAGCGTGTCTCCGACGCCCGCGCGCAGGCACGAGACGAGTCCGCTCTCGAAGGCCTTCTGCGAGCGCGGTTCCAGTCCGACCATGCCGAGCAGAGAACTCCGGTGTCCCGCCAGCGCCTCGAGGTCGATCGTCCAGCGCGGGCGCAGGCGCTCGATCTCCCGCAAGACCAGCGTCTTT
>WNFM01057668.1_pt1 | contig 12166 bp, 9 predicted proteins | sample 5400271 | NCBI WGS metagenome assembly WNFM01 (sample SAMN13153352, study PRJNA577476) | soil metagenome | isolation source: 60 cm saprolite on Douglas fir-dominated hillslope | place: USA:California | collected 2013-09-17 | reverse complement strand
TGATCCTGGCCATGTGGTCCTCCTACATAGAACCTGTGCAACCATCCTGTTCCCTCATTCTCTCATATTTTTCGCTTCGTTCGCAACTTGGTATAAGACATCTCCTTTGGCTCCGGGCCTCAGCTTATGGTTTTATTCACACCAATGAGGAACGCAGCACTAGGCTTTCATGGTAAGGCCCCGTGTGGCACTCGCGGCCACCCCGCCGGGAGGTTCCTGCCTGCATGAGGATCATCATCTGTCTTTTGGCTTCCGGTGACTGCTTTCTATCCATCTTCCATCCCTACCGTAGAGAGGTTTCCTCTTCGGAGAGATACCATCTTAATTGTCAAGGGTATCTCCCCGCGCTTCATCTTAGCAGAAACGTCTGTCCTGGTCAAGATGGGGTAGCACTCCTTTGCTCTTCGTAGCAGCTTCTGGAGCGCTACCCCTAATATTACAGCCGCACTCACACCGAGATATCGTCATGAAATGGCTTGTGAGGCCCAAATCTCGACGGAGCTCTTCTCCACTCTCAAATCGCTACTGAAGCCGAGTTACGCTCTAATAACAGCCAGATTCGTAGGCATTTTTGTCATAGTAGACGACGTTATTAGTACCCGTAAAGGTAGTCGCCTGGTTCTGGTTCCCATCACATTGTATCGTAGGTGGATACGAAGTAGTATCACTCTGCTGGTGAGTTGCTCCCCAGCCGTTGGACCAATGCCCAGTGTAGATGGTAGTGCCGTTGTATGCCCCCCAGATGAAGAAGATCGTATTTTTTGCTCCCATTCCTGGAGCAAATCCAGTGTAGTCAGAAGAGTGAGGGACATCATTGAGTTGGGTACTGCCGAGGGACGGTAAGCTACCCAGGTGGATGTACGAGGTACCACTTGCCGCGACCCATGAAAACCAGGTAGTATGACTCGAAGTGCCGTCACACGTTACTGAAACCCCACCATCTTGCCAAGTATAATCTGTCAGCTTGTATGTGCTACTCCAAGACCCAAGCTGGCCTAGATTAGCCCACTTATAATACAGGTGGTGCTGTGAATCGGTTCCTGACCACGCTAGTACGATTGGGCAATTGCCGTATGGGGCGGCGGATACGGATGGAGAAGTATAGGTGGTTTCGTTGAACGCGGAGACTTGATGGAGTCCGCAGGGAGGAGTACCGCTTGAATCACTACAGTGGTAAAAGCCATTAAAGATCTTATTAGAAGAATCGTTGGCTTTCCATATTACAACTAAAACGGTTTGGCAGGTAATGGTTGGCGCGGTAGGCGTCGTTTGAGTTGGATCCCGATCGTCAGTATTGTTGGTGAAATCATGGATGTGGATGTGAAGATCTGATCCGATGTAAGCGACCATACGACCTACCGTACCTGATGCACCACCAAAGTGAGGATTGAAGCAATCCACGGCTTGAGATGGCCCAGCAACTGAGGGGCCGGTACTCCCAGTGTGTGCAGGATAGGCAGAGTGGGCCGAGGCGGCCAGGGGCAAGAATACACCAAGCATCAAAAGCAATGTGAGAACCGCTCCCCCTTTGAAGAGAAGTTTGTAACACAAGCGACACATAATGACATCTCCTTTCGGCGTTTTGCAAGGATCTTAGAGGTACCTCCGGCTCATCCCGCAGCGTTAGGTCGGAGGTGAAAAGAATAGGAAACAACTGGTACAGCTATTGCCTCCTGCCCGTCCCCCTGGGAGAAAGCCAGCAATATTACCTGAGCAAACGATACCCAAGAAAAACTCGTTTGTCAAGTATTTGGGGGAAATTGGGAAATTCGTTGGGAAGAGTGTAAATACAAACTTTAAACGGCTGATCCCACGGGTTGCGCAACGAGATGTAACTCTGCAAATGGAAGTTGAGTATGGCAGTTTCGGAAGGAAGTATGGCAATTCGTAGCACTGCCATACTTCCTTCCATTTCATGACTCAATCCCAAGTTCTCGCAGAATAGCATGCCAAGTCTCACGCGCTTCTGGTTGAAGCATCACTCCAGCAAGCAGAAAGGACTGTACTTTGTGCAGAGATGGATAGATTCCTTGCGCATGGAGAGAAAAGACTGCTTGCCGCACTTGCTCATGCGTTTTGGCAATACGCTGTCTATCTTGCTGTTTTCGGTATTCTCGTGCTTTTTGAATGATCGACGTCCGTTCTTCAGGAAAAAAGTGTTGCAGTTTGTGATGTCCACATCCTAAGACCTTGCAAAGCTGATTCTGGCTCATTGGTTTCTCTCGACCATCAAGCACGGCATAAATGAGTTCACGACAACGATCTAAATCAACTGTTGGTCTGGCATGACGATGGATGGGAGGCTGTGAGGGCCTCCCACGCTGAAGAACTTCAACAAGAGAAGTGATCTCACCTTTCATCACTTGAAGAGGGGTCACTTCACAAACATAGCAGAGCTTGAGAATGGTTTCGAGCGATGGAGTCTTGCTCAGGTCGAACCAGGGAAGCAACACATGCTTCTTGATACCAGTAAAGCGCTCTAATTGGTCCCATGTCACTGTGGCACGAGTCATCCCTTGACCCAGATGGGTAAAGAAGCATTCCCATTGAAGGGCCCCAGTGCCACTCGCCACGCGAAGTTCCTCCAATACTTGTACGACCCATCGTTGCCATGAGCTTAGCTCTTCTGTCATCTGGCTTGGTGGTTCTCCGTCATGAGAACTGCCAAGCCATCGGTCACACTGTGTACAATGACCAGGGCGGGTGCTAAGCGCGATCACCGATTGTTGTTTTTGACAATGGGGACAGTGATTCTCAAGTAACCGATGATGTTTCGGGCATATGGTTACTACTTTGAACAACCACAGAAGCGGTTGGTAGATGCACAACTCATGTTCTTGCCATTCAGCGTAACAGATCGGACACCAGGTTGGACAGGTACGAAGGTGTCCGACAGATGACAAATTTCCGATCCATCCAGAGAGTGTGAGGAGATGGAGATCAGAACGCTGAGTAAGCTGTCCAAGGACTTCAAGCCATTCCAGAGCCAATGAACCAGCCCCATTCACGTTCATGGCGCTCCCTCGGCTCAGAGCGCCGATCCACCGGTATGTAGTGCCGGAAATTTCCTGTGATTTGGCCAGGTAAGGGACAACTTCTTGTACGACCATTGCACGAGGAGAGACGTGATGTGTCCACCCCAATCGATTGAGGTAGCTCGTGAAGCACTCCGTCCACAAGGTACCTACCTCACAAGGGACAAGGCTGTAAAGCCTACTCCGAGGCAATTCATTTGGCCGTTGGAACGCTTTCATCCTGCGGCTTGTCCCTCCTCACCAGGGACGTTTCCAATCTCATCACGCCCTTCTGAACGTTTCCCTGGTCTCTTTCGTGGCCGAGGTGTGGGCTGGTCAGATTTCTGCTCTTCCTGGGCGGAAACAGACGATTTCAGGGGTGTCTGTGGTCCTCTTAGTCCCATCAAGGTTAAGAGTCGTTCATCTGCACCCTCTGCTTCCACCAATTCTGCCTCGCTCTCAATGGCGTTCCGTAGCGCCAATGTCACCCGTGCTTCAGATAAAGCCGTTTGTTGCAAATGAGCCAGGGTAATGGTTTTTGCACCTTCAGAGAGAGCAAGGCCAAGCGCCCGGTTCAGGTGCAATTTGAGCAGGCCAATACAGCCGATACTGCGGGCGTACAAGAATTCCCAGGATTGTTCTGCAAGAAGTGGCTCCTCCTCAACTGGTAATTGCCGTTGCAAAGCCCACAATGCGCTTTGGAAAAGCTGAACGTCTTCTTCTTTAGCCGCATCGTAGCGAGGAAAATGGACATCAACGCTGCGGCATGCGAGTTGGGCATTGACCGTTCTGAACGGTCGCATTTCGTAGGTACCCACCAGAATATGACTGACCCCCGTCAAATTCTCGAAATATTTCAGGTGATCAAGCTGATCTTGCAAGCGCCTCCCGCTGCTCGCCTTCGCCAGGTGGTGCGCCTCATCTACGATGATAGCGAGGGGCTGGCGATGGAGCAATGCGGATTCCATTGCTTCGCGTAACTCGCGCGTTCGGATTCTGGCTGTTTTCCCATCCACAAACGGGTCCTGCAATCCTCGCAAGACAGCTCGGTAGTAGGTTGGCCAGTCAAAGCGACTGGTGTCTTCCCCCGCTGCCGTAATACTGGCGAAAGGAATGAAGCCAGGGTCACGGCGCATTTGCTCTTCATACCTCGCAAGAAGCCGTTGTTCGAGCAGGCGAATGAGCGTGGTTTTTCCAACACGACTTGGACCAATGACGAGGACCATGGTTCCAGGCCGCCTCATGCTCGCACCTTCCCCTGGAGAGCAAATGGCCTGAAGGGTGGCATCAAGCGCTGTGAGGAGACGCGGATGCTCAATGAGGCACTGGTGCTCGAAGTACTCTTGCCTGGCCCCCGACGGTTGCTGCAAGAGATGGAGCGGGAAACGCTCAGGCTCCGCATTCAGCGTATCTGGTGGCTCTCCGGGTTGAAGTAATTTCTCGTTGCTCATAGGGTAATCCGCTTGAAAACAAGGAGTTTGCGCGGCTTGTCCGCTGTTTCTGGAGAGTCTACTATCTGGTCGGGCTTGAGATCCCTCGAACTGGAAGCGGGGCGAGTGGGAGCGGTCTCCGTTCTCTTTTTGCCTTCCAGGACAGCAAGAGCCGTTCTGGTTTCCCGATCATGACGTTGCTGGCGCAAGATGGTTTCAACCGAGTCGTTTTCCCGTCGAAAAGCCGCTAACTGCTTCTGCGTCGCCTCAACCTGTTCTCTTCCGTGTAACAGGCGATTACGCTCCCGGAGTTCCTCGGCAAGCAGGTGCAGTTCACGTTCAGAGCAGCCAGCAAATTCGTTGTATGGGGTAATGCACTGTCTCCATTTGCCGTCAATGTAGGCAAACCCGACACTCACATCAAAGGGGTCGTAGCGGACTTTGACCTGGGTCCGTTCTACCGTTGGGTCCCGCATGGCCTCACACCAGTAATCCAGGTAGTTCATCCGTACTCCGACCCCCGGCTGGACCAATGCTGTCCCTTTCCTGGTGGTGGGAAGCGTCGCCATGAGGAAGGGTTCATCGAACGGAATCAGCTTATGCATGCGTGCCCCGTCACGTTCAAGGCTCTGTTCGTAGGCTGCTCGTGGAGTCATCCCCAACGCCGGATGTGGAATGGTGTCATACTCTTCGTCTGCCCATTGTTGCACACGCTCAGCGAGAGCGGGAAGTGTCCAAACAGCTTGTTGCCGGGGATCGGTCGCTTTGGTCATTTGTCGAGGTTGCTGCGTTGCCTGGGTGTTCCCAAGCAAATGATCCAACACCTCGGTCTCAAGGCTTCCGAAGAGTCTTGCTTGTGGCGACCCGAATCGTGGTTCAGCAGAGGGACGTTGCTGTTTGCGCACCCGATAGAGCGCCAGCAATTGCTCAAAGTAGACACTGTGAAATTCTGGTCCCCCATCCACCACGATGGCCGTTGGGAGTCTCCCGTAGCGTTTGACGCAGAGCCGCAAGACCATAAGGCACGAACGATAACTGGGCGGATCGAAGGTCAGAGAGTACGCGGCGATCCGCCGAGGATGAGAAAGAATGAGCAACGTCAGCCAGCATTTCCCCAGCAGTTGACCGGTGCGGGAATCACACAGGAACACATTGAGCTCTGTGTGATCGAGGTGGGCCAGGCTCCAGGCATATGTCCCATGTCGAGCAAGGGTCTTTTCCGCTTCCCTCTCGCGCGACTGTTTGGTCATATCTCGCTTTGTGACGCTGAACTTCTGTGTAAAAGGTGCGCTGCGTAGTCGGCGAAATCTTTTGCTCCTCGCACCGCTTGAGCTATTCTCCGTAGGCTCCACGCCTGGGCTTTCTCGTCACCGTATCGTAGTGCGTTTTGAGAACCTCTTCGATGAGGGCACGGGATTCTGGTGCCAGCCGACTGGCGCTTCCGCAGTTGTGATACCTGGGAAGAAGACCAAGGAAACCACTCCCGTAGCGCATTTCTGCTTCACGATACCACTGCTTCCAGCGAAATCTCGTTCGTTCGGGGACGGCGGCACGCTTTGCAGTACTCTGCGCCTGCTCTTCATCTTCATAGTGTTCTGGGTTGATAACCCGGTTGCGAAAAATGGCCGTCGCGAGATCGATATCACCAGCTTGTTCGAGTAATATGCGCCCCGCTGGCGTGATACTCGAAGGCATCCCCTGATGATCTCCGACAATTCTTCCCGCTTTCACCAACTTCTCAAAAGCAGCGTAAGGGAGCGCAAAAGGATCATGTTCAGCACTCACCAGCGTAATGTCCTGCTGGCCGACATTCGCGATCTGGCAGATCTTTCCATCCCAGGCGACGGTAGTGCCTGGCGAAATGATCACCGGATGAGCAAGAAGATCACGACCACTGGCCGATGTCCCGCGATGCAACAGAGCCCGTGCAAGCTCTCGATCTCGAAAGACGGGTACTCGGTCTGGTTCAGAAAGTCGATGTGTTGCTAAATCGACGTACAGGTAATGCTTGGCAATGGCGATATTGATGGCATCCGTGCTGACACGCGGAACCTCCAGGCGGAGATCGGTAAGGGTGATCCCTGGGTGCTCGTCTACAACCTGGAAGAGGATGGTCAAATCTGTTTCAGAGATTGCAAGGTAGTCGAGAGCCTGGTAGTAGTCTTCGAGGAATTGCCAGTTTTCCTGAGCAGCCCAATTGATCTCATCAGAGGCACGCACGCGGTAGGTCAGCCCGTATCTGGCGGCAAATGCCTCACCAGGAGGGCAGCGCCAGATTCCATGTTCATCCAGCAGATAGCGATTGGGGCGCGTTTGAGCCTGCCGTAGCAGTTCCTGCGTAGGTTTGCACTCCTGCCAACCAGCGCTACCGTAGCCGAAGACAAAGTAGTCTGCCGTATGCATTGGCCGTTGCAGGCGACCACGCCTATCCTGATATTCCAGGGGGATCGCAGGAGGCTGGTCCCATATCTCCAGCACATTGTCATCATGCTCTGCTTCAAGCAGAAACGCAAATTCGACTTTGTGGCTTTCCGCTTTGATGATGCATTGCATTTTCTTACTGGGATACCAGACGGGCATATTGCCGTAATGATTGCCCGGCGTGCGATTGGGCGGCGAGGTACGAATGGCTGTGAGAAGTTCTTGCGTTTCTTGTGAAAAGCCCAGGCGACGGCTGTAAACATGAAATGCTGTGCCATCCAGCGGTTTTGCCATTGTTTTCTCCTCTTGCCGTCAAGGTATTGTCTCGTACAGTTGATGCAAGAATACCGCATATGGATGACTTTGTCGAATGACTGCCATACTTTCCTACCGGGTAGAACATGACCGCCACACTTTGCTTCTGAAATCAGCAACGAACCAACTGAAAATGAGCAATTCTCTGCTACACTTCCTTCTGAAAACTGCCATACTCAACTTCTATTTGCAACCCGGACTGCTCAACTTCTATTTGCAACTTGCCCCGAAGAGTGAGCAGCTCAGCCATTGCTGCTTGGAAACATGGCTCCAGAAGCGATCCACACTCTTCGACGGTTGTAAATTCAATGGTCAAATAGTCAAGAAATTTCTGGTAATTTCCCCGAAATTGTGTCCACTTTTGACCTGAATCTTTGCTCGTTCCCTGAATATGTGCTACACTGCGGAAAGGCTGCGGGCCGTGCTCATGGTGGACAAAAGGAGGTGTTTGACGAAGCAATGGCAGTACCTGAGAAGCAAAAGGTGTATTACGTTGTGTTCTTTGAAACGCTTTACAATTCCTTCGAAGACGCTCTGGCGAAGGCACCTGATGTGATCGCCGCTCACCTGGCTCGCTCGAAAGAGTTGCACGCTCAGGGCACGCTGCTGATGGCAGGTGCCTTCCTCAATAACCCTCAGGAGCCGCTTGGCACTATGGGTGTTTGCACCACACGGGAAGCGGCTGAGGAGTTCGCCAGAGGCGATCCGTTCGTTCTGAATGGCATGGTCAGCAAGTGGTACGTTCGTGAATGGGCTAACGTGTTCGATTAGCCGATCCCATCTCGCCAGCAATTCTGCACGTTCTCATTTGGACGTCAAAGCAGGAGATGCCCTCCGCGTTGACTCGTCTCCATTTACAACTCTCAAGATGAGCAAACCGCCTCGGGAGGGGGTTCTCTGTTCGTCAATGATTGAGCTGCTCACTCTTCAGGGCAAGTGCTCACCCTTGAGGTCAAAAAGTGCTTACTCTTCAGGGCATTTACCAGCTCTCTCGGCCTATAGCACCCCTCGATGGGTGAATGAGAACGTTTGTTTTACGACACACAATTATCCAAAAAGATTGGACGGCGAATTATCACGTTTACAACCAGAGAATGGAGGAGAGTACCATTTTCTCTGCATTTGAGAAATGGTCATGCTCTAACGCCAGTCAGAACAGATGGACGGAAGTGGAACCGCCTCAGATGGTCAAGTGGAGAACATCAAGCATGCCTCAGACTGAAGAAGTTTTGTCGGAATCGAATACGTTACAAGCATCGGTGCCCGATGCGACTGCACAGAAAGTGGAGATTTCAGTAGTCGTTCCTGTAATGAATGAAGAACGGAATGTACGATCATTCTATGAAACGCTTTCTCCTCAACTGAACGAACTGGGCAAGTGCTATGAGGTTATTTTTGTCGATGACGGGAGCACCGATGGCACGTTTGAAGTGCTCAAGCAACTGTATGAAGAGAATCGTGGCGTTGTACACGTCATCCGTTTCCGCCGGAATTTGAGGCAGGCCTAGGATTCGTGCAAAAATCTATCAGAGGAGTCTAGTGCGCCTTCTCAAGCTCATTCAGGGGCACGCATTTCGCTCGCCCCGCTGCTCGTGACTACGAGGAGTAGGGTAAGAGGCCGGGCCTTGGTTAGCCAAGGACACCAACCCCTCCCCTCCGAACCGTGACTTGCACCTTTCAGCGCGTCCGGCTCTCCAAGAGTCGCTACGTTCCTTGTTTAGCCTGGAATGTATGCCAATTCGGAGAGTTTCAGGTCATCATACTCTCCTCGGTGGATTTTTCCATGACAGGTTTTACACACCGGGACTTGTTTCCGGTTGATCGCCCGCAATATGCGGTTGAAGCCAGTGGCTTCCCGTTTGTGTGAGAGTTTTCGGATATGGCGAACATGGTGCATGACAATTTGTTCCATGGTCTCGCCGCAGGTGCAGCAAGGCTTTCCTAGCTTTGAGCGTGATCTCATCGCTATCCAGGTGTGTACGAGGTCAATATCGGTGTGCTTTCCGTTGTGGAATGCATCTCTCTGCTTTGTCCAGTCGTGATTGAGGTAAAAGCGGGCCTCTCGGTCGGCTTTTCCCCCTTTTCCTTCGATAGTGATGGGAAATCCCTTGCCAAAGCGTTTGAAGACTTTGGGGACAGAGATTTGGTACTTGTGCGCCAGGGTTTTTGCTAGCGAGAATTCGAGGATATACTGGATGCGACCCAGATGCCTCCAGTTATCGGTGAAACGATAGTAGTTCTGTATGCCGCGATTGACGCTGCTGTACAGGTGGAGTATCTGGTCCATGTCCAAGTAGACCCATGCAGCTTTGGACATGGGCTCCCCTTCTTTCGTGCAGAGGCCGCGATCACTCAGTCTCTTGATGAGCTTGGGTAGTGGGGCCTTCATTACCGTATTCCATCCTGTGGATCGGCGTTTGAAAGATTGCCCTAATCGGTTCTTTTGGTGCTTAATCTTCGCCTCTTTTCCCTGACCAATGGTGAGGGTTGTTCCGAGGAAGAACGCTTCTTCGGTCCTTGCATTGGTGATGTGGGTCTTCTCATCGCTCAATGAGAGCTTGAGTCGGTCGCTCAGGAAGGTTTTAATCTCCTGTTTGATGCTTTCGGCGAGGGATCGGCTGCCGCATAGTCCGATAATCCAGTCGTCTGCATATCTCAGGTATTTGATCTTGATGTATTCAGGATCGTTCACCTGCCTAGATGGGGTGGCTCGCATGCGCTTGACAAGCTGTTTGAATGCTTTGCTTCGTGTTTCTCCGCGTTTGAGAAGATACCCTTTTCTCCGTGAGAGTCGAAGGTATTCTGGGTTGTCTTGTTTCTCTTTTCCCTTTTCCAGACTTACCTGTAGGTCTTTCACAAACTCATCTAGTTCGTGGAGATATACATTGGCTAGGATTGGGCTAATAATGCCACCCTGGGGGGAACCGATGAGACTATCCATTTTCGTGCCGTGGAGATCCATATATCCGGCATTCAGGAGCTTCCAGATGAGGTTGATGAAGCGCTCATCGTGGATTTTCTTTTTCAGCGTCGTCACTAACACGTGATGATCCAGTTCGTCGAAGCAGGCACGTATGTCCCCCTCGATGATCCAGTTCACCGCTACCCATTTCCCTCGAAACTCTCGCAGCGCTGTGTGGCAACTGCGGTTTGGCCGGAAGCCATGACTTGCGTCACTGAAGTATGCTCCTTGTGGGCTATCGTAGATAGCTTCCAGGATCATATGCAGAGCCTCTTGAACGACTTTATCCCGTACGCATGGAATGCCTAGCTTGCGCATTTTTCCATTCGCCTTTGGTATGTAGGTCGTTCGTACTGGCTTGAAGTGGAACTGTTCGGTTCGCATCTTGTGGATGATCTCTCGGATGGTTTCCAGGGAAAATCCATCAAGCGTTTCCCCGTCTGCTCCTGGCGTCATGTTTCCAGGTTTCGACTTGATCCGTTCGTAGGCAACCACGTACAACTCCTCGCTATAGAGGAGTCGGTACAGTTCGTGATTCACCCACTGCCTGTTGCTATTCAACTTCCGTAGGCGTTCCAATCGGTCTAAGGTCTTCTGACTCATCCAAGTCAACCTCCTCTGACTGAAACATACTCTGTCTAGAGCCCTTCCCCCTGTCTCACCCATTACAGTGAGCATTTGAGTACTATGGCTCCTCCGTCGCCATGCGCCTCACGGCGTGTAGGCGATCCCCAAGTTACACGTTGCCTTCGCTCCGCCTTTAGGTTCCCCGTACGTCGTTTCTCTCTCCCTGAGAGCTGGGTTCGATGCAGGCTGTACAGATGTCGCAGTTCTTCCATCCGTACCATCGAACGTGGGCGATGTCACCGATCCCGCGGGACGGCCCGTTTCCCCCACGACTAGGGTTCAAGCAATGCTGCTTTCGCCATGGACGGCCTAGCTACCTGCCCTGTGACCCTCGGTGTTAGGGCTTCAACAGGTTTTTTCGCATCATGCTATTGTCCCCCTTCTCCTTTCGAGGAAGAGGTAAGATGTTGCTTTACTCACATCACCTGAGTGAGGTCATGCTCTCGCACGACAGAAGGTAACGCGCCTCTTTGGGCGCACACCGCGGGAGCCACTCTCCCTTTCCGTTGACGCTCTCTCCAGCCTCTGATCCAGCGCCGCCAGCACCTCCAGCAGGCGCGTGCGAGTGTCGAGGGTCAACGGGTTCTCTGGTCCCAAGATGCGTTCGCGCGTGGTCAGCGCGCGCTGGTACAAGACCGCTGCTTCCCGGGCACGGCCTTGCCCGTGCTGAAAGCCGGCGAAATCATGCAGCACCTGAGCTGTCCTCACATGCATTTCTCCCAGGTGCTGCTCGCGCAGGGAGAGCGCCTGCGCAAACAACGCCTCCGCCTGGCTCGCTCGTCCTTGCTGGGCTGAGATGAGGGCCAGTCCCCACAGGCCATACGCCACATCGGGATGCTCGGGTCCCAGCCGCTCTTCCCAGATGCGCAATGCCTGCCGAGCGAGGCGTTCGGCCTCCTCGTCGTTCCCGGCTGCGCCAGCGACGCCCGCCAGCCCGAGCAGCGGAAAGGCCTTCTCGGGGTGATCGGGTCCCACATGCTCTTCCCAGATGCGCAGCGCTCGCCGGAAAAGCGGTTCGGCCTCGGCAAACTTCCCTTGCCTCCAGTAGAGGCTCGCCAGATTCTGCAGCGAAGGGGCCACGTCGGGATGCTCGGGTCCCTGGTGTGCCTCCAAAATGCGCAGCGTCCGCAGAAAGAGCGGTTCGGCCTCGGCAAGCTTCCCTTGTTCCAAGTAGAGGGTTGCCAGTCCCTGCAGCGAAGGGGCCACAGAGAGATGCTCTGATCCCAGGAGCTGCTCGCGCATGCGCAGCGCCCGCAGCAAGAGCGGTTCGGCCTCCTCGTACTTGCCCTGTCGCAAGGAGAGAATCGCCAGGTTGTTGAGCCGAGTGGCCAGACCAGGATGCTGCGGTCCGAGTGCCTTTTCCTCGATGGCGATGGCACGCTGGTAGAGCGGCTCGG
>WNFM01319685.1_pt1 | contig 12168 bp, 12 predicted proteins | sample 5400271 | NCBI WGS metagenome assembly WNFM01 (sample SAMN13153352, study PRJNA577476) | soil metagenome | isolation source: 60 cm saprolite on Douglas fir-dominated hillslope | place: USA:California | collected 2013-09-17 | reverse complement strand
CATCTCGTCGGCGGTATAGATGGAAAGGCTGGTCTTGTCGGCGGTGAGCCGCTCGAACAGGTTGGCTTTCCCGCCCAGCAGCCGGATGACGTGGCTCTTTCTCAGGCGCATCTTGTCGGCGAGGTCGTTGATCATCTCGTGGTAGACCACCGGCACCCGGAGCTCGGATTCGAGGATTCGGGCGACATCCATCCCGAGGGAACCCATTTCGCGCGTCATTGCAACCAACGGCATAAGACCTTGCCTTGCCTGCCAGTTTCGAGCCCGACAGTTTAGACGGTGAACCCCGGGAACGGCAATTGACCCAGGTCTGTTCGCGGACCGCCCGCGAACGCCCCTGATTCCGTGGAGTTTATGGCACGCTACGCCGGCAAGGAGCCCTTGCACCCGCGGGGCTCTCACTTCTTCTCGCCTTCGAGCAGCAGCCCGATCAGCGATACCAGCTCCTTTTCCTTCTTGGCGAATAGGTGATCGGTCGCGAACACCATGGTCTGGCTCGAGCCGCGCATGCGCTTGAGCACCGCGGCGCGCTTCTGCGCGCCTTGCACCACGGTGTCGAGGTCGTTTTCGGCATAGACGTCGAAAATCGGAAACTTGAGCCGTTTGATCGACGCGAACTCCCCGTTCGAGATGGAAAGCGAGATCCACCCCGCGAGCGGAACCAGCGGGTGCGCGCCGACATAGTGGTTCGCCATGCGCGAGCCCATGCTGTGCGAGAGGAGCACGACCTTCCCGTAGCGCTTGCGCTTCAGGTAGGTCATCGCGGCGGCAAAGCGCGCGTCGGCTTCCCAGAAGAGCACCGGGTAGCGCGCCGGCGGCGCCTCCGCGGAGAGGATGGGCATCTGGATCGAAAGCGTGGTGTAGCCCGCATCGGCAAGGCGCGTGCGCAGCTCGCCGATCAGGCCGTAGTCGGGATGAAGGCCCAGGCCGTGCGCGAGGATGATCGCGCCCTTCGCGTTTTTCGCCTCGGTGTAGATGCCGAGGAATTTCTCGGTCCGCGGCGCTTCGAGCCACACCGGCTCGCCCGAGACGATCGAAGGCAGGATCTCGTCGGCCCAGCGTTTCTCGCGCGCGTAATCGGAGGGCTGCTGCTGCGCGATGGCGACGAGCGGCGCGCACATCGCGGCGGCGCAGATCGTCTTCCACCGAAGAAATCTCATCGCGTTCTCCGTGAAACCCCCCGTCATTGTAGCGTTCCGCGTCGCCCGCACGGGGCTTTCGGATAAAATACCGCGTCTCCAACGGCCGGAAACTCATGGCGGGACCGCTCTCGCACATCCGCGTCCTCGATCTCTCGCGCGTTCTCGCCGGCCCCTGGGCGGGGCAGAACCTCGCCGATCTCGGCGCCGAGGTCATCAAGGTCGAGCGTCCGGGCTCGGGCGACGACTCGCGCGCTTTCGGTCCGCCCTGGGTGAAGGACAAGGACGGGCGCGACACCAGGGACTCGGCCTATTACACCTCGGCCAACCGGGGCAAGAAATCGATCACGGTCGACATCTCCAGGCCCGAAGGCCAGAAGCTCGTGCGGGAGATCGCCAGGATCTCCGACGTGCTCATAGAGAATTACAAGTTCGGCGATCTCGCGCGCTACGGCCTCTCCTACGAGGACCTCGAAAAAATCAACCCGCGCCTCGTCTACTGCTCGGTCACCGGCTTCGGCCAGACCGGCCCGTACCGCGAGCGCCCCGGCTACGACTTCATGATCCAAGGCATGGGCGGCATGATGAGCGTCACCGGCGAACCGGACGATGCGCCGGGCGGCGGGCCGCAGAGAGCGGGCGTGCCGGTCGCCGATATCATCACCGGCATGTACGCCTCGATCGCGATCTGCGCGGCGCTCGCGCACCGCGCGCAGAGCGGCGCCGGGCAGCATCTCGATCTCGCGCTCCTCGACTCGCAGATCGCGCTTCTCGCCTACCAGAACACGAACTATTTCTCCACCGGCAAGCCGCCCGCGCGGATCGGCAACCTGCACCCGAACATCGTGCCGTATCAACCGTTCCGCACCAGCGACGGCCGCGTCATCCTCGCCTGCGGCAACGACAATCTCTACCGCAAATTCTGCGAGGCGGCGGGGCGGCACGAACTCGCCGACGACCCGCGCTTCGCCACCAACGGCAAGCGCGTAGAGAACCGCGTGGAGCTGACGCGCCTCCTGCAGGCGATCTTCCTCGCAAAGACCACGCGCGTATGGGTCGAGCTGCTGGATGCGGCGGGCGTCCCGAACGGACCGATCAACGACGTCGCCCAGGTCTTCCAGGAACCGCAGGTCAAGGCGCGCGGCGTGAAAATCGAGCTCGAGCATCCGGTCGCGGGGAAGCTCCCGCTCGTGGCGAGCCCGATGCGCTTCTCCGGGACGCCGCTTGAGCACAGGCTCGCGCCGCCTGTGCTGGGGCAGCATACCGAGGAGATCCTGCGCGGGGTGTTGAAGCTCGGCGAGCCCGAGATCGCCAGGCTGCGCGCCGATGGCGTAATCTGAGAGCGCGTCGCAAGTTCGCGGCGAATCCCCTCCTCTCTTGAGGAGGGGCGCCGGCGAAGCCGGCGGGGTGGTATGGTTGGGTGCGCTCACCACCCCGGCGCTTCGCGCCACCCCTCCTTGAAAAGGAGGGGAGAGAAAAACGGAGGAGCCATGGCCGCACCGGGCAACATGCGTTCGGCGATCGTCACGGCCGCGGTCATGATCGCGGGCTCGCTCGCCTGGATCGCCGGGATCTGGCTGTCGGGGCTAGCGGGCTCGCGCGGATTTTTCGGCGCGGGGCCGCTGATCGCCGACGCCAACCTGATTCTCGAGGTCTTCCTCGTTGCGGGGGATCAACCAGACGACCTGGGTCGTCCTCAACATCGGCCTGATCGTGCTCGTCATGGCGGGCTCGATGCAGGACGTGAAGATCGCCAAGGCCGCGGCCTTCGCGGACTGGCGCATCGCCGTGACCTGGCTGCACGCGGCGCTCGGAACTCTCACCGCGCTCTCGGGTCTGTGGATCGTGCTGCAGATGAGCAACGTCCTGCCGCGCAGCCTGCACGTCCGCGCGTGGAAAAACCTGATGCGCGCGGCGTTCGCAGGCTACTGGGCAACCGCCGTTCTCGGCTTCTCGACCTACTACCTCTGGTACATCGCATGAAACGATTCGCCGCGATCCTTCTCGCCTCGCTCGCCGCCCTGTGGCCCGCGCTGCCTGCCGCGCAGCACGGTGCCAAGCCGGAAATCAACTCGCCTTTCCTCGTCAACCCCGACGTCGCGCGCTGGAAGAAGGGTTTCGAGAACGAGGACCGCGAGGTCTACCGGAAGCGCAACGAGATACTCGCCGCGACCGGCGTGAAGCCGGGGATGGCGGTCGCCGACGTCGGCGCCGGCACCGGGCTCTTCACCCTGCTCTTCGCCCAGGCGGTAAGCCCTGGCGGGCGCGTCTACGCGGTGGACATCTCGCAGGCCTTCATCGAGTACATCGGCGAGCGCGCCAAGGCCGAGGGCATGGACAACGTCACGACCATCCTCACCAACGGCACCGAGACCGAGCTGCCCGAGGCCTCGGTCGACCTCGTGTACACCTGCGACACCTACCACCATTTCGAGCATCCGCAGCAGACCCTGCAGTCGATGCGCAAGGCGCTCCGCCCGGGCGGCCGCATGGTGGTGATCGACTTCGAGAAGATCCCGGGGCAGACGCACCAGCAGCGAATCGATCACACCCGCGCGGACAAGCAGACCGCGATCAGGGAGATCGAGGCCGCGGGATTCCGCTTCGTCGAGGAGAAGAAGCTGATGCGCGAGAACTATTTCGTCGTGTTCCAGCGTCCTTAGAGCGGAATCACAAGAACGTGACCAGCATCCGCGTCGCCATCACGTAGAAGAGCAGCGCGAAGATCCGCTTGAGCCACACCGTCGGCAGGCGGTGCGCGGCGGCCGCGCCGAGCGGCGCCACCAGCATGCTCGCTGCAACGATTCCAACCATCCCTGGCAGATAGACGAATCCCACGCTGTAGGGCGGCAGGCCCGTCTCGCGCAGGCCCGTGGCGATGAATCCGACCGTGCCCGAGAGCGCGATCGGAAAGCCGATCACCGCCGCCGTGCCGATCGCCTGGAGCATCGGCACGTTGCACCAGAGCATGAAGGGCACCGTCATGAACGCGCCGCCGATCGCCGCGAACGCGGAGAGCGCGCTCACCAGGAAACCGAAAACGGACATTCCCGCGAAGCCGGGCGGCTGGCGCGAAGGCTTCGGATTGCGGTTGAGCAGGAGATTGGTCGCCGCGATGTAGATGACCGCGGTGAAGAGCGCCGCAAAGAGCAGGGGCGGGATAAAGCTCGCGATCCACGAGCCGACCAGGCCGCCCGCCAGAATGCCCGGCGTGACGTTCCTCGCGATGTCCCAGCGGATCGCGCCGCGCGCCGCATGCGCGCGCACGCTCGCCACCGAGGTGAACAGGATCGTCGCCATCGCCGTGCCCACGGCGAGATGCAGGATATGCACTTTCGGCAGGCCCTGCGCCTCGAAGAACCACACGAGCAGCGGCACCATGATCGCCCCGCCGCCGATGCCCAGCATTCCGGCGAAGAAACCGACCACCGCCCCGACGGCGGCGTAGCCGAGCCACCATTCCACGGGGATCTAGTGCTTCGCCAGGTAGTCGCGCACCGCGGTCTTCTGGGCCGTGGTCATGTGCAGCCCGCACTTGGTGCGCCGCCACAGCACGTCCTCGGCCTCGCGCACCCATTCGTTCCTGACGAGGTATTCGAGCTCGCGCTCGTAGAGGCCGCCGCCGAAGTTCGTGCCGAGCCCGTGCTCCTCGAGCGCGTCCCCGATGATTTCCTCGGCGAGCGCGCCGTGCCTGCGCAGCACGCGCGTGAGCCAGGCCTTCGGCAGGCGCGGATGGCGCCGGCGGTAATCGAGGAGCAGCCCCCGGAAGCTCCGTCCGTCCAGGTTCCCGCCCGGGAGGGGCTCGGTGTGCGTCCAGGCGGGCTTCCCGGGAAAGCGCGCGGCGAGCTTTTCCATCGCGTGCTCGGCGAGCCTTCGATAAGTGGTGATCTTGCCGCCGAACACCGAGAGGACCGGCGCGCCGCCAGTCTCCGCTCCCGTATCGAGCAGCAGGTGGTAGTCGCGCGTCACCGCGGACGGATTTTCGCTCCCGTCGTCGTAGAGCGGGCGCACGCCCGAATAGCTCCACACCACCATGCCGGGCGTGAGCGGCTTCTCGGCGTAGCGGCTCGCCGCCTCGCACAGGTATTCGATCTCCGTGCGCGAGATCTTCGCGCGGTAGTCGTCGCGCGTGACCGGCACGTCGGTCGTGCCGACGAGCGTGAACTGCCGCTCGTAGGGAATCATGAAGATCACGCGCCGGTCCGGGTTCTGCAGGATGAACGCGTGGCGCCCCTCGTGGATGCGCGGCACGACGATGTGGCTGCCCTTCACCAGGCGCACCGTCGCGGGAAGCTTGATCTTGAGCGCCTCGTCGAGCACCTGCCTTACCCAGGGCCCGGCGGCGTTCACGATCGCGTTGGCGCGCACCCTGCGGCTGCCCCGCTCGCCGTCCAGGTTCGCGGTCCACTCCTCCCCCTCGCGCCGCGCCGACACGAAGCGGGTGTGGGTCAGGATGGTCGCGCCGTGCGCGGCCGCCGAGCGCGCGTTGAGCACCACCAGGCGCGCGTCGTCCACCCAGCAGTCGTAGTAGACGAAGCCGCGCTTGAACTCGGGCTTGAGGCCGGCCCCGTAGCCGTTGTCGGCGAGGCGCACGCCCTTCGACATCGGCAGCGAGCTCCTGGCTCCGAAGCCGAGCATGCGGTGGCCGAGATGGTCGTAGAGGAATAGGCCGGCGCGGATCATCCACGCGGGCCGCAGGTGCGATTCGTGCGGCAGCACGAATTCCAGCGGCCAGATGATGTGCGGGGCGATCCTGAGCAGCGTTTCGCGCTCGGCGAGCGCCTCGGCGACGAGACGGAATTCGAAGTACTCCAGGTAGCGAAGCCCGCCGTGGATAAGCTTGGTCGAGGCCGACGAGGTCGCCGAGGCGAGATCGTTCTGCTCGACCAGCAGCACCTTCAGGCCGCGCCCGGCGGCATCGCGCGCGATACCCGCGCCGTTGATGCCGCCGCCTATGATCAGGAGATCGTAACGCTCGGTGTCCACGCTGGAGTGGATTCCAGGTCCACGTCGGAGTGGATTCTACGCGAGTCGGAACGCGGCGGCCGCGGCGCGGGAATCGCGGGTGCTTGGGCCGCGGCGCCCGCTTGCCTCAAAATACGCGCTGTGCAGCGCAACGTCCTCATTCCCCTCATCGTCGCATGCTCCCTGTTCATGGAGAACATGGACTCGACGGTGATCGCGACCTCGCTCCCGGCGATCGCGGTCGACATCGGCGAGAGCCCGCTCGCGCTCAAGCTCGCGCTGACTTCCTATCTCGTCGGCCTGGCGGTATTCATCCCGATCAGCGGCTGGGTCGCCGACCGCCTCGGCTCGCGCTCGGTGTTCGCGAGCGCCATCGTGGTGTTCGTCGCCGGGTCGCTCCTGTGCGCCGTGTCGAGCACGCTCGCGGCCTTCGTCGCCGCGCGCTTCCTGCAGGGCATCGGCGGGGCGATGATGGTGCCGGTCGGGCGCCTCGTCCTGCTGCGCGCCGTGCCGAAGAACGAGCTCGTCGCGGCGCTCAACTACCTCACCATTCCGGCGCTGCTGGGGCCCGTGACCGGCCCGGCGCTGGGCGGAGCGATCACGCTGTACTTTCACTGGCGCTGGATCTTCCTGATCAACCTGCCGATCGGCGTGCTGGGGCTGTATCTCGTTCTTCGCCATATCCCGAACGTGAAGGAGCCCGAAATGCCGGCGCTCGACCTCGCCGGATTCGCGCTCTCGGGGGTCGGGCTGTCGGTGCTGATGCTGGGACTGTCTTCCCTCGGCGGACACCTCCTGCCGGAAAAAATCACCGCGGCCTGCATCGTCCTGGGTGCGCTCGCCCTGGCGGCCTACCCCTGGCACGCGCGGCGCGTCGCGCATCCGGTGATCGACCTCGCGCTCCTCAAGCTGCCGACCTTCCACACGGGCGTCGTCGCGGGGAGCCTGTTCCGCATCGGCGTCGGCGCGACCCCGTTCCTGCTGCCGCTCCTCCTGCAGCTCGGCTTCGGGATGAATCCGCTTCAGTCGGGACTGCTCACCTGCGCGACCGCGGTCGGCGCGATGTTCATGAAGACGCTGACCACGATCATCCTCAGGCGATTCGGGTTCCGCACGGTGCTCACGGTGAACGCCCTGGTCGCATCCGCCGGCATCGCCGTATTCGGCCTCTTCACCGCCGCGACCCCGCACATCGTGATCTTCCTGGTGCTGCTCGCCTCCGGGTGCGTGCGCTCGCTGCAGTTCACTTCCCTGCAGGCGATCTCGTTCGCCGAGGTGACGCGCGAGACGATGAGCCAGGCCTCGAGCATCGCCAGCATGGCGCAGCGCCTCGCGCAAAGTCTCGGCGTGGCGCTCGGCGCCTATGCGCTGCAGATTTCGAGCGTCGCGCTGGGACACAGCGACGTCGTCAGCGCCGATTTCGCGCCGGCCTTCGTCGCGGTGGCGCTGCTTTCCGCGGTGTCGGTGTTCTTCCACGCCGCGCTCCCCGCCGATGCGGGCGCGGAAGTGTCGGGACACGGCAGGGGCAGGTAGCGGCCGGATTTTCTTGCCGGCTCCGAAAAGCGACGCTCAGGCGGAACGGAAGGTCGCGCTCACCGCGACGCCTTCGCCCGAGGCGAGATTGCGCGCGTGGATCTCGCCGCCGTGGAATTCGGCGATGAGCCGCGCGATGTAGAGGCCCAGCCCGAGGTGCGGCTCCGCGCTCGTTCCCTCGCCGCGCCGCTCGCCGCGCACCGAGACCATCGATTCGAACAGTTTTCCGCGCATCTCTTCGGGCAGCAGCGGGCCCTTGTTCTCGACGCCGAGCTCGAGGAAGCCGTCCGCGGCGGACAGCGAAATCCGGACCGGCCCGTCCCGCTTGCCGGCGGCCGCGAAATCCACCGCGTTCGCGACGAACTTGTCGAGCAGCTGCGCCGCGAGGTCGGGCGATCCCTGTACCCAGGCCTTTTTTTGCACGAGCGCGAGATCGAAGGCCTGGTGCGGATAGGCGAGCCGGTATCCCTCCACGCAACCCGAGACGACCGCGGCGAGGTCGAAGCGCTCGCGCTCGACCGAGGCGAGGCCCTGCTCCAGGCGCGTCGCCTCGCTCATGCGCGTGAGAATCGTTCCCAGGCGCTTCAGGCCTTCTTCCGCGCGGTCGATGTAGACGCGCGCGTCGGCCGGCGCGAGCTTGAGGTTTTCCAGCGAGGAGCGCACCACCGCGATCGGAGTGCGCAGCTCGTGCGAGAGGCGGCTCGCCAGGCTCTCCAGGTAGGCGTGGTGCTGCGAGAGCTTGGCTAGCATCGCCGAGAAGCTGCGCGACAGATCGCCGATCTCGTCGCCCGCGTTCTGCGCGGTGAGCAGACGCGAATGCGGATGCGCGAGCCGCCCGTGCGCGTCGATCGCCGTCTCGGCCTCGTCGCGCAGCCGCCGGATGCGCGTCGATATGCGGGTCGCGAACCAGATAAGAACGGCCGCGGCCACCGCGAACGCAGCGAGCGTGAGCACCAGCAGCCGCTCGAGCGCCTGGCTGCGCACCGAGAGGATGGGGTTCGTGCTTTCCTCGACGACGACCGCGCCCGCGACCTCGTCGCCGTTCCAGATCGGATGCGCGGCCGAGATCACCACCGCGCGCCCGTCGGGCGTGTTGCGCAGGCGGAATCCCGGCCGCCCCTGCAGGGCGCCGGCGATCTCGCGGCCCGTGGCGAGCGCGTCGTCCGCGATGGCGTCGTCGAAATCCTCGTTCGGGCGCGGGATCAGGAGCCCGAGCACGCGCTGCGTGACGGTCTCTTCGGCCGCGCCGCCCTCGCGCCGCAGGCTGCCGGCGAGCGCGAGCACGCGCAGCTCGCGCGTCACCACCCAGATGCGCGAGGTGGTGCGCTCCACGCCTTTTAGAATCTCGGCGATCTCCTCGGTTTCGCGCCGCCCGGCGGACTCCTCGCGGTCGATGATCAGCGTGGGCCCGGCGCCCTCGTCGGGCGGCTCGCCGCGCTCCGCGGCAAGGCGCCGCAGCTCCTCCTCGGCTTCTCGGCGCACATCGGTGTCTCTTGGCGGAGGCGCGCGCATAAGGTTCGGGCGGTCGTGGAGGGCGGTGGCGACGGCGCGCGCCGTGGCGAGGAGCGCCTGCTCCTCGCCCTCGAGCAGGAAGCGCTCCATCTCGCGCACGTACTCGTAGCCCGCCCACGGCAGGGCAAGCAGCACCAGCGCCACCAGCGCGAGCTTGGTGCGAAGGCTGAAGTGCGGAAAGGCGAGTTTCAAGATCGTGGTTTCAGCATTGGGCCTCCCCTCCTCTCTTGAGGAGGGGTGGCTGCGAAGCAGCCGGGTGGTCTGCTCGCTGCCAACCACCCCGCCGCCTGCGGCGGCACCCCTCCTCAAGAGAGGAGGGGAAAAGAATCACGCCTTCCATCGGTAACCCATGCCGTACACCGTATCGATCTGCTCGAACGCGGGATCGACCGCGGCGAATTTCCTGCGGATGCGCTTCACGTGCGAGGTGATCGTGCCCTCGTCCACCACCAGATTCGCGTCGCGCATAAGGCCCTCGCGGTCTTTCACGTGGCCGGGGAATTTCGCGAGCGTGTGGACCATCCAGAACTCGGTGAGCGTCAGCCCGACGGGCCTGTCCTTCCACGACGCGGTGAAGCGCTTCGCATCGAGCTTGAGCGCCCCGCGCTCGAGCGAAACAGCGCCGAGATGCGCGCGAGCAGGTGCGGCAGGCTCACGTCCTTGGTGAGATAGTCGTCCGCGCCCAGGCGCAGGCCCGAGACCGCGTCGAAATCCGAGTCGCGCGCGGTGAGAAAGAGGATCGGCAGGCTGGGAGCGAGTGCGCGGAGCTCGCGGCACAGCGTGAAGCCGCCGTCGGGCTCTTCGCCCAGGCCGATGTCGATCACGGCGAGATCGGGGAGCCGCGTCCTGAAGGCGCGCATCGCCTCGCCGCGCGCCGCGTGCGCGCTCACCTCGTAGCCGTGCTTCCTGAGCGCGTCCGCGTAGTTGGCGCGGATTGCGGCGTCGTCTTCGACGATGGCGATGCGGCGGGGCATGGTTGAGTTGGCTTATCCCCTCCTCTCTTGAGGAGGGGTGCCGCCGCAGGCGGCGGGGTGGTGATACGCGCCAAAACCACCCCGGCGCTTCGCGCCACCCCTCCTTAAGAAAGGAGGGGAAATTTAGTGCGCGCTGAATATAGCGCATTCCTTCCCGGCGCGGCCCGAACCCGGGCGCGCTGCCATCTTCCTGCCACAATTCTTCGGCAGCTTTCCATTTTACCCGCCCGCCGGAGCCCTTTTCCGGCGCTTCAATACCAGGCAAGGCCCGAAGCGGGCACTGCCAGAAGGGGATCGAGATGGAAGCTTCAAGCAGCAGGTCCAGGGTACGTCCGATCGTCGTCGATTTTCTCGCGACGCTGCTCGTCACGTTCTGCATCGGCATCGCCGCGGCCGTGGTTCTCGGCGCGTGCGCGATGCTCATGGCCGGCGAGGCGCGCGGCGCGGAGGCGGGCGAACGCTCGCCCGTGAAGACGGGCGCCGTGCGCGAAGGAGCGGGCGCCGCGGACACGCGCGCGAAAGCGATCGAGCTCGCGCTCACGCATCACCTCGTCACCAAGTACACCGGCCTCGTCACCATCGAGCGCACGCCCGCGCGCTCGGCTCTTGCGCCCGCGCCGACGCCGCGGCCGGAGAAGATCGACTAGGCGCGATTTGGCCGAAACCTCGAGCGATGCACGGGCGTTACTCCCTGGAAGGCGCGCCGGTTTTCATGTGCGGGACGCTGGCAAGTGCCCGACGCCGGCGTCGATTTTACGGAGGCTTGAGCTTGCTCGCTGCAACACGGCAACTCGCTGTAAACACGCTTGGTTCCGGGTTTTCCGGCCCAGGGCATGCTTCTTGCGAGGTTTCTCGTAACGAGTTCGATATGGCAACGCAGACCGCAAACAGGAGAGAGTCCGACCGGGTCCCGATGGGCGTGGAGAGCGCGCTGCCCTGGGTCCCCGTTCCTCCGTCGGATTCGCCGCAGCCGCCCAAGGCGAAGAGCGGAATTCTGGGCAAGCTCGTCCTCGCGCTCCTGGTGCTGATTTTCCTCTTCGGCGTCTGGCAAATCGGCAAGAAACTGTACGTCCAGGCCCAGGCGCCGATCGCGCAGGCGATCGACAAGAAGGGATAGTCGAGAACCGAGGCGCCGGCACGCAGGCCGCAAGGGTTTACCTTCCTCCCCTCGTCCCTGGGTGTCCGGCTGCTTCGGCAAGCTTGGGATGTTTCCGCAACCTCGGGCGCGTCTCCTACGGCTCAAGCGACCCGAGATATGCGGCGATCGCCACCATGTCTTCGATGCCGAGCTTGGCGACCACCGCCTTCATAAGCTCGGCCATGGAGCCGGTGCGGTTGCCGGTCTGCATGTCGTTTAGCTGGCGAACGGCGTAGATCGGCGGGCGCCCGGCGATTCCCGGCACCTCGCCCAGTCCTTTCAGCGTCGCGCCGTGGCAGATCGCGCAGGGAACAGTCTGCCCTGAGCCTCCGCTCGTCACCAGTGCTTTGCCTCGCGCGATGCTCCCCACCGGCACATAGTCGATAAAGCCCGAATGCGGGTCGCGGCTCTGGGCTCTTGCCGCGTCCTGCGGCAGCACGATGATGCGGTTGCCGAGCGGCTCGGTGCCGCCTTCGGGCGCGGCGAAGCGCATCGCTCCCGCGCCGACGTAGCTCTTCGGCACGGTGTGGGTCTCGACCACCTTGGTCCACACACCCGGCTTCAAGGCCGCGAAATATTCGCTCGCGGCGCGCACGTCGGCCTCCGAGAGCGCCTTCGCGATGTCTATCATCGCGTTCGCCCTCACGCCCTTTCTGCCTCCGTTCCTGAATTCGGCCATCTGGCGCACGAGGTACGCGGCGGGCAGACCCGCGAGGCTGGAGGATTCGGGGTGGCCGTCTCCCGTCGGAAGATGGCAGAGGGCGCAGGCGCGCGCCGGCTTTTTCCCGGCGGAGACGATCTCCGGCATCGGCGGATGCTCCTCGGGAAACCAGTCGGGCGGATTGAAGCCGTCGTCGATCTGCGCCTGAGTGTATTTCTTCGCGCTCCCGGGCATCTGCTTCTGCAC
>WNFM01021268.1_pt1 | contig 12168 bp, 15 predicted proteins | sample 5400271 | NCBI WGS metagenome assembly WNFM01 (sample SAMN13153352, study PRJNA577476) | soil metagenome | isolation source: 60 cm saprolite on Douglas fir-dominated hillslope | place: USA:California | collected 2013-09-17 | reverse complement strand
GAAAAAAGCAGTCGCCTCGCTGGGCAGGCCGGAAAAAAGTGAGCCGGCGACGCCTTGAATGAAGGTAAAGTACCCTGCGCCTTCACCTGTGCCGTCTGCGTTCAAGTCTAAAGGAAGGTAAGTCAAATGGCCCCTGATGACACGACTGTTGGGAGAACGCCTATTGAGCTTGAGGTGACACAAGAAGCTGTCGATTGGCTTTGCACACAGGAGCGAGATGCATCTTTTGGCGCGCGGCCCTTGCGTCGCACGGTCCAAGAGGCCGTTGAGAATCGCCTCGCCTCGATGCTGGTTCGCGGCGAGGTGAAAGAAGGTGACCGAGTCCTTGTCAGCGTGAAGGCTGGCGCACTGACGGTTTCGGCTGCAACAGATAGTAGCGTTTGAAGTAGGAGACTAGCTCAAAAACTAGATAATTCGATCCTGACTTTTAACAACAGAGTTTCATTCTACGAGCTGTTACATATAAGCGATCCATAAGCAGTGTTTCAGTTTAACTGTTCGCCGCAGCATGGTAATTCGAGATGCTTGACTTGCATATTGAGCTGATAGTGAAGGTGCGTGCTGACAACTAAATTTGGCGTCGTAAGCGAACGAGGGCCAGAGTGAATAGTCTTTGGGATCTCGTTAGGTACTCAATCGTCACTTTGACGCTGTTGCTGGGTTGCATTGCCTCGGTAGCATCTTTAATCGTAACAAACCAGCGACAGGTTGAGGCATTACTGGAACGACGGCCGCGGCTCTACGGCGGCGCTTGCTTATTCCTTGCGATTGTTGCTCTATTCTTCGTCCCATTTGCGGTCGGGTTGCTCGGGGGAGGGCAGACAAGCCCCTTTCCCTGGGACGCATTTTCCGCCACCAGCCGGAGGCACGGATTCTGGTCTGCAACGTTCGACGCACTTCTTGTGTTCACCGCCGACCTTTGGCTCTTCGTGATTCCTGGCCACCTTTGGGCGCGTGCCCTTGCCGCAAAGCAAGGGCCGCGCCCACTGTATCCCTACATTATCAATATCCTGCTCGGGCTGTTACTCACTATGCCGGGGAATCCGATCTACCGCTTGATCTATCGCGGTTCCTACGATGTCTAGGGGCCGGATGACCACTTAGGTTCGTCTGTGTCGACGGCTTGGCGGCCTACTTCCCTACCTCTCGCTGGATTTGGGTGTTGGGGAGCAACGGAGCAGAAAACCGGTTTAACCAAATTTCAAGCAACCTCTTGTTGGACTTCGGCCGGGTTTCTTAACGGCCGCAATTCTCCCCGAGTAACCGCTCCGGAAATAGCCTGCTTCGGGGATCCGGCGTGAATGCATCGAGCACGTTGATCAGTTCCGAGCAGGAGAAACCTCGTTCTTTCTGAATTGCTTCGCGAAGACGTTGCTCTCCAAAGAAAATTTTGGCCTCACGCACAACGGAAACCGAATCGTCTGATGAATGGACTCCACAAAAGCAGGGATTATCATTGCCCGAGCGAAGACACCCCAATTCCAGATCCACATTTGTCATAGAAATTGTATGGCCCGTCATCACAGATCGGCATGCTTTGCAAGGCGTTCTCTTACGATTCGAGCTTTTTTATCGCGCAGATTCTTCGGCGCGGACGAGAGGCCGGCGACGAGAGGGGACTCAGGCTTTGCGGAAAGCGATGCGGCGCTCCACAATATCAATCTCGTGGCGCCAGTTTCGCTAACAATTTTTCATAGCGTGGATCTTGACGGAGAGGCTCCCAATACGGATCCCGCTTCAAGAGTCCATAAAAAATACCGTACGGCACCTGGGCAGAAGAGCTCAGGGTTCCAAAGGCGAGGTCCGATTCATTGGTCCAGGCATAAACTACGGCTAGATTATTTTGAATTTGCGGGCCAAGCACGGCGTCCTTAGAAATCGGCAACAGTTCGACCGCACGTTTTGCTTCCGCGATGGCGGTTTCTTTATGGTTAAGGAAAGCGTCGACCACGGCTAACTGGCTGAGCAGCTTGGCATTTTCTGGCGCCTTTTGGACTCTTTGGTCTAGTTGCTCTCGCGTTCGAGTAAACCGGGTATTTGTGTCGATTTGTTCCCCTTGGAGCCGGCTAAGTAAAATCGAATAACAGCCGACGGGAACAGGGGCTACGCCATAAGCAAAGTCGCCTCCGTCGTCACCGCCGTTCAGCTTTTCGATGCCTTCTTTTGCTTGTGTCCAATCACGATCGACCAAGGCAAACCACAGCTTCCAGTCGAGCGCAGCCCGATCGTCCGCCATGGAGGCAGGGAGTGCCGCGAGCGCTGCCTTGACCGCGGTATCATCCCCCGTCTCCCAGTAGGTAACCACCGCTCTTCCTGGTTTGAGGATCGGTTCGTTCGGACGGAGCTCGATCAGCCGGTCATACATCTGCTCAGCGGCCCGAAACTGACGGAGGGCCCCAAAAGTAGAAGCGAGGTTCTCAACGAAAGCCGAATTGTGTGGATCCCGGGTGATAGCGTCTTTAAACCCTTGGACCGCTTTTTCCCATTGTCCTTGCCGGCGATCAATGAGCGCTCCGAGCCCGATGGCTTCAGCACTGTTGGGCAAGCCGCGCATCGCGATAGCCAGTTGTTCCCTGGCGTGTTCGTAGTCTCTATAACAGCGGTACAAGTGCTCGGCGTAAGCAAGGTGAACCTCGGGCAGGTCCGGCTCTAGAGCCAGGGCGCGACTGATGGCTGCGTCTGCCAAGGCGAGTCGTTCCGGAGTGGCATCGTAAACCCAATAGAGAAGGCCTTGCGCTTCCGCCAGGCGGCAGTAGGCCAGGGTGAACTTTGGATCAAGCTGGATGGCCTGATCCAGCAAACTGATCGCCGCCAAGCACGGTTTCTGAAAATTCCCAAAAGTGATGGTAACGTGAACGATGAGCAGCGACTCCTTGGCCCGAAGATAAAGCTCGTAGGCCTCAAGATTTTCGGTCGGTTTCTTTTCTATATTTCGCTTTTCTCCCGGCGAAAGGGTTGCGGCCAGTTTAGTAGCGATGATCTGGGCGACCTCACTTTGGATAGCAAAAATATCGGTGAGATCCCGGTCAAAACTATCCGCCCAAATGGTTTTATCCTGACGAGCATCGATCAGCTCGGCATTGACTCGGACCCGATTGGCGTTACGGCGCACAGTCCCTTCCAACACATTGGCTACCCCGAGGGCGCTAGAGATTTGGCGGAGATCGCGTTTCTCGCCGGCGCGATATAGCATGACCGACGTTCGGCTGATGACGGTGAGCTGAGCGATCTTGGCCAGGTCATTGAGGATGTCATCCTGAACTCCGTCTGCAAAATAGGTGTCTTCTTTGTCCGCGCTGAGGCTTTCGAATGGCAGGACCGCGATGCTCTTTTCTAATGGCGCCGCCACTTTAGATTGCTGGTTAAACAACCCGAAGCGACCGGAAGAGAAAAACCAAGTAATTACTGCTGCGACAAGACAGAGCGCGACGATCAACGCCCAACGGATAGGTTGCTTTCTCGGCCTTCCCTTTGCCACGCTTTCAGGCTCTCGATCGCCGGTCGCCCTTAGCTCCTCCGCGGTCAGTCGCAACCCGGAATGGATTGCTCCCCTGACCTTTGTTAAGGCCTGCTGCAATTGGGCAGGACTTTGAAAACGCCGGTTAGGATCCTTCGCTAAGAGAACTTGAAGCAGCGCTATAATCGGCCCCGGGATATCCCGCAGTTTCTCGAAAGGCGGTGCGGCATGCTGATGTTGGTCCATCAACTCCGCCGCTGATCCGTGGAAAGGCGGTTTGCCTGAAAGCATTTCCCAGAGCGTTACGCCCAATGAATACAGGTCAGAGCGGATGTCTGTCCCCAGTCCGGCAAACTGTTCTGGACTGGCATAGGCGGGAGTTCCAACAAAACTTCCCGCGATTGAAAGCGCGTCTTCCGTAACCCCTTTCGCTAAGCCCAGGTCGATTATCTTGACGTTTTCTAACCGACGCTCCTCCCAAGTAAGCATGATATTGCTGGGCTTTATGTCGCGATGAACGAGATGCTGCTTGTGAATCGCAGTTAAGCCCGCACCCGCCTGCGTCACGATTTCGAGAGCGAGTTCAATCTCCAGCCGGTCGCAACGACGGATGAGGGTCTCTAACGTTTCTCCATCCACAAACTCCATCACATAAAAGTAATTCCCGCCGCTTTCTCCCAGGTGATGTACCGTGGCCACATTGGGATGGCAGACGCTGGCTGCTGCTCGGGCTTCCCGCAAGAAACGGCTCCGGGCAGATTCGTTCCCGATGAATTGTGCACTAATGATCTTGAGAGCCACAGGGCACCGGAGGTGGGTATCAATGGCTTTGTAGGTTACTCCCATGCCGCCGCGTCCGAGCTCCAGCGGCTTTTCGTCTTGATTTCTAAGAACTTGGTAGTGATCAAAACGAAGCTCAAAAGTCACGTCGGCAAGTGAGCCGGTCTCCTCGCAATTCACTGCTCCCCGCAATGCGCAAACCGGACAGCACTCGCTGTTTTCGCTCAATGCGGTGCCGCAAACCTCGCAGGCGCGTTTGCCGTTTGTTTTCACTCCAAGCTCGCTTAGCCACCCGGATTCTAGTCGATTTCGTTGCGGATCGCCTGCACAAAAGCGTCTGCGGTCGCGGGTTATGCAGGGCAGCGCCTCGACTTATTTGAGTTTCAGAGTTTCTTGATGAGGCTTTGGCCTGATTGAAGCCTGGCGGAATCGTCCTTCAATCCCGCGGCGCTAATTCGGCTAACAATTTGTCAAAACGTGGATCTTTGCGCAGAGGCGTCCAGTATGCATTGAGTTTTAAATCGCCGTAGAAAAGACCATTTGGTATTTTGGTCAAAGGACTCAGCGTCTCAAAGGCCAGATCCAACTCATTGGTCCAAGCGTAAACGACCGCTAGCTGGACCAGCATTCCCGTGCCATGGATATCGTCTTATAGCCGCTTCTTTGTCGTTCAGCAAAGCATCCACCAAGGACAAGTCGCCAAGTAGAAAAGCGTTTTCCGGGGACTTCTCGACCTTTTGTTTTAATTGTTCTCGAGTTTCTGTCGACGCAGGGTTAACACCAGGTTGTTCCCCTTGGAGCCGAGCAAGCAGGATGGAATAACACCCTATCGGAAGCGGTAGGTGCATCACATAGCCAAACATACCGTCGTCCTCACCGCCCTTCATCTTTTCGATCAATTCCTTGGCCTGCTGCCAGTCGCGCCGGTTCAAAGCGAACCTGAGTCGCCAAGAGAGCACACCGATATCGCCCGACATCGAGGTTGGAACCGCTGCGAGCGCTGATCCGAGCTCAGTATCGTCGCCGCTCTTCATCGCCCCGAAGTTAGCTCTTTGAACTCTAAGCATCGGTTGGTCGGGGACCAGCTCGATCAGCCGATCGTAAGCCCTCTGAGCGGCATCAAACTGACGCGTCCAGAACAGCGTGTTTCCGAGCTCGGAGATTGATTCTGCATTGAGCGGGTCGTACTTAATCGCTTCGTTGAGCTCCTGGATTCCTTTGTTGAAGTCACCCTGCCGCCGATCCATGTAAGCTGCGAGCGTAATTGCCTCGGAACTATTCGGCATACCACGTCTGGCAATGGCTAGCTGCACCCGAGCGCGTTCATAGTCACGATAACAGTGGTAGAGGTAGAGGGCGTACGTCAGGCGAACCTTGGGAAGGTCGGGTTGCAGGCGCAGAGCGCTGTTCATAGCAGCGTCTGCTAATACACGCCGTTCTGGGGTCTGATCGCCATAGTGATAGAGGCCGCTGTGGGCGTCCGCGGCTGCGCAGTAGGCTAGCGTAAACTTCGGATCAAGTCGAACCGCCTGTTCCAGAAGCGGGATAGCATCGCGGTACGGTTTCGCGACGTTCCCGATACTTCCATTCGTCTTAACGCTTTGGATTAACTCATTCGCGCGCAGATACAGGTCATAGGCTTCGAGGTTATCGGTTGGCTTAGCCTCGATCCATTTCTTTTCTTCAGGCGAAATTGTAGCAGTCAGTTTATTGGCAATCGCCTGGGCTACTTCACTTTGGATAGCAAAGATATCTGTTAGATCACGGTCGTAACTATCCGCCCAAATCGTTTTATCGTCACTCGCGTCAACTAACTCCGTACTAACCCGCACATGATTCCCGTCACGCCGGACCGTTCCTTCCAGTACGTTCGCGACACCGAGAACGGCGGCGATCTGGCGCAGATCGCGCTTGTTATCCCCCCGGTATTGCATGACCGAGGTCCGGCTGATCACTTTCAGTTGAGCTATTTTGGCGAGATTGTTGAGGATCTCATCCTGCACACCGTCCGCAAAGTAAGCGTCGTCTTTGTTTGGACTGATGTTATCGAAGGGAAGGACTGCTATGCTTTTTTCGGTTGATGCGCCTTCGGCAACCTGCTGCTTAAACGAAGATCCTGAGTGGCCGGAAAAGAAAAACCAGGCGGTCAGAATTATTACGAAGCCTGAGCATGCGCCCAGCAGCCAACGAAAAGCCTCTTTCCTCGGTTTCCCTTTTGATAAATTTGGGGTCACTTGATCGCTGGCCGACCTCAGCTCATCCGCCGTCAATTGTAACCCAGAACCAATTGCTCCTCTGACTCTCGCCAGCGCCTGCTGCAATTGGACAGGAGTTTGAAAGCGCCGGTTGGGATCCTTCGCTAGCATCACTTCCATCAGAACAAGAACCGGCTGCGGTAGGCCCTGCAGCTGTTCAAGTGGTAGTGGAGCCTGCTGATGTTCGTGCATTAGCTCAGAAGACGAGCCCCGGAATGGTAGCTGTCCAGCCAGCATCTCCCAAAGCGTCACACCGAGCGAATAGAGATCAGAACGGATGTCCGCGCCCAGCCCCGCAAACTGCTCCGGACTGGCGAAGGCCGGCGTCCCGGCAAAGGCCCCAGGGGTCGAGATTTCCGATTCTGAGCCATATTCGTTTACCCCCTTTGCGAGACCAAGGTCGATGATTTTCGCCGTCACGGCACCACCCGGCTCCAAGGCGACCATGATGTTACTTGGTTTGATGTCGCGATGCACCAAGTTCTGTTTGTGCACTGCAGCCAAACCGGCCGCAACCTGCCCCGAAATTTCCAGTGCCAGCTTCACCTCAAGCCGCCCGGAACGCTTGAGCAGGCTCTCCAGCGTCTCCCCTTCCACAAATTCCATGGCGTAGAAGTAGCCGCTCCTTGTTCTGCCCAAATGTAAGACGGAGGCAACGTTCGGATGGCGCACCTTCGCGGACGCGCGGGCTTCTCGCAAGAAACGCAAGCGGGCCGACTCATCGCCGACATATTTTTCGCTGATGACCTTGAGGGTCACCGGAAAGCGCAGATCGATATCGAACGCTTTGTAAGTAATCCCCATGGCGCCGCGGCCCAGTTCGATCGGTTCGCCATCCGGGTCCAGCATCACCTCATAGTTCTCAAATCGGCGCACAGTTGACGCAGGCTCTGTCTCTGCAGGGTCGCGTTCTGGGGCCGACACTCGATTAACCGCCTCCGCTGGCGCCGAGTCATGGCCGGCCGCCCCCTGCAGTGCGCAAACCGGACAGAACTCGATGTTTTCGCTCAATGCAGTTCCGCAAACCTCGCAGACCCGTTTGCCGTTGGTTTTCACTCCAAGCTCGCGAGAGCCGCCAGGAGTTTAGTCGATTTGGCTGCTAGTGGCTTGCACAAAATGGTCTGTGTTAGCGGGTTACGCGGGGCGGGCGCCTCGACTGCTCTGTTCGAGTTTTAAAGTCGTTTGATGAAAGTTACCCGACGGCGAATGAAAGCAGCCCGGACTTTGTGCAGGAAACGAATTTGTAACAAAAGGCATCTGGACTCTAGTCGGTCAGACCTATAAGGCATCAGTCCTTGATGAGCTCGATTCCGGCAAAGGTAGTCGCGATGGAAGAACGAGCGTGTCAGTACCAGGTAGTTGTGCAAATCACTAACAAGTACCGCGGCTCGTTTAACACGCTTGCTTTTGGCAAGATCAAACCCTACAGCGGTTCTCTGAAACATGGCCGGCTGGATCTCGTTTATTATCGGGATCCGGGCCTGAAGGCGGGGGATCAATTCCCGCTTTGGACTCTTCACTGACGGACTTCCGATCGTTGTCGTCCTCGGCAGCTGAGGTGATGGGGTGTCGGAAGTTCCTTCTAAGCCGGAAGTCGCCGAAGCCGTCTATCAGGAACCCAATCCCTCGAACTCCGCCTTCGAAATCTCATGGACCTCGAAAGTATCCCGAGGCAGGCCCGTGATTTCGCTGGATCGGCCAGGACCCCAACGGGGCTGTAACTCACCGCGACGGCCTTTGCCTCCAGGTCGCCTTTTCGGCAGGCTTTGTAATAGTAATCGAACTCAGGGGACGGGGTAAACGTGCTCATGCCGTTATGTACTCACATGAACACTATCGACAAGTGAGAATTTTCGGTGCCATCCGGCCGCACGAGGAGTCTTTCCCCGGTGAGCTGAACCCGAGCTCTTTTTACGGTTTGGAGAGGTCCGGAAGATTTGCTTAGACTTCTCGCCGATCAAGGATGGCAAACAAACGCAGATCAAGAGAAGAACTGAAAGCAGTGGATGCGCTCCTTGAGCGCCTTCGCGACTTTATCCGCCTGAACTACATGACAGCGGCCGAGGTGGCGCGACAGATCGGCGTAAGAGACGCGACAATCTATGATTGGCTTCTGGGTCGGACCAGGCCGGCGGAACCTCAGCGCGTCGCCGCTTTTTTAGATTCGGTGCCGAGAGAGAAGGGATCCGGAATTGCTCCAAACGGGTATGAGTACCGCGAATACAAGAATTGGCGCGGGATTCCAAAACCGCGCCGTTGCCCGTTCTGTAAACAGGCGAAAGGTGAGATTCGAAGAAACCGCGGCGGGTTTTTAGGCGTTTGTCCGAATTGCGAGGCGAGGGGACCGAAACGGGGGAGTCGGGATGAGGCGCTGGGGGCGTGGAACGGGAAGTAGTAAAATCGACCTAAACAAATGATGGTCCGATCGTGTTCGAAGGAAACGGGCTACGAGAAATCCCAAGGGAATCAGTCGGGGCCCACAGCAATTTCATGGGTCGTCGCCCGGCCGAGTTTTCCGATCACGCTGCCGAAGCTGAACAGGCCGAAGCAACCTCTCGCTTCGCATCACGTGGAGGATCCAGACGCGCTTCCCGTCAAAGCGATAAAAGACCCGGCAGGGCGGCTCAACAATCTGCCGGTATCGGGAACCACGGAGCTCGGCGGGGATGGATCCGCTTTTGGGGTGCCGTTCCAATTGTTCGACATGTTTGAAGACTCTTTGGACGAGACGGCGCGCGGCTTCGGGGTTGTCGAGGGAGATATAATCCGCGATCGCGTCCAGATCAGCCACTGCCGGCTCGGTCCAGACTACTTGAGCCATCGAGCCAGCCGCTTTTTCGCCTCCCCGTGGGGCACGGTACGGCCCTCCTCGACCGCACGCTCTCCGCGAGCGATTCCCCGGAGTATCTCTAGCTGTCTCTGGAGATCGTCGTAGGTTTCCACGTCGACTAAGTAGGCGGCAGGCTTGCCGTACTGCGTAATCAGGATAGGCGCTTTTTCAGTCTCCAGTTCGGAGAGAATCTCAGTGGCCTTGCGTTTCAGCGTGGTGACGAGTTCGGTGCGCATCGGAGTGATACTAAAGTGATACTCTTACCGAAATCAATCTGGGACTTTTCATTCCGGCTAAAATCCTTAATTCTTCATTGTCGGCCGGCGTTTTTTGTACTAGGTGAGCTCTCTACGTCGGCAGCATTACATTACTTCGCTCGGAAGTGAGAGCGAAACTCGATCGGGGATTCAAAGAGATCCCATTCGTTTTCGGTAATTTCGAAGCTATCCGCGACCACGAAAAAACGCTGATCCCCAGAACGCAAAACGACTATGTTGACGGGCGAAATCCGTTTGCGAAGGATCGCTCCGATTCTTTCCACGTCCTGCTCGATCGGCGGCGCAATCTCGATACCCCTCAATATGCGGGGAAGCTCGGAATAATCGACTCCCCAAAAGTGAAGATCTACGTTCGTAGCCTGTTTGGGCTCATCGAATGTACCCGGCGATTGCGGGCTGCGAATCAGCAAGTGACCGTGGCTCACTTGATACTCCCACACTTGAAAGGAGCGGCTACTCGCGAAGGGTGAGAAAGTACTCATTTAGAACGGGTTCCCGATCTGTACCCCATCTTGCCAGGATTTGATCATGCTCCAATATTGAACCATCGAGGCGGCAGGCTGTGCGAGTGGTATCGATTCAATAATCAGCCAGGTCGGTCCAACGCGTAACGGACTACATCCTTTACGTCCGATGGGACGGGTATCCACGGCGTCATCAGACCGTCAAACTCGAAATTCGCCTGATGTTTAGCGTCTTCCAAATTGAGATGCCAAGTGTCACCCGCGAACACGCCGGCCGCCGTGAATCGATATAGGAAAAATCCGTTATCGTCTTGCTCAATGACCAGGACATCGGGGGTCTCCATCATTTGGCGTGCCGCAGGATTGGGGTCGAGCTCAGGGGGTAAGCCAATGTAAAGCCGCGTCTTTGGAGGATCAGGAACTGCAAGTAGTTTCGAAACGATGCGCATTTTATCAGGGATCGGAGAGAGATCACCGTTGTGCAGGATGCACTTATTGAATTTAACTCAATGAGCCCTCATTGAAGTTCCATTTGGCATGCGTCACGATGATCTGGTCGATATCGTCTTCTCGAAACGGGATATCCTCTGTGTTTCGTATTTTGGTCACGATCCCGCCTGCAATTACCGCCTGGTCGTACTTTCTCCCGTCCTTGAGCACAATCGATGCAATTTGATATCCCATGCCTGTCTCCGATTGGGAAGTTAGCAACGGTCACCATTTTTTCGATAGTTGAAGCATCTCTGAAAACCAAACGGGAATATCACTTCATTCCTTTACCGCCAACTACTGGTCAGTAAATATTCTAGACTGAATCGCTGCAAGCCTGGACAACTGGCGCGGGCTAAAAGCGCAGAGTGAGTTGCTGGGGTCTAGACTTAGAAACAGAAATGCATTTCTGTCAAAAACGCTTTTCCGCGAGCTCGACAACGATCGCGCCAATTGCATCCGCTTCGCAAGGGCGATCCCGAGACCGGCGTCAATGCTCCGTTTGAACCGATGCTGTAGGCCGAGACGGCGTTGTCGCCACCGTTTGTTAAGTAAGCGAACTTAGCCTAGGGGGCCACGGACACTGAATGGGGTCCATCCTGCCAGTGGACACCTCTGCCACCGGAATAACGCGACGCGAAGGGCGACCCCGGGACCGGTGTCAGTGCTCCGTTTGAACCGATGCTGAAGGCCGAGATTGTGCTGTCGTCAATGTTTACTACATAGGCGAACCAACCTGTAGGAACCACTGTCACTGACATGGGATCGTGCCCCGTTGCGAAGGGCGATCCCGGTACTGGTGTTAATGCTCCGTTTGAACCGACGCTATACGCCGAGACGGTGTTGCTCTTGACGTTTGCCACGTAGGCGAACTCCCCGCGCAACGGCGCCGTCAACAAGATAAAACTGGCGGCCAGCGGTAGAGCCCTAAACCAGCCTGGTCTGGACGGCCCAACTCCCTGTAAAGAAGGTGCGATAGTTGTTCGCAGACCGAACCGTCGGAAAAGATCTAAATGTTTCATTTTTGAAAGGCGGGAACTGTTAATTCAACTAAACCAATGGTTAGAGCGCCCCTTTTTTGGGGCAGAATACGATTCTCGGTGCATGGAGGCGGCGAGCTCCGCTGAGTTGTCAGTAAAAGGCGCAAGCTTTAAGCGTAGCGCACGCTGTGAGAGGAGGCGAACGACGAGGGCTTCTTTGGCGCCATAGGAAGGGCACCCGAGCAATTTACAAAGGGCCTGGAGCTCTCCTAAGGAGAGCTTTGGCAATTCGAACTCATTCCACCGTTCTGAGTGAGAATCGTATAAGAGTTCGGAAAAGAGAGCTTTCGTAGTCATGAAATGACGCCACCTTCTTTGAAACTAAAGTAGCTGCTGCGCCCGGGGGCTGGGGCGCCAATGATCACGTGATCGACCAGATGGAGCTGCAAGATTCGGCTGCCTTCGAGAATTCTCCGGGTGAGGCGCATATCCGCCTCAGAAGGAGAAGGGTCTCCAGTTATGCCGCATACGGCATAAGCAGGGTTATACCGCATCCAGTTTTATGCCGCATGTAAGCCGGATCACCTGTAGAATCAGCCTTTTGAGCATGGTAGATGCGGCATAAAACGGAAGAG
>WNFM01343590.1_pt1 | contig 12170 bp, 8 predicted proteins | sample 5400271 | NCBI WGS metagenome assembly WNFM01 (sample SAMN13153352, study PRJNA577476) | soil metagenome | isolation source: 60 cm saprolite on Douglas fir-dominated hillslope | place: USA:California | collected 2013-09-17 | reverse complement strand
ATTGTGAACCCGGCTCCCGCGCAGCCCATTGACTTCAAGGAAGTCAGCGACGCCGACTATTTCATTCCCAATGAGAGTGAAGCCGAAACCATCACTGGGATGCCCGTTCATTCGATCGACGACGCCAAAAAGTGTGCGGAATTCTTGCTGCGTCAGGGGCTGCGGAAAGTGGTCATCACCCTCGGTGAGCGAGGCTCTTTGGTTGCGGGTTCAGAAGGCGTCGAGCTGGTACCCGCTTTCAAGGTCAAAGCGGTAGACACCACTGGCGCGGGCGATGCTTTCATCGGAAGCTTCGCCGTCTTTCTAAGCGAGGGTTTGCCGGAAAAAGAAGCGCTGACGCGTGCGAATCTCTTCGCGGCTCTGTCCACGACCAAGGTGGGCACGCAAAAGTCCTTTTGCAACCGGGCGGAATTCGAGAGGGAGTGGCAGAATCGTGGTGCGCGCCTGTAAACCGGCTTTGTCAAAGTGCTAAGATAGGGTTTTCCTGATTGCTCCAACACTAGCGGTGAAAATGCCATGACTCTGCGCAACAACCCGGGGATCGACATCTCCTCAAGCCCCGAACGCTCCGGTGTAAAACGTCCAATGTTACGCAGGACGTGAGCTTCAGCCCAACCGCGGTGTACCTCTGAATTTGGATTGGGTGAATGCAGTGCGCGTGAACACCAGCGCGGTCGAGCGCCGCGCGCAAACCATCGGCACCCGGCGCACGGTGAAGAAGGACTGGCAGGCGGCTTGGCTCCTGCGCGCCATCACCTGTATGGATTTGACGACGCTCTCGGGCGACGACACCGACGAACGCGTTCGCCGGCTGTGTGCCAAGGCGCGACAACCAATCCAACACGAACTCGCCCAAAAGCTCGGCGTTGAGAGCCTTAATATCAAAGTTGCTGCCGTTTGCGTGTATCACACCTTCGTCGAAACCGCTCGGCACGCGATCGAGGGAAGTGGCATTCATGTTGCCGCGGTCTCCACTGGATTCCCCGCTGGGCTTTCTCCGTTCGAGGAACGAGTCGCGGAAATCCGGCGCTCGGTGGAATCCGGCGCCGACGAAATCGACGTGGTCATTACACGCGCGCATGTTTTCGGCGGGAAATGGCAAGCGCTCTATGACGAAATCACGGCCTTCAAGAACGCCTGCGGGCCCGCCCATCTGAAGGTGATCCTGGGCACCGGTGATCTGTTGACGCTACGTAACGTGGCCCGCGCCAGCATGGTCGCTATGATGGCCGGAGCAGACTTCATCAAGACCTCCACCGGGAAGGAAGCGACTAACGCAACACTACCGGTCAGCCTGGTCATGACGCGCGCCATCCGCGAGTACGCCCAGGAAACCGGAATGGCGGTAGGCTTCAAGCCGGCGGGCGGAATTCGAACGGCGAAGCAGTCGCTCGATTGGCTCGCGCTGATGAAGGAGGAACTCGGCAATTCGTGGCTCAAGGCGGAGCTCTTCCGTTTTGGCGCCAGCGGCATGCTGGCGGATATCGAGCGGCAACTGGAACACCAGGCCACAGGACGTTATTCGGCGGACTATCGCCATCCGATTGCGTGAGCGGGAGAATCCATCTTCGATGACGAAAAAAACGAGAAGATTCGAATGAGCATCGTCGAAAAATTCATGACCATGGAGTACGGCCCTGCGCCGGAGGATCCGCGTGAAGCACTCTCCTGGCTGGACCGTCACTCCCGGCGGTTTGGACACTTCATCAACGGCGCGTGGCAGGCTCCAGCAGATGGGACGTATTTCGACACCGCGGATCCATCTACTGGCGAGAAACTCGCAACGGCCGCACAAGGATCGACAGCGGACGTCGACAACGCGGTAAAAGCTGCCCGCGCTGCTTTGCCCGCATGGCAGTCTCTCACTCCGCATGCGCGTGCACGCTATCTCTATGCGCTGGCGAGGCAGGTGCAAAAACATTCGCGCTGGCTCGCGGTCCTAGAAACCCTCGACAACGGCAAGCCGATTCGCGAGAGCCGCGACATCGATATTCCGCTGGTGGCTAGGCATTTTTATCACCATGCCGGCTGGGCCCAGCTGCTCGAGCAGGAATTTCCGGGCTACACGGCTTGCGGCGTGGTAGGACAAATCATTCCGTGGAATTTTCCTTTGCTCATGCTGGCGTGGAAAATTGCCCCGGCACTTGCCACGGGAAACACGGTGGTGCTCAAACCGGCGGAGTTTACGCCTTTGACGGCGCTCGCTTTTGCACAAATCTGTCAGGAGGCGGGCCTCCCCGCCGGAGTTGTGAACATCGTGACCGGCGACGGTTCAACTGGCGAAGCGCTGGTGAAGCATCCCGATGTTGACAAGATTGCATTCACGGGATCGACGGAAGTCGGCCGCGCGATTCGCAAGGCTACGGCGCAAAGCCACAAGAAACTTTCGCTTGAACTTGGCGGTAAGTCTCCGTTCATCATTTTTGAAGACGCCGATCTGGATAGCGCCGTGGAGGGATTAGTCGACGGCATATGGTTCAACCAGGGCCAAGTTTGCTGCGCCGGTTCGCGCCTGCTGATGCAGGAAAGCATCGCGGACAAATTGATCGGCAAGATTCAGGACCGCATGAACACACTGCGAATCGGTTCGCCGCTCGACAAAGCCATCGACATTGGCGCGATCGTCGCGCGCGTGCAGCTCGAGCGCATTCAGCGGCTTGTCGATCAGGGCGTCGCCGAAGGTGCGACCTGCTGGCAGCCGTCCGTCCCTATGCCGGCGCGCGGGCTTTATTTTCCGCCAACGCTATTGAGCAACGTTCATCCGACTTCGGTCGTGGCGCAGCAGGAGATATTCGGCCCAGTGCTTGCCACAATGACGTTCCGCACGCCGCGGGAAGCTGTCGAGCTCGCCAACAATACCGTTTATGGCCTAGCCGCCTGCGTATGGAGCGAGAGCATCAATGTTTCATTGCATGTCGCCGCGCAGCTCAAAGCCGGCGTGGTGTGGGTCAACTGCACGAATCTTTTTGACGCCGCCAGCGGTTTCGGCGGCTATCGCGAGAGCGGCTACGGACGCGAGGGCGGGCGCGAAGGGCTCCTGGAATATCTAGAACCTGCATGGTTTAAGAACGCGCCACCAATGCATGCAACACCTCTCGCCATCGATCAGCCGCAGGACCAGTCCGCCAATTTCGCGGCACCACCGATCGATCGAACCGTGAAGCTCTACATCGGCGGCAAACAAGCGCGGCCGGATTCCGGTTACAGCATAGAAGTGCGCGGCGCGGACGGCCAACTGCTTGGGGAGGCCCCGCTCGGCAACCGCAAGGACATTCGCAACGCCGTTGAAGCCGCGCGCAAAGCGGAAGGCTGGGGCAAAGCTACGGCTCACAATCGCGCGCAGGTGCTTTACTACGTCGCGGAAAACCTTTCGCAGCGGCGCGAAGAAATCGCCCGCCGGCTATCTGCCGTTGTCGGCAAGAAGCAAGCCGACGCGGAAGTCCGCTTCGGCATCGAGCGCATTTTTTCTTACGCCGCCTGGGCTGATAAGTACGAAGGGGCGGTGCACAATCCTCCGTTCCGCAACGTCGCGCTGGCTATGAAAGAGCCGGTTGGCACGATAGGCGTGGTGTGCCCCACGGATGCGCCGCTCCTGGGATTCCTTTCTCTGGTGATGCCGGCGATTGCCACTGGCAACACGGTCATCGCCATTCCGTCGGAACAATATCCACTGATTGCTGGCGATCTCTACCAGGTTTTCGAAACCAGCGATCTTCCGGACGGTGTCATTAACATCGTCACCGGTCGCGCCGCGGAATTACTGAAGACAGTCGCCGAACACGACGACATCGACGCCATCTGGTGCTTTACTGACGAATCGAGCGCCGCAGCAGCGAAAACGCTCTCGATAGGCAATCTAAAGCAGGTGTTCACTAACGAGGGCCGCGCCATCGACTGGTTCGACGTGAAACAAGGCGAAGGCCGGTGGTTCCTCGACCACACCGTACAGGTGAAAAATATCTGGGTACCCTACGGGGAGTAGCTCTCTCAAAATACAAGTCTTGAACGTCTTATCTGGCGTCGCTTAAGAGACATGGACCTTTATTTTCCCGCTTTTACCTTGAAGCGCTTATAAGTTTGCCGCAGCATTCGGGCCGCTGAGGTAGTTCGGAGCTATTCCATCCACCGCCGAGGGCCTGGACGAGTGTGACCGCGTCTACCATGCGGCGGCCGAGAATATTGACCGCAGTGACTTCGTCGGAGAGAGCGGCGCTCTGGGCGGTGGTCACTTCAAGATAGCTGGTGACACCACCTGTATAACGAGTATTGGCTAGTGAGAGATATTTTTCGGCGGCGGCCACGGCTGCGTTTTGTACCTGAGCTTCGTGCTCCAGGATCCGAAGCGCCGCGACGTTGTCCTCAACTTGTTGGAACCCGGTCAGCACAGTTTGGCGATAGTTGGCGACGGCTTGATCGTACGCAGCGATGGCCTGGTCTGAGGCAGCACGACGTCTTCCGACATCGAAGACCGTGAGTAGAGCAGATGGACCGGCCGACCACAAAACGCTGGGGCCGGATAACAATGTCGTGATGGCGCCGCTCTCAAATCCTCCCGTCGCCCCCAAGCTGATATTGGGATAGTAGGCGGCCTTGGCCACTCCGATCTGCGCGTTCGCGGCGGCCATTTGGCGTTCCGCAGCTGCGATGTCGGGCCGCCTTTCGAGCAATTCCGAGGGCAGGCCCACAGGAATCGGCGGAGGAGGCATGGTGAGAGGAAGAGGGGCGAGACTGAACGAAGCGGGAGGCTTGCCAACGAGGACCGCTACCGCGTGCTCGTACTGGGCGCGAGCGACCCCGACGTCGACTGCCTGAGCGCGCGTTGTCTCAAGTTGCGTCCTGGCCTGCTCGACCTCCAGATCGGAAGCAAGCCCTCCTGCATACCTGCTCTCGATCAATTGCAATGCCTGTTCATACTGCGTAACGGTTGAGTTCAGGAGCTGCTCCTCGGCATCAAGCGTACGGGCCTGGAAGTAGTCCAAAGCCAGCTGAGCATGCATGGACAGGTTCACCGCTGCCAAGTCGGCTGCGCTGGCTTGCGCCTGGTCGCGATAAGCTTCTACGGTACGACGCACGCGTCCCCAAACGTCGATTTGATAGGACAACTCGAATGGGATTTGAAAATCGTTGTAGGTAGCTCCATTGGCGGTGACACTTGCAGGCCGGTGACTGGAGATTCGGTTTCGTGTGGCACTCGCGCCCGCGGTGACCGTGGGGAAAAAATCGGCCCGCTGGTAACGGAGAAGTGCACGAGCTTGTGTGTATTGAGCCTCCGCCGCCTTCAAATTTTGGTTGGAGACGTTGACTTGAGCCTCCAGGGCATTGAGTTGCGGATCCTGAAAGATTTCCCACCAGTTGCCGTTGACGCTCTGATCATTCGGCTGGGCGGCCTTCCAGTCTCCTACCTCTTTGTAGGTTGCCGGAACTTCAGCTGCGGGGCGTCGATAATTGGGGCCCACCGTGCATCCGGCGAATAACAACATGCTCATGACGCTGATCCTGCCGGCGATGCGCTTCAAGAATTGAGTGCTGGTACTGCAGCGGAGAAAGAAATTCATTGCGTCCCTCCTGCGGTGGTGGCCTGAGCGATCTGCACTTTCTCTCCATTCACAACGGAATCCGGGGGGCTCACGATGACGGACTCGTTGCCCTGCAGACCGGAAATGATTTCGATCGTGTCACCGAAGTCGCGGCCGGGCGTTACGGCCAGTAACTGCGCCTTGCCGTCCTTGGCAGTTGCGACGCGCAGACCTTCCTTGCGAAACAACAGCGTGTCGACTGGCAAGACTTCGGCATAGGAGCCCGAAAGTAATTTACCGATCGGATTGGGGACGTCAACTTCCGCTAGGAGGGTGCGCGTCTCGAAGTTGATGGCCTCTGCGGTGCGCACGAGTTTTCCTGTGAAAGTTGTACCTGGGAACTCTGACAAAGTCAGCTCCGCGGTCAGCCCGGAAGTGGTTGCCTGCGAGTATTCTTCCGGGACGTTGACATAAGCGCGCAGCCGGTCCACTTGAGAGAGATGGAACAGATCGGTCTTGACGCCGCCACCGCTGCCAGAGTCAACGAGAGCGCCGACATCCGTGTTACGAGCGGTGATAATTCCGTCGAATGGCGCATAGATTTTCTCAAACGATTGCAGCGCCTCCAGTTGCTTCACGTTGGCCTGGTCGGCTTCCACAATCGATTTATTGGCGTTATACGTACCGACGGCGTTGTCCACGTCCTGCTGGGCCACAGCATGGGTCGTGAGCAGGCCTTCGTAACGAGCCTTGGTAATCTCGGCAAGCCTGAGATTGGCTTCCGCAGTGGAAAGATTGCTGCGTGACTGTCCTAGTTGCTGGTCGACTTCGGGAGTGGAGATCACCGCCAACAGCTGCCCTTTCTTCACATGTGCTCCGATATCGAAATACCAAGCCTGCAAATAGCCGTTAGTGCGAGAGTAAATCGGCGCCGTGACATAGGGTTGTACGTTTCCGGGCAACACGATTTCCTGGGACGGAGCGGTGCGCTGCGGAGAGACGACGGAGATGGTTGGTACCGCCATCTCAGTGGTTTCGGTGCGAAGTGCGGCGCTGGCGTGCATGCGCTGAAGAATCCCGGAGACCAGGAGTCCGGCGAAGACAGCGAAAATTACGACCGCAGCAAGCCAGCCCCGTCCGGGTCGATCCGGCTTGCCGGTGACCGGTGACGATTGCGCTTCTTGCGTGGAAATTTGTTCTTTTGTTTGTGGTTGCATTGAATTTACCCCTTCCAATTCCATTTCAGAGATTCTCCTGTGGTTGAGCGGTGGTCTCCGCAGGCCGGCTCTTCAGCCCGTGTAGAACGCTGAAGAGAGTCGGGACAAAGAGCAGCGTGGATACTGTGGCGAATAGCAGCCCGCCGATGACCGCGCGGCCCAGGGGGGCGTTCTGTTCGCCACCGTCTCCGAGCCCAAGGGCCATGGGCAACATGCCGATGATCATGGCCAGAGCTGTCATCAGCACGGGGCGAAAGCGCGTGAATCCGGACTCAAGAGCCGCGGCGACAGGATCTTTGCCCTCGGCCATCTGCTCTGCCGCAAAGCTCACGACCAGAATGCTGTTGGCGGTGGCTACGCCCATACACATGATGGTGCCCGTGAGAGCCGGCACGCTAAGGGTGGTGTGAGTCACGAACAGAAACCACGCGATCCCAGCGAGGGCGGCGGGCAGCGCGCAAATGATGATGAAAGGATCCAGCCAAGACTGAAAGTTGACGACAATCAGCAGGTAGACCAGGAGCACCGCGAAGAATAGTCCTGTTAAGAGGCCGACATACGAGGAGCGCATTGTCTGCGCCTGACCTCGCAGGACGACTTGCGAACCGCGTGGGAGTTGGTTGCGAGTTTGGTTGAGAATGCGCGTTATGTCACCCGCGACGCCCCCAAGGTCGCGTCCTTGAACGGCACCGAAGATATCGATAGCGGGTTGGATGTTGTAGTGAGAAACCACGGCCGCTCCGCTGCCGCGCTGGACGGAAGCGAAGCTCGCGAGAAGGGACGGCGGTGCATTCGGAGTAGGCCCGGTGATCGGCATGTTGGCCAAATCCTGGAGCGTGCTAACGCGATACTGCGGCGTCTGAGTGGAGACCTGATAGCTCACCCGATTCTTCGGGTCGAGCCAGTACGTCGGCGAGGTCTGAAAGCTGCCTCCCAGAGAAATCAACACATTTTGCGCGATGGCCTGGGTGTTGAAGCCGACTTCCTGGGCCTTCGTGCGGTCCACCGAGAGGTGCATATAGGGCTGATCGAATGGCTGCTGAATCCGCACATCTGCTATCCCAGACACGTACCTGACTTGGTTGAGCAACGAGTCTGCATAAGCATGATTGCCCGCCAAATCATTGCCGAGGATTTGAATGTCAATGGGGGCTGGCAAACCGAAATTTAGAATTTGGCTAACCATGTCGGAAGGCAGGAAAGAAAAGGTTACGCCGGGAAATTGCTTGGCCAGGCTGATGCGGAGGTCGTGAACGTACGAATTCGTCTTGTGGTGGTTGACCTTGAAAGTTACAAGAATATCCGCGTCCGAGGCGCCTACTGTTCCCGTGTTGTTGTAGGACGTATTGATGCCGCTATAGGGCAGCCCAATATTGTCAATCACATTGGACACCTCGCCTGGCGGGAGTTGCTGCTTGATGAATTGCTCCACGAGATCGCAAAGACGCGCGGTCTCTTCGATGCGTGTTCCGGTTGGAGCTCGGAGGTGAAGATTGAACGAGCCGCTGTCGATCGAGGGGAAGAAATCCTGGCCCAGCAACGGAACAATCAAGGCCAAGGATCCGAGGCACGCAGCGAAGAATGTGATCAGGAAAGCGCGACGATGATGAAGGCAGCGCTCGAGTAACCCGTGATAACGCTCCCGGAGACGCTCGAAGGCTTCTTCAAAACGAACCTGCATGCGAACGAAGGGATTGCGGGAAGCTGCGGTGTGCGCGGCGTCGTGCTCATGGCCGCGTAAGAGATATTTCGCCATTGTGGGAACTACCGTGCGCGAGAGCAGGTAGGAAGCCAGCATGGCAAAAACGACAGCTTCACCCAGCGGCACGAACAAATATCGCGCGACGCCCGTAAGGAGAAACATCGGAACGAAGACGATGCAGATCGCAAGCGTCGCGACAAACGCCGGGATAGCGATCTGTTGAGCACCATCCAGGATGGCGTGTTCTACTTCCTTTCCCAAGGCGATGTTTCGGTTGATATTTTCGATCTCCACGGTTGCATCGTCCACCAGGATGCCAACCGCAAGAGCGAGTCCACCGAGGGTCATAATATTGATCGTTTGTCCGATCGCGCTAAGCGCGATGATGGAGGTCAAGATCGCCAGAGGGATTGAGGTCGCGATGATGATGGTGCTTCGCCAGCTACCGAGAAAGAGGAGAATCATCAGAGCCGTGAGGCATGCGGCGATGCTCGCTTCTTTTACCACACCTTGAATGGCGCTCTTGACGAAGATGGACTGGTCGGCGAGCGGTTTAATGTCCAACGCGGGCGGCACGGTCTGCTTGATCTGCGGCAAAAGAGCCTTAATCCCCGCAATGATGTTTAGCGTCGACGCATTTCCGTTTTTTTGGACGGTCAGGAGAGTAGCGCGCTGCCCGTTCACGCGGACAATGTTGGTTTGCGGCGGAAAACCGTCGCGCACCCAGGCGACATCACCGATATAAGTGGTTGTAGTGCCAATCGTCTTGATAGGGATGCGGTTCAGCTGCTCGATCGTCTGGGGAGCGGCATTTGAGATGTCGACGTTGTATTCCTTGGAACCGATCTTGGATGTCCCCGTTGGCAGAATCAGATTCTGAGCGCCAATGGCAGTGACAACATCAAGAGCGGAAAGACCTTTGGACTGCAAGGCCGCCGTGTTTAAGTCCACTTGCACCTGGCGTTGCTTCCCGCCATAAGGATAGGGCAGCGCTGCTCCCTCGATGGTGACCAGCCGCGGGCGAATGAAATTCAGACCGTAGTCGTTCAGTTGCTGCTCCGAAATGCCTTTGCCCGAGAGCGCGAGTTGGAGGATGGGGACCGTCGATGCGCTGTAGGTGATGATCAATGGCGGCGTGGTGCCGGCAGGCAGCTGTCGGAGTTGCGTTTGGGAATTTGCCGTGATCTGGGCAATGGCCTTGTCGATGCTCACCGAGGGTTGGAAGAAAACCTTCACTACGGCAATGCCGTAAAGAGATTGCGATTCTATGTGCGCGATGTTATCCACCGTAGTGGTTAGATTGCGCTCGGTGATGGAGACGATCCGGTCAGAGATATCTTGAGGGTCGAGTCCGTTATAGTTCCAGATAATGCTGACGACGGGGATGTCGATATTCGGAAAAATGTCCGTGGGAGTGCTGACAATCGCGAGACCCCCAAAGATAAAAATCAGAATCGCAAGTACCACGAACGTATATGGCCGCTTCAGTGCTAGTTTTACAATCCACATGAGTCACTCCCAAATCCTTTCACCGCATCGCAAACCTGAGTCATTTGACAAATCTATTGCTTGTGCTTCGGCGTCTTGTCATCCAGGGTCGAAACCAGTTGCTTGGCTGCTGGAGGCACGGCGACTCTTCGTGACAAGACAATATTGCTCGCCGGGATCTTTCTCCCGTACACGCGCTGGTTGTCGCCATTGTCCGGACGGATAGTGGAACCTTCGAGGGAGACACCGGCAAATAGCCCACGCGCCCGTGAGTAGCTCAAGATTTCGGCTCGCAGGGTCGCGTCGGTTTCGGCCGATGAATCGCGGCCGACCGGGCCGGCAGCCACGGAAGCGTCGCCTCCCAGCTTGACCTTGCTGGCGAGAATGCCGCGCGCGCCGCGTTCGTTCATCACCAGCAATACAAAATCCGTAGCTTCTCCGCCGATCTGAAAGCCAAAGCTGCCGCCTTCCAGAGCCATCATCGTGGGAGCGCCCCAAGGTCCCCGGAAGTCTTCACCGGTGCGGCACGACATGGAGCCTCGACCGTAGCTTCCGCCGATAATAAAAGCAGCCTTTAAAACGGAAGGAAAAACAACGACGCAATCTGCCTTATCGAGCAAGCCCTGCGGAATATCATCAGGAACATCGAGAATCTCTTTCAAGACCGTTCCGCAATTTCGTAAGCGGTCGTCGTCTTTGGTTTGGTCCGCGGCGCTCGCCACGTCAGCGAAGAGCGGTGCAACGACAAATGAAATGCATGTCAAACCGGCCAGCAACTTTCGCATGTGATCTCCCTCAAATGGCATTTCATTTCTTGCTTCACGTATTAGGAATGCAGCCCAGATGCCAAATACGCTGGATAAACAAGAACCCCCGAAGTGGTTGAAAACAAAGGCCCTTAGCGAAATCGCCGCGAGATTAAGCGCAAGAAGCGAGGCGTGAAGAGTCCAGCCCATTGGATGATTGCCAACACACTGGACAACGTGTCTTCAGGATGGAAGACGACTTCCGAAAGATGACGAACGATTGCGGGCGAGGAGCGGTATGCGCCGAGGCTAGGTCACTCGGGGACTTACTGTGCCCAGGCAGGGAAAGTTTTACGAACTAGGAGTCGAGGAGCGGTCGAAGTTGCATTTGACGACGAGAATGGTTACATCGTCGTTGAAGTCATCCCCGGAGAAATCTGCAGCGGCGTTATAGATACTGGTCATGAGATCCTCGGCGGACAGCAAAGAACCGCTGCGTACTGTGGCAGAAAGGCGCTCCATCCCAAATTCTTCGCCAAGCCGGTTCGCAGCTTCGGTGACTCCATCGGTATAGAAAACCAGGACGTCGCCGGCAACAAGATCTTCCGAGGACAGTTCACAAATCTCTTCTGAAGCTAATCCGATGGGTGGACAAGACGAGTCCAGGCGCGTAAACGTTCCCGTTTTTGCTCGAAATAGAAGCGCGGGATTGTGGCCACAGTTCACGTAGTGCATTGTCCGTTTGTTTGTGTCGATTTCCCCAACCAGCAACGTAACGTACTTTTCCGAATCTGACACGGCGCCGATCTCAGTATTCAACCTTTCCACTTGTTGCAGCATGTTTCGATTGCGATTCGCCTCAAGCCGCATGCCTGCTGCCGTCGCGGACATCAAGAGAGCAGCGGAAACCCCTTTTCCGGCAACATCGGCTATGACGATCTGAGTGGTGTGCGCGTCGATGGGGATATAGTCGTAGTAATCGCCGCCTACACCCTGCGCCGGCAGCATCATGCCAGCTATTTCGAGTCCCGCGATGGCTGGTTTTCCGGAAGGAAGAAACAAGCGCTGAACTTCCGCCGCCAGCTCCACGTCCTTGAGAAGGCTATCACGTTGCTGTTCAATGGTTTTGACAAGCGACTCCTGCCGCTCGATATAACGCTGGATTACATAAACAACGAAGGTGAGACACAGCAAAGCTGAGAGATCGTGGAAGATGCGTAATCCTAAGTGAATCTTCCGCGGCGAATCAAAATAGTGGAATAGATAGTGGAATGCGATACACGCCACGATAAGGCCGTAGCTGATTTCCTTGCGCAAAAAAACCGCGCCAACGGTAAGAGGCAGGGTGTATAGGTAAACAAGCGAGAGCGAAACAACGCGATGGTCTGCATACGCGACGGCGGCAATCGCCGCCATGACGAATATCAGTGGCAGCCACTTCGGTCGGCTGGAAGCCGCATCGTGCCGCGGAACGGACAGCAACGGAGTCCTTTCGCGAAGA